>Ga0326514_10002609_pt1 | contig 11476 bp, 14 predicted proteins | sample 3_2548_0518_D_FD_203653 | JGI IMG/M metagenome (GOLD analysis project Ga0326514, IMG submission 203653) | Bovine rumen microbial communities from UC Davis, California, United States - 3_2548_0518 | ecosystem: Host-associated > Mammals > Digestive system > Stomach > Rumen | place: USA... | reverse complement strand
TCGCCTTGGTCGTGGGGACAGCATCGACCAGGGCGTCATCATGCAGACCTTCCTCTACGCAGGTGTGCTGATCGTCACGCCCGACAAGACCTACGACCCGGCCGACGACAGCGACGCCGAGTTCTTCGAGATCAAGCTGTTCTTTTCCCGCCGGGAGTACAGCATGATCAAAAAGCGCATGCAGCGCGGGCGGCTGGCCTCGGCCATGGACGGTTGCTACATGGGCTCCCGCCCGGTCTACGGCTACGAGCGCGTCAAACTGCAGGGCCGCAAGGGCTGGTCGCTGAAGGTCGTCCCGGAGAAGGCCGCCATCGTGCAGTCCGTGTTCAGCTGGTACGCCTACGGCATGGACGGTCGGGAGGTGGGCGCGGCGGTGATCGCCGACAAGCTCAACGGCATGGGGCTACGCACCGACCTCGGCCACCGCTTCGAGCCCTCCTACATCCGCCACATGCTGCAAAATCCCGCCTACATTGGCAAAGTCCGATGGAACCAGCGCACCACGCAATACACCATCCGGGATGGCAAGCGGGTCAGCAGCCGCCCTCGCAACGACGACTCGCTGCTGGTGGACGGCCACCACGAGCCTATCATCGACCGCGCCCTTTTCGATCGCGTCCAGCAGATGTTCGCCGCGCACGAAAAGCGCCCAAAAAACAAAATGGCGCAGATCGCCAACCCACTGGCCGGGCTGGTGATCTGCGCTCAATGCGGAAGGATGATGCAGTATAAGGGTGACAAGCGCCGGAGCAACGGTCTGTTGAACTGCGTGACCCAGCACTGCCCCACCGCGGGGACTTATATCAACGTCGTGGAGGGCGTTGTCCTGGACGGCCTGCGCGCCTGGGTGAACGCTTACGAGGCTCGGGACGCAGAGCCTGCTCCCGCGCCATCCGCGAACGCCAGCGCCACCGATGCGGCCCGCGCCCAGCTCACCGACCAGCTGACTACGCTGGAGGGCCAGTCCGGGCGGCTGTTCGATCTGTTAGAGCAGGGCGTCTATGACATCGCCACCTTCCGCGAACGCCGCGCCGATCTTGATGCACGAATCGCCGCCACCCGTGAAGCCCTCGCCGCCCTGGACGCGCCCCCGCCTCCGGATCCCGTGCTCGCCGTCCTCCCCCAGGTCCGCACCGTCCTCGATGCCTACGACCTCGCCGCCACTCCCGCGGAAAAGAACGCGCTCCTCCGCACCGTCCTCGATCACATCAGCTACGTAAAAACCCAGCGCTGCCAACGCAACAACGCCCCCACCGACCACCTGAGCCTGACGCTCTTCCCCCGTGTGCCCGAGGCTTACGTTGAGGATTTTTCTGCGCAAAACAGTGGTAGCATGGTGTGAAAGATGAATTCCACCCACCATGCTACCACTAAAAAACCGCCCCGCGCCATTGCAGCACGGGGCTTCTTCGGGTTTATTCCTCAGGCACTTCCGGGATGCCAGCCACGCTGGTCAGCAGCGACAGGATACCAGCCAGCACAGCGCTGGACAGCACCAGCTTCCAGTTCACGTCGCCCATGGCGGCGCTTGTGCCGATCGTCGCCACCGCAGTCTGAGCCACCGTCTTGATGGCACGAATGCCCGCCGCTTTGAACCACTTACCCCAGTCTCTCATTTTCTTATCTCCTCTCCTTCAGATCACGAATGTCGTGCTCCGCTTCGTTCATGCGCCCCTCCAGCTTGAAGGTGCGCTCGATGACGCTGTTGTGCTTGTCCACCTTCTCCTCCAGCTTCTTCAGCCGGTACTGCGTCAGCCGCGCCGACGCCATCACCCCGCCGAAGGCTCCCAGCCCCGAACCGGCCAGGCCGATCAGGGCCACGATTATCGTGTTATCCATTGTTCCTCACCGCCTTTACTGCGTGTATCACCAGTGCCGCCAGCAGCAGCGACGCCGCCATGCGCTTCCACGGCAGCGCGGCCAGCTGGCAGATCAGCAGGTCTGCACGGGCTACGGCAGCCTGAATATATCTTGTCATGTCCATGACGCATCACCTCACGGCCCCTCGCTCGTTATGTCAATCCCCGGTTGGTTGTAGTCGATGAAATACGGGTCGAAGCCCTCGAAGCCCGCCCAGCGGCGCACCGCCAGCAGGGCAAAGAAAAGCGCCACGGTCAGCAGGGCCGCGGCGACCACATTGTGAAGCGCGCGCATCATTCCACCAGCTTCGAGTATTTCGAGGAAATCCAGGCGTTCTGGTTCTTCCAGATGATCAGGAACCAGGCGCGCCCGCCGGCCTCCCGGGTCTCGCCCTGGTAAGTCAGCACATCGCCCTCGTGGGCGGTGCCGATGTCCTTCGATTCCACCCCCGGGGCGCTGCGGATGTTGACAGAGCCGCCGGTCACCAGCACGTGGCCGTATTCGGTGGGCGTTGGCTCCGGGGCAGGCTCGGGCTCCGGCTTCGGCCCCGGCCTGTACTTGTCCGGGTTGGCGATCACGTCGTGGTAGGTGTAGGCGCTCCTCACCTTCTTGCCGCAGGTGACGTTGGTCGCCCCGTGGTGATCGTCGTAGAGAAGGACATCGCCCGGCAGCAGGTAGTCGCCGTTTTTCAGGTATTTGGAATCGGTCAGCACCTGGAAGCCCGCGGCCTTATAATACTTGCGCATGTTGCCGCTTCGCACGCCCGTCTCTGGGATGGACAGCAGCGCCGCGACGCCCAACAGGTGCCCCGCCGCGTGGACGTTGGCGTTCACCCCCGCGGTGCAGTCCTCCTCGCAGGCGGTGGTGATCTTCGCCGGCAGCCATCCCACCTTCTTCAGCTGCTCCTGATAGGTGTAGCGCTGGCCCTGGTCGTAGCCGATCTTATCGTTCAGCGCCGCGTCGATGCCCAGCTGGGCGATCAGGGTGCCGACATTGATGTCCGGCCAGCGGAGCACGCAGGTCCAGGGGCGATTGTACCACTTGCGAAGATACCACTCCTTGCCGGACTGGTCCCCGGCCTTTCCGCCCTTGTACTTGCCGTTCTCGTCGCTGCCTGAGTTGCTGATGTAATGGGTGCCGGTGCTCAGGATGTACTTTTTGTAATCGGTTGCCATTGGTGTCCCTCCTTTATGGTCGGTCGCTTGTGCTGGTTAGTTGATAAACGAAATCTTAATCTGACTATGTTGGTGCGTTAAGTCATCAAATAATACAATGTGCCTACAACTGTTTTATTCGGTTGATTTTGCAAAGCACTATCGCTGATAAATTTGGCCCACCATGAAGTGCCTCCGCTGTCTTGCAAAAACAAAACAGATGATGTCTTGCTGATTTCGCCACCTGTGATTCGGAATGAAATTGGAATGCATTGGCTCGATGACAACCCCAGCGAAATGTCCCCCGTTGAATCTGTTGTTTCGTTAATTGATTTCGTTTTAACGACATCTCCAGGTCCCAATGTCAGGCTGACACTCCCGCTTGCCATTATTCCACCCCCTCCACGACCCCGTTCCACACCTCAAACAGCAGCCGGTTACCGGCCATGTCGGTCACTTCCACCTGAACATAGTCGGTATCAGCCTGATTCCCATAGCCATAGGCCCCCAAATATGCGTGGTAGCTCTGCCGCGCGGCGTCCAGTGTGTCCTTGACCACGATACCCTTGTCCCAGGTGTCCTCGGCCTTGTTGTGCTTGATCTGATGCAGGAAATACTTCTCCATGATTCAATCCTCCCTTATCTTGCGGTTATGGCGATGGCGCTCGGCAGCGCGAACACGGGGCGGATGCTCTCTGACGTGGTGCCGTTGTTATTGGTGATGGTGAAATAGCCATTGTAGGTCGTCCAGGTCAGGCCCACGGGCGGCGCGTTTTCCGCGCTGGCCGAGAAGTTCCACCGCATCAGCTCATGGTCGGAGGTCAGGCCAGTCATGCTGTAGCTGGCCGAGTTGCCCGACGCCGGGATGGGGATGGTCTGGGCGGGGGTCAGTATGTTGCCGCTGCCGCCGATTGCCTCCAGCGCGGCGGCAATCCGCAGCCCGGTCTGATCGCTCATCAGTCTGTGGTCTGCTACCGGCATTATGTGTCACTCCCTATCCGCTGGCATATATAGCCGTCGTTGTCGATGTAGAAGCCCAGCATGTCCAGGCCGTCCAATTTGGTCTTGTCCGCCGCCGACATCAGGCCGGTGGCGGATTGGGTGGCGGCGGGTACGGTTTTTTTGGTGGCGGAAATCACGCCCTGGGCGTCTTGGGTGATGCTGTCGATGAAGGCCACGGCGGTGCCGCTGGCGGCTGGGTCGGCGACGGGGGTCTGGGTGGGTTTGGCCCCCACGTCGGCGGCGGTCAGGGTGACGGCCCCGGTCTTGCCGTTGACGCTTGTGATGATGTTGGTAGCCGGGTCGCCGGGATCGCCCTTATCTCCCTTGTCGCCCTTCGGTCCCTGGGGGCCAGTGTCGCCGGTATCACCTTTCGGTCCCTGCGGGCCGGTGTCGCCGGTGTCGCCTTTCGGTCCTGCGGGGCCTTGGGGGCCGGGGGTGCCGCCGCCCTCCTCGATGGCCTCTATGCGGGCGCTTATGCGGGTCCACATGTTTGTCAGGGCCTCTTTCAGCTCCATGCGGAGGTTGTTCAATGGGTTCATGCGCTCACCGCCTTTACGCTGATCTTGTATAGATATTGAACGACGTTTCCAGCAATTCCACATCGCCGGGGCGGTGCCACTGGACGGGGATGGATTCGCCTATGGAGTACAGGGTTGACGGGTCAACTGTGGCGGGGTCTACCGTAGATACGGGTATATCAGTCAGATACTCATTCCAAGCAGAAGCATGAAATTGTCCGTCGCCAGGAACCCCGCCCGATGAGCTTCCAACCAGAAACCATCCTGTTCTTTTGGATTGTCCAGTAGCCGATAGCTCCCCATCATAATAACCATACAGATCTTCATCGACAACACCTGACAAAGAAGCTAAATAATTCACCATCCCATATTGCGGGTGGTTATACCGTGTCGCAAACAGAGTGCCAGGCCCGCTGGAACCGTTGCCGTATGTCGCTGGCCTCCCCTGATATGTACCGAGTTGTTTTGCCACAAAATATTGCACTTCATCTATTCTACCGGGATATATTTCTATCCATTCCGTTATAGACCAGTGCGGCGTATACGCGATCTGCATCGCGTTCAGTCCTTTACCGTCCGTCCACTGCTCAGCCCAGCCCTCCCCGGCCTTTTCAGCTGGAAGGATTAGCTCGTTGAACGGAACCACGCCCATGTCGATGCCGCTTTTGGTATAGGCATGAACCACCAGCCCGGTGTAGTCGATGGTTTCTCCAACGGTATAGTCGATTTTTTGCGGCAGCACTATAACCCGGATATAGCTGGGCAGCTTGGTTTCCGTGACTTCACCGCCATCGGTCGTGCGCTCCACATCGTCGCCATCATCGTCCTGAGTGATCTCAACATCCACACCGCTGACAACCACTTGATCGAAACCGTAGCAATCATCGGCTTTCGCCGTATAGGTGCCACTTTTGGAAATGTACTTATTTTTAAGCACAACATCCATTTTCGGAATCCACAGGCAGGTACCGCCGCCCTGTAGGTTGGTTTTTAGCATTGCGGCTGAAAAGTTGCGGGATTTGCCACCCTCTTTTATGGCTGGTGTGTGCTTTTCCGTGAAATCATGTTCCACTGCCTTGGAGGTAGCCCCACCGCCGTACTTGGGCGTTACCCGCGCCACGGCGATACCATAGGCATTGTAATCACTGGCCTTATAGGTGCCGCTGCCGCCGATCTGCAATTCTACCAGATTTTTCCCGTCTGCTGGCACCCAGTCCTCGGTGCCGCCGCCCTGAGTTTTCAGCCGCAGCGCGTCAACGGTCAGAGATTGAGGAATACCAGCCTCTTGAATGATAATATTTTTACTCATGCCACTCGCCTCTATTCAGCCCATATGCCATAGATGTCAAAATAACTGCGGCACCCGAAATAGGTGAAATAACTGTCCACGCTGATACCGCTCAGGTCGATCTCTGCCACCTGCCTCGGCACCACCCTCGCGCTGGTTCGCGTTAGTATTAGCCCTTCCTGCACATCCGGCACGGTCGTATCCGTCAACTTGAACGATTTGAGCGTGTTGCCTGACCAGCTGCCCGAATAATACCCCGTGATGCCCAGCGCATCGACGATATTCAGCGTGGAAACAGGATAGCTTTCACTGCCCGCGTCGGCGGCAATGTCGAGGTATAGCGTTTGGCAGCTTGCCGGAATTTTTATGCCGAATTGTATAACCTTGTTGTTGCTCCTGTTAATTCTGATATATGGAGCGTTGCCGTTTTTATATGCTCTTACGTTATCACCTTGAAAACACCCCATCCATGCGGTAGGCAGGAAGCCCGAAGTGGGTTGCACTGCCTGTCCAGCGCTATTATTGTTATACGCAGCCAACATAAAATACGGGTCAACAATGTACACCCGTCCGCTTCCCCCTCCACCGGACACATTCACCACCACTTGGCTCAATCCGTCATACCCCTGATCGGGCGTGACCGTGCCGTTCTCCGTCGCGGTTTTGCTCTGCAAATTCGGAGTGACGCTTACCACAACCTCGTCGTTGGTCGTGGTATCATACGTCCCATTTGCAGTAACACTTCGGCTGGTCTGCGCTACCAAAGCGCCGTTGCTGACCACTTTGCCCTCGTCCTCAGCGGCGTAACTGTTGGGGACATTCACATTCGCGCTGGCGTATTCCGTTACGTCGTGGGTGCCATTCTGAGTGATGTTTTTTGTTCCAGTCGGATGAATACCGCTTGTATCTAATGCCTCAATTGCTGCTGCCATTTGCGGTGGGGTGTATGTGTCCTGCACGCCCAGCTTCGCCCGGATGGCATTGGCGATGTCCGTCAGATACGACTCTGTAATCAATGCCCGGCTCATTCTATCACTCCAATCTGCTCGCCGCCGCTGCTCTCCTTCGTCACCCCATCCACGCTGATGATGTGAAGGATGTCTTGATGCAGCTCCAGCGCGATCTCATAGTTCACGTTGACGGTCATGCCACCATCCACCATCGTGCCCTCGGCGTTGGGCGTCGTGGGCCGGTAGATGCGGCGGCGCTTCTTCTTCGTCTGGTCGAGGTATGGATTATCGATGGAAAATGCAACGCCCACGGGCAAATAGTAAACCGCCTTGCCGATGATGTTGTTCTGATACGTGTAGCGCACGGTCAGCTTCGCCGGCGTGATCTTCGTCACCCCGATCAGCTTCAGCGTGGACCTGGCCTGCTTGCCGAATGTGAAGGACGCCTGCTGCACGTAGCCGGAAATCATTCGGTCGATGTCGGTGTAGGCGAGCACCAGGTCGCCGGGGCGGAATTGCCTGTTGTTCACGCAGGCCACGCTCGCCTCTACGGGGTTGAACCAGTACGTTGCCAGCCGCTGGGCGATCTCGGACACGTTGTCCGGGTTGATCAAATACAGGCTGTCGAACACCACCGGGTTCTCCGGGGCGTCCTCGTCCGCGTCCGGGTTGGTCAGCTCGAAGGTCTGGGGCGTGGCGATCCACGGCGTGGGGAACTGGAAGGAATTGTCGTCGCTCTGCCACTCCTCCTCGGTGCCCTCCCGGAAGGTGTAGGCGGTCAATCGGATGGCGGTGACGGTGTCGCCGGTGTCCAGCGACGGGCGCATGAAGGTCCGCCCCGGCGGCACCAGCGCCTCGGTATCGTCCACGGCGCGGATATACACGTCGTCCCGGAACACGTCCACGGGAAACGCGCCCAGCACGAACAGCAGCCAGGTCAGGCGCTCCCGGGCGTTTTGCGCCGGGGCGAAGCCCGTAACGGTCTTGAATTGTATGGACGGGCTGATGGTGTAGTCGTCCGGGTGTTCATAGTCGTCGTTCATGCCAAAGCATTCGGCGATGGCCTCGCTGGCCCTGACTTCCTCGTACATGCGCGGCTCCAGCTCGGTGTATTCCAGCTCACTGAGCCACGAGGAAGCCGTCACGCGCCAGCAGTTGGCCGCTACGCGAATCACCTTGCGCAGCGGCCACTCGGCCCACGACTGGTCCAGCTCGTCCCTGAGCCGGTGGCCGATGCACGCCACGGGGATCTCGTCGGTGGTGATCACGTCGCAGGTGTATTCGTTGACGGGCATGGAGTTTCCCGTCATGTCCACTTGGGGGGAGAAATTCAGATTTTTGACGGGATACTGGCCCCCGCCCATCACCACGTCGCCGGTCTCCGGGTCGATGGATTCTATCCAGTCCAAATCGATGTACACGAAGGCCACCCCCTTAATATGCGGTGGTGTCCGCGTCCGGGAGGGTTTCCACCTTCTCCCAGCCATTCGCCGTGAAGGTGTAGGTGTCGCCGATCTCGGCGTCGTACACGTCGGGAAGGGGCGTCAGGCCGCGCTGGATGGCCTCGGAGAGAGTCTGCTGCTTCGTGGGGGCGTTCGGCTCGATGGTAAACTTCAGGCCGTCCCAGAAGGTGTAGCCGCTGGGAAGCTGCTTCCACACGTCCTCGATGTCGGAAGCCTTGCCGGTCAGCTCCAGGGCCTCGGTGTTGTAGGGCAATACAAAGGCGTGGCCGTCCACCGGCTCGGTCAGCTGCTCGATCAGGGCGGCGTACCGGCCCTTGTTTTTCAGCGGCATTTCCAGCTGGATGTCGTAGGTGTAATAGGTGCCAAGGATGTCCCGGAACCATGAGCCGTCCAGCGTCAGGCCGCTGATGTCGCTCTCCCGGACCTCGGCGGCACGATTGATCGTGCACTTCACGCCGTACTCTACGCCGTCAATGGTAAACATCTGTATCACCTCGCCAGCTGGACACCCAGCCGAATCTCCTCAGCCTGAATGTGGGGGTAGAACACCCGCCCGATCACCTGTCCGTCCAGCACCAGCAGCGGCGTCTGCGGCGCGGCCTGGGCGCCGCCCACCGGCGTGGTGAACGTGGTCGCCCCGCCGCCGCCGGCGCTGGTCCCGGCTGCCGGCGCGGCCTGCTCCGGCATGCCGAAGGTGCGCGCCAGCTGGTTTGAAACCAGCTGCTGGTTGTCCCTCAGCCCCTTGACGAACAGGTCGACCATGTCGGGGGCGTAGGTGTGGAAGTTGGAAAGCGGCCCCTCCTTCGGCTCCGAAAAGCCCAGGAAGTTTTTGATCATCTGGGCGAAGTTGGAAACGGTGCGCTTCGCGTTCTCCCACATCTGCTTGATGCCGTTGATGAAGTTCTGTATCAGGTCCCGGCCCCAGTTCAATGCGTTTTGTCCCAGGTTGGAAAACCAGTTGCCGATGTTCTGGATGGCGTTCCTGATCCAGTCGGCGGCGTTGCTCACGCCCTGCTTGATGGCCTCCCAGGCGTTCAGGAAGAACTCCTTGAAGCCCTTGACGTTGTTCCAGCAGTAGATGAACGCGGCCACCAGCGCGGCAATGGCGGCGATCACCAGCGCGATGGGGTTCGCGGCCAGCACGCCCCACAGGGCGGACAGCGCCGTCTTCACCGCGCCGAAGGCCGACACCAGCTTCGGGGCCAGCGTCATCAGGTTCCCGATGCCGCTGACCAGCTTGCCGCCCACCACCAGCACCGGGCCCACGGCCGCGGCCACGCCCGCCAGCTTGATGACGGTCTCCTGCATCTGCGGGGAAAGCCCCTCCCAGGCGGCGCGCAGGCCGGACACCGCATTTTTCAGCCCACCGGCCAGACTCTTGATCAGCGGCGCGGCGGCGTTTACCAGGTCCATGCCGACGATCTTCAGCTCGTTCAGCGTGGTCTTGAACTGATCGATGGGATCCAGCGTCGCCTCGAAGGTGTTCTCAACGCTGTCGCCGTAATTCTCCACCGCGTTCGTAAACGCATCGAAGGACAGCCGCCCCTCCCGGATAGCCTTCGCCATCGCCGGGCCTGCCTTGCTGCCGAAAAGCTCGGACGCGATCTGCATGGCCTTGGTCTCGGACTTCGCGCCCTTGATCTTGCCCATCAGCTCCTGCATGGCCTGGCCCATGGTCTTACCGTCCTTGGTGGCGTTCTTCAGAGCGGTCTTCAGGCCGGTCATCACGGAGGATGCGTCCACGCCCTGCTTGCTCAGGTTCGCCAGGAATCCTACGGCGGTGTTATACCCGAAGCCCAGCTCGCGCAGCGCCGTAGCGTTGGCGGTCAGGTCGCCGGTCAGCTTGTTCACGTCCGTGCCGGTCTCCTGGGCGGCCCGGTTGAGGATGTCCAGGAACTCCCCGGCAGCGTCGGTGCCGACGTTCATCGCCGCCATGGCGGCCTGCACGCTGTCGATGGAGGACACCACGTCGGTATTATTCAGATCGGCAAATTTGATGAACTTGCCCGACAGGTCCTCCAGCTCTTTGCCCGTCAGGGCGAACCGGGTGTTGACCTCGCCCACGGCCTCGCCGGCTGTCCGGAAGTCGGTGGGGATAGAGGTGGCCAGGTTCTTCGCCGCTTCCTCCATGTCCTCCAGTGCCTTGCCAGTGGCCCCGGTCTTCTTGACGATGATGTCCAAACCCTCGTCCACTTCGTTGAACGCGGCCACGGCAGCGGTACCGACCGCCACAATGGGGTCGGTGACATACTTCGTCATCGCCGTACCCGCTTTGCTCATCTTGTCGCCGAGGTCCTTGACCTTCTGGCCCGCCGTGGCGATCTGCTGGGCGGCGACGGATCCGAAGTCCTTCATCTGGTCCTTCAGTCCATTGAGCTGCTGCTCCGTGTCGGCGATCTCCCGCTGGAGGGCGTCGAACTGTGCCTGGCTCATGGTGCCGTCAGCCAGCTGCTGCTCGGCGTCCTTCGCCGCGTCCTTCAGCGTGCGCAGCTTCTCCTCGGTGCCGCTGATCGCGTCCGTCAGCTGCCGCTGCTTCTGGCTCAACAGCTCCACGTTGCCGGGATCCAGCTTCAGCAGCCGGTTGGTATCCTTCAGGGCGGCCTGGGTGTCCTTCAGCTTACTTTCAACGCCCTTCAGCGCGTCCTGTAGTTTTGTGGTATCGCCGCCGATCTCGATGGTGATACCCTGTATCTGCTTCCGCGCCATCGGTTCAGCCTCCCCGTCAGAAATTATCAAAATCGGCCTGCGTGGGCAGCTCGGCCCACTCGGCCTCGTCGTTCGCCCGCTCGTTTGCCATGTCGATCACCATGCCCTCGGTGATCAGGTCGAGGTCACCCAGGCTCATGCCGAGCTGAATGCAGCGCAGCATGAAAAGCGGCGTGGTCATCGGTCGGGTGGTTTCTCGGCTTTTTTTTTGCTCTCGACCATGACCTTCGTGTTCAGCCGCCACAGCTCGATGATCTGCGGCAGTATGAAGTAGATCGAAAACATGTCAAACGTGTCCAGCCATTCCTCCGGCGTTTCCGGGGCGCTCGGGTCGGCGTACTTCGCCATGGTGTAGGCCACGTCCTCAAAGATGGTCAGGGTCTCCACATCCAGCGTCGATTCCTCTGCGTCGCCGCCCTGGGTAGCGTCGACCAGCTTGTCGATGTCGGAAAAGATGTCCCGCCCGAACTTCAGACGGTATATCCTCGGCACGGCTGCGCTCGCCTTAAACGGCACCTGCCGTCCGTCGATCTCG
>Ga0326514_10002608_pt1 | contig 11476 bp, 7 predicted proteins | sample 3_2548_0518_D_FD_203653 | JGI IMG/M metagenome (GOLD analysis project Ga0326514, IMG submission 203653) | Bovine rumen microbial communities from UC Davis, California, United States - 3_2548_0518 | ecosystem: Host-associated > Mammals > Digestive system > Stomach > Rumen | place: USA: California... | reverse complement strand
CATTCAGCTTGTTAGAACATTATTAGCTTGTGTACTTAATACTGGCATAGCTCAAGCTAATGCTGCAGCTGTTACTGATTTCTGTGTAGTTGCTGTTCCAGTTTTGATTTCTGATGATGTGATATTAGTTAGTGTAGCTTGTACTGTTACTGCTCAAGTCTGTCCATTAACAGAAGTTACTGCTCAGCTTTCTGCATCCCATCAATATCAATTTGCTGTCTTCTTTAATACATATCAAGTAGTAGCTGTTCCTCATGGATTAAATTCACTTACTGTAATAGCTCATGTAGATCCATTTACACTAGTTACTCATGTACTAGAAGTTAAATATCAAGCATCATTAGTTAAACTACTTACATTATCATCTGGTTGTAATGCTGTAGCACCTTTACTAGCTCAGCTTCTAATAGTTGCTAAATCTGATATTGTATCTTGTTTCTTATATACTTGTGCTTCAGTAGCTATTACTGTTCAGCTATTTGTTGCAGCTGTTGTCTTGCTTGGAACTACTGGAGAAGTTGTATAAGTCTTAGTTCAGTTAATAGTCTGATTTCAGCTTGTTTTAACATAATCAGTAGGTATAGAACTAGAAGTTATAAATCAGCTATCATTAGTTAAATCTGATGTTTTAGTTGGTACTGTTACTGTTACATCTCAATGACTACCATTTACTGAAGTTACTCATGTAGAACTTGTTAAATATCAACTATCATTAGTTAAATCACTTACTTTAGTTGGTACACTAGAAGAAGTAATAAAACCTGAATCATTAGTTAAATCAGAAGTCTTTGTTGGTTGTGTTATAGTTACTTCTGAAATTCAAGTTACTTGTCATAATGTATTAGTAGTTATTTGAGGTACTTTTGTAGCACTTCATTTAGAAGTATATGCTGTTTGAGTAGCTAATTTATTCTGTTTAGCATTTAATGCTGTTGCTAAATTAGCATTATCTGTTGGCTGTCATGATAGACTACCAAAACTTACTGTTACTTCAGTATTTTTTTGTAATAACCAATCTTGTCAGTCATAAATATATACATCTTTCATTGCTACCTCTCAGCTTTCTACTGTTGTACTTGCTGTTCATGTATAACTAGATCAATCAGGTTTATAATTAGTAGTTCATACAATTTCTACCATAAACCAATCTCAAGTAGAATAAGCATAAGGAATATCTAAAGGGAAGCTGATAGGTTGTCATGTAGTAGCATCCCAAAGACTTAGGAATTTACCTAATCAAGCAAGATTATCTATCTTATCGTTTAATACTTTACCTTGAGCTGCAGATAATGAATCTGTTGTAGATGTACTTGTTAAGTTATTGATTACACTAGGTAATGCTCATCAGTCTTTTATTAACTTACCTGTAGCTCAATCAAATACTGCTATATGTCAGTTCGTAGCAGAATTAGGTCATAATACATCTCAAGCTCATTCTCAATCAGCTCAATCCATAATAGTAAATTGATAATCAGTTCAATCTGTATAATCTACTGTTATAGTATTAGTCTTTCAGTTTTTTGTAGCTGTTATACTAGCAATACCATTACCTGTATCTCATTTCTGTCATTGAGGTCAAGTAGCTCATGTATCTCCTTTTACTCATTGAATACCTTGAATACCCTGTTCTCCTTGAGGTCAAGTTTCTCCCTGTGGTCAAGTTTCTCCTTGAGGTCACTGTATACCTTGTTCTCATTGAATACCTTGTTCTCATTTATCTCATTTAAGTCATTGTATTCATTGATTACCTCTAGGAATAGTAAAATTAAGAACAGCTGCACTAGATGTTCATGAATTAGTTACAATAGCTTGAGTTCAAGGTTCTCATGTAGTAGTAGTTCATACATTAACTGTAGCTGCATCTCACTTTTCTCAAGTATCTCATTTAGGTCAAGTATCTCATTTTAATTCTAGTTTAGCATCTGCTAATACTACATTTTTATCATCTGTATCAGTGAATACCATATCGTTACCAACAAAAGCAACTGATTTTAATGATGCTCATGATTTTCAAGGATCTCATTTCTCTCCTTTACTTCATCTCTGTGTATTTATAAATTGTGTCATATTTTATCTAACAATTATAAAGAAGCCTCTCATTCTTCTTATAATTGTCTTCCTATCTTATAATGGTTGGTTTGGCATTTCTACATAGGTTGATTTGGCATAGTAGGTTCTGCTATTCATTGCATATCTACTGGTGCATTACTTGGTACTTCTCTAGGAGTTTCTAATCATTCTTCCATACCCTCATCTAATCACTCATTTAATCATTCTTCTATACTTTCTCATACTCATTCATTAAGTCATTGAGATAATCATTGATTTAATGCTGCTTTTAACATCTCACTATCATCATCTCTAGCACTAAGATTTACATCGTATCTATCAGTAATATCTCTAGGTAATGTTCATTCTAATTGAGTCTTTACAAAAGTATCTAATACATCTTGCATCTTGTTTGTGATAATGTTTACTTGTTCTAGTAGTTGTTCTGTAGTTGCTATCTTACTTACTCACTCATTTAACATCTGTGAATTTTCATTAAGTCATTGCATAATACTATCTCATACAAATCATAACCCCTTAGCAACATCTTCTTTAGTTTTAACATTATATTCTGCCAACATATCTAGCTTAGTATTGAGTTCTTTTACTCATTTTGAAGAACTTTCTGTCTTAATGGCACTATTTACTTCTTCTACCATTCTACGAAGCTCTATTAATTTATCAGCAAGGTCATATCAGCCTTTTCAGTTTACTATATTCTTAATTTCTGAAATATCTTTTCTAATAGCTGAATCATCATAAGATTTTCTAGTATCTACAGCTTTCTTTATTGCTTTATCAACATTATTAAACCTAGAGTTGATTGAAGTAAAATAAGGGGCTGCAGTTCTACCTCGTGAATATTTATTAGTATAAGCATCAAATTCGTTACCTCAATACTTATACCTATCATAATCATCTAGTGTATCTCCTCAGTCAAACATATAGAGATAGACTTTATCAGCATTATAGTTGTCAAAGTTATAGATATACCATCCATAACCTAACTCATTTAAGATTCAGTCTTCTACTATTTTTTCTCAATTTCTCATAAGGATAGTAACCTTAGGAGTTAATCAAGTAGCAGGACTTCATTCTTTTGTAAAACTTACTGCAATTTGTTCCATTTTTTAAATGTATAATATAAATTACTATTTGTTATTATCATTAGCATTTATTGCATTAGATATTTGAACGAATACCGTATTTAATCTATCAGTATCCGTACTTTGTCATAAGTCTTTTGTCCTTATTCAAGATTTTACTTGTGACCTAGCTACCTTTTCTCTAAGAGGTTTACTTATCTGTTGTAATAATGTTTCAATAACTCAAGCCTTAGATGGATAGAATGTGCTAAGTAAATCTTTAGCTTTAGAAACATCATATAGTGATAAGTTGTATGCTCGTGCTAATACCTCATTATTCATATCTACTCAAGTGGCATCTTTTAATGCCTTAAAGTATTGTTCAGTAGTTTGATTTCATTTCAAAGCCTTAACTGCAGCTTTAACATCTTCAACAGATCATTTATCCATAACTCAAATCAATTTATCAAAGTTTTTATCTAATTTGATAGCTTCTTCATCTAGCTTACTGTATTTTTGTAAGTTACTTAATGATTTAGAAGTCAGACTATTATTAAACTTATTTTCTATTTCATCTAAACTATTTAATGTTACTGATAGCAAGTTATTATCTCATCCACTCCATCATTGTTTATACAAAGATTTTAATTCTCTAATAAATGATTCTGTAGTTGCAGCATTTATCTTTTCTCCTCATCAATAAACTCTGTTATATAATTTTATTATTTCATCTCATAGATTTACATCTTTTCATTTAGCATTTACTCAGTTGAACGCATTTAATTGTTCAAGACTTTCTTCTGATAGTGCTAATTTACCATCTTTTAATTCAAATTGAGGTATTTTGTTTACATCTTTAACTTTCTTTCAATATTTCTTAGGATCTGATAGAGTCTTTAAAGCATTATTCAAATCATTGACTACTTCCTTAGTTGTATACATACTTCAATCTTTAGTAGATTTTCATACATATTGTAAGTTATTTCTTATTTCTTCTAGTTTTCTACCTTTATTTATTCTATCAGTATTTAATGTTTCTTTAGCTTGTTTTAGTGGTTTAGCTAGTTCTGTATAAGGAGTTTTCGCTGCATTAGCATCACTAGCAAATCATTTAGAGATATTAGACATATCATCCCACTCTTGTACTGATTTCTTTATGATTGCATTCTCAGTTCTATCTCATGCTCATAATACAATTCTAGGTAATTTCTTAGCTGCATTAGATGTACTTTTAACTACTTTACCTAATACATTACCTACTCAAGCAGTTCAAGCTCATAATGCAGCACTATTTAAGTAATCATCTGTACTAGATAATTCTCAGTTTGTCAAATCTTCTGCTCATTGGAAAGCAGCTCAAGCTCAAGCAGCATTTAATGCTTGCATTCAAAACTTAGCTATTTTTGGTGCTTTACTAGCAGTTATTGCTCATCATACAGCAAATTCAGCAGGGGCTGTCAATGCTATCTCTGCTGCTGTTTCTCATAATCATTCTCATATATCATAAGCACCTTTATCTTCTGATAATACTCATTTTCATAAATGAGAGTTAGCCTTATCTTTAGCTTCACTCCAAGAATATCATTCAGCTTTCTTTAATTTATCCCATACACTTCCCTCAGAAGTATCAGCTCACATTATATTAGCTACTGAATATCATAATTCTCCTAATCAAGCTCATAGATTACTTCATAAGAAATTCATTCAAGCTCATATAGTATTTTGTGTTAGATTAACTAATCATTGTCCAACTCACCTTATTCATGCAGATAATTTATCTTTAGCATTTATAATTGTTCTATTATCTACTCATAATGTAGATCATGTATCTAATCATAACTTAGAAGCTAACCATAAGTTATTATAATCTGAATTTCAGCTAATGTTTCAGTTAAGATATTTAGATACATATTCTGCAAATGGTTTTCAGTTATTAGCTAATAAGAAACTATCTACTAATTGTTTATCAGTAAGTTTAGAATTTACTTTCTGTCCATTAGCTATCTGTCATTGTCTAATAATTTCTGCAGCATCTGATACAGCCATTTCAGCTTTAGCTAATTTAGCTTGTTCTTGCTTAACTTTATCGTTACCAACATAACTAGCAGTTTGAGCATTTAGCTGTCTTTTAATCTCATTATTAGCTTTCTCTACATTCTCTGCTTTTCTTTTAGCTACAGCATTATAAGCATCCTTATATGCTGCAGTCTTTATAGCTTCACTTTGTCATTGATACTTTTGATTTATCCAATTCTTGATCTTAGTATCTTCATCAACACTAATTGTTGATTGTGTTGATTGATTTGGTTGATTAAGTGTAGTCTGTTTCTTTCATAATATATTGTCAAGTAATACCATTATATTCACATATAAGAATATAAATCATCATAGTTATTTAATTGTGTATTGTTTACTCCTCATAAGTTCCAAGTTCCTTTATTGCTCTGCGAACTAGTTAATGATGTTTTACTAGGATTGTATACCTTATAGTATGGACTATTAGGAGAGAACAAAGCCTCGTACTTATATCACTTCTTTCATCCTCAAACAGAATTAAAGTATGCCATCAAGTAATCTTTCTCAAAACTAGTGTACTTATCTTTAGCAGTATCATAGCTTTCTCATACTCATGGTAATAATTGACTAAAGTTTGTGTTCCATTCTGATGCAGCAATAGCAGCTCAAGATGTCTTTCTTAACTTTAATTCAATAAGGTTAATTAGTCTATTTACTGTTCTAAGATTTCTTTGATCTGTAACTCAGTTCTTTAAAGCATCCATTACTTGAGTACCTGTAGCATCTGAATCGTTTTCAATAAATTTAGAGTTCTTTAGATTAGCTAACATTTTCTGTCCACTATTACTCTTTAATAAGTAATCTATATCTCAACTAGATGCTAAGTCATACATTATTCAATATGCTTGGTCTGCGAACTTCAAATCTTTCTTTTGTTCTGCATTTATATCTTTACTTGAATATAACTGAGTTATTTGATTAGACATAGGATTCTCTCAATATCAGTATTGATTAGCTGCATTACTAGGACTGATAGATGGATTAAAGTATCCATATACCTTGCTAGGATTTACATTTGTCCTTAAATGAACTTTTTTATCTCATCATCGATTAGATTCTAATAATGTTAAATTACCATTATTTTTATCTATTCATACTACTATAGCTACGTGTCAGTATTGTGGATAATTCTTTGAGTCCATTACTGCTACAGCTCATATATATGGTTCATTTGTATTTGTAATAGCTTTCTTTTTATCTACAGGATCAACATATAATCTGTTAAATCATAGTTTCTGTAAATAATCATTTACAAAACTTCAACATTCCCCTCAAATTCATCATAGGCTTCAGTCTTCTTTAACAAAACTATTCATGAAATCTTTAGCTCATTGAACAAGCTGTTTTTTAGATATAGGTGTATAGTTTGTGAATTGTCCATTAGCTCATTCTTGGTATCATCATTCTCAATTACCTCATATTCAACTTATAAATCATTCTACTCATTCAACAGTTCAAGTATTCTTATCTATCTTCACATATCCTATGATATTTCATGCTGAATCTTTAATAGCTTCTAATGTCCAACTACCATTAGCAGAACCTCAAGCAGATATAGTATCAAATTGTGGTTTTGCTCTTAATGGAGTTATAAAATTATCATTTAGTGCATCTGCTAACGATTTACCACTAGCCTTAGCTTCTCTTATTACATCTTGCACTACTTGATTCATAGGTCTTTGGATAATATCTCAATATTTATCATAATATCATTGTAGTACTGATTCTAATGCCATTGCTTTATCTGTATCTGTTCAATTCTCAGCTTTATCTAGTGTAGGATGTGTTGCTTCATATTGAGCAGTAGCTAATTCTTTAATTCATTCAGGAGAATATTGCATATATAATCAATAATTCTTTTGTAATTCTGATATTGTATTTGATCAAGCTTTATCCATTGTAGCTCTCTCTGTTTGGAGATATTTGATAGTTCATTGTAGCTTAGTTTGACTTATATTTAATGTATCTAATGCTTTCTGTATTTTTTGTCATCTATCACTAGTTAATAACATAATAGTTGATAAATCTGCATCAGGATATTGGTCTTTTAAGTCACTCTGTAAATCTTTCATTGAATTACTTAACTTTAATCTCTCTGCTTCTAGCTCACTATTCTCATCTACTAGCTTTCTTTCTTCTTCTGTTGGCTCATGATATAATCTATCATCTAATCAATCTTTATTAACATCTCTATACAACATTTCTTTAGCATTCCAAGCATGGAATCCACTTAGTCCTGCTAGTTCAGATAAATAACCCTCATTAGCTATTCAGTCTTGTGCATCTTTTAGTGAATCTTTAATAGCAGCTGCTCTTGTTGGATCTGTTGCATTTACTGTATTGATATAATCTTCAGGTATTTGTCAATTTGCCATTCAATTTCCTAATTCTGTAGGACTCATATTATTATACTTTTCATTCTGTTTATAGTTAGCATAATATTGGTCTAGGAATCTCTTTTGGTCTTCACTTCTTCCTTTTCAAGCTATAAAGAAATTATAAAAAGTATCATAATCTTTAAATAATTCTGGATTAGTTTGAGTATATTTATTAAGATTATCAGCTATTTGATCCATTCTAGCTTGTGAGTTATCTTGATAATCCCACTCAACTTGTTTTGGATTTACATATCATTGATTTCTAGGAGTAGAAACACTAGGTTGTTTCGTTGTAGTTTTTCATTTCTGCTCTGTTCATTTTCAAAATGGATTAATTCACAATACCTTAAATTCTGATACAGGATTTTCAGGTTTATCAAAAATAGATTTAGGCTTACTGTTATTATTGCTAACATCTACTTCTTTTATATTATTTCATCATAATATTGACTCTCATGTAGGTCTAGTATAACTTCAAACTCTCTCTGAATTTACTATTGGACTACTTCAACTAACATCTACTTCTTGTATTCAATTTCATCATAAAACAGATTCTCATGTAGGTCTAGTACCATTATTTAATAGTGGTTTTCATCAAATTGTAGGATTATTTGTTGATGGTGTTTGAGCTTTAATCTCTTTTCATCATATAGTAGGAGTAGTATTCTTAGCTACTTGATATGTTTTCGTTCAACCTACATTTCAAACAGGTTGTCATCAAATAGTAGGAGTATTTTTTTCACTATTATATTGATTCATATATTGTTGTCATAATGCACTACCCTTAGTTAAATCAGCATATCTTTGTTTTCATGCTGAATCTAGTGCATCATATTGTTTCTTCCAATCATTATAGCTTATTGCCATTTAATTAATGTTATTATCTAAAGCTAGTTTTATTATTCTAATAGCTATGTTATTAACATAGGTAATATTATTCATTTTCAACTTTTCAATTATCAACTTGTTTTTCTTTGTTGACATTGTTTTTATTTTCTTCTTCTAAGTATGCTATTACATCTTCTTCAGGCACTACTCATATTCCTACTTCTCATATTTCTATGTTTTCATCTTGTATGGTTTCCATCTTATTATTTTGATTTAAAAGTTATTTGGATTTCCATTCATTAACCTCATCTTATATCAGCTTGAATTTACAAAGCATAGGTATCTACCACTTGATCATGAAGCTCAAGAGCTTCAAGTTCGTAATGCTCAAGAATATTGGCTTCATACATTAACTCATTGTCAGCTTGTACTTCAATATCGGTTATCTGCTTCATAAGTTCTTCTTACTCTACCATATTCATCTACATAATATAATCTTCTTACTACTCAATTCTGCACTCGTATACTTCATGCCTTGTTACTTCATACACTACTTCAACTATAGTTACTATCATATTGTATGATATGTTTATATCATCAGTAGTCTGTATATATTAGATTAGTTCATTCTACTGTCATTGCTCATGGTTCATACTCATTAGTATCTATGTACATATTGTTAACATCAAAATATATATCTTTTGTATCCTCATATCATCAACTATGAGTATAATGGAATAATAACCTATAGTTATCTGTATAATCCCATATCTGTCAATCCAATATAGATATTTCTCAATATGTTCTAATAAATTGGTTAGCTCATAGATTATAATTCCAATGTCTTTCAAACGAATATTTAGTTCAACCACTAGAGAATAAATATAAATCTATTGTTCAAGATCCTGCTGTTCCCCATGATACAAATGTCCATGTATAAGCTAATACACTATTACCTGGCTGGAATCAGCTACAATCAAAACTCCTTTCTCACGTTGCCTGTAATCAATTCCGTGTTCAAGAATATGTAGGATGCTGTGGAGATAAATCAGCTCAATAAGCAGTAAATAATGTACTCCCATTAAATGTAATACTTTTTCATATTCAGTAATAATAAAAACTAGGTGTTGCCATTATTTATTTTAATATAAATCATCTCCTACAGGTATTCTTAGTTTTGCATTATTCAAATCCATCCTATCTCTACCTGTCATTATCACACTATCAGCATTTAATACTATTCACTCATATCAATTGTTACTTCATCAATATATTTGTCATACAACATCTCATCAATAGTATATATCTATTCTGTTACCACTAGGATTTAATACTATTGCACTTCAGTATGTATCTCATGCAGTAATAGTTGTTCCTGTAATGGTTCAAGCTGTAACATCTCATAAATTAGCACTAATAGCACTAAGTTCAGATACATTTATCTTACTAGCTGTTATTGCTCAACTTGCTATTTCACTAGCTGTGATAGTATTACCTGCTATCTCATTTGCTGTAATTGTACTACTAGCTATCTCATTTGCTGTGATAGTTCAGCTTGCAATGTTATTAGCTACTATTGTATTATTAGCGATACTACTTCCTGTAGTTAATGAGCTTTGGTCTGCACATCAGAAAGCCTTAAATGATACATTCTTTCAGCTATTAGGGAACGCAGCACATATCATTATCTTATTCTCTCATACTGCTTCATAACTATGAGTAGTAGCATATACTGTTCAATCTGTTGTATCTACATAGAGATATGTTGAACTAGTGATAGATTGACTTCATGATGAGATACTTATACTCGTTCAATCAGGTAGACTTATACTTCCTGAACTCCAAGAGATACTTCAGTTATGTGGTGTCCATTTAACATCTGTACTCCATCAAGCTATACCTAATCACTCTCAACCTCATTGCTCATTATAAATACTTGTTTCTGCATTTATCTTGAAAGTATTTACTCAAGGTATCTCTCAATTATATCAACTAGACACATCACTAGCTGCAGCTTTTAGTGCATCTGCTGTACTTATCTCTTGTATGTAATCATAATCTACTACTTTCATTAGTCTAACATTCAATTATAAAACAAGTCTGCACTATATAAATGAGTATCTTCTCAACTTAGAACAAATTTGAATTGTATCCATTGGAATCTCATATTGAGCTTTATACTTGTAGCAAAAGGACTTCTCATATTACTTTGAGAAGTTAATCATCAATCCATAGTAAATTCTTTTCGTGAATTTACTTCATCTGTTCTATAATATGCTTTAATAAATCAACCATTACTAATCTTATATCATAATCTCATATATAAGCATTGCTTTATCTGAGATAAACTATTTCAATAGTATGCCATTGTTTGTATTTCTCAATCAGTAGCAGGATTAGTATTAAATCAGATTTTTGTTCCTGTTGAAGTGAATATATCTTGATAGTTACTAGCTAATGCTCATACCTTAGCTCATGTATATGTCCACATTGCTAATACTTCGCTATAATTCTTATTCTTAGCTCAATAAATATATATTCAGTCTGTTCAACCTATATATATCTTATCATCATATACACAAATACTATTTATATTATCACTAAATTTATCAAATCTCTTGATTATGAAATAATTATATCAGTTCATCATACCTAGTCATTTATTACTTACTAAGTAATGTTGTCCTTTATATACTACTGACTGATAAAACTTATATCAATCCATAGGGATTCTTTCATTTATTGCTTCTTTACTATTATCCCATAATCAGATTTCATTTCTGTAATAATCTTTCTCTATTACTATTCTTGTATATCATCATAAGAAATCTAAGAGTTTTACTAGACAATTGCTTGCTAATGTTATCTGATCTATTGCTGTATTTAGTGCATTATATAATATAACCTTAATTATATTCTTATCTCCTATCACCAATGTTGTAGAAGTTGGTAGTAATGGATGATAAGTATTATCAGTCAAACTACATATTTCTACAGGATTACTCCAATCAGGATTTTCATAATTATATTGATATAACTTTGTTCTAGTTGATACAAATA
>Ga0326514_10002607_pt1 | contig 11480 bp, 17 predicted proteins | sample 3_2548_0518_D_FD_203653 | JGI IMG/M metagenome (GOLD analysis project Ga0326514, IMG submission 203653) | Bovine rumen microbial communities from UC Davis, California, United States - 3_2548_0518 | ecosystem: Host-associated > Mammals > Digestive system > Stomach > Rumen | place: USA... | reverse complement strand
AATCAGAATCTCCTCGTACGCTTCGAGAGAACCCGAGATCTCTCCTTTGTAGTTGATGTAACAACGTACACAGCCTCTTTCCATCTTAAGTGTAATCTGTGTTGACCCAGTTCCGTTTCTCTCGATTCGTCTTAGAGCCATTTTGTTTACGAATGCTTTAAGAGTACAGACCCTACTGATTTCTAGAGTTCCTGTTTCCTCGTAGCACATTTCATCGTAGTATTCTTTAGAGAACCAAATGCGAATCTCAGACTCATCCTGAACTGACTTTTTGATGTCCTCTACGTACTTTTCGTACTGGTGTTTCTTAAAGTCCTCCTCATACCAGGTTTCAAATTCTTTGTCTAATTCCTCTGGAGTCTTCCCTGAGTTAATGTTGTTCTCAAGGAACTCAATTTTCTTTTGTAGTTTTTCAGCTTCCATAAAACACCTTATTCTATCAAGATAAACTTCTTGCCATATCTCTTAAACTGAATGCCTTTTCTAATGAGTCCGTTTCGTTCTTATCGTTTCGAAACTCTACGAATCTCGGATGACTTAACGCATAGTACTCGTGACCCTCTGCTTTTACCAGGTCATTAAACTGAACTGAAAGAACCTTCCCGATGTACTTTTCAGGGTTCTTAGTAACCTCTAAAACCTCAGCGTCTGTCATTCCAGAACACTGACCCTTGATAGTTCCTTCGTCATTTTCGAACACGATTACTTTGTTCTGATTCTCGTACTTCGTACCCTTAGTACCTTTAAGGAATCCAGTGCAACGTACTTCCACGTCAACTTTCAGTTTAATCTTTAACTGTTCCTTGGAAGTCCCGTTCTTGAACTTCATATCCTTGGATTTAAGAACACCACCTTCAAGACCCTTTTCCATCCATTCGGAGACTTCCTTGAGTGCCTCGTTAATGTTCTGAACTTCCTTAGTAGGAACTACGCGGACGAGTTCAACGTCTTTAACTATAGAAGTTAACTCGTTAAAACGTTCACTGTAGGGCCTCGTAGATTTTAGAGAATACTCATCTTCGGTCAAGAAATCCCACACGGTGAAGTAGATCTTCTCGTACGGAGGATTATCGGAGTTTATCTGCCCGTTGCCGTTTGCTCTGTCAAGCGCATCTTCAGCGGTCCCTACAGTGAACTCACCAGTGTAATATCCATCAGGGAAGCCTTTCATAACCTCTGCAAGGACAGGATTCTCGTAGGATTCACCTGAACGAGTCGTGAACTGAACTTTACCATTCTTGACGAATGCCTCCCTGTAAGTCCCGTCACACTTTAACTGTATAAAAGCGGGAAACTTAAATTTCTTAAGGGTCTTCTCAGAGAGAACATCGCATCTGCAATAATGAGGTTTCGGCACAAGATCTTTAAAGACCTTGTTAAGAGTCTTAGTGTTCACACCAATCTTGAGGTCTCTGTCGAGAACCATAAGAAACAGGTTTGCAATGTTCTTGTCAGCACTGTTAAAGAAACTCTTAGCAAGTCTGAGTGCGGCGTGTCCAGTGACTTCCCGATTGTTAAGAGAATCGAGAACTTCGTAGAGGCTCTTAGGACAGTAGTCGGGAGTTTCGTAGTCAAGAACAGTCCGAGAAGTTACTCCGTAAGTGTATGTTACTTTGTCATAAGTGTACTTCAGGAGTTTAATGAGTTCAGCATTATCCTTGTTCTTAGTGAGAATCTCAGTCTTAACCTTGTTTGAGTTGGTAGTTCTGAGTTGATTGAGAATTTCAAAAACCATTTCTATGTCTCCTTTGCCTTTGTATGTGTATATTATATAGAACTTTTGAGAGAATTTCAACTGATTTTTTAAGTTTAACTAAAAATTCTAATAGAGTCTATAATCCAGTTCGTCAGCATTGATGTTGTAGTACTCAAGACTCTTAGAGAGTTCAGTTTTAACGTTTTCGAGGATTTCTCTCTCAGAGATAATTCCAAGAGTGTTAATGGAGATGTCGATGTAGTTGATAGCATCGATTTCAAAAGAGTTAAAGATTTCTACGGTAGAGGTTGCTACTGCGTTCTTAAGAAATACGTTTACGATTCTTGAAGTGTAGAACATTTCTTTTCTCCTTCTTTTCTATCTTTGTATGTGTATATTATAATGGATCTTAGAGAGAACATCAACTGTTTTTTAAGTTTAACTCTAAACTTTTTATAAAAGTTTGATTGAGTTCACACTTTTAGGAGTCTTAGAGTCTTAGAGACATCTAAGAATGGTCTTAGAGAGAGAGCTAAACTTAGTCTTAGATGTTTCTATATAGACAAATTCTTCAACGAAGAAATCTTTCTAAGAGTCTTAGATTACTCTTAGAGAGTTCAAAGTCGTCTATGATGTTTGTATATAGAAGTCTTAAACTAAAAAATTTTCTAGGAGTCTTAGAGAGCTGATGTGTATATAGAAGTCTAAGAGTCAACTTAGTTAACTCTATCTTTAGACAAAGAAATTTTTTAAAACATCTAAGCCTAAACTTAGATGTTTCTTTGAAAAGGTCTAAGACTAGATTGTCTTAGACAAAAGAGAAGAAATTAACCGTGAATGGCTAACCAGGTGGTTGCAGCTTCTTCATCGTCAACGGAGAACTTACCATATCTAAGTCTATGAGCTAAAACCTGACCATTAAACTTAGGGTTCATAATGCCGATTACGTCACCATCGCCGGCATCGTCATAGATAATAGGTTCATTAGAATCATTAGGCCCTAAGTCAGAAGATAAAATACCAGCCCAGAAACAATCTTCTTCGTCGCAGAGTCCACTATGACACCAAGCAGAAACATCCTTGTAAAGATTAAGACTCCTAGAAGAGATAACCTCATTAAAAAGTTGCTCAAGAAACTTGTAGTCACTTACATCCTTGTGAGAAAGATTAGAGATAGCTGTTAGAACTCTCCTCTCTAAATCTCCTTCGTTTATACGTCTTTTGAATTTCATTTTTTTTTCCTTAATTTACGTTTAATCTTAACTTAGGGTTCATATTTTGTACTCAGAAAATTCAAGTACATCTTTTACAAACTTTAGCTCGTCAAGAATAGGGTCTAATCCAGCTGCAGTAACACAATAGGTGTCTGAATCAATAGTTTTCAGTTCGAACTGGATGTTTACCCCTTTGTCGATGTCGTCTTCACAATCGAATGTTACTAAAATATAATCACCCTCAAAGGTAGCACTGCTCCAAAAACACCTGACTGAATCAATGTTCTCAGTGTAGTATACGTAGCCAGCAGAAGTTAGCTCAGCATCCACACATTTAATAGACTCTGGGAATTTTATTTTGGTGAAAGGCCATACATTTTTAATGTTTTTAACTAGCTTACGATTTAGTTTATCATAGTATCCCATTTCTAATACTCCTTAAATCTATTATATTTATAATTCTAATCAGTCATTTCGAAAAAGTAATCGAGGTCTTCTTTAGTGAACTTAGCCCTAGGACTATACACAAAGTTCTTGGTCTTAAAGAAGAGTTCTTCGTAGAGTTTAGCCAGGTCTTCGTGACCAGTCTGATACCAGAACCACAGTCTCATATTAAGAGCTATGTACAACTCTGCCATAGCCTTTATATCAGTTTTCCACTCACGCATAACTCGCTTGTACGTATCTCTAACAGCACTTTTACCAAAGTGGTCGGCGATGTCGAAGTCTGAGAGGAAGGTGTATTCCCAGGGAGTCCCGTTAGGCATAGTTCTTGTGCAATAGTAGTAGTTCATAGTCTTTCCTTACTTTACGAGTTCGTACCAGTCTCTGATGTAGGTACAGCCAGTCTTGATGTCACTAACTTTCTGTACTGCTGAGAGAAGACCTCTAATGGTCTTAGGGTGCAGGCTACCGATTTCAAGAGTATAGCTAAAGTACTCAGTGAGTTCTTCGAGAGTTCCTGAAACTTCTCTCGAAGAATCCTTGCCATATGCTCTGATGGTGTTAATTCTGATGGTGTAGGTCTCTGCTTTCATTTCTCGTTCCTTACTCTACGAGTTCATAGTACTCCCGAGTGTACGTGCAACCGTACTGGATGTCTGAGGACTTCTGAAGTGCTGAGAGAAGACCTCTAATGGTCTTAGGTTTCCGAGAGATTCTAGAATTGTATGAATTACCAACTTCAAGAGTATAACCAAACACTTCGTTAATGAGTTCCTCGAGGGTTCCAGTGTACTCTCTAACTCTGTCGTTGCCACGTGCTCTGATAGTAGTTACTTTGACGGTGTAGATCTTAGGTGCCTTTGCCATTTCTTTTCGTTCCTTTTCAAGTGTTTGTTTGTCTTTGTATGTGTATATTATATAAAATTTTAGTTTAAGTGTAAAGTCTTTTTGAAGAAAGTTTGTGATGTTCTTCACATTTTTGAGTAAACTTAAGAACCCTTATCTTATAAGGATTCTTATCTTAAGTCAACTAGTTAACTAAACGTTAACTCCAAGGAAGTGTCCGCAGACTGCCTGGTAGCCTTGCTGAAACTGCTTGGCTTCGTCATTAGGAGCGTATTCGTAGTTCATCTTAGAACGCTCCATACGATCTTCAAGGTCTTTCTTTAACTCATCTAACGAGAGTCTAAAGATGTTATCGTTAATCTGCTCTAACGCAACCTCGACACCTTCCTTGAAGGCATCAGCACAGTTTTCAAGGTTCTTTTCTCTGAGAAATTCCTTTGCGTTCATCTTTTCACCTTTCAGCGTTAAACGCTATAGATAAAGACTGCCTGTTCGTCAGCGTTTCTACCAGGACCGTCAAGAGTAGCCTCACCTACACTCTCAAACTCTTCACGACGCCCGTCGCCTAATCTTACATCTACAACTTCAGGATAGTCAACGGATATACCGATTTTTCCACGTGGATCAGTACATACACAAACCTCTATGTTTCCACCGAAGTCTCTCTTCATTACCTGAAGTTCTTTAATAAGTTCGTTAAGTGTCATTTTTATCTTCTTTAAGTGTTTTTAAAGACTTATTTATAATCTCTCGCTACATTCCAGTTCCTAACGTTACGACAGTAACTACATCTTCGTCCTCTTCGTCTTCGTCTGGATCTCCTGCAAACTCGAAACCTTCGGAACCGTTGTCATAAGCGTAGTTAGAGTTTACAAGTGAAATACCGTTAAGTTCACCATACGGTCCTTCTACGGTTACGATGGTTTCTCCACCCAGTTCCTTTTTAGCCTTCGTTAATGCCTCAATAAGTTCGTCTATACTCATATTCGTTTCTATGTCCTGATGATAAATCATTGTCGTTTCTCCTTTTTAAGGAGTCACCGTTGACTCCTTGGTGTTAGTTGTTAGACCTTCTTAGAGTTCCTCAAAGTTGTTTAACCACGCTTCCTTCGTGAAACCAGAATCGTAGATTCTCTGTCCATCTCGCTCAATCCAGAAGATAACCGGACTTCCACCGCCGATATCCATAGAGTTTAACTCGTTGGCAAGGTCTTCGACATCGTAGTCCTCAAAACTATCGTAATCGTCAAGACCGTCGAAGTCGTTGTTAGTGATTTCTATTGCCTTCATAAACGCTTTTCTGTCTGACTTGAACTCATAAGTGTACTCGTAGAAACTATCTTCTACACCATCACACCCACAGTTAGCACATCTCGCATTATCACACCAGTAAATTGTGTACATACTTTTCTCTCCGATTATCTTAGATTACTGAACAGCAGTAAGCGCTAGAACAGTCTTAACGTCTTCTCCGATTTCTTCGTCTTCTCCGATTTCTTCGTCTTCTTCTGGATCTCCGACCCATTCGAAGTATCCAAAGCTTCCTTCAACCAATTCAGCAGAGATAAGCTCTATGCTCCTAAATTCGTCGTTGTGGCTAAGGAGTACCTTTGTCTTTCCACCAAGATCTTTCTTAGCTTCCTGGAGAAACTTGATTAACTGATCAATAGTAATGTCTTTGCTTGTACCGTCTAAATATACCATTTTTAGCCCTCGTAGAATGTCCAGGTTTTATCAGAATTTAGAACAAGAATTACATCTCCTGCATTAACTACAGCGTCTGAGAGACTTAGAGTTATGATATTAGAACCTGCCTTTCTGAGGTTTTTGTAACACCAGTCTACGGCAGTTTCTAAACTAACAGGATTATCCTCAGAACCTACTCCATCAAGATACTCTTCCAGGTACTCATCTGAGATAGTAGCCATAAAACACTTCTTCCCTGAGAAGACCGATTCCATAGCACTCTCGATGAAAGCTCTATATGCTTTTTCAGGAATTCTTGATTCGTTAAGTTTTAGGAACTTCATATTCTTTACCTCTGTTTATGTGTATATTATATACAATTTTTAGTTTAAGTTCAACTTCTTTTTAGAAAAAGTTTTGAGAAACTTCACAATATTTATATTCTCTTAGAGACTCTCTAAGAGTCTTTGTCTCTTAGAGAAGTCTTAGAAGTTTTCTTCGTAGAAGAATCTTTCTAAGACTTTCAACTATCTAAGACTCTAACTATCTAAGAGACTATCTGAACCTCTTAGTGTCTATACCCTTTGCCTCTAACTCTTCTAAAGAAATCTCAGTTCCCTCTTTCCACCCGCAGTTAGGGCAAACGTCTGAGTCTATAATACCCTGAAAACCGCAAATCGGACAACGGTCAACATTATGGTTAACGCTGAAATAAGAGATTCCACATTTCCTAGAATAGTCTACTATCTTTTTGAACGCTGAGAGATTCTGTAACGGGTCACCGTCCATTTCAACATAGGTAATAGCCCCAGCGTTGCAAAGTTCGTGGAACTTGCCCTCTTTCTGCATTTTCTCAGCAGCAGTAACAGGATAATAAACCGGAATGTGGAAACTGTTTGTGTAGAACTCTCTGTCAGTTACGCCCTCAATAATCCCGAACTTCTTCTTGTCTATCTTGACAAATCTCTCTGAAAGTCCCTCTGCGGGGGTTGCAAAACACCCAAACTGCCAGCCGTACTCTTTAGTTGCTTTATCTGTTCTTTCTCTTATCGTTCTCACGATTTTAAGGGCTAACTCGTAAGATTCCTCTGACTCGCCGTGATGCTTGCCTGTAAGTGCTTTTAAGGCTTCTGCAATACCGATAAACCCGACAGCCAAAGTACCGTTCTTTAAAGCTGGTTCTATAGTGTCATTCCACCCGAGTTTCTCAGAACCGAGATAGATGTTCTGCCCCATCAGGAACGGGAAATTATACACTTTCTTAGTCTTTATGTAGTTAACTCTCTCTAAGAGTTCATCAATACAGTCTGTTATTCTCTGGTCCAACAACTCAAAGAACTTTTCGACACTGTGCTCTGAGATAATCCCGAGTCTCGGGAGGTTGATAGTCGTAAAGGCGATGTTTCCTCTGTTTGTAGTTCTAGCTGAACCGTCAAGCATAGCAAGAGTCTTAGTTCTACAGTTGTGGGAAACAATGAACTCAGTGTCAAAGCGATCTGATTCTGTTTCAAAGTCATAACCGGTAAAGTTCGCGTCAAGTTTCTTTATACCTTTGACCTCGGCAATTTCCCATCCACAACAAGACGCTGTAGGGATAAAATCTCCTACCTTAAGATCAGATACTAACGTCCTGCCTTTGCCGTAAACAGGTAACGGGTGATCCTCTGTAGCCTCAAAACTGTAGTCTGTAGAGTACCCTTTGTTGTGTAAAGAACACTGTACTAAGCACCACGGTTTTGTCGTTTTGAAACGCATAAACTTCTTGACTTTAACAAGCTTAGAGTGTTTCTCAGCGAGACTGTCACTTATATAGACGTGATTGACGTTGTAGTACACAGTGTTTTCATCAAAGTTGATAGGATCACCGACAAGACCGTTTTCTACTAGAAATTCTTCTACCTCGTCTAATTTTAGTACAGTTCTAAAAAGTATATCCTGTGAGGGAACAGAGAAATTAAAGAGTTCAACTTTAGCACTTCCTGTCAAAGCACCCATAGTGGCCATCTCAGTCTCGGGCTTACCCTCTTGGTAATACTCAATATTGCCGGGAACGTCAATATTGACAAAGTTCGGGTACATTCTCTTAGCAGAGACCTTACAGGCTAAGTCGTACAGATAATAGTTGGGATCACCGGGGTTAGCGTTTACACCCTCTTTTATCTTGAATATCTGAACTGGGAAGATTGACGTTTCTTTGTTTCCAAGCCCGTTATCTGTTGCTTTCAAGATGTTCTCTATAAGCAACTGTCCTTCTCTAGACGTACAAGTTCCGTAGTTAATAGAACTGAAAGGAACCTGGGATCCCGCCCTCGAATTGAGAGTATTGAGATTATGCACAAAAGCCTCACAAGCCTGAAACACATCGTTCTCAGTGAGTTTGACTGCCTTTGCTACAACTTTGTCGGTATCTTCCTTTGCAAGGAAGCTAATAAACTTTTTAACCTCTTCAAGATTACCCAGGACTGTTCCAGTTCTGTCGTAGAGACGGTCAACGAAATCTCTGATAGTGTCGTCTTTAATATCGTATCCGAGATAGATTTCAAGAACTTCTTTGAGTCTTTTACCAAAACTCTTAGCAACGTATTTAGCGTGTTCGTAGTCAAACAGTGGAATACCCTGACCTCCAAACATATCATTTTGGTTTGCCTGAATAATGATGGCAGTCTGAGTTAACGCAGTCTGAATGCTCTGCGGAGGTCTGATAGTGCCGTGTCCTGTAGAGAATCCTTTCTCTAACAGGTCCTTTAGCCCGATATTACAGCAGTTAAACGTACAGGCGTACATATTAAGGTCGTGAATGTGAAAGTCTCCAGATTCGTGCATTTCAGTGAATCTTGGGGAAATCATATACCTCTTAACATAGTCCTTTTCTATCTCAGAACCAAACAACAGCATAAGTCCCATCGGGGCCTTGCCGTCGACGTTGGCGTTTTCTCTTGAGATATCTGAACCGTCAGCATTCAGAACCTCTCTAAAGGTCTTAGTTAGAGACGTCTTGGAGTTTCTGATGTTTTCCCGTTGCTTTCTGTAGAGGATAAACTCTTTGGCGGTTTTAAAGAACTTTTTAGCCATAAGAGACTTTTCCACGGCGTCCTGAATTTCTTCTACAGTGCCTAGTTTACTGAAATGATTCACAAAGTAAGTCAGAACGGACTGAATGTTTTCTTCTGAGTTCTCAGAGGTTTTTGCAAAGGCTTTTTGAATAACAGCCTGGATTTTGCCGAGGTCATAAGGCTCCTGGGAGCCGTCTCTCTTAGTGATATACTTCATTGTGGAATTCCTTTTTATCTTAGATACAAAGATTATAAAAGACTTGACTTTAAACATCAAGTCTTTTAAATTTAAGTAAGAATTTTAGAGAAGAACGAATTGCTTAATTCGTTTGTACTGATTGATACGGTCTTCAAGACCATTGTAACCGCCGTTAATACGTCTAGTAATAACGTTCATACTTTGCTCGTTATAGAGGAGATTTACTTTCCAAAACCAGATAGCACTTCTAACAGCACCTTCTACAGTCTCAAGGTACTCAGGTTCAGTTCTTCCTAGGTCATTAAGACACTTAGTGTAGTTATTCTTTCCGGTAATCTGAATAAGACCACGACCTCTGTATCTCCAACCATCTCCGGATTTCTCGTCACCGTTACCCATCCTGTTAGCATATACAAGATTAGCAATCTTAGGAGGTTTGTTCCTGTACTCGTAAGGATCACGATAACCAAACTTAAAGTACTTAGGAAAAACCTTGATAAGTCCTTCTAAGGAGTAGTTCAGGTTTTCTGTTAAGCGTCTAAAGTTTGCTGATTCGTGAGCACACTGAGCAAGGAATTTCATTTTGTTCTCGTCAGACCAGGTTTCTTTGTTAAGTTCAGCTTCTAGAGCTTCAAAGATTCCTACGGTAGCATTTGGGTAAAGTTTCTTTAGGTTAAGTATATTCATTAGTTGAATCCTCTTTTAAGATATTTATAGTGTTTTAGAACCGTAGAAGTCGTTTCTAAAACGTTTAGATCTTCTGTATAATGACTCGTTTAAAGACTTGTTTGTTCTGTACTCTAAGATGTTGATTCCATATGTTACTAAACACTATCCTAAACTGCTTGTTATTGAATTTATCTAAGAATGATAATGGAACTCCCATCAGCCCTTCGTAGTCCTTAGGGATAAGTTTAGTCTTAGGGATTTCTAAAGCATCGAAGTTATCGTATTTAATGTATTTGTGAGTCTTAGAGTTTTCTTCGAATGTCTTTAGTTCTAGGTTATAATTGTTTCTATTGTAATCTATGTTAGTAAACCATCTAACACCCTTTACATTAATGTACTTCTTAGAGTTTTTTACTTTGAACTCTTTAGCTTCTAAGGGATAATCATCAGGAACCTGGAAGAATGCTCCACCGTTGTGGATAGACTGCCCTAACCAAAGTTCGTTATTAACTATCTTAGGGTAGATATCTTTGTATCCGCAAGCAAGTAAGTGTCCTAAGACTAAAAACTTCTTCTTAGACTTGAATAACCAGTCCATAAAAGGTCTAAACAAGCTAAACGGAGGATTGGTGATAATGAAATCAGCTTCTATACTCTGTACTTCAAAGGATCTAAAATCTCCGTTTCCTTCTAAAAGAGTCTTAGACTCCTTTGAGGTTAGTTCAATCTTAGTGCCATTCCCTAAGGGATTATATGACGTAGCTACTAACTTCTTTAATCCTAAAAGTTTAAAGTTAAACTTAAAGAATTTATAGAAGTTAGATTCCTCAGAATCACACGGACAAAACACAACCTTATCTCTAAAGAGATCTTTGTTATCTCTTAGATACTCATTTACTTCCTTTTCTATCGTCTCGTAGGATGTATAGAACTCGTCTTTTTTGTTTTCTTTAGCCTTTATAATATAATCGTTACTGTTCATCTAAAACGTCTTCTATCTGAGTTAAAAATCTGTAAAGAGTATCTAAGCACTGTTCTTTGATGTCTTCGTCTACATCTAAGTGGTGAGTTAGTTCTACGAAGTACTCTAAGACTCTTTCTAGCTCAGGGTTGTTCTCGACTAGAACATCTGATAATCCAGTGTTTATATCGTAGAACTCACCGTTAAAGTCTCTTAACCTTTGCTTTGTGTAGTAGAAAGTGTATCCTTCGCAGGACAGAAAATTAGGCTGTTCGGTTAAAGTTTCTTCTATCATTATAACCCTCTGTATAAATATAAGTAAATATATTTACAAAGGGGATTAAAATGAAATTCAAATATCTCGTAGAAGATTATTCTATGAAAGATGAAGTCTTAGACCAAAAACAACAAGAAGCTGAAGATTATATAAAGAAAAATAGAAGCAAAGCGTTCAAGACAGAATTGTTTACTCCTAGAGAAGACGATTACGAAAAGCTCCAGGATGAATGTAACGATGCTCTAAAAGACTTAGAAAAAGCTTGTAAACGTGACAACTTTGAAGAAATTAGACAAGCTCTTATTACTGTTAGCATTTGGGACGGTAAGAGTTTTGGTCAGGACTGGCATAATACTCTTACTCCAGGACAGCAAGAGATTCTTCAAGAATTCGATCACCCTATCCAGTTTGCAGTTGCCTTAAGTGAGTTCTCGT
>Ga0326514_10002606_pt1 | contig 11484 bp, 10 predicted proteins | sample 3_2548_0518_D_FD_203653 | JGI IMG/M metagenome (GOLD analysis project Ga0326514, IMG submission 203653) | Bovine rumen microbial communities from UC Davis, California, United States - 3_2548_0518 | ecosystem: Host-associated > Mammals > Digestive system > Stomach > Rumen | place: USA... | reverse complement strand
GGATTAAATCATTGTATCACATCAGTTTTAGGAAAGCAAGTACCTAAAAGAAATTTTTCTTCCCCCAAAATTAAAATTTTAAATTCCACTGTCCAACCATGTGGTGGAATTGTCTTCTGCACAAGTAGCGTTTAATCCTGCATACTTTGTGCTATGCTCTTAGGTACCTTCTGACAGCAGTAGAAGGAGGCTCTTATGAGCAAATATATACCTGGCAACCAGAAGCATCTGACTTTGGAAGACCGAAAGTACATTGAAAGGTCTTTGAATGAAGGTAAATCCTTTAAGGATATCGCAAGATTTCTCTGTAAGGATCCGACTACCATCTCCAAGGAAGTTAAGCTGCACCGACTCAGTGACTGGTATCACAAAGGCACGTTTTACAATGCTCATAACTTTTGTGTCCACCGTTATCACTGCAGGAAGACCAACGTCTGCAACAAGATCATCCTGTGCGGTATAAAATGTACCTCCTGCCCAACCTGTAACCAGACCTGTCCTAATTTCGAGAAGGAACGCTGCACACGCCTGGATAAGGCACCGTTCGTATGCAATGGATGTACCAAAGCAATCAACCATTGTACGATTGCCCATAAATATCACTATGACGCAATCTATTCTGAACGCAAGTATCGGGAATGCCTTTCTTCATCGAGAGAAGGGATCAACATGACTAAGCATGAACTCCGAAAAAAGGATCAGGTGATCACTCCGCTGGTTTATCAGGGGCAGTCCCCTTACCAGATCATTACCAACCATCCAGAACTCGAAATGTCCGTCCGAACACTTTACTCCTATCTGGACGAGGGTATCCTGACTGCAAGAAACGTTGATCTGAAGCGAAAGGTAAAGTTTAAGCCACGCAAGGTCCATAAAACACAGATCAAAAACCGGGAAGTTTTCAACGGCCGCATGTATACTGATTTTCTGGAACTCGGTCTTGACCATTTCGCAGAGATGGATACCGTGCATTCCTCCCGTGAGTCAAAACGTGTGCTCCTGACATTTTTTCTGACGCGTGAGAAACTGTTTCTTGCTTTTATTATGAATCGATGTACTCCCGGAGCTGTAAGACTGATATTTGAAAAGCTGGAGCGCCAGCTGGGAACATACGGTTTTCTCACTCTGTTCAGCACTATTCTGACTGATCGTGGATCTGAATTCGCTAATCCGGCATCTTTGGAAACAAATGCAGAAGATTTTGTGCGGTCGAGCATTTATTACTGCGACCCAATGCGCAGCGGTCAGAAAGGCGGAATCGAGCAGGCACACACCATGCTAAGGATGGTTCTTCCGAAAGGAACAAGTTTTGAATATCTCACACAGTGGGATCTCCGGACGATTGTGGATCACATAAACTCCACGCCGAGAAAAAGTCTAGACGGACGCACACCATATGATGTTGCGCTGGAGAATTATGGTTCTGATGTCCTAAAAGCACTTCAGCTTAGACCGGTTGCCCCCGATGAGGTCAACCTGACGCCTAAGCTGATACGCTTTAACCATTAACCCAACATAAAAATCTGCTGTCAGACTGGAAGTAAACATTTCACATTTTTCAGATGTGGCCTGTGGAATTCAGTCTCGCACACCGAATTCTCAGAGGCCTGTTTACTATGCCTTAAAGTCAGGAATTTCATGAAAAGTCGGCTTAATTATACCAACTAACAGCGAAACATGCATCTGAAAGCATTACAAAAATAAGGAATTTATAAAGCCGGTGGAATTTACCATTGCACTGGAATTTAGAATTTCAATTCAGCGTTTCCGCACTTTTATCCGAGATGACAATGAGTATATCTCGCCCCCTCATCCATAATGTTAAGCTTCGGCATGGTGCAGGTCTCCGCCCGGAGCAGGTGCAGTTCGGCTGTACATGCCATATCCTGCATCGCGCCGCTTTCTCTCACGAGATCCAGCATCCTGCGGAATTTTGTACCGACGATGTGATTTCGATATACGCGGCACTGCAGCTTCATCGTCGTCGTGCCGTCCGTCACATACAAGGTGACCGGGCTCTTGAACCACAGACTCTTTACAAGATACGAAGACAGCGTGCTCCGATCCGATTCCATCGGAAGCATCAGATATTTTCCCTCCAGCACGGTAAGCCCCGATGTCAGAGAGATAGCCCGCTCTTCGTCCACGCCCGCATAGACGCGGACGTTTTTGCCCGATACAAATGCCTTCACCTGCTCCGGTACCGGGATCGCGGCATACTCCTCTCTCCGCATCGAAGAGGTAACAGCAGACCGCTGCACCGGAAGCTCCTCCGCAAAGTCGGCGCGCTCCAGATCCAGATCCGGATTGTCACTGCCCCGCATGAAGTTCGTATCCACCGCACAGATTCCGTGTGCCTTGCGAATGTCGTGGAAACGCTCCGCCAGCTGTATGAAGTAATCGAGTTCCTGCATCTTCTGCCAGCCCAGTTTTTCCAGACGGTGCGGACGCCAGATCTCTTCGTGGCAGCTGACTCCGTTGGAAGCAAGGAACTCCGCACCCTCGGTCGCGGATGCAATGGCACGGGAGACATCCTTCATGCCGTCCGGGCCGGCGAGCTCCGCGCCGCACACCATCTGCGTGTAGACACGGCCTTTCCCGAAGACCTCCACGGCATCCACCATACGGCGGATCCATTCGTCTCGGCCGATCCAGCGCGTCTTTCCGGGGCACATGCGCTCAAAGCTTGCCTTGTCCCAGACCTCGATATTCGGCCGGTATGAAGTCAGACACGTATTCTCGTAGATCCTTCGAATATCTTCTTTCTTGTAGGCCGGTGCCTGCAGTTGCGTCTCGATCTTGCCCTGAACATCTCCGCTGACGGCATTCAGTACACGGATGTAGCGGTCTACCTCAACGGAAAACGGCGGTTCTCCGCCGAAATCACTGCCGCCGGAAACGGAAATTTCCGTAAAGCGTCCCGGCTCACGGCTTGCTTCGCGCACCGTTTCCGCAATATCGGTCAGATTCACTTCACCCTCAAGTGTCGTATCCGCCGCAAACAACGCGCAGTAATGGCACTGTTCGCCGTGCTCCCAGAAGCGGCAGCGCTGGAAGCCGTTGATCAGCAGGCGCTGTCCCGTGCAGGTTCCGCCGATGAAATCCATGTGCGTTCCGCGGCTCGTCACCTTATCGAAAAAAGCGGGGCGTGGGATGAAATCAACGGTGTCGACCAGCTTATCCCCGTCCATCAGCAGGAACGTATCCTCCGCTTCGTCATAATCGACCGTGAATGGATCCTCGTAGGGCTCGCCGTAATTGACGAGCACGCTGCTTCCGTCGCGGAACATAACCGCACCCGGAATGTAGAAGTCTTCCTTCCGGATATCCAGCTGGATCCCGAACGGCTCCTCCTTCGTGAATCGATAATCCATGCCCTGCAGCCTGTTCATTGCCCGATCGGTAAAAACGGTGCCGTTTTTCGTCACGCTGACCTTTAAAATCAGTACCGGCGAAAGTTCCGGATATTTCTCAATATAAAACTGTAATTCTTCCTGTTTTGTCATGCCCACACCTCCGTCGGACCAGTTATACTTTTTCTAATATTATCACGCGTACTAATAAATTGCGAGTCACTGCAGCACGCCGCAAAGCGGAATCAGTGCTACTACGATGGCCCACAGGATATCCGCCGCGCGCACACGAAAGGCCAGATACATCGTGCGCTCCCTGTCATTCTCGTCGAAGCCCTTCGATTCCATGGCCATCGCCAGACTCTCGGAGTAATGCATCGTATTGACGAGCGCCGAAAATGCCACCTTCGGCGAAAGCGGGCTCACGCGGTCGCCGCGCACCTTATAGGCCAGCAGGATCTGCCCGTATTCCTTCTGAAGCGCCGGAAGCAGATTGAACGCGGCCAGCACACTGTACGCGAACTTAGGCCGGATCTTCAGCTGCTGCATCAGACTGTAGCAGAGATCATTCGACCCTGTCGTCAATGAAAAGAGCATCCCCAGAAAGGCATACGCGTAAATGCGCAGAGACAACGCCGCCGCGTCACGAAGGCTGGCTCCGTGAATCGACATGGTGAAGAAGCTTTCCCCGCCGGCACCGACCTCACCGGCCGCGCGCCCGTTCAGGTAGGTCGCCATGAAGAGGCTGACAGCCACCAGAGTGATCGGCAGCAGGATCCAGAGAAGTCTCTTGAAATTTGCTTTTGCGAGAATCATGGCGGCCAGACAGAATCCGATCAATGCCAGATTCCAGAACAGCGAGAAATTGAACGCGGTCAGTACCGCCGCGGCAATCACTGCGAAAAACTTGACCGTCGGATTAATTTTCCTCATGTGCGCTGCCTCCTTCCACGATCCAGAAGCGATCCGCGTATTCACGAGCCAGTTCCTTATCATGCGTTGAAAAAAGAACCGTGATCCCCTCTTCCTCGGACAGCTTCTGACAGCGATCCATGATTGCCCTCGTCGTCCTGCCGTCCTGCCCGTACGTCGGTTCATCGAGCAGCAGGATATCCTGTCCTCCAGCCAGCATGGTCAGTACGCCAAGCCTGCGCTGCTGTCCCTGACTGAGCATGAAGGGAGAAAACTGCCGGAACGGACGAAGATCGAACTCCTCCAACAGCGGCAGCGCCCGCTCTTCTGCCTCTTCCTCGGCAAGTCCTTTCCGGATCCTGAGGCTCAGGGCAACTTCCTTCTGCACATTCGTTGTGATGAACTGATGTGCCGGATTTTGAAAAACGATGCCGACCCGGTTGAAGATCTCTCCTTTTTTCATCCGGTTCAGTTCTTCTCCGTTTACCCGAAGCGAGCCGGTGTATTTTTTCTGCGAGAGCAGGGTCAGAAAGAGACTCGTCTTCCCCATGCCCGAAGGTCCGAGAACGGCGATCATCTCCCCTTTCCGGCAATGCAGATTCACATCGGTAAGGACAGATACCTTCTTATTGTGGTAGATCGTCACATTTGTCAGTGAGATGACACTTTCCCGGTCATCGTGTCCGCAGCCGCCCGGCTCTGTCTGCGCGGTCGTCTCCGCATGTTCACCGTTTGCGGCGAACGCCTCGCCTGCCTCGCGCGCATCCTCGCCCCCATGCGGCGCAACGTGCTTCCGCTGCGGGACCGCGAACGGATCGAGCAATCCTGCGGAACGGAAAAATTCCCTCTCGGAAGCGAGATCTACCGGACTGATATTCTCACGCAGAACGCTGCCCTTTTCTCCGAGCACCACATACCGGTCAGCGAGGTCCAGCCAGTTCGACGCCTTATGATCGATCACGATCACCGTCGTCCGGTTTTCCGCGATCTTTTTCTTCAGGACATCCAGATAACGCTTCGTGGATATTTCATCCAGATTCGCAAAAGGCTCATCCAGTACCAGGATCTTCGGATCCAGAAGGAGCAGGCAGACCAGCGCGGCCCGCTGCTTCTCCCCGCCGGACAGAACAGCAAACGGCTTATCCAGAAGGTCCGCGGCGCCGTATTTTTCTGCCGTCGACTCTGCACGCGCAGCCATTTCTTCCCGCGGGACCCGGATATTTTCCATACAAAAATACAGTTCCTCACGAAGATCCTTCATGCAGAACTGCAGATCCGGATTCTGAAACATCTGGACCGTGTACCGGCACCGCTCGCGGAAAGAAAGTTTTTCCATATCAACGCCGTCGATCACGATCCGGCCCGATTCCAGGTAGCCGGCATTCTCGGGATATAAACCACAAAGGACTGCAGCAAGAGTACTCTTGCCGCAGCCGCTGTTGCCCAGAAGAACCGTCACCTTCCCCTCTTCGAAGGAAAGGTTTACGTTCTCCAGCACATTTCGCTTCGACTCCTCGAAATAACGAAATGTCAGATTTTCAATCTTACAATACTCTTTCACGCCGCTTATTATGCCTCGTACATATCCTTCATACCGGCACTGATCCGGTAGCCCTTCAGTACGCCTGCCTTGTTCAGCGCATCCGCGATCAGTTTGGCAATGATGCCGGTGAAGACGATCGCGCTGACGATACGGATCACAAGTGCAAGGATCAGAAGTCCCATATTTCCGCCGTATGCCGGAACATACGCATATACGATCGTGTCGTGGATAAAGCTGAGGACCGCTGCGGAAACACCTGCCGCGATCGTCTGGACGATTGTCCATTTCTTATATCTGGTTACCAGGAAGATCAGTTCTACGGCGAATCCCTGGATCAGACCGCTGATGATGACTTCCGGTCCGAACATGTTGCCGATCAGTACTTCGATGATTGCTGCGAGGATCTCAGCCGCGATGCCGATTCCCGGCTTCCGAATGATGTAGCAGACGATAAGTCCTGCCATGAAGTATACACCGTAAAGCGGCTCCCATCCCATTGTTCCGAGTCCCATCGGAGTCATAACGCCTACGATGACCGTTCCGATCTGCAGAACACCGAAGTATACGATGCCCATAACAACAGCGGTGATCGCCATAAATAAGATCTCTTTCAATTTCCAGCCCATGATTGTTTCTCCTTTGATGTTTGAAAAAAATATTTCTGCCAACTGTTTCCTATATGTCAAAATCGCTTTGCTGTTAATCGTCAGCCGAAGGACTGTTGACACTCATTGTGATCTCCATGACAAAGTGGGACATGGTATCCTCACAGTGCCGGAATGCTTTATTGAAATAAGCAAAAATATCCTGCACATCTCCCTGCAGCACCGTCGCGTAATGCATCATCTTCCTGAAGACATGCATCTCATCCGCCAGCGCGATGATCTGCGAGATCTCCGGCATATAGTCGCCGTCTCCGAGCGGATACAGGGCGAACTTCACATCCACGGGGAAGTGCAGGTCCTTTGTTCCCTCTTCATTGGCGGGCGTTCCTTCTTCCGCAAGAACGTAATCCACATCGCAGTCTCCGGGGCATCCCTTGGAAAGTGTCAGCGTCAGCGTCATATGGACATCCGGCTGATAGGCATAGGCAAAGCATGCCTTTACGCAATCGAAGACGTCGTCTCTTCTGCCGCGGCAGACGGTACCCATTTTCGATGTATTGATCCAGACACGGCTCGTGTCCATCTTCCGGACAGCACCCATAATGACTTCCTCATAACGATCCGTCATCGGCGCCAGCATGAAGCTTGCTCCGGAGATGTCTTCCTTCGCACCCGGTTTTCCTGCCGGACAGGATGCGTATGCATTGTAATCCTGATTCATAGTAACCTCCTCATTCCCGCGCAGCGCCTGCCGGTTTGTCTCGATGGCCTTACGTTCGATAAATGATGCCCTGCTTCGCCTGCCGTTCGCTATATAAAAAAAGGGACCCGACCTATGTCGGATCCCCACAGCAAACAAATCTCAACTCCCTACGATGGCATTATCCAACAGGTTATAGGGTCATGAACGGAATAGTCCACCTCTCAGCCGGATTCCACCGGCTCCCCTGCGCTATATTCTTCATGTAGTTTAGCACTGCATCACGTGAAATACAAGCATTTTTTTGTGCTTTGATTTCACCTTTTTGATTCTGCTTGTCAGGCATTTCCGTCAGCCCAGAATCGCCTTATCGTTTGCGAATTCCTGTCCGGAAACCTGCTCGAATTTATGAAGAAGGTCTTCCACGGTAAGGTTCTTCTTCTCTTCACCCTTGATATCCAGAATGATTTTTCCCTCATTCATCATGATCAGGCGATTGCCGTGCGCGATCGCGTCCCTCATGTTGTGCGTGATCATCAGCGTGGTCAGGTGGTTTTTGCTTACGATCGTCTCGGTCGCATTCAGCACCTTCTCGGCTGTCTTCGGGTCGAGAGCCGCCGTGTGCTCATCGAGAAGAAGGATCTTCGGTTTCCGAAGTGTTGCCATCAGAAGGGTCAGCGCCTGTCTCTGTCCGCCGGAGAGAAGGCCGACCTTGGCCGTCATACGATCCTCAAGGCCCAGATCCAGAACCTTCAGCTGCTCGCGGTACTGCGCGCGCTCCTTCGCTGTGATGCCCCAGCGGATACCTCTCTTCTGACCTCTGCGGTTCGCGAGAGCGAGGTTCTCTTCGATCTCCATCGTAGCTGCTGTTCCGGTCATCGGGTCCTGAAAAACACGTCCTACCATGCCGGCACGTTTGAAGTCCGGAATTCCTGTTACATCCTGTCCGTCGATGATGATCGATCCCGCATCGACCGGCCACACACCCGATACCGCGTTCAGCATCGTGGATTTTCCGGCGCCGTTGCCGCCGATGACGGTCACAAAATCGCCGTCTTCGAGTTTCAGGGACAGGCCGTTCAGAGCTTTCTTCTCATTGATCGTGCCCGGGTTGAAAGTTTTGTAAATATCACGAATTTCCAGCATTATCAGTTCTCCTTTCCGTTTGTATTCTGTCTGGACAGCTTTCCGGCACGCTTGAAGGAAGACTTCTGCTGCGCGCGAAGGAAAGGTACGGCAAGGAAGATCGCCACGATGATCGCCGTGAAGAGTTTCATCATATTCGGATCAAGCTTCAGCCAGAGAACCAGTGTATACACGAGGTAATAAACGATGCCTCCGACTACGACAAAGGCAAGTCTGCCTGCAAAGTTCAGATGCTTGCCGAGGAGTGCTTCTCCGAGAACTTCACCGATGATAACCGCAGCCAGACCGATGACGATGGATCCTCGTCCGCTGTTGACATCCGCAAAGCCGGAGTACTGCGCTGCCAGACCGCCGGCAAACGCAACCAGGCCGTTGGACAGTGCAAGGCCGATGACCTTCATCGCGTTGATGTTGATACCCTGCGCCTTGGACATTTCCTGATTACAACCGGTCGCACGGAGCGCGGAGCCCTGCTCTGTACCGAAATACATATAGATTACCGCGATCAGAACAATAACAACGATCAGGGTAATGAGAATCGTCAGATTGACGGTACGTCCCGAGATCGCCAGATCGTATTTATCAACACTGATCGCCTGATTTGCCTTCATCTGCAGGATCGCCAGATTGATCGAATAGAGACCGTACTGTGTCAGAATACCTGCCAGAATAGCCGGAATACCGAGTTTCGTGTGAAGCAGTCCCGTAACGGTGCCTGCCAGAAGTCCTGCCGCAAATGCCACAAGCATCGCAGGCCACGGATTCCAGCCGGCCAGGATCAGCATGACCGTTACCGCGCCGCCGGTTGAAAATGTTCCGTCAACCGACAGATCGGCAATATTCAGAATACGGAACGTGATATATACGCCGATCGCCATGATTCCCCAGACCAGACCCTGAGCGGCTCCGGCCGGCAGCCTGCCCAGAAGATCCAGAGGATTCAAGGATGAAAAATACAGTGCTACATTCATGTGTGTCTCCTCCCATGAGAACATAATATATAACTATACTATATTTCGTTGTGATTGCCTATGAAATCCGTGAAAAAATATTTTTTCGCAGTTCCGATAAAACGCCAAAAGGGCACCCAGCGGGTGCCCGTAAAAGTCATTGTTTATTGCCCGAATTACTCTGCCTCATAAGCGGTGTAATCATCCGGGACGGTAACGCCGAGTGCTTCGCACATTTCCGGATTGTACTCTTTCACCGGGTTCTGGTAATATTCGATCGGCATCTCGGAGACATCGGATTCGCCCTTGAGGATCTTCACCGCCATCTTGCCGGTGGTAACACCCAGCTCATAGTAATCGATGGACAGGGTCGCAACGCCGCAGCCCGACATAATTCCTTCCTCACCGGCAACGATCGGTACGCCTGCCGGTTTCGCTACGTTATTGATCGCCTCGGTGCAGGATGCAGCCGTATTATCGGTCGGGACGTAGAGAACATCATTATTTGCGACAGCTTCGCCGGTAACGGACGTTACGTCGTTAGAATCGGAGAAGGTGTATACGGTAACGGTAAGGCCTGCTTCCTCAAGTGCAGCCTGTACAACGTCAGACTGGTACTTGGAGTTCGGCTCCGCGGAGCAATACAGTATTCCCGCATTCTTTGCATCCGGGAAAAGCTCTGTGATCATTGCAGCCTGCTGATCCAGCGGCGGCAGATCGGAGGTACCGGAGATGTTGCCGCCTACGGTGCCGTTGAAATCATCAAGGTCAAGAGCAACACCATAGTCGGTAACAGCTGTTCCGAGGATCGGAATATCGCTCGTAGCGGCTGCTGCGGCCTGCAGAGAAGCGGTTGCGTTGGCAAGGATCAGATCAACATTCTCGGAAACAAAGTTTGTACAGATCGTAGATGTAGTTGCTGCATCACCCTGCGCGTTCTGCTCGTCAAAAGTGATCGCGTCACCGAATTCTTCCTTCAGCGCGTCTTCAAATCCTTTGGTAGACGCATCAAGCGCCGGATGCTGAACAAGCTGGCAGATACCAACTGTGTAAGTCTGTCCGTCCGCTGCTGCGGATGTTGCTGCTGCAGATGTTGCTGTGGATGCTGCGCTGGATGTACCGGATGCGCTTCCGCAAGCGGCAAGTCCAAGAGTCATTGCAGCCGTAAGAACGCCTGCTGCTACTTTACTCATCTTTTTCATAATTGTATTTCTCCCTTTTTCTGTCTGTTTGTCACCTGCCAAACCGAATCGCGCCACAGATGTGCATATCAGCCGCACCCTTTTCCCGGTGCGCGCCTGTTTCCCGTTCCGTTGTTTCAGCTTTGCATCATTGCTGCATCAACGTTGTATCGCATCAATGCGTTGGTCTGCTAAAGTGACCGTCGAATGTAATAATACAGTTTCCGGGAGTCGTTGTCAAGTTTTCTATAAAAAAACGGCTGTCCAAGAGGCCAAAATGGCGCAGACAGCCGCTTTCATATTAAATTTCACCTCATCACATATTCTCGCGCAGCATCACCCACGAAAAGGCGCGTGCCGTCCGCAGATCGGGCTCTTTGAAATGATTGCCCTGATTCCACTCCAGAATATGATCGGCCTGCTTTTCCGCAAGCCATGCATCGATTTCCCTGATCCGATCGCCCACCGTTCGCATAACAGGCTGCCTGGTTCTCTCCTCCCGGTCACCGAGGCTCAGATAGACATGCTCCGCCCGGATGCCGTTCTCCTTCAGGTACTCCGCAAATCCCGGGAACCAGACCGAAGGCGAAGCCGCCGCGACCGCGCGAAAGAGGTCCGTGCGGGTCGCAGCCCACAGGGCAAAAAGGCCTGCCAGTGAGTAGCCGCCGATAATATACGTTTTTTCCTCATCCTCGCAAAGCTTCAGAATCTCCTTCAGCGTTTTTTCCGCGCCGCTGCCGAAATTTTCATTGCCCCACACAGCCGGTGTCTCCCACGGAGACAGGTCATCATTCCAGGAATCCGCCTTGATCGCGATCAGATGAAAAGCCCGGGGCGTCTGTGAGCGAATCGCGGCGATCTCGTTCTCCATCCCTTCCATATCGTGGTCGTCAACCATCTGGATCAGAACAAGATCCGCATTGGCATCACCGTATTCATATTTTGTCATATATATCTCTTTCCTGTTCGCCGATTGTAAAATGAAGTTGGACATCTGAATAAAATAAAGATCCATGGCAGGATCTTTGGTAGAATGTAAGTCACCACAACCAACTTTCTACAGGAGAATCGCCACCATGGACCAATCTCATTCT
>Ga0326514_10002605_pt1 | contig 11487 bp, 8 predicted proteins | sample 3_2548_0518_D_FD_203653 | JGI IMG/M metagenome (GOLD analysis project Ga0326514, IMG submission 203653) | Bovine rumen microbial communities from UC Davis, California, United States - 3_2548_0518 | ecosystem: Host-associated > Mammals > Digestive system > Stomach > Rumen | place: USA: California... | reverse complement strand
TATTAAATTGCATTAAGAAATTCATTAAAGTAAAAGAGTAAAACTAAAAACTATTAAAAGAATAATTAATAATTTATAAAAATTATTAATTATTAAATATTAAATTATAAATAAAAGAGGTTTTTGCAATGAATTTATGCTTTTTAATCGGAAAAATAATAAGTGAAATAAATTTTAAATTTGTATTAAATAGTAAAAATATTTCTATAGTATATTTTAAAATAGAATTAAATAATAAAAGTATAGTAGAAGTTAAAGCATATAATGAACTTGCAGATTATTGTTATAATAAATTAAAAAAGAATGATATAATAGCTATTCAGGGTTATTTGAGTAATGATATGGAAATTGTAATAGAAGAATTCATTATATAAATATCAAGCGGCAGAGTATAACTAAGTAAAAAAGACTGTGCATTAAATAAAATAAAACAAATATCAAAAAGGTGTTGCAATTCTAAAAAATTGTGGTATAATAGTTACCAATAAGAGAAAAAACAATAACAAGGACAAGGTAAATAATATAATATCTTTAAGAGAGCCAAAGGTTGGTGAAATTTTGGTAAGTAAAAATTATTTATTATCACCTTAGTTTGTTACTAATCTGAAATAATAGTAAGTTAGTCGTAAGCCTGCGTTAAAGGTAATTAAAGTGAGTGGATTGTATATTAATATAAATCGCTAACCTAGGTGGTACCGCGGAATCAAAGCTATTTCGTCCTAATTATTATTTATAGGATGGAGTAGCTTTTTTTATATAATAGGAAAGTTTTACTTTCCTATTATATAAAAAACAAATTGCACAGAAAATTTCAAAGAAATTTTCGCGCACGAACAATTAAACGTGGGCTGAACCCTACATTAAAAAATTAGAAAATTTATGTCAGCCCACTATTGTTCTTTCTAAAATTAATGAAAATCAGCATCTTGCGAATTTTAATTTCATTAATTTAGCTTCGACATACAAAAAGTATGCCTTCAGCTTAAATTAATTCATAAAAATCCACAATATACTAATTTTGATTAATTTTAGGGAAGAATAAAATGTATAGGAGGAAAGAGGTTATGTATAAGAAGGTAGAACTAAAAAATGGTTTTGTTGGAATGGAACAAGATGTTGCAAAGGTATGGAAAGAAAAAGATATTATGAAGAAAAACTTTGCAATGAATGAAGGTAAAAGATATTTTACTTTTTATGATGGCCCACCAACAGCAAATGGAAAACCACATGTGGGTCATATTGAAACAAGAGTTATGAAAGATATAATACCTAGATACAAGGTTATGAAGGGCTATCATGTAGATAGAAAAGCAGGATGGGATACACAAGGGTTACCTGTTGAACTTGAAATAGAAAAGAAATTAGGAATATCAGGTAAACAACAAATAGAAGAATATGGTGTAGAAAAATTCGTTAAAGAATGTAGAGATAGTGTTTTTACATATGTAAATATGTGGGAAGAAATGACAAACAAAGTTGGATACTGGGTTGACATGGAAAATCCATATATCACTTATAAAAACGAATATATCGAATCGGTATGGTGGGGAATTTCTCAAATGTGGAAAAAAGGACTTTTGTATGAAGGACACAAAGTTATGCCATATTGTCCAAGATGTGGAACAGCACTTTCTTCACATGAAGTTGCACAAGGTTATAAAGATGTAAAAGACTTAACTTGTGTTGCTAAATTTAAAGTATTAGAAGATCAAGGATTTGATAAAGATACATATATATTAGCTTGGACAACAACACCATGGACATTACCTTCAAACTTAGCATTATGTATAAACAAATCTTATGAATATGCAGAAGTTAAAGTAAATCTTGCAAAAGAAGACGAAGAGCCAGCATATGAAAAATATATTTTAGCCAAAGAATTATTAGAAAAAGTATTAAAAGACAAAGAATATGAAGTTATAAAAACATTTAAAGGTGAGGAATTATTAGGAGTTAAATATGAACAATTAATGCCTTTTGCAAAAGTAGATGGAAAAGCATTTGTTGTAATACATGGAGACTATGTAAATCTAGAAGACGGTACTGGAATAGTTCATATTGCACCAGCTTATGGTGAAGATGATAGCTTAGTTTCAAAACAAAATGGAATTGCTTTTGTAAATTTAGTTGATAAAACAGGAAAATTTGTAGATGAAGTAGAACCTTGGGCAGGAAGATTTGTAAGAGATTGTAATGAAGATATTTGTAAATGGCTTGCTCAAGAAAACAAATTATTTAGTAAAGAAAAACATCTTCACTCATATCCACATTGTTGGAGATGTGACACACCGCTTCTATATTATCCAAAAGAGAGCTGGTTTGTTGCAATGACAAAATTAAGAGATAACTTAGTAGCAAACAATAACAAAATCAATTGGTATCCAGAAACAATAAAAACAGGAAGATTTGGAAAATTCTTAGAGAATGTAATTGATTGGGGAATTTCAAGAGATAGATATTGGGGAACACCACTTCCAGTATGGTCATGTGAATGTGGACATCAAGAATGTATAGGAAGTATAGATGAATTAAAAGAAAAAGCAGTTGATTGTCCTGATGATATTGAATTACATAAACCATATATAGATGAAGTTCATTTAAAATGTCCTGAATGTGGAAAGAAAATGACTAGATTTAAAGAAGTAATAGATGTTTGGTTTGATTCAGGTTCAATGCCATTTGCACAATTACACTACCCATTTGAAAACAAAGAAGAATTTGAAAAACATTTCCCAGCACAGTTCATATCAGAAGCAGTAGACCAAACAAGAGGATGGTTCTATACATTACTTGCAATATCAACATGTATATTTGATAAAACACCATATGAAAACTGTATAGTATTAGGACACGTATTAGATGAAAAAGGACAAAAAATGTCTAAATCAAAAGGTAATGGTGTAGATCCTATGATGTTATTAAATGAAGTAGGTGCAGATGCAACAAGATGGCATTTCTATACATGTTCAGCACCATGGCTTCCAACAAGACTTAGCTTAAACAATGTACAAGAAACACAAAGGGGATTTTTATCAACATTATGGAATGTATATTCATTCTATGTTTTATATGCAGAAATTGATGAATTTAATCCATTAAAATATAATGATTTTAAAACAACTAATGTAATGGATAAATGGATAATTTCTAAATTAAATACATTAGTAAAAGAAGTTGATAAAAAATTAGATCAGTATGATATAACATCAGCAGCATTATTAATAGAAAGCTTTACAGATGAATTATCTAACTGGTATGTACGTAGAAATAGAGAAAGATTTTGGTTAACAGAACTAACAGATGAAAAAATAGGTGCATATGTAACACTATATAAAGTATTAACAACATTAATAAAAATATCAGCTCCATTTGTACCATTTATGACAGATGAAATATATCAAAACTTAGTTGTAGGATTAGATAAAAACGCCCCAGAAAGTGTTCATTTATGCTTATGGCCAGAAGTTGATGAATCTGCAATAGATAATGAACTTGAAAAAGAAATGGACTTAGCTTATAAAGTTGTAAAACTTGGAAGAAGCGCAAGAAACTCAGCTAATATTAAAAATAGACAACCATTATCAGAAATGTTAATTTCTATAGATACACTTCCAAAATATTACGAAGATATAATAAAAGAAGAGTTAAATGTAAAAGAAATTAAATTAGGCGCAGAAATGTCAGAATACGTAAACTTTGAAATAAAACCAAATTTACCTGTACTTGGTAAAGAATTTGGAAGATTAATCCCAAGAATTAAAGAAGAAATTTCAAAGAAAAATCAAATGGATTTAGCAAATACAGTAAAAAATGGCGGAGTAGAATATATTGAAATAGATGATACTCAAATAGAATTAAACTCAGAAAATCTTTTAATCACAATGCAAGGAAAAGAAGGATTTGCATTTAGTGGAGAAGGAGAAATAGGTGTTGTATTAGATACACATATAACTCCAGAATTAAAAGAAGAAGGCTATGTACGTGAAATATTATCAAAAGTACAAAATATGAGAAAAGACAATGGATTTGAAGTTTTAGACAATATCAATTTATATGTATCTGGAAATGAAATGTTAGAAAAAGTAATTAAAAAGAATGAAGAATTAATAAAACATGATACATTAGCAGTAAATGTATTATATAATGATAATAATGTTTCATATGTAGATACAAATATAAATGGAGAAAGCTTAAAAGTTCAAGTTGAAGTTGTAAAATAAAAGTACAATTTCAGATGATTAAAAATGATGAACAAGCAATTATAAGTATTTGTAAAAAAGATAAATAGTATTAAACCAACATATAAGTATTTTTAAAACTTTAAAAAACTATGCTAAAATACTCTATCACTTATAAAGTAACAGATTTACATTAGATAAAAAATGTTGTATAATATATGTATATAATATAATAAAGGGAGTAATAAATATGGATAGAATGAAAACATTTTTAAAATATGTTATTTGGATTGTATTATTTTTCTTTTTTTCAAATTTTGTAATTAGTGTAGGATTAAATTCATCATATAAAAAAATGAGTGCAAGATCTGACTCAAGTATTCAAAAAGAAGTAGAAATAACAGAAGCAGAGTCAACACTTGTAAATGGAAAAATAAAAGGAAAAATAAAGTATGATGGAGAGAAAGATATAGAAGGAAAATATTTAAGAATGGATTTTTTATCAAAAAGAGATAATATTGTTGGAACTAAATATATTCCAATTACAGTAAATAAGGAAAATCCAATTCAAGATTTTAATACTTATTTTGAATTACAAGATGTGACTTCTTATAAAACTTCTATTGTGGATCACAAAGAAGTAGGAGAGATTAAATTTATACCAGACGAAATGAGAAAACCAGAAATTATTGTATTAACTATTTTAACATTACTAATATTCTGGTAAAAATCATAAAGCCTATAATTTTACAAAAATGTAAAATTATAGGCCAAATTTTTTTAGAGTAAAAGAATATTTGAATCATTATAATAAACCTGCGTTCCTAATTCTGAGGATTGACATACAAAGTAGAGTTGTTTTTATATATTACCATTCCTGGTTTTGCTTTATTAGGCTTTTTTACATATTTTACTTCACAGTAATCTACAGGTACATTTGAAGAAAATTTTGCTTTACTATGAAATGCTGTAATTTCAGCACACCTATTTAAAATATCAGAATTCGGTAGTTTTTTATCTAAAATTAAAATTGCATGACTACCATGGATATCTTTTGTATGGAACCACAAATCGGTTTTTTTAGCATATTTTAATGTAAGATAATCATTTTCTTTGTTGTTTCTACCTACTAAAAGAGTGAAGTCATCAATTTTATACTTAATAGGATTAAAAGAAATGTTTTTATTTTTTGTTAAATTAGATTTTTTGATTTCATATTTCTTTTTACTTTGTAAAAATTCAATTTTTTCTTTAAATGTTTCATTATCTGATAATTCGTCTAAAATTTCAGAAATTTCTTCTATACTATTGCAACATTCTAATTCATAAATAATACTTTCTAGATAGTTTAATTCAGATATTGTTTCTTGCTTTTGAACTGTAACAATTTCTAAAGTATTTTTTAATTTTGAATATTTTTTATAAAATTTTTTTGCATTAATACTTGGTAAATATTTGTCATCTAAAGAAATAGTAATTAGTGTATTATTATCATAATAATTTTCTAAAGTTATTTCATTAATATTTTTATTAGGAATTTTATACAAATTTGCTGTAATTAATTCTCCATATAATTTATACTTATCCAAGTTATCGCATTCTTTAAGTTTTGCATCCATATTTTTTAATCTTTTTTTATATTTTTCTAATGTTGATAATATAAGTTTTAAAACATTATTTTTATAATTTTTAAGTTCTTGTGAGCTTTCCTTTTTATAGTAAAAATCATCAATAAAAAAATTCAAAGAAAATGGAATATTGTTTTTATTAAGAGAAGGTATTAAAAAATAATTATTTTCTTTAGTTGTAAATTTTAGTTCCATAGAATCAGTTTTATTAATTAGGTTTAATAAGTAATCATATATTGTTTTTAAATTATCAGTTTCTAAATAATTCATTAAAAAAGAAATATAATCTTTACTTATTCCATTAAAAGTGTTAGAAATTTTTAGCGGAATAGATATGTTTTGGTCAGAAATATTTTTACTAAACTCATCAAAATTACAATTTAATAAATTTATTTTATTAGTTTTAGGATATGTATATTTTACATGAGGTACAATTATTCTGTTTGCATTTTCATTATTAATATGCCTTAAACTATCAATTATTATATTACTTTCTTCTAACAAAATTACATTACAATGTTTGCCCATAAGTTCTATTATAAGTTTTTTTACTATAATATCATCAATATCATCAAAACCTTCAAATTCAATAGTAATAATTCTTTCTAGATCATTTGTTATAATGTTTTTAATGTGTAATCCAATTAAATGTTTTCTTAGTACCATACAAAAATTAGGAGCAACTTTAGGATTAGTTTTATGATATGTAGTAAGATTAATCCTATAGTTGCTAGAATCAATAGAAATATTTAAAGCATAGTTTAATCCATTTAAATACATTCCTAATATTATATTGTTATTATTTGGTTGATATATTTTATCTATTCTTGCTCCAGATAAAAAGTTGAGTTCTGAAACAATCGCTTTGGTAACAATTCCATCAAATGCCATATTTATTTCTCCTACAAATATTTTTTTATTATAATACCATAAATTTGGTAAAAAAGCGAGTATAATCTATTGATTAATTTTTTTAATAAGTATATAATACAAACAAATGATAGTTTGAAAGGGGAAAATAAAATATGGATGAAGAAAAAATAAAAAACATATATAATGTATTAAGTACCATAAATGTTACTTCAGAAAATGAAGAAATTGTTGATGATATAAAAAGTGATTTGCTTAATGAAAATTATATGGAAGCTATGAAAAAACTAGAAAAATTAAATAGAATTCAAAAAAAGAATGCTGCTGAAAAAGAAAAACAAAAAAACGAAGAAGAAGAAATAGGAGCATATCCTAAAAAACTAAGTGATATCCAATTAGAAGAAACATTTGTAGGTTTACTTCTTAATGATCCAAAGTTAATAGTTAAATATTATTTTTTGTATGATGAGTGTTACTTTGAAAATGAAGATATGCTTAATATTTATAAAAGTATACTTTTTACAGAAGGATCAGCATATACACCTGAAGTAGCTAAAGAAGGTTTTAACTTTTCAAGGGATTCTGAAAGAGTATATATGTTAAAAAATCAGTTAAAAGAAAAAGTTGCTAAAAAAAATTATAATGTAGAGAAAATATATTTAGATTTAAAAAAATTATTTGTTTTAAGAAAAACATATTTGGCGATTCCAATAAAAGCAACTCAAGACAGAATTGTAGAAATTAAAGATTATATTTTATATGATAGAATGTCTGAACAGGAAGTAAAAGATGCTGTTATTCAAGTAAATGATACAGAAAAATTTAAAAGAGCTGTATTAAACCAAGGATTAACAGGTTTTCTTGAGATGGGTGAAAATAACTTAAGAAATGGGCTAGCTTTACCATTTCCAACATTGACAAGCGTTTTTAAAGGAATTAGAAAAGGTGAAACTATGGCTTTTGCAATGCCATCAAATGCTGGTAAAAGTAGATTTACAACTGACATTGCTGCACATGTAGCTTTAGTACATAAGAAAAAAGTTTTAGTTATTTCAAATGAAATGTCAGAAGAAAAAATGAGATTATGTTTAATTACAACAATATTAAATAACAAAGAAATCCAAAAAATGCATGGGCATAATTTACATATTACTGAAGGTGAATTATTAGAGTTTAAATTTAGACCTGATAACAAAAAGGATGTAGAAGTAGATGAAGATGGATATATATTAAGAAAAAAAGGAGAAAAACAAGGTGATTTTGTAAAAAGATTATTACAACAATCAAGCGATTTTAAGAATACAGTCGAAGTTACAGATTGGGCAAATAAAGAATTAAATAATTCAATTTATTTTATAAATATTACAGACCATACTAATGATGAATTAAAAAAGGTAATAATGAATTACTATTATAAAGAGCATATTGAATATGTATTTTATGATACACTAAAAACTGATACTGCAAATATTGGTGTTGCAGAAGAAATAAAAAGGACAGCAACAATACTATCTAATCTTGCTCAAAATTTCAATATGTATATTTGTTCTACTCTTCAATTAGCTGAAAGCAATACACTACCAGTAAACTTGGATGTTAACGATTTAGCTGTTAGTAGAACTGTAAAAGAAGTTTTAGATACATTAAGCTTATTAAAACAAATAAATAGAGATACATTACAAAATTATGAATATTCGTTAAATGAAGTTGATACTAAATTCTTTGACCTAAAGAAATATGATGATCCTGATGTTAGATATTATGCCTGTGTAGTTGATAAAAATAGGGCAGGAGCAAAACCTACATTAGTTTTCAGACTTAATTTAGCATATAATGTTTGGGAAGAATTAGGATATCTTAGATTAAAACAAAATGCAGAAAATAAATAAATATTATGGAGGAAATATATGGTACATCAAATGAAATTGTTAGAAAGTCCATTTGAAAGGATAAAAAATGGAACTAAAACAATAGAATTTAGATTATTTGATGAAAAAAGAAAGCAAATAAAAATAGGGGACCAAATAGAATTTTCAAAATTACCAGATTTAAAAGAAAAACTATTAGTCGATGTGATTGAATTATATAAAGAAGATACTTTTGAAACTTTATTAAAAAAATTATATAATGATGAAGAAGAAATAAAAGAAAAGATTAAATCCATGTACAAAATATATTCACCAGAAAAAGAGCATAAATATGGTGTTTTAGGTATAAAAATAAAGATTAATATAGATAATTTAAAAAGTAATATTCAAAAATTTGAACCCTATAATGAGCAGGAAGAAGTAGATAAAGAAATAATGCTTAAATTCTTAAGTGATTTTGATAATACTCTTACAAGGCAAAACGAATATGGACATTTTACAGCATCAGCATTTGTGTTAAATAAAGAAAGAACTAAAACACTTATGATTTATCACAATATTTACAATTCCTGGACATGGGTTGGCGGACATAGTGATGGAGATAATGACTTATTATATGTAGCAATAAAGGAAGCAAAAGAAGAAACGGGAATAAAAAATGTAAAGCCGATTATAGGTGATATATATTCTTTAGAAACTGTTACTGTAAACGGACACATAAAAAGAGGAAAATATGTTGGATCACATCTTCATTTTAATGTAACATATTTACTAGAAGCAGATGAAAATGAGATAATTACGATAAAAGAAGATGAAAATAGTGGAGTAGAATGGGTTCCGATTGAAAATATAATAAGTAAAAGCTCAGAAAAATGGCTTAGGGAAAATATTTTTACAAAAATTATAGAAAAGATGAAGAAAGATAGGATTGTAAAACAATGATTTATAAAAAATAAATAATTAAGCACAAAAATAGACTTACTTTTCATATTATATAAAAAATGAAAAGGAGTCTATTTTTATGGATTATGAATTAATGATGAATGGAAATGTTAAATTAGGGCAAAAAGCACCTGATTTTGATGCTGTAACCACATTTGGAAATATAAGCTTAAAAGATTATAAAGGAAAATGGTTGATTTTATTTTCACATCCAGGAGACTTTACCCCCGTAAAGTCATCATCTTTGGATGAATACATGAAAACACCTGATATTGCTCATGAATTCCATAGTGGACAAGTTATTGGTATTGCGGTGCACCACCTCTTCCTACAAAATTATCTGTGGAGATAATTTTGAAATTAAATTTAAGAAAATTATAAAAATTATCTTTAAAAAATGCAATAAAAAATAAATAAGAATAATTTTGAATTTGAAAAGTATAGAAATAATCTATGTATTATGTTATAATTATGTATATTAAAAATTATTATTTTATAGAGGATAATTATGAACATAGAACACTTTAACATAATAGAAAAAGTAAAAATATTAATTATAGAAAATGAAAATGCAATAGGAAAAATTATAGATTATGAAGAAATAAAAAGACTCAATAAAAAGTATTTCCCAAATTTAAATGAAAGAGATTTTGCATTGGAGGTTTTAGAATTAACATATTCTTCCTATAGACATATGAAAAATGAAAAAAAAAGGGGTAGAATATTACTAAGAACAGGAAAAACTCAAATATCTCAAATACAACAGTTATTAATAAAGATAGGTTATGATGAAAGGCACAAAATAAATTACAAAGAATTAAAAAAATTAAAGGAGATATTTGGAGAGAATTTAGATGAAGAATTTTTTGCTACAAAATGTTTAAGGTTACCTTTACACAATGGATATTATGCTTTGAAAGAAAATGCTAATTATAGAAGACATATAAATTTACCTAATATTAAAAATAAAACTGAAATTGACATTAATCATACAATAAAAGAGATAAATGATTTACAAATTACAGGAAAGAAGATAACATATAGTAAATTGCAGGAATTATATATGGAATATGGAATGGGAATGACAGAAACTGAATTTGCACAGTTTGTGCTAGGAATATCATTATCAATGTACAGCAAAATTAAAAATGATTCAACCAAAAGTGCAAAAGTTAGAAACAGAAAATTAGAAGCAGCTACAGAATATATAAAAACTAGATTTTTAAATGATCATAGGTATTATACTGAAAGTGAAATTGAGACTATATGCCTGAAAAATGGAATAAGTGTTGAAGAATTTATTAGATATTGTATTTTGAATGATAGAGTTTTTTATTTAAAAAGTAAAGAATATGTTGATCAATATATGACTAGATTAAAAAGTAAAAAACAAATTTATATTGGGAAAACAAGATTATCAAATAAGTTCATAGAGAGAAATATTGATTTTTTAAATAGTTGCATAGATAGAATAGAGAGAAAATATAGATATATAAGGGATTATTTTAATATAGACAAAGATGATTATAGACAAAAGGTTTTACTGTATGCAATAGAAAATTTGGGGGATTTAGAGAAAAATTTTGATGATAATAGTGAATTTTTAAAACAATCTATGTATAGTCAAATAAATTCAAGGTATTTTGCTATAAAAGTAAGAGAACTAGAAATTAACTATCATAAATCCGAAATGTTTTACAATCATAAAGGTGAAATTAAATTGGAAGATAAAGGAGAATATATATCTCAAAAAGTAGAGGCTGAACAAATTGGAGATGTTTTAGATAATGATTTATGCTTTCAGATAGTAAATGAATTAAAACAAGAACATAATGAGGGAATTCAAAAAACAATAGCAATGAAGAATGTTATGATAAAATATAATATTAATCAAGCAGAATTACTAGAGTATATGAAGCTGTATATTCAAATACAAGAAGAAAAAGTAGCAGAAACTGAGCCTGAAATTTAAATCTAAAAGAGGGATAATTATATAATTAA
>Ga0326514_10002604_pt1 | contig 11487 bp, 16 predicted proteins | sample 3_2548_0518_D_FD_203653 | JGI IMG/M metagenome (GOLD analysis project Ga0326514, IMG submission 203653) | Bovine rumen microbial communities from UC Davis, California, United States - 3_2548_0518 | ecosystem: Host-associated > Mammals > Digestive system > Stomach > Rumen | place: USA... | reverse complement strand
ACTTAAGGACGGGCAAGGTAAGGCTTTCCTTTCCTCACTTGTTTGATAAGTACGACAAGAGCGGTAAGTATCAGGCGCAGTTCTTGATCCCGAAGAAGGACAAGGAGTGCATTAAGCTCCTTGAGCAGGCGGTTGAAGAGGCTAAGAATTACGGAAAGGCAACCAAGTGGGGGAATACGATCCCCAAGAAGCTCAAGGTGAGCGTTAAGGATGGGGACGAGGATGCAGATGAGTACCCGGAGCAGGAGGGCTGCATGATAGTGACTGCCAAGAGCTCTTACAAGCCTTCCGTCTATGACAAGGACGGCACTGAGGCGTTCGATGCTGAAGAGCTCTATGCCGGATGCTATGTTCAGGCGATCATAGAGGCTTATCCCTATGACGCCGACGGGTCTAAGGGCGTAGCCTTCGCTCTTCTGGGAGTAAAGAAGCTGGCAGAGGGTGAGAGGTTCGGAGGCGGTGGAGTTCCTGTCTCTGACGATGACTTTGACGAAGCAGACGACGAGGATGAAGGGGATGAAGACCTTGGAATCTAAGGAAGTTGGGATCGATATTGAGACCTACAGCGGCAAGGACATAGACGCCGGAGTCTATGCCTACGCTGAGGATCCTGACTTCGAGATCCTGCTTGTGGCTTACACGGTGGACGGCTCTGAGGTCAAGTGCTTCATGCCGTCCGGCTTCAAGGACGAGGATGAGCAGATGAGGCTGTTCGAGGATGGCATTGAATATGACGGCTCTGAGGACGAGTTCATTGAACTGCTCAGAGACCCGGCGGTTATTAAGACCGCTTACAATGCCAACTTCGAGCGCACGTGTCTGGCTAAGTACTACGGCGTTGAGTGCCCGCCTGAGGAGTGGCGGTGCACTGCCGTCCTTGCCGCTACGGTAGGCCTGCCACGTTCCCTTAAGGACGTAGGCGAGGCGTTGGGGCTTCCCTCAGACCAACAGAAGCTTGCCACCGGCAAGAGACTCATAGATTACTTCTGCAAGCCGTGTAAGCCCACTAAGTCGAATGGGAACAGGTGCCGGAATATGCCGCACCACGATCCGGCTAAGTGGAAGCTGTTCGTTGAATACAACAAGCAGGACGTAGTGAGCGAACAGGCCATACTTAACAAGCTCCGGAAGTACAGACCAAACGACACGGAGCAGGCCTTGTGGGCTACAGATCAGAGGATCAATGACAGAGGTATCAGGATAGATGTGCCGTTCGTTGAGGGAATCCTTGAGAATGATCACAAGCGCACGGATGCGCTGATCGAGGAGGCCAGAGAGCTTACAGGCTTAGAGAACCCGAACAGCCCGACACAGCTTAAGGCGTGGTTCCGAGACAATGGAGCGGCAAGCTTAAGCTCAGAGCTTAACAAAGACACTATCGAGTGGGCTCTTAAGAGTGACCTGTACCCGGAGCGCATTAAGAAGGTGCTTCGGATCCGGCAGAGCCTCGGCAAGATATCCATTAAGAAGTATGAGGCTATGATCAATTCTGTCTGTGAGGATGGAAGGGTTCGGGGTATGACAAGGTTCTATGGCGCCAATAGAACAGGGCGCTGGTCTGGTCAGATAGTACAGCTTCAGAACCTGCCTCAGAACCACATTGAAGACCTTGACCTTGCACGTCAGCTCGTAGCAGATAGAGACTTTGACACCTTAGAGCTACTCTTCGGAGATACCGCTCAGGTGCTCTCTGAGCTCGTTAGAACGGCGTTTATTCCTGCCGACGGGTGTAAGTTCATTGTCACCGACTTTAGCGCCATAGAGGCGCGTGTGATCGCATGGGTGGCAGGCGAGGACTGGCGGCTTAAGGTATTCAAGGACGGCGGTGACATATACTGCGAGTCGGCTTCCAAGATGTTCAAGGTTCCGGTGGTTAAGCATGGTATCAACGGACACTTAAGGCAGCAGGGCAAGGTGGCAGAGCTGGCTCTCGGCTATGGTGGTGGCGAGGGCGCCATTAAGTCAATGGACAAGGGTGGAGTCATCCCACCCAAAGACATACCGGGGATCATATCAAGCTGGCGGTCAGCTTCACCCAACATAGTGCGGATGTGGAGCAAGTACGAGAAGGCGGCGGCCTACGTCATCGAGAACCACGAGAAGGTTAAGGTTGGCAAGGTACAGTTCCGGTACATGGGCGGCAACCTGTTCATTAAGCTCCCATCAGGGCGGAGCATATGCTACTACGGGGCTAAGCTCAGTGGCGTCAACGGATGGGGCAAGAGGGACATAGAGTACCACGGAGTCAATCAGACTACGAGGAAGTGGGAGACTACTAAGACCTACGGCGGTAAGCTCACGGAGAACGTCATCCAGGCCATAGCGAGAGACTGTCTGGCGGTCAAGTTAATGGAGGCAGAGAGGCGAGGCTATAAGGTCGTGGCGCACGTCCACGACGAGATGATTATAGAAGCACCCAAGGACTTAGATATGAATGAGGTCGATGCGCTCATGGCAGAGCCTATCGAATGGGCGGAAGGCCTTCCGCTGATCGGCGGAACGTATGAGTGCGAATACTATAAGAAGGATTAAGGAGGGCAAGTTGATGGCGGAGATAGCTAAGTGCGGTGATTGGATCACCGACAGGAATCCAACAGAGGAAGAGGTAGAAAAAGCAGGGGATACAGGCTTCATACTGTGTATATCAGGGATGATGGGGAATGACTCATACTACCACGCCGTGATAGTGGATGAGTTCAACGATTTCTACAACGGCGTGTGGTACATAAAGGGGGTGGCTGAGAGGTACTACAAGGATCTGGTTATACACGGGTGGATGATGCCACCCGAACCAATTTGGGACAATTAGTTGGCGCGTCTGGGCTGACGGGCTCAGGGGTAAGACAGATAGGTGATTTGACGTGCTGCGGCTTGGAAGGTCGCTCTTGGGAGAGCCGTGGCACGCCTCTGACGAGAGGGTTTTTGGCGGCTAAGAGCATCGGGGTTGATCTCCCGGTATGGCTGGCCGTTCCGGTCTAAGGATCGGCATATGGATTGGCACAGGCGCATCGGGATGTTCGCCTCTGGTTAGATGCTTCTGTGTCGGGCGCAAGCCCTACTCCTTTCCCCCGTCAGGGGCTACCACGGGCAGAGAGATGGATTCTGCCGGACGTAACAGGCGGGGCTTTGGTTTTAAATAATGCAGGAGGTTAAAATGGTCGCAAAGTATAAAGACATCAGACCTCAGATCAAGTACGACAGAGATATGTGGATCAGCGAAGGGCTGAACCGGTATTCTACAAAGTGGAAGAATAAGAAACGCTCATGGTCGTACTTGCTTGCTTTAATTGGCAAGCCTGAGGTCACAAGAGAGACATACAGAGAGTTCCTGTCACTCCCGAAGAAGGAGCAGGACAGCATTAAGGATGTGGGTGGGTTCGTTGCCGGAGTGCTCAGGGACGGGCTCAGGAACAAACAGACAGTAGTGAGTAGAGAGGTGGTCACCTTAGACCTTGACAGCGCCCCTGTGGGGTTCTGGGAGGACTTTGAGCTATCCACCACCCACGCCTGCGCATACTATACCACCCACAAGCACAGCCCGGAGAAGCCGAGGTTAAGGCTTTTGATACCGTTATCCAGGGAGGTTAAGCCAGACGAATATGAGGCGGTGGCGCGGTGGCTGGCTTCCGAGATAGGCATCGACTACATGGATCCGACCACGTTCCAGCCGTCCCGGCTCATGTATTGGCCATCGGTAGCATCGGACGGCGAGTTCAAGTCGGGCTACATAGACGCACCGTTCCTTGACCCGGATGAGGTGCTTGCCAACTATTCTGATTGGAGGGACGTGTCTCAATGGCCGACCTGTGACGGAGAGGTTAAGCAGCGGGAGCGTGCCCTTAAGAAGGCAGAGGATCCGAAGAGCAAGAAGGGACTTATAGGTGCATTTTGCCGTGCGTACACGATTCAGGAGGCCATAGCCAAGTTTATCCCGGAGGTCTACGAGCCAACGGACAAGGATGACCGGTACACATTCACAGCCGGAAGTTCTGCCGGTGGCCTTGTGATCTATGGTGATCTGGCGTATTCCAACCACTCAACGGATCCGGCAGGCGGTCAAGCGCTCAACGCCTTCGACATAGTGCGGATCCATAAGTTCGATGGGTTCCTTGAGGACACTACCACGCCGGTTAACAGGCGTGAGAGCTACAAAGCTATGTGTGAGCTTGCGGAGGCTGACAAGCGGGTCAGAATGGAGCTCAGGACGGTCAAGGCATCGGACTTTGAAAGCGACACAGAGTCGGGGGATTGGCAGGAGCACCTGAGCTACAACGCCAACGGCGGGCTCCAAAAGTCAATGCAGAACCTTAAGCTTATATTCGACAATGACCCGTGCTTCAAGGGGTTAGCGTTTGATGAGCTGGCGGGCAAGGTGGCGGTAAGCAAGGTCGCATGGGATAGAAAGGGCATAGGAGAGCATTGGACGGACTATGACGACCTCGCCGTTGTTGAATACGTAAGCCTCAACTATGCGGACTTCAAGGATCAATGGCTCAGAGGACAGGTAGCCATTAAGGCACAGCAGAGACGCTTCCACCCGATCAAGCGGTACCTCGAATCTCTTAAGTGGGACGGTGTGGAGAGGGTTGATACACTGCTCATCGATCTCTTGGGCGCTGAAGACAACATATACACGAGAGAGGCAATGCGCAGGGCTCTCCTTGCGGCGGTGAAGCGTATCTATGAGCCTGGAAGCAAGTTCGACTACATACTTGTACTCTCGGGTCCGCAAGGATGCGGCAAGTCAACCCTTGTGTCAATGCTCGGGGGAAAGTGGTACTCAGACTCATTGAGCTTTGATGATATGAGAAGTAAGGAGGGCTATGAGAAGCTTAAAGGATATTGGATCTTCGAGATATCGGAGCTTAAGGGCATGAAGAAGACGGACATAGAGTCTATCAAGAGCTTCATATCGAGTCAGCATGACGAGTTCCGGAGAGCCTACGGAAGGAACAGCGAGCAGAACATGAGGCAGTGTGTATTCATTGGCACGGTGAACGGTGAGGGTGGATTCCTGAGGGACTTGACAGGCAACCGCCGGTTCTGGCCTGTGAACGTCAACAGCGGCGGGCGCATATTCGACTTACCGGAGGGCTACATAGATCAAGTATGGGCGGAGGCCTATCACAGATACAAGAGCGGTGAGCGGAGCCTGATCTTATCACCGGAGGCTGAGAAGCTGGCAGACAAGGCAAGGGCAGAGGCCAATGAGATCGATGACAGGCAAGGATTCGTTGAGGAATACCTCGACAGGAAGCTCCCTGTTGACTGGGAGTCTAAGGATATAAGTGAGCGCATTGATTTCCTTGAGAGCGATGAGGAGGGTTTGCTGGATCGGGAGCAAGTGAGCATTCCGGAGGTGTGGTGTGAGTGCTTCAGGATGCGCAAGTCGGATCTCAACCGGCAGCAGTCCTATGCCATCGGAGGGATCCTTAAGAGCTTGGGGTGGATCAGCAAGGGCAGAAAGGCAAGGCTTAAGCCCTACGGACAAGTAAGAATTTACACGAAGGAGGTAGAGGAATGACAGACAGAGAAAAGGCAATAGTAATGGCTTATACAGAGATATGTATGCTGACGGGCGATAAGTTTCAGATATTCCACAAGTATATTGAGGATATCTTGGGCAGACCGGTTATGACACACGAGCTTGCATTTCTTGCAGACGTGATAAAGAAAAGATCAAAGGCTGATTTTATAGAGCTGTGTAAAGATGGGAGCGATTCAATCGAGCCCTTAGAGCCAGAGCCTTGTGGGGATGCAGTAAGCCGTAGTGAAGCACTAAAGAAGTTTACATATAACCACAAGGGAGAACGTATCCCCGATTATGATTGTGATAATTTTCCTGTTCAGATTGATATAAAGACGGTCAAGGAAATATTGAGAGATTTACCATCCGTCACACCACAGCCAAAGACAGGACATTGGATAGATGATGATGGAGATAATGCAATATGTGGTTGTTGTAATCGTTTAAATCATTTATACGGAACATATTGTAAGCATTGCGGGGCAAGAATGAAAGCGAGGGATGAAGAATGAATTTGATGATGAACGAACAAGGTATATTTGAGGAATACGACAGCACATATGATGTGGTGATCCACTGTGATTCTGAGGAGGCTCGTAATGAGGTGTTGACCGATTTGAAGGCTATAAACGATAGGTTTGATGTACTTGACAAAATAAAGGCTGAAATATTAGACGAAGCTGAGTATGCGTATGCTGATTTTGATAGATATAAGCAGGACATTTTATACGCAGAACCTGATGATCTTCCGGGCGACGACTTCAGGTATGGGCTGAGAAGAGCCGTTGAGATTATCAACAAGTACAAGACAGAAAGTGAGGAATAAGGATGGATGCAAGAACATTAGAAAGCAAAATGAATTATTTAGGAATGGAAAGAGCAGCCAGAAAGATCTTAATAGATGAGAAACTGGTGATACCAACGGAAGTAGCAATCATGACTTGCGTAGAGGTTTGCGACAAGCTTCTTGAAGTCTACGAAGTTGTTGCTTGCGAAGATGAAGATATCACGATTGTTAAAAAAGAGGACATGAAAACATACAATGATATCGTAAGATTTTTAAGCAGATAGGACAGAAAGCGAGGTACAGGATGCAGATAGTGATTGATATACCAAATGAAAAAGCAGAAAAGCTTCTGGCTCAAATGCGGTTAGACAAAAATTTTAGAGATTGTAAGGTTATACCACTTCCAAAAGGACACGGAAGATTGGTTGATGAAAAGGACTTATCTTTAATGACAGTACACATGATTGATGGAATGTTTGTATGCGATGCACCAACAATCATAGAAGCAGATAAGGCAGAAAGCGAAGGATAAGAAATGAAACTTTACGACATTGTATCGAAAGCGCAGTATACGCAAGTGTTTTCAATCTATCTGACTAATGCTTATGACCAAAACATACCGATTGCAAGGGGAACAAGGCAAGAGATGATTTCTATGGACGCTGATGAAAACGAAGAGGACTTCTTTAATCATCTTATGTGTGATGTTGAATATTTTCACATAACTGATAAGGGCGTAATGGTTGTATTCATTCGGGATGAACATTTTGAGGAACAAGCAAGCTATAACTACTCTGATGAATACGTTAAAAGATGGGATAAATTTAATCCTAAAACAAGGCCTTGGCTTCATGGGATTGAAACAGAAGAATACACGGATAAGTACCTGTGGAAGTTTGCGGGATGTTCAGAAAGTGAGGATAAGAAATGACTGAAAACGATTATATTGCAGAGTATATTAAAGAAAAATATCCTACATTATTGGGTTTTGACTTTGTATTTTGGAAAGTGGGGAAAATGTCTATTAATGCAGGCCGGGGAATGGTGGAAGCATTCCGTGATGTAAATTGGAGCAGATTAAACTCATTAGATGACAAAAGTGAGGTACAGGATGCAGATAGTGATTGATATTGATGAAAGACGGTTCAAGGACATTTTGCGGATTTCTACAGTACAGCTAAGAGGGCGAACACCGACATTGGAACAAGTTATCGCCAAAGGCATACCACTTCCTAAAGGACATGGAAATTTGATTCAGAGAGAGGATGCAGAGACCATATTTAAGAATGCAAGGAAAGCATTATTGGAACAAAGCAGAAAAGAGCAAATCAAGGATTTGCAGACAAGAGAGATGATGCTCTTAAACGCAGAGCAATTTATACATTTGATTCATCCAATCATAGAAGCAGATCATGACAGCGGTAGCAGATAAATGTAAAAAATATTTTACAAAAATGGGTGTGACAAGGTGGGACAAGCTCTGGGACAAGGTCAAATCTTGTCCCAGGGTAAAGTGGGACAAGATCGAGCTTGTCCCACCTTGTCACAGGGCCTGTCCCACCCTCAAACCCTTGTATTTACTGGCTTTGTGGGACATTGGGACAAGTGGGACAAGAATTTAAGAAAATTCAAACTTTTATTTAATTAGGGCGTTTAGGGAGAAAATTTAACGCCTAACACGCCTAATCGCGTATATATATACGCGCGCGTGGGAACTTGTCCCACCCTGTCAAAGGAGGATGGATGGAAGAATCGAATATTGAGAAAAAATTGACTAAACTTGTAAAAAAGAGTGGTGGTCTGTGTCTTAAGTTTGTATCACCGGGCAATGCCGGTGTCCCTGATCGGATCATCCTGCTACCCGGTGGAGTAGTGAGGTTCGTTGAGCTGAAGGCTGAGACAGGAAGGCTCGCACCGATCCAAAGGGCGTGGCTTACCAAGCTTCAGAAGTTGGGATTCGATGCACAGGTACTTTACGGCATGGAAGAGATGAAGATATATGTGGCAGGATTGGAGAGAGGGGGTGATGCTTGATGAAGCTACACGACTATCAGAAGAGAGCGGTTCAGAGAGTCATTGATCAGCCGGAGCTCGGATTGTTTTTGGATATGGGCTTGGGCAAGACGTTGATCACATTGACCGCCGTTGAGCAGCTTATCAGAGAGTACACTGTGAGCAGAGTGCTCGTTATAGCTCCGCTCAAGGTGGCAGAGGATACGTGGAACAGAGAGGTTGATAAGTGGGGTATTGACCTCACCATAAGCAAGATCCTTGGATCCACTAAGAAGAGGACAGCGGCGGCGGAAGCTTCGGCAGACCTCTATATAATCAATCGAGACAATGTGAAGTGGCTCGTTGACAGGTACCCAGCGGATAAGTGGCGATGGGATATGGTGGTGATTGATGAGCTTTCAAGCTTCAAGAACAACAAGGCCGGAAGGTTCAAGGCGCTGAGGAGCGTGCGCCCTTGGGTTGATAGGATCGTAGGCCTGACCGGAACGCCATCGCCCAACGGCTACATGGACTTGTGGGCTGAGATATACTTGCTTGATCAGGGCAAGAGACTTGGTAAGTTCATCGGCAAATACCGAGAGACTTACTTTCGACCGGGCAATGGTAACGGCTATGTAGTCTATGACTACAAGCTCCTACCGGGAGCAGACAAAGCTATACAGGCTAAAATAAGCGATATAGTGGTGTCGATGCGTGCAGAGGACTACATAGAACTACCGGAGAGGATCGGCCGCACCGTAGGCGTTGAGCTTCCTGAGAAGGCGCTCAAAGAGTACCGGAAGCTGGAGGAAGAGCAGATATTAAGCTTAGAGGATGGCGAGGACATCACAGCATTAAATGCCGCCGCCGTGATGAACAAGCTCCTGCAATACTCCGGTGGTGGTGTCTATGCCGACGATGGAAGCGCTCACTACTTCCACGAGGAGAAGCTCAAGGCGCTCGATGAGATCATTGAGAGCGAAGAGAGCGTGCTCGTGTTCTATGGCTATCGCCATGAGCGTGAGAGGCTCATCGAGAGGTATGAGGCGAGAGAGCTAAAGACACCTGAGGATATAGCAGACTGGAACGCCGGCAAGGTCAAGGTGCTCATAGCTCATCCGGCATCTGTAGGCTACGGGCTTAACCTTCAGGAGGGCGGGCACGTAGTGGCATGGTATTCACTACCATGGAGCTTAGAGCTGTACCAGCAGGCAAACGCCAGACTGTACAGGCAGGGGCAGAAGATGCCGGTAGTGATCAACCACTTAATATCTAAGGGCACTGTAGATGAGAGAGTCATGAAGTGCCTCGAATCTAAGGACATGGGGCAGGCTGCCTTAATGGCTGCATTGAAAGAACGGAGGTAGAGCATGGAAGAGTACGGAGCAGAGCTGTGCAGACGATGTGGGAGCGATACCAGAGTGGTAGACACTAGGTACAACTCACAGGGCATTAAGTGGCGGAGGCGTAAGTGTATCCGCTGTGGCTATACTTACCACACCAAAGAAGTATTCATGACTGAGACGAAGAGGAGGTACAAAGAGGATGAGAAGACTTGAGAGATATGCGGATCAAGCTATGGTCGATGCAGTGGTTGACGTGTTCCTTGCAGACTGGTCGCATAAGTTCCCGGACGTGGACGTTGACATCATCCGTGCGGAGATCGATGAGACCGGGTTGTTCGTTGAAGTCGATATGATCGTGGACGTGTACGAGCGACATGTTAAGGCGATGCTGTACTCAGATACGCATACGGCCATAGACCATATATACGAGGCACTTTGGACAGAGGCAAGTAAGTAAGGAGGTCGGTATGACAGAGACTAATAGATTAGACTGCCAGATCATAGCAAGCAGGTACGGGCTTGAGCATCAGGCAAGGATAGCACAAGAGGAGTGTGCTGAGCTCATACAGGCAATAAGCAAGCTCATGCGGACGGGAAACGAACCGGCCGAACGAGAGAAGCTTGCCGAAGAGATGGCAGATGTCGAGATCATGATCGAACAGCTCAAGGAGCTCTTAGGTGACACGTTCCGGGACAGGGTGGACTGGTATATCAAGTACAAGATCAACCGGACTATAGATCGCTCCGGCGGTCGAAAAAAATTTTAGTACATACTACATATTGGCAGAAGGATTTTTAAGAATGCACTATGATACAAGAGGCAGGGACTATATGTCCTTGCCTCGAGGTGTTTATACATGGATCTATATGAGAGCAAACGATGGAAGAAGAAGCGGAGCTCAATACTCCGCAGAGATGGATACATATGTCAGCTATCGAAGAGGTACGGCAAGCTTAGACAGGCGGACACGGTGCACCACATATTCCCTATGGAATACTTCCCAGAGTATGCGTGGAAGGACTGGAACCTGATTAGCCTGTCGAAGACAATGCACAACGCCTGCCACGACCGGGACACTCACGAGCTGAGTCAGGTTGGTATAGATCTGCTTAAGAGAACAGCAAGGAAGCAAGGCATCGAGCTTCCTGCGAGATATAAGTGAATAAACGGTGCGGATAGCGATTGCAACGCGAAACGAGGTAAGCCTTAACCTCTTCCGCACTGGTTATTATAAAGGCAAATCACAAGAAGGCGGTGATTAGATGACTACGCAGGAAAGATACGACTTGATAGGTAGGCTGTACGCTGAGGGGCAGAGTGTTGAGGGGATAGCCGAAGCAGTGGGGCGCAAGCGCTCTACTGTGTACAGGGCTTTAAACAAGATAGGATACGATAAAAGGTATAAATCTCTTGATGAAGAAAGAGATGAGATAGAACAGCTGATAGAAGCTGGGCGTACGATAACTGAGATAGCGGAAGCCTCAGGGCACGATCCGTGCGCCCTGGGAGATGCTTTTAAAAGGTGGGGTATAAGTCTTGGCGATTCCAACAAGCATGTCACAGCACAGTCAAGAGAAGCGAGAGAGCAGAGAATCGTAGATACAATCCAAAGGCAGACATTCTTTAGGATCGAATACAGAGGCGGCTTTGTAGACCATACGTCAAGCCTAAAGCTGCACTGCACCGAATGCGGGACAGACTTTACACTGACAGCAGACTGCCTGATGAGGACTGGTCACATATTAGAATGTCCGGGTTGTATAGCCAGAGATCTGACGGCACGGCGAAGAGCTAAGAAGCGTAGGCAGAGGATTGAACAACAGAAGCGTGCAGA
>Ga0326514_10002601_pt1 | contig 11489 bp, 5 predicted proteins | sample 3_2548_0518_D_FD_203653 | JGI IMG/M metagenome (GOLD analysis project Ga0326514, IMG submission 203653) | Bovine rumen microbial communities from UC Davis, California, United States - 3_2548_0518 | ecosystem: Host-associated > Mammals > Digestive system > Stomach > Rumen | place: USA: California... | reverse complement strand
CCACCTAATAATGAAATTGAAGCAGTACTGTTCATTGACATATTTGATACAACACTTGTCATAGAACTTACTTGCTTAGTCATCATAGTTATATTTTTATTTATAATAGAAATCTGCTTATTTGCCATTAGTAATGAGGAAGTTATTTTTTTACTTCCTTCCTCATTACTGGCTTCATTTCTTGATAAAGATTCCTTTAATTGCTGAATTGCACTACTTTGTTGAGATAAGGTAGATGCAATAGCTTCAGTTTGACTCGCTATCTTACCAATATTAGGATCAAGATTATTTGTAGCTTGATTTGCTACATCTTTAGAAGATTTAATATTAGCCATTTCTTATCACACTCCTTATCTACAAAGTTATATAAATCTTCTTCTTTTTAGCATATAATCATATCCAGAAATACGAACCGATTCTGGACTCACACCTTTACGCCTTAATAATTTTTCATATATTACATTTAATACATCAAGGCTATCATCTTGAATATTATTTAATTCATTAAACTCATCCATAATTGCTTGAATATCTGTTTTAATACCATATTCAATATTATTTACAATATACATTGTTCCATTCTTTTGATAAGCTGTAGTATCTACTTCAGGTTGAACTACTGAGCTATCTGGAGTATTCTTTTCTACTTCTTTTTCTATTTCAGGAGTAGATGGTGAAGGAGTTGTTGATGGAGTAGTAGAAGGAGTAGTAGAAACGGAAGAAGTTGGTTCACTAACTGGAGTATCATAATTAGCTGCTACAGTAGCTTGAGACGGTTCATCACTAGTATCATTATTATATTTAATATCATCCCATAAATCTTTTCCTTTTCTATATTTAGCCAACATTTCATCTGCATTTACATAGCCTTCTAATGTTACATATAAATCACCAAGTGCAACACCCACTACAGAGTTTCCAGCAGGAGTAGCTGTACCTATTGTACCACCAGATGCTTTAATCTGTTGCTCTACATATTCTCTAATTTTTTGGCTACATTCTTTAGTATAATGTAAGTTATCTTTAGTCATAGCAGCAGCACCCATACTACCTTCTAATCCTTTAATAAATGTATAAGTATCTATAATTTTAACATCTGATGAAAGATTCTTTTTAAGCTCTTCATTAAATTCTACAACCGCATCATTTTGTTCATCTACTGATTGTCCTGCACCACCTTCAACTCTACCAGAGCCAGTACCATTAGGACAATGACCAATAGTACCTGCAAATACTTGTGATTTTCCTTTAAGATCTGCAGCTAATTTATTATAAGCTTCTGCTGTTTTCTTTGCACCCGATGCAGTTGCACCATTTACACCATACCAACAGAAAATATTGTAACCTTCTTTATTAGAAATTTCATTATAGTGTTGAATGAAATAATCTATGGTTTGTCCGCCCTTAGTTGCATAGACTTCTAAATCTGAGAAGTAATTATGCATTTGTTCTGTACGAGAGTCACCAGACCAACAAATCTTAGAATAGACAGTACCTCCAGCCATATCTTGTGAAGCAGTTACTTTACCAGCAAATGCATCATAAAGTTTTCTAGCTCTTGAAGATCTATCACCAGAACCATATTTTGATCTTTCAACACCTTCATGCCAAATTACAGCTAACTCTTCAGGAGTTTTAGCATTTAATTCAGCTAATGTACCATAGGCTTTTAAACACTTTACATCGTAATCTAATGATCCATCTCCATATGATGCAGCACGATCTGACATTGTTGCGCATTCAATAATCCAGAAAATCTGTCCTTCTAATGTATTTAAACCACCATAGTTAGAATATTTCTTAATAAATTCATCAGATGATTTTTGAAAGTCTGAGCCTGTCCACTGAATTAAACCATAACCACCACTGTTATAAGGAACTGTAGTACTCTGTCCTCCACCTTCAACTACAAATGGATCAAAGCCAGATTCTGCATCAATATTACCAGCAATACCAGCAATATATGCATCTGACATACCAGCTCCTAATGCATAAGACCAAAACTTTTTGATATTTTCTTCATTAGAAAAACCTCTTCCATATCTTCCTCTTCCAAAATAATTTTTTCTTTGTGAAGAATATGATCTGCTTCTGCCAGTTTTTCTTGGTGTAGAAGAATAAGCTACTGAATTATTTGATGATATATTTGATCGTCTATATCTTCTAGAACCACCAGATGTTCTTCTATGTGAAGAATATGATCTACTACCACCTGATTTTATTGGTGTAGAAGAATAAGACTGTTTATTAGTACTCATTTTGATTGTAGAATGACGTAGTGTATTATTTGCATCATAGATATCATAATCATTTTTACTCTCAGAATCAATAACCTTAATATTCTTTCCATCATAGCCAGTTGCTACTACATAGTGAGGAGTTGAACCATAAGGTGTAGAACCATCTTCTCTGGAGTCACTACCCATAAGAATAACTGGATTACCACGTAATAATTTTTCTTTAATTGAATTAATACTTGTTTCGTTAGTTACAGAAATACCATCTTTTTTAAGATAATCAGTAAAGAATTTTGGATAAGTACCACCATTATGCTCTTTATAACCTTTAGACAATGCAAAGCTAGAAGCGTTTAAGAAGTCTTCATTTTCTTCTCCTCTACCAAAGAACTCACTATTTTTTCCTAAACCATATTTAGAAATATTAACATCAAAATTCTTTTTAACATAATCTCTAATATCTTTTTTAGCATTTTTATCTTTAGTCATTACTGGAGGATCTTTCCAAGGGTTAGAATCACTATAAGATTTACCAATCTTTTCCCACATATAATCCTTAACGTCTTTATTTCCAAAATTAACGTTGCTAATAAGGTTTTTATTAATATCATTAAATTCTTCTCGCCAGAAACCTCTAATATCATTTTTACCTGCTTGAATTGGAATAAGATTTGTTTTATCCGAAATATTATTCTTCTTTTTATAGTATTCCCAGTTATTATTAGCAATTCTTCTAACTAAAGTTTCACTACTATTTGTTTCAGTAAAATAAGCACTTCTATCAATATCGCTTTTAGTAGTAGCATTACCAAAAGTATTCCAACTTGTATTTTCATTATATGAAATTCGTTTAGAACCATCAAATCTTATACTAGATGTAGAAGTAGTGTCTGCATTAGAACTATCAGAAGAAACTGTTGATGAATTACTTATTGTAGTAGTATTAGTAGATGCCATTGATCCCATATTTTGTGTTAATCTATCTTGCTGTACTTTTTTTCTCATTGATGTAGTAAATAAAGCATTTCCATTTTCATCTTCTAATGTAGAGAATCCCATTGATGAACCAAAAGCATTAATCAATTTACCCATCCATTTTGTTCTTGCACCTTGCATGCTAGCTATATCAAGATTTTCAGAATATCCCTCTGTACCAATATCATCCGATAAGAGCTTCTTTTTATTTATTCTATCTAACATATTTTGCCATACAGTTTTCTTTCCATCTTTAGTAGTTCCAGCCGTTGTTTCTTCAGTTCCATCAGCATTAGCTGTTGCATTAGACGTTTCTTTTTCTAAAGTGTTAATATCAGAACCTTTCATATTTTTAAATCCTAATATTGAAGAACCATTATTCAACATAAAGATTAAATTAGCAGCTGTTCTTGGAGAAGTAAGCATAAGCTTAGCGAATTTACTCTTTGAACCTGCTTCTAATGCTTTTATTTGTTTAGGATTTAAATATTGTAAAAGATTTGATGAAGAACTTGAAGCAGTAATTGCATCGGGATTTTGTTCTATACCTTTTGATGCTTTTGCAGAACTAGAATTACTACCAGTTTGATCATCAGTAGGAACTTTATTTAAATCTTTTTCAACTTTATCATTTTCTTCTTGCTCTTTTTCTTTAACACTTTCAGATTTACCATTATTTTCTTTTTTCTCTTCTTGCTCTTTTTCTTTTTCTTTTTTCTTCTCTTTTTTATCTGATTTGTCCTTTGCTTTTTTAGTCATTTTTTCTACATCTTTTCCTGTTTTACCAGGATCAATTTTAGCATCTTTACCTTTTCTAGCTTTAGCCATAGCAGCAATAGCAATAGCACTAACAGCAGCAACAGCAGCAACACCTGCTGCAATAGCGATACCTGGACCAACTACTGGAATAGCTTTTGATGCTTCAATAGGTGCTTCAGCAACAGTTGCAGTTGCATCCAAAGCTTCTTTAACTGCATGAATTTTACCTTTAATAGTTTCTATAACTTTTGTTTTTAAAGCTTTAGCTTTTTCAATAAGATTAACAGCAGTTGTTTTTGCAATAACTCTTTTAATTTTACCAGCAAGTTTTTTACCTAATCTTTTTACAGTTTTAAGTATTTTTTTACCAATACGCTTTAAATTATGAACAACATTTTCAGCTATTAATTTAAGTTTATGTCCTTTTTCTATCATAAAATTTTTTATTGTATCAGCCATTTTTTTCGCTCTAGCTGCTATCTTACCAGCTTTTTTAGTAGCCCATGCTTTTGCTTTACTTGCTTTTTCAATAAGATCTGCTTTCTTATCAAAATCTTCTTTTAATTTTTTCTTTTCTTCAGCAAGTTTATTATCCTCGTCCATTTGTTTTTGAGCTTCAGCTTCTAATCTTTTTCTATTTTCATCTATTTTAGATTGTGCGTCTACTTCTGCAGATTTTTTAGCCTCTTCAACTTGTTCATCCATTTCTTTTTGATGTTCAGAAACTTCTGCTTCAGATTGTTCATCTATTTCCTGTTTCTTTTCTTCTGTCTCTTTATCTTTTTCTTTTTGATGATCAGAAACTTCTGCTTCAGATTGTTCATCTATTTCTTCTTTCTTTCCATTTTTTTCTTCTTCTTGAAGACCTAATAAAGTAAATATTTTATCCTTTATTTTACCAAAGAAAGATTCAGGTGTCTTTTTCTTACCATCAGGATCAGTATCATCATCTTTATCTCTACCCCAATATTCATCATCAGTCATTTTATCTGATTTTTTATTCATTAGTTTAGATTTAGCATCATTAATAACTTTACTATAAGCAGTTCCTTCTGTTTTACCATTTAAAACTTTAGATATTACATCATTTCCTAATATATCAGTTGTAACTGATAATTCATTAGAAGTTGCTTTTTCTTTATTAAAGTATTTTATCAATAATTGATTCTTTAATTGTTGAAGACTTACTGCTGAAGATAAGCCACCAATCATACCACCAAGAACTTTAGCTGTATTATTTATATCATCTTGCTCTGCAGCAGCATCTGGTCCTAAGATTCTTTCATCATGATGTACTTGAACTGAATATGGCTTCTTTTTATTTCCTCTAGACTTCTTACCACCTTTTTTACCACTTGAGTGACTACCACTACCAGGGAATAAACTTTTAAGAATTCCTCCAGCTGTTTGTAAAGCTCTCGTATCTGTATTACCTGATTTAAAACTATTTATAACACCAGTAAGTAATCCTTCTGTTCCTTGATTTGGGTCAAAGTTTTCAAGAATTCCTAATCCATTTTTACCAATATCTCTAATTTGTCTTGAAATATCAGAACCATCATGAAGACTACTATGATTTCTTTGATAAACATTATTCTCGGCTTCTTGCTTCTTTTTTTCGAATAATTCATTACCATAACCAGCTGCTTTCTTTGCTGCTTTTAGTGCATCATTACCGTATACATCTTTAGTATTATTAGCAAGATCTTCAAGAATTTCCATTACTCTTTTTTCTTTTAATTCAGCATCTTTTGTCTCAGCTTTTTCATCAATATAATTTGTTTGATCTTTGCTATTAACAACCCATACTGGAGTTGCATATTCTGGTATTATTTTTGGTCTTGCATGTAAAGCTTTTACTTTAAACTCAACCATATCCTTGATATCATCAGCAAAAGGAGCTAATGAACTCATTACAAGATTAGGATCAGTTTCTCTTTTCTTTTCAGCTTTAACTAAACCGTGTTTACCCATTAAATTACTAAGAAATTTACTCATTGGATCATCTTTTTTACTAAGATCCATTCCTAATTCTTGAAGAGGATTTAGCAATCCTTTAGTTTTATCAAAAGAGCCTAAAAGACCACCTAAAGAACTTAAATCTGCACCTGCAGCTTTTTCTGCAACTTTACCAGCTTTACCAGGTAATAATAGAGAAGCTAATCCAGCAATTCCTTGCAACTGTTGGCCTTTTCCTAAAATTTTATCAATGAAACTAAGCTCATCATCATCTTTAGCAATATTAGTATTACCAAGTTTACTTCTTACAGCGTTAGAAGCTTTATTAGCATAGTTAGCCGCTTTTCTAAGATCTTTTAATATTTTGCTAACTTGCTGATCTTTAACACTACCAACATTAATTCCATTTAGTATTTCATTTATATTATAGTGACCTTCACCATTTAATTGACCTCCATTATGAGATAACAAAAAGTCAGCTCTAAATGCAGTAAGCACACTAGTAATTTGAGTTAAACTAATTAAATTAGTAGCCAATAGACTATTTGTTGCAGTATTTCCCACTGACACACCTTGCAGTGCTGTATTTAATCCTACTAAGCTAGTTTTAAAATCATTAATTAAACTAGAAGTCTCTTGTAGAGAATTAGAAAACTTTTCAGTAATAGCTCCAGCTTTACTTAAATAGCTATTAGGAGAATTTCTATTATCTACTTCTTCAGAAACACTTGCAGCAGTTTCTTGAATATCTTCCTTTATTGTTTCCATTTTCTTTAAATTCTTTTGACTCCTAGTAAATATCTCTTTACTAGATTTATATCCAGCCATAAAATCACCATCCTTTCTATATTGAAATAGTATAAACGATTGTTAATTTTCTAGGAAAATCATAATATTTAAAAAAAAAATAACCCCCCTAAGAAATAATTCTTAGGGGATAATAAATTAAAGATTTTTAATCTTATTCTGTTTTTTATTAATGATTTTATTAAGAGTTGCTACTCTTTCAACAATCATTGAAGTTCTGGTCTCATCAGAATGCCAATCATTATCATAACAGAAGAGTACGTCCTGCATATAAGGATTCATATTATCAATGAATTTAGGAATCTTATATGCATCATAAGGTGTTGCATATGCTTGATCATCTTTTCTTGGGAAGAATGCACCAACGATAATATTTATAAGAAATTTTTCTTCATAATTATCTGGCTTATTAGAAGCTGGCTTATGATACTTACGATCATAAATCTTCCTTCTAATAAAAGAAAGAAACTGTTCATTTGGAAAATTCCTATATGCCATTACAAAATCATTTGCAACATAAAAATCTGAAATTGAAATTTTAGCAAGATTATTGTACTTATCAAGAAATTCTGAAAGATCAATTTCAAAGGCATTTGCAGATTCTATAATAAGACTTCCAATATACATAATAGAATCAACAAACTCTTCAAGAGAATCTTCATCCTGATAAATATTCTTTTCAATATACTCTGGATCAAGCTTATTTATATAAAGTCTTTCCCTAGTTTCGAAAATTTCTTCTTCAATCTGTCCTACCATATTGTCAAAGATATTTACGAATTTGTTTCCTCTATTTGGATTAGGGAATTTATTATTGATTGGAAGCTGTCCTTTAAGCAATTCTTTAATATTAATTGAAATATTCTTTGCAGAATTATATTCAAAAATCATGTGAAATTACCTCCAATAAAATAAAAAAATTAGCAGAGATAAATCCCTGCTAATTTTAGTTTACTTACTTAGCCTTCTTAACAGTCTTTTTAGCTGTCTTCTTAGCAGCTTTCTTTATGATATTGCAGTCGGCATCAACTACATCACCCTTCTTAACAGCAATGCTGTCTTCAAGGACAGTATATGTATCATCATTATTATCCTTAATAGGAGATGATACCTCTGATGAGTTATTTTCATTTCTGTAAATGAGTCCAGTAGACTTTTCAAACTCAGAGTTATTAAGCTTAATAACAGCGTGTTCGGTTTTAATAACAGGAGTACTCATATTTCCACCAGGAATTACCTGATAGATCTTTGCAGGAACATTCTTAATATCAAAACGTCCATTGAGAAATGCAAAACCAGTACCCTCGTTTACAAGACAATCGAGTACCGATTCTTCAACAGACTCAAGAGTCTTTGCTGCTATGAGTCTTTTTTCTGTGGCGAATTTGAGTCCGTCAAATATATAATCAAGACCATTTCTTTCAAGTCTTGATACTAGTGCATTAAGGTTAATTTCCTTATTTGCACTTCTAGTATCTGTAATAGTTGCCTTACTATAAGAAGGGTCAAAGAGACGACGTCCCTTTGTAGGTCCTACTATTGTATCCTTAAGAATCTTTACAAGCTTCATTGCAGGAGTAGGAACTATTTCAACAACTTTCTTAGCTGCCTTGACAACCTTTTCAGCCTTGCCTTTATTCTTGTCCTTATTAGATGTCTTAGAAGACTTCTTAGGAGCTTCTTCCTCTTCCTCATCTTCATCGTCTTCGTCTTCATTTTCTTCATCGTTTGAGTCGGAGTCAGAATCTTCTACATCATCATCTTTATCTTCATCATCGTCTTCGTCTTCATCATCATCGTCAGAATCATCGTCATCTGAGTCATCTGAGTCATCATCAGAATTTTCTTCAAGGTCGATAACTTCATCTTCTTCGATATCATCAACCTCAGTATCTTCCTCCTCTTCTTCAAGATCGATATCATCAATTTCTTCTTCTATCTTCTTCTTAGTCGCTGGCTTACCAATCTTTTTAACAGGCTTTTTAATCATTGTGTCCTCTCCTTCAGTATTAGTTGTAATTGTTCTTTTTACTGGCTTCTTAATCATGTTTATTCCTCCATAAATTTAATTTAATTTTGTTAATGTAGGCAGATAATATTCAAATTTTCCACCACTGAAATTTTTTGTGATGCATAAAATTAATTGATCATTAGTTGTTTCAATTAGTGAAACTGATTCAAATGTAGAATCAGTTACATCTTTTACCGAGCATGTTGTTACATTAAACTCAGTAGGTTCAGATATTGATACAACTTCTTTTGGAACATAGAAATCTGCATCACTTGCATCTGGATCATTTGATCCATACAATAGATAACTTTCTTCATTTTCTTCTAGTCGAAAGTTTCCATTTTTGGCAAAAAACTTAAGTAGTTTATTAGCCATTTTATCAAGCCTCCTATTATAAAATATAAAGTATAAAAGAATTTTTATCCTTTTACACGAAAATAATATATACTTATTTTTTCAAACAGCTTTTAAAAAATAAATTAGGGAATATGGATCACCATATTCCCTATAAAATTATACATTAGCTTCAGCTTCAGTCTCTACTTCAGTAGTTTCTACAGTCTCTTCTGTAGGCTCTACAACAGTAGTATCTTCAGTCTCTGTCTCTTCAGTAGTTGTAGTCTCAGTTGTCTCAGTATTATCAGTAGTAGGTTCAACTACAGAAGACTCCTTTGAATCATTACAACCAGTAAAACACATGCAAGCAAATACAGCAGCCGCTGCAATAGAAATAATCTTCTTCATTTTTTAATATCTCCTTTAAAATAAAAATAAATTATGATAGGAACTTTAAATTATACATTCCTAATATTTATGTTATTTTTTTATTGGGTAATTTTTTATTAAGGAGGGAATTCTAATGATAGTACTAGATAAGTTCAAAGATTATAGGCTTATTCAAAAGCCTATTAAAAATATATCAAGTGAAAATAAAGAACTTAAAAAAGGTCAACTCATCTTGCATGTTGGTAAAACACCAGAAAATTTTATTGAGTTTGTTAATGCTAACATGTTTGTTCCAACATATTTCAAATATTACTTTAGAGAAAAACTTTTAGTATCAGATAATAAAAAGATTAGAAAATTAATAAATCAAGCTAATCATTATAAAGAATTTTCTGAAAAAGTAAATTATCATTTTATTTGTAGACAAAATATTTCGTCATACAAAGAATATAATTTATTTTATGATATGACACCATATCTTTTAATTAACCAAGAATCTAATAAAAAAAGTGCTTTAATTAAATTAAAAGAATTTTTTGATGGTATGTATAAGAAATATAACGAATTTAAATATGATTATAAAGTAATTGTATTTAATGTAGATGGTATGGATCCAACAGATAAGACTAGTTTCTTATATTACTTTCAGTATATGATGAAAAGAAAATTTGAATGGTTTATGGAATACTTTAAAGGAGCTACATTTATTTTTATGTCTGCAAAAAATAAAGTATTCTTTAAGTTTACTGTTGATGATGATTTCTTTTCAAATAGAGCTAAATTTAATTTAAGAATTAATCATCTTTTAATGAGTTCTACAGAACTTGAAGAAGTAATTAAAGCAGAAGAAGGAGAAGATAATGAAGTATCTCAGAATACTCCTTCAAGTGGATTTATTGCAAAAGTTAATGCAAAAGATGTAGTAGATGAAAAAGAAATTAAAAAAGCAAATATTAAAGAAAAAATAGCTGAAGACGTTGGTGTTTCAGTTAATGATGATAATGAAGATATCTCAGAAGTAGATAAAGTTATTGAGAAGACGGTTGATGAGAATGAAGATAGTGATATGACTGAAGAGCAAATGATGGAATTAATGACCAATGATAAAGCTTTTAAAGATACATTAATTAAAGCTCAACAGGATAAGCTTAATGGAGATAGAAGGAAAACTGCAGAGCAGCTTCAAATTCAGCAAGATAAATTATCATTTAATGATGTTTCCTTTAAAGATCTTAAAGAAAACTATAAGGAAAAGAAAATTGATCATAAAGATATTTCAGATGGTAATATAAAAGATATCATTAATAAAGAAACTCTTAAGAGTACCTTAAAAGATTATGATGATACTTATATGGAAAAGAAGTTTAGTAAAGATGTTGCTAAAGTTCTTAAAGCATTTAATGATGATAATGATATTGGTGTTTACGTAAATAAAATAGACCTTAAACCAAATAACACTGATATGAATAAGCAGCAGATACTTGAAGTAGATTTTAAAGATGATACTAATGTATCTCATAAATTTAAGATAAATATTCCAGAAATTAAAGACGGTAAATTCATGTATGTAAATGGTTCTAAAAAGGTTATTATGAAGCAGATTGTTTTCATGCCAATCGTTAAATTAGAGCCAGACAGAGTACAGATTACTACTAACTATAACAAGCACTTTGTAACTCGTTTTGGACAAAAGTTTAGTGAAAAATTATCTTATTTAAAACTATTATTTACTAAACAGAATTTACTAAAATATAAAAAGCAAGGTTCTACATTTGATTATAAGTTTGGTAATTCTTTAAAGAATAATGGTAAATATACTGTATCTTCAGAGTATAGTGATATTTCTTCTTATCTTTATAGCTTAGATATTGAAAATTATAAAATTATTTTTGATCAGCAAACTATACAAGATATTCTTGATATTAAGAAGCCAAAATATGATGAGAAATTATCAGTTAAAGCTACCTTCAATAAAGAAGAATACTTTATGATTGGTTATACATCTGATAAGAAAC
>Ga0326514_10002600_pt1 | contig 11490 bp, 15 predicted proteins | sample 3_2548_0518_D_FD_203653 | JGI IMG/M metagenome (GOLD analysis project Ga0326514, IMG submission 203653) | Bovine rumen microbial communities from UC Davis, California, United States - 3_2548_0518 | ecosystem: Host-associated > Mammals > Digestive system > Stomach > Rumen | place: USA... | reverse complement strand
AAGAATTTGGAACGAATGTAACTGGTGCTTATGCGTCAAATATTTATAGAGCTAAAAAAGAATGGAAATGGATTTTAACCTACATGACAGAAAGTGAATTTTGGGATTTTGCAAGAGAATGTGTTAAGAATAATTATGATTATAGCACATATACAACAATATTATCTGGATTTCATAAAGACTTGGAAAAAATGGTCAATGATAGTAGAATGGACGAAATTTTACGTGCAAAATTATCAAGTATGACTATTGAAAATCTATTAAATGATAGTGATATTCCAGAAGATGTAAAACAACAAATAAAGGACGGAGTAGATTTTGAAGATATTATTGCAAATGTAGAAGTAGACGAAGGTGCAAAACAAAAATTAAAATACTTATATGAATATATTCAAGGAGTAAAAGTATGATATATTGGAACGAATATTATCGGACATGAAGCAATTTCAAAAGGTAAACGAAATAAATTTGACAACAATATATATACATTTGACATTGAAACAACATCATATATTATATTAGATGGAAAACAATACAATACAATTGATTATTTAGATTTTACGCAAGAGGAAAAAGAACGCTCAATATTTCAAGGCACAATGTATATTTGGATGTTTGGAATTAATGACAAAGTATATTATGGACGAACTTATAAAGAATTATATAATTTCTTAAATAGAATAGAATTTTTCACAACATATGAAAAGAAAATTGTATATGTTCACAATTTAGCTTTCGAGTTCAACTGGCTACGAAATATTTTCAAATTTAAAAATGTAATGGCACGTAAAAGTCGAAAAGTTATGAAGTGTGAAATAGAAGAATATAATATTGAGTTCAGATGTACGCTATTTATGACAAATAGTAAACTTGAAAAAATTCCAGATTTATATAAGTTCGAGGTCAAAAAATTAGTTGGACAACTTGACTATTCAAAAATTAGACATTGTGAAACAAAGTTATCTAAACAAGAACTTGAATATTGTGAAAATGACTGCTTAATAATATATGAATATATTAAAAAAGAGCTTGAAACTTATGAAACAACAAAAAACACACCTTTGACTTCTACTTCACATGTTCGAAGAGAATTAAGAGAACTAATTGAAAAAAACTGGGATTATTTAAATAAAACAAGAAGGTCAATAAATGTAGATGGACATATATATAATATGTTAGTAAGCGCATTTGCAGGGGGATATACTCACGCAAACTGGCTTTTTACAGATGAAATAATAAAGAATGTAACAAGTTATGATTTTACGTCAAGTTATCCGTATGTTATGTGTACACATAAATTTCCTATGAATGAATTTAAAAAGTGTAATATAAAATCAGCCCTTCAGATGTCAGAAAGTTTTGCATATTTATTGAATGTAAAATTTACAAATATAAAATGTAAGTATTACAATAATTTTATTTCATTAAGTAAAGTAACAAGAATAAAAAACGGACGTTATGACAACGGACGTATAATATCAGCAGATGAAATTGAAATAATTTTAACAGATATTGACTTCAAATTTATATTACAAACTTATACTGGTAGATATGAAATATTAGAAAGTTATTATTCAAGATATGATTATCTACCAAAAGAATTAATAAATTTTATATTGGATAAATACGTAATAAAAACACAATATAAAGATGTTGAGGGTAAAGAGGTTGAGTATGCAATTGAAAAAGCAAAATACAATAGTATATATGGTATGACAGTTACAAATAATATTCGTGATGAGGTTATTTTTGACAATGAATTGCGGTTGGAGTGAAATTCCAATAACAAATGACGAAATATTGGAACGACTTGAAAAAGATAAAAAAAGAGGTTTTCTCTCTTTTTCATGGCGGATGTTGGGTGACTTCTTGGGCGAGAGCTAATCTTTTATACAACTTAATTAAATTTGATGAATATATAGTATATTCAGATACAGACAGTTTAAAACTTCGAGAGCGGTTTTGATAGTTCTATAATTGAAGAATATAACAAAAAAGTTATGAAAAAAATTAAAGAAGCAAGTAAACATTATGATATAGATATTGAAAGATTTATGCCGAAAGATACTAAAGGCAAAAAACATCCTTTGGGAGTATTTGAAAAAGATGCGGAATATTCACAATTTATCACACAACGGTGCAAAAAAATATGCATACATTGACAAAAAAGATTATAAAATACACATAACCGTTTCAGGTGTACCAAAAAAGAAACGGTGCAAAAGGTTTAAAAAGTCTTGAAGATTTCAAAGATAATTTTGTATTTGAATATAAATATACAAATAAACTTTTAGCACAATATAACGACGAGCAAATAGAATTTGAACTAACAGACTACAAAGGAAAAAAATACAAAGTAACAGATAAATACGGAATTTGTTTATTGCCTTGTCAATATACATTAAACAAATCAGATGAATATGTAGAATTATTAGATGAGGAAAGTTCAGCAAGAGCAATTTTTAAGGAGTGAGAAAATGAAAGATTTTGATTTTATAAGAGAATTTGGTAAAATAAAAATAACAGATTGTTGTAAATCTGTAAAGGTAGATGTTGCAAATCTTTATAACAAAAAGACAACACTAGAAAATGCAAAAAAAGTACGTGAAGAAATAGAAGATAGAATTGCAAGACTTTATTTGAAAGGAAAAAAAGAAAATGGCGACCAAACAAGTACATTATAATATAGATAATATAGACAAAGAAAATGCTAATTTTAATCTAATCTATCGGGGAAAAGAGCAATGGGAAAAGCTATCAAGTGAAACATAAAAAAGCAGTCGAACATTATCTAACAACTGGGAACAGATTTATATTATTACGTAGATGGCGTGAAGATATTTCTAATTTATGGATAGAACAATATTTTTCAGATGTAGACGTTGCAAAATTAACAAATAATAAATATAATTGTATAACTTGCTATCGTAAAGTTTTATATCTTGGAATATATGACGAGGAAAACAACAAAACAATTAAAGGGGAAAAAATACGGTTATGTAATGGCATTGTCAACAGAACAACACATGTCGAGTGCGTCTTTTCTAGATGTTGACATAATTATATTTGAAGAGTTTATGGAACGTGGCACATATATTTCACATGAACCTGATAGACTTATGATATTTTATTCTACAATAGACAGAAAAAGAGGAACAACAAAACTTTTTATGGTAGGTAATTCAATTTCAAGAGTATGTCCATATATAAACGACTGGGGGCTTGACAAAATATTCAGAAAACTACAACAAGGACAAATTGAAACAAAAATAATACACAATGAAGAAAATGATGTAAAAATAGCAATAGAATATTGTCGTAGTAGTGGTGGAAAAACAATGGCAATAGGAAACGCAAGTAAAATGGTTGATAGTGGAAGTTGGCAAACAGTACCGCAACCGCACTTGCCTAAATCATTGAAAGATTATAAAAAACTATATACATTTGGATTTCAATATAAAGGTTTTAAATTTTTATGTGAATATTTAAAAGACAAAGAAACAAAAGAAGTATGCTGGTTTATATATCCATTTTACAAAGATTTTTCAAATAAAATAATAGTATTTTCAGATGAAATAAAAATTAGTAAATATTGGCAACGTGATATATACAATCCGTCTTTTAATAATGACGGTTTGAAAAAACTACTTGCTACATTTAAAGAAAACAAAATATTTTATTCAGATGATTTATGCGGTACAGATTTCAAACAAGTAATTGATTTTTCTATAAGGAGATGATAAAATATGATTGAATATTTAAAAAATTTATTATTTGATTTAAAAGCCTGTGAAAATGGTAAGCAATTAACATGTTCAAGTATTAATCAAAAAATACTAGCTTTAGAATGTGCAATTGAAATTTTAGAAAAAATTAAATATGAAGAAAGGAGCATACAAAATGGCAATATTGAATAGTAAAATAATCCTAGCAAAAGGTATAAAAATGGATAGAGAGTATAACAATGTATTAAGTTTTAATACTAGTCAAATATTGAATATATTAAATAGTAATACACATTATGTAAACTCAAGTAATACATTTGCTTTTATTGGAGGAAATAACACAAATGTAATTTCTTGTCCATTTACTTATAATGAATGCTTAATATCAAACTATATAGCATTTCAAAATCCGAATTATTCAAATAAATGGTTTTTTGCATTTATAACAAATGTTATATATAAATCAAATGGAATGACACAAATTGAGTTTGAAGTAGACGCGTGGTCAACATGGTTTGAAGATTGGCAGAAAAAACCTTGTTATATAATAAGAGAACATGTAAACAATGACACAATAGGAGCAAACACAGTTCCCGAAAATTTAGATGTTGGAGAAGTTATTGAAGAAGAATGGGACAATTTAATTGATTATGGAGAAGATGAACGAGATTATTATTTTTGTATCAATACAACTTATGACCCTGTATCCGAAAATGATTATGAAAACAAAGTAACAATAATTAACGGGAATTTATATGGAAATTATATTTTCTGTTTTGATGTTGAGGGTGCTCTTGCAAATTATGTAAACAATTTTATATATAAAACAGCTCATGATGGAAAAATTGATGCTATTCAAGAATTGTATATTTTACCAAAAGTAATAGTTGATAATATAGGAACAACAACAAGACAATACACAGGAACTTTCGGAAGTTTTACAACATATTTATTAAATAATTCAGAAGATGCAATTCAACTTGCTCAACCATTTGACAGAACTTTATCATATAGTGATTACACACCAAAAAATCGGAAAGTGTTTCGTATATCCATATAATTATTTACTTGTTTCAAACAATGTTGGAAATACAAATATATATAAATATGAAAATTTTAACCCTAATAATTTACAAAGTACACCAATGTTTGATTTACAATTGAGTGTTGGAGTTGGAGGAAGTGGTCGACTTGTTCCACGTGGATATAAAAATATAGATTATAATTATGACGAGAGCTTGCCTCTTGGAAAATTTCCAACTTGTTCATGGAGTTCGGACGCATTCACAAATTGGCTAACACAAAATGCAGTAAACATTGGAACTGAAATTGTTTCAACTGGTGTCAGTGCGTATACTGGAAATTATCTGGGAACTGCTGGACAAATAGCAGGACTAATTGGACAATTCAGAGGTGCAATGTTGCAACCAAATATAACAGGAGGAAATAATACAGGAGATGTTAATTTTGCAATGAGGCAAAACACATTTATTTTACATCACATGAGATGTAAAACAGAATATATGAAGATAATTGATGACTACTTCAGTCGTTTCGGCTATGCAATCAACAGAGTTTTAGAACCTAATATAATAGGAAGAGAAAATTTCAATTATGTTGAAATTGGCTCAACAGAAGAAATAGGAAACGGGGACGTTCCAGTTCAGTTTATGGAAAAAATAAACAATGCGTGTAGACGTGGTGTCACAATTTGGCATAATCACGAAAATATTGGAAACTTTAACGTTTCAAATAATATAGTATAATTAAAAGAGAGGAAATATCCTCTCTTTTTACCATATATAACCATTTGCATATGCGGTACACCAAAACAAAAATTGATTTGTTGTAATTTCTGTACTAGGTAATTGACCACCATGTATTGTAATAACTAAATGACCATTTGCATTAATTGTAATATTACCAGTTACCCAATAATTATTTCCGCCTGTGTCTAATATTCTAAATCTAATAGTTGCGAATGATAAAATATTATTTGTTGTTCTTCTCATAAATTTACCATTAAACTCACCTAAATCAATATCAAAACCACCAGTTCCAGTACGAGCATATTTAAAAGAACCTTGTAATTCTAATGAATGAAAACCATTATTTAATCTATCATATAAATGTAGATTGCTTTCTGTTATAGTTTCAGAATTAGGTATTAAATAATCATCATATTTTGTTTCTGGAATATAACCATTGTGTAAAGCGTCATACATTGCATTTGCTATTTTGTCACTTCCTGCAATACTAGGGTGAACTTCATTTACACCGTCATCATATAAATTTTTATCTCTAAAACATAATTCTACATTTGAAAGATAGATACCGCCGTAATTATGACAATTTTTATATGCTGGAATTACTATTGTATTAATTCGATTTCTAGCATTTACAAAATCGTGTCGCATTGTCCAGCCAAACTCACCAATATAAACTTTTGCATTTGGAAAAGTTGTTTTACAATAATTAATAAATGCTTGAATTGTACCCTCTAAAGTTTCTTGAGATGTATTTTCTTGGTCGTTATAACCGCCACCAACTATAATATGTGAAATTTCATTTGCATTTGAAATTTGAGAAACATTACTTTGTAATAATGTTAAAAAATTATGGTTTTGATTTCCTAATTTATTAAATCCAGCCCCACCTTCTCCGAAAATATAATAATTTCCGTTTGTTAAATTTAATTTATTTGCTAATTTGTGAGCCCAACTATTACTTTCTAATTGAGCGATATAACTATCTCCAACAAATATATATTTTCCGCTGTTTTGTATTTCAAGATTATTTACTTTATTTGTTAATTCGGGAATTGTAGTATACCCATCAATTAAAGATTGAAATGTTCCATCTTCAACCATTTTATCTAATTTATTGTTTATTTCTTCTTGTACATCTAAATTGTCAAAATAGTTGTTTACATAATTTTGTAACTCTGTCATTGCCTTTGTTACATTTTCCATTTGTTCACCAGTCAAGTTCATATTGTCAATTGTTTTGTTTAAATATTCAACAACTTTACAAAATAAATGATAATTATTAATTTCGTCAAAATCATTTTCTATGAATGGAAAATTTTCCAAAACAAACCATTTAAAAGGTGTCATATATTTATAATCAAAATTATTCATTTTATTACCTCTCTTTCTATGCTAATTGATAAAAAAGACACTCTAAGTCTTTAAATATCATTTCATAAATACTATTAATATTTTCTTGCATTTCTTTCATAATTGCAATTTTATCTGCTGGACTTCTTCTTATTTCTTTTGTATATTCGTTGTTATCTGTTCCGCTTGCTGTTGCTGTTCCGTTTGATGTTGAGCTGTCTGTTCCTGTTGCTGTGTCTGTGTCGTAGTTGTAATTTCCAACATACGAACCATCACGTAAATTTTCCAATTGGTCTTGTGGTAACTCTGAATTTCTTCTATCTGATATTGAACTACTTTGTGTAGTCGAACTATTTGAAAGTGTGTTTTGAGTTGTGTTTGTTGTTTGTCTTTCATCTGTTCCAGTTTCTGTTGTAACTTCCCCACTTTCAAAAATATTCCAATTTTCCAAAGCGTCAAACATTTTATTATATATCGGCATTATTGAATTAAGTTTTACATTCAATTGTAGTTTAAAAGCTGTCAATGTATCATAACCAATACGACGCATTATAAATTTATTCAAAATCATTGTTTCAAATTGTTCTTTTGTGATATTGCTTGTTAATGGATAGTCAAAGTCAAAAAATGTTGTTCTTCCTTCTTTTGCTAAATCTTTTATTTTTGTTTTTTCATCTTTTCCATAGTTTACAATGCTTTCTAACAAACTATATACTGTTGGTGGTAAATTTATCATTGTAGGCATACAAGGAAATAAAAAAGGATAAAAATAATTATTATACATCATCTTCTATTACCTCGCTTTCTTCTTTATCTTCTATTGCATCTTTTTCAGATGTAGGAATTCCGTCGTAATATCTAACATTTATATTTGTTCCAAATTTTTCATTTATTAGTTTTATTGCTTTTTGTCTTGGTTCAAATCTTGAATATCTACTTGCAATTGTTCCGCCTTGACTTGCCAAAACTTCGTCTTTTATATTACGTTCTTTCTTTTGGAAATTCATATTTGCAATACCAATTAATCGTAAAAATTCATTCCACATTTTTTCTTTTTGTATGTCTATTTTATCTGCAACATATGGTGCTGGCTGTAAAATTAATTGAATGTCGTCAAGATTTATGTCTTCATAAGTAAGAACTGTGTTTTCCAATCCGTCAACATTATTTATAATATCTCGAATTGATTTTTCTTTATCTGATGACGTTTTCCAAAATCTTGGAGTACGTTGCTGTAGTATATTGATATCTCCGCGTTCTTGTCATTAAAGCTATACGTTCTGCATATTGTGTTATGTCTAAAAATAATGGATAACGTCCGTTGTTATCATACATAATTACATACTCATCTGGATTTAATATTCTTCTATAACTTCCATTTGGTGCAATTGCCATTATCTTTTGTGGTCTTTGATATATGTCTAATGTTCCCATAACAGTATATGGAAGTGCAATAACTCCTAAATATTCATCTTTGAAAAAAGCAATAGAACCATCACGCAACAATTTTTTATTTAAGAACGCAACATCTATAAAGTCGGGTAAATTCTCAAACTCGAAAACATTTTCAGCAAGTGTTAGCATTTCTCTTAAATACATTTGATATGTTCTCCAGTTTGACAATTGATTTTCTTTTAATTGTTTACGCATTTTCTTTCTCCTTTCTTAAAAAATTAAGGGATAGGGATAATTTATCCCAATCCCTGTATTTTGAAAAAATTATGATACAGTAACAACAATATTTCCAGTAACTGAGTCAATATTTATTGTTTTATTTGTTGAGTTATATGCTGTTGATGTTACAGCAGTTCCGCCCATTGTTACAGCAACAGTATCTCCAGCAGCGACTCCTGTAAGTATTGCACTGTATGAACTTCCTTCATTTATTTTCTTTGCTTTATTTGATGTTTTTACACCACTTTTTAATGTGTTTGTTATTGTGAATTCTTCAACAGTTCCGTCTGAATCTGCATCACTTGCTACCTTAAATGCAACCGCATTTACTAGGTTTGAATATGAAAGTGTTTGCCATACATGTAAATAATAATTTTTGTATAATCCCTCTGCGTTTTCGAATTCTTTGAATAATAGTAAATCATCATATACTTGTAAGAATTGTTCATCTACTAAACAAGCTCTGATACTTTCATCTGGGAATGCGTCAATAACGATTTTTCTTGTATCATTAAATTCTGCAACGCTCATATTGAATACATAAGCAAGAACTTCAATTGATACTGAAACATCTGTTGCATTATCAATTATTAATATTTGTTCGCTTTTTGGTGTACATGTAATTAATGCTTTATTGTCTGTTGATTGTGACTCTAAATATGCATTGTTATTTGAATTTGCAAAAACCATATCTCCAGATACAATTTTTACAGCTTTTATAAAGTCTTTTGCGTTTTGTTCAGATGCAACTGGGTCTGGAATTGTTACAACTTTCATTGCATTGTTATCAATTGCTTGTTTGATTAATTGTTTCATCAATACAAATTCATCTAATTCACTTGAATTATAAAGTGTATTAATTATAGTTTGTATAAATGACTCTAATTTGTCATAAGATGCAAATGCTTTTTGTATTTGTTCTGGTGAAATTGTAATTTTGTATCTGTCTTGTCTGTTCATTCTGTGATATACTGCTTTTACATCTGGCATTTCTCTTTCTAATAAGTCAGCTCCTGTTGGGTCAAATCCTTTTGCTTGTACAAAATTTGCATAAATTTCCTCTATTGTATCTCCTAGTGGTTTTGTTCCTTTTTTAAGTGACTTTAAAGGGTCACTGAAAAATTTGTTATGAATAACTTGTTTTATTATCATATTTAATAATGTTGATATAAATTCATTTGTTACGACTGCATTGTTTGGGTTAGTCATACCCTCTTGAATGTCTTGGATATTTGTTCTTGTAGCTTCTGGAATTCTACTTCTGTAAATATCACTTGCATTATCTCTAATTGTATTTAATACTCCTACTAAATCCATTATTTTAAATCTCCTTTCTCATCGAATAAATCTTCATATTTACGAGGTTCTTCCTCGTCTTCTTCGACTTCTTCTTTTTCTACGACTTCAGTTTCTGTTGCAACTTCGTCGCCTTTTAAAAATCTTTCTTTGTATTTTGTTCTTAAGTCTTCATTTTCTGCTTTTAGTCTTTCAATTTCTGTGTTGTCAACTTCGGGTGCTACTTCCATACTGTCTGTAACATCTTCCATAAGTTCGATTTTTACGTTGTCGTCAATTTCTAAACCATTAATTTTAGAAATTAATTCGTCTTTACTTAATTTCATTAATCCTCGCCTCCTCTCTGTCTAAGCGTTCACATAATCTAGTTAATGCAATTGTGTTATTATTTAATGCCTCTTTTACTTCGTCTTTGAAAGCATTCATTTCCTTTGTGTGTTGCTCATTTAATGCTTTTGTGTCCTCTCTATTTGATTTGCTCATATCTTTTACATAAACTGCCATAAATATACAAGCAACTATTGGAAATGCATAACTTCCAAGTAACTGTAAAAAAATGTTCATATCCATCTTGACACCTCCATATTTTTATTATTAACATAAAATTATTTTTTTGTCAACAAAAAAAGATGTAATTTTTACAAATTACATCTTGGATATTAAATGGAGAAACGCTATATATATTTTTATATATCACATTTTTAAAATTTTGTCAAATTTCTTTTATTTCTTAATTTTTTTGAATATATTACCCATGGAAATTTTTTCTTTTTAATTACAGTTGGTGTTGGAGGTTCGGGTGGTGTAGTTCCGTCCCAATGCACTATTGTTCCCCTTGTATTTGGAAATCCTAAAGGCTGACAAGGGTCAACAAAACTTGAACATTGCCAAGCTTGAGTGGTAGAAGCTTCTAAATGCAAGTGTGTTCCTGTTGAATTTCCTGTATTACCCATTTTTCCAACTATTGTATTTAGGTTTACTCTGTCCCCTACATTTAATGTTATACTACCGTATAACATGTGACAATATCTGTAATAAAGACCAGTTCTATGGTCTAAAATTTGAACTTGATTTCCTAACGCTGGTGTTGTTCCTTGACTTTGATTATATACGTATGTTACAATTCCGTCATCTGTTATACTATATAAATCGGGGTTTTGTACAGATACTCCGACTTTGCGGAAAATCTACTCCAGTATGGAAACCGCAAGAATAACTACTTGACGGGTTGCCGTATGGTTGCCCAATTGTACAATCTATGTGCATTGGGCTATATTTTGTTGTATATTCTGACATTTATCTACTCCTTTACTTTATAACTTATATATTCCATCATTTCTTTAGTGACTATGGTTTTTATATCTTCATATCCATACCACATAATATTTGTATTAGCCATTGTATCAGTAAACGGTATCAATAAACATACATTTTGATTTTTATAGTCAACTTGTAAGACTAATCTTCCATTTACATAGTCTCCGTTCTTCTATAATATCTATTACTTTTTTGTATTGCTTATCATTCATTGCTATTGGATATTTCTTTCTTTCCTCTTTTAATTCTTCTATTTCTTTAGATTGTTTTTCGATTAGATTTATCAACCTTTTCGCATCACTTTTATATAAAGGAAAAAGTATATTATCCTCTTTTATTAGTTTTTCATACTCTGTTTT
>Ga0326514_10002599_pt1 | contig 11494 bp, 7 predicted proteins | sample 3_2548_0518_D_FD_203653 | JGI IMG/M metagenome (GOLD analysis project Ga0326514, IMG submission 203653) | Bovine rumen microbial communities from UC Davis, California, United States - 3_2548_0518 | ecosystem: Host-associated > Mammals > Digestive system > Stomach > Rumen | place: USA: California... | reverse complement strand
CGCAGTCGTCAAGGTAAGAACAAAGCCCTGTGTTGAACTTCTTGATGTCCTCGTAAGTAGCTTTCTTCTTGGTTTCTTTCGGCTTGTCGGAGTCTGCCGACAGTCCGTCATCCGCCAGGTCTCGGTAATACCATACACCAGGGTGCTTCTTTCGCTTACTTTCGAGCAGGGCGCATCTTGGGGAGCATAGGACTACTGGCTCACTGTTAGTCAGGTAATACTGTGTTGCTCCCACACCTGTAAGCACCTTGTTGAGAATAAAATGACAGTCACTCGGTAACTGTGTACCGAAGTCTGCCCACTGCCCGAGGTATCTCACGCCATCGGGTACATTTAGTTTTATTTTCTCCATTTTGTAATGAAAAATCAGTTTGTTTACTGCCTCGTTGCTGCAATTCAAAGAAGGGGCTGACAGACCGAACCGTTAGCCCCCTCAATTCATTACAACAAGAGGTTGTATATCACAGTTTAAGAATTGGCTTGCTCATAATGGCAAAAATCGTCATTTTTAGAAAGAATGAGTTTCGCCCAATACCGTGGAACATCAGGCCTCTAGATAAGTTATACCTTGATGTTGTTTGCAGCAACAAACTGATAAAACTCTCTCTCAAGAATAGCCTTTCGTTTTTCGTCCTTGGAAATCTTGCCGGAACTAGTCTTTTCGGTCTTTGCTGTTTTTATGTCCGTTACAATATCATCGGAAAGTCCGTTGATAAAGCAGACAAAATGCTTGGTAGCCTCGCTATCGCCTGAGACTTTCTGCAACTTAGCCCAAAGTGTCGAAATGGTCTGGGTGAAAGTCTTGGTCTTAATAGCCTGGTCAGCTCCTTCTCCAAATTTTGCTACCAATGCCATATGAACCGTCTTAGCACTCTCAAAGTGGTCAAAAATTGAAGAAGCGTCCCCTGTAGTAACGTCACTCTTATGGATGCGGTCGTTTTTCAAGGTTGCGAGCTGACAGGCAGCTTGATACTTGTAGCCTTTTTTGACAAGACTATTGATGTACGCCCACCCTTCATGTGCCTTCTTTCCTTCTTCAAGCAATCGCTTCTGTACCATGTCCTGGGTCTTCCAAACAGTAACCTGTGTATTGATTATCTCCATAGACTTAGGAATATTATAATAGCCTGTCGAGTCCTTGCAGGGAAATACTGCATAAATATTTGGCCACTGGTCAACAGGTCTGCTGAGAAGGAAGCAGGCTCGACCGTTACCATCAATAAACACAAGTCCATCTGTTGGCTTTCCTTGCTTGTCAAAATAGGCATAGTCCATACCAGAAGCATCTGCCATCTTGGTTGTGATAATGATAAGAGGGTGCTGAGCACCATAGGTCAACAGACTTTCTCCGGTGGTCTGCAAGTCTTTGCCGTGAGTGCGATTCACGACAGGTGTAGCAAACTCTATCCCATTCTCATAGGCTTTACGAAGGTCAATAAGACAATTCGTGCCGTCTGCGAAAATAGTAGCATGAAAGTGCTCGTCATTCTGGACGCGACGTATCTCTTCGGTACAGACATCAGTGATGGCTTTGAGTGTAGCCTTTTCATTATCTGTGTACTGAGGCAGGTACTTCGTCATCGCTTCCTCATTCACCTTGTCGGCATTGCTACCGCCAATGTTCTTTTCCCAATCCATAATTTCGCCGATGGGGGCCGGCAATAAATGATTCTGTGTCATTTTTATTGTATTTTTTCTTCTCATTTTAAGAGGTTGAGTATTTGTGAGTTGGTTCCTTGCTCACTTTCTTTCAGCATCCCTAAGATGTCGTTTCGAGAGTAATGCGCTCGTTATTGGCCGATAACAGGCACATATTGCGTTCTTTCAATTCCTAATCGCCTTTGGATTCAAATTTCTGGAGATACTTTTGAATATCTTCCTCAGTGAATCGTGGCGAACGACCGACATAAACGGAGGCCTTCAACAATCCAGCCTTTCTGTGTCTGGCCAAAGTCGCTTTCGACACTTTGAGGCGCTTACAGACTTCTTCAATCTTGTAAGATTCACAAGATGTATCGTCCATCTGTTTCACGTCCACGTCACATGCCCCATTCTGGAGAATCTCAGCGACGTTCTTCGCAATTTTCATTGCCAATATTTCAATTATTTCTTCCATAGTTGTACTATTTTGGCTGCAAAATTACGAAGATTTCAGATGCTTAAATGGGGGATTTCTCAGTATTGTTAACCAAGAAATCCCCCGCCACAAATTGCCTGTTGAGTTCGCTGTTATCCTAAAGCTGAAAGAACACTCTGCTTGATAGAATCGTCAATAGTGCGGTAACGAGCGAAAGCTTTACTACCCTCAACGTGACCTGTCATCGAAGAAATCAAATCTGGGTCTTTTACTTCGGCATATAGGTTACCAATGAAATTTCGACGCGCCATGTGTGAAGAAGCCACCTCCCATATCGGATGCTTTTCTTCCATACGGGTGGTAGGATTGAGTACAGTCACCACTCTGTCTATTCCAGCAATTCGCAACATGTCCTTTATGGCCTTATTGTAATGCTGCTCGGAAATTAAAGGAACAAGTGACATCTGACCATCTTTGTGATAGCGCTCAATAATCTCTTTAGCTCTTTTGGTCAATGGGATTCTGGCGACCTTGCCAGATTCGTTGAGTGTCTTACTGGGAATGTATTCAATAGCGTCTCTTACGATGTTGGATGTTGTCAATGAGTAAAAATCACCGACACGCATACCCAGATTACTTTGCAAGACAAAGATGTCTCTTTGCACCGCTAATGCCGGACGTGTGTTAAACTTATAGTTGTAGAGTTTCGTCATTTCCTCTGGGGTAAGATAGAATGGCGTTCCATAGACACACTCTTTCAATGGGTGCTTCTTGAACGGACTTACCGACATACGACCAGTTGTGACACACCAGTTAAAGAATGTGCGTAGCCGTTTCATGATTGAGTATATTGCATTACCTCCTCGCTCTTGCGGCTTTCGTGTTTCAGGAACAGCATCATAAAGACGTTTCCATTTCTTCACGCATTTGCCTTTACTATCGAAGAACGTATGCTCGATTTTCAAGAAATCTTCAAGTTTGCAGAGATAGTTCTCGTCCCAATCCTTAAACTTTACCTCTTTATTAATGTATAAGCCGAAACGAAGCAAGATTCTCTTAACAACAAGCATCTGTCTGCGACGCATGTCGTTATTTGCACGTGTAGTGATAAACAACTCAAATGCCACGTCAACAGTTTCTTCCACCGTCTGCTGTACGCTTTCCTCTTTACCGTGGAAAGCATCTATCTTTTGCTTCCAATAGTCACTGCTCTCGCTTCCATCGGCTTCAATGCTCGCTGAAACAAGATAATTGGAGAGTTCATCAATCTGTGACTGAAGCACAGATAACTCTACCTGCTCCTTGGTATGTAAGCGAGGAATGACCAGTTTGCCTTTCTTGTCATTCCAAGAACCTACAGGGACCCAAATGCCTGTATTCAGTCTAAAGACACTACCTCGCTTATACGAGAAACGCACCTTGACCTCACATTTACCACTTTTTGCCTTCTTTGAGACCTCAAACTTAGTTGTAGCCATTTTATTCCTGTTAATAATTGTTGTAAATTTGAACTGTATGAAATTATTTCATTTTATGTTATTACCTTTGCATCACAATTTAAGAGATAGTAGCCATACCAATTCTTTCGGTTGACACCTCGTTGACACAAAAAAGTGCTGCAAAGATAGTCAGAATCGGCGAAACCTGATGGGGGATTTTTCTTGGTTGACAAGTCTTTTTCCCCCCGTGTGTTCCCTTCAAGGTGCATAAAGCTACTTGCAAAGGTAATAAAAAGAATTGGTTGACAGAAAAATGTTAAAACTGTCAACCAAAAATGACTCTTGATGAGTCTGTTTGAGGTAAAGAAAGATAAATAATAGCACACAAATGCCTGACAATCAGAAGAATCCGGTAATCATGGGCAATCAAATGCTTTCAAAAGCCAAATCCTGTCAGGCGCACAGAACAAAAAAAGGAATGTCATGATGACATTCCTTTTTTCATTTTTAGTCGTCGAGCGAGTAAGTTACCGTTGTTACCACACGAATCTTCTTGATATACGGTGTATTTTCATCACGATTCTCTATCTCAAACTGTCCCTGACCAGCCGTCTGAATCTTTCCAAGTTTCGATTCACTAGCCTCAGCAAACTGCTCTGCCGTCTTCTGTGCATTCTTAATAGCCTCAGACATCATCTCTGGTTTCATCTGCTGGAACGAAGCATACTCGTAGTTAGGATAGCTGCTATCGAGTGCCACTCCCTGCTTTAGCAGTTCTGCTTGTTTGAAGATAGCCTTGTTCACAGCCTCAACTTTCGTTGTAGCTACAGTAATCGTTGTGTTGACGATATAGCGGAAAGGCTTCTGGTTATCGCCCCACTCACGAGCCTCAAGGTCAGAAACCGAGGGCGGGTTCACCGTAATCTCACTTTCCTCCAAACCATTCTGCTTCAGGAAAGCCTTGATCTTACCAGCCTGCACGTTGATACGTTCATAAAGCGTAGGCAGATCGTTGCCCGTCTCCTTGGTACTGATGCTCCACGTCACCTTATCAGCAGGCACCTCACGCTCAGCCAGTCCCTTTACTGTAACCTTACGGTCTTTGTTGGTGAAATTGTCGATACCGGCCTTCACACACCATCCCATCACCATTATGCCAATGGCCAGGATAACAGATTCTCTTACTCTTCCCATAATTGTTTACGGTTTAATGTTTTTATTCTGATAACATAGTTATTTCAATACGATTCTTTTGTTGCAAGAGAATGCGTGCCATCTGTTGAATGTCAGCAGCAGTCATCTGACGAGCCATATCACAATAGCCCTGATCAAAATCCTCATTATCATCCAACTGATGCCATACGACATAATCCCAATAGCCATTGGTGATAGCCATCTGGTCGTACTGTTTCAACAGATACTGGCGCACTTTCTCAAGAGAGGCAGGTTGTGGACCTCGGTCTGCAATCGACTGCAACTGCTGATAGACAACAGGATTCAGTTCCTTATATCGCGACGGATCAGCATTATATGAAATCTTCAAGATGGCGTTGGGAGCCTCATCCTTCACCAAGTTGAAGTCAACGCTGACGCCATAGGTACCACCTTTTTCCTCTCGCACCGAGTCGGTATAAGCTATAGAAAGGATACGTTTCAAGAAATCGAGTGTGAGGTCATTCTTCGAAGTAAAAGGAACATCAGCCATGTGGTAGATGCTAACATTAGCCAAAGGAGTGGCCATCTTTTTCTTGAATATACGTGCAAAATCACCTTTTTGTAGTTGAGGTACGTTGGCTTTGTTCACGACGGAGTGTTTCTGACCTACAGAAGGCAGACTAGCCAAATATTGACATATCATAGGACGCAATTCGTCAAGCGACATATTACCTATTATCACAGTCTGGAAATCAGCAGCATTACCGAATCGGTCCTTATATATTTCCAAAATACGGTCGTAGTTAACCTTTGTCAAACGTTCCTGAGACATAGGTTCCATACGTGGATGATGTCCGTAAAGGATAGCCGTAATAGAATCATTATAGTCTACACGAGGCGAAGCGTTACGATTATTCAAGAAAGAATAACTACGATTATAGAGACCTGCAAAGGCTGCCGTATCACGACGCGGTTGGGTAAAATAAAGATAAGCTACCTGCATCATGGTCTCCACATCCTTAACAGAGGCACCACCAGTGATACTCTGTGACTGCGAACCTACAGAAACCTGAACACGTACACTTTTATCTGCCAATTTCTTGCGCAGCGTGGCAGCATCCCAAACGCCCACGCCCCCCTCGGTCACGGCACTAGAAATCAAAGAGAAGTTTGGAATATCCTCGTCTCCATAGACACTGGTACCACCATCGGCCTTCATTGTCATCTGGATGGTATTCTTGCTAAAGTCGGTCTGACGCACATAAACCTTCATGCCGTTGCTGAGAGTAAGTTCAGTAAAGCCATGTTTCCAAGGCTTCTCAGTGAGAATCGTTCCAGCCTTTGGTTGTTCGATCAGCAATTGACCATCCACATGCTCTTCCTCATAAGGTGCATAGTGTTGACGCTGGGTAGCCAAGATAACATCCTCTATCTGCTGTTCGGTAGGCAGATGAACGTCCTCTTTATCGGGTGCATACATGATAACCACTTGATTCTGGTCGGTTATCAGTTCACGAGCAGCCTTATTGACCTCTTCGAGCATCACCTCACGATTGAACTTCTGTGTCAATTCCCACTGTTTCTCCATAGAAATCAGAGGTTCGCCTGTAAGAAAATGATTCACGCAGAGCGACACCAATTTAGAATTGATACGATCATGACGTTCATTGAACTTCCGTTCATCGTGATTCAGGCGATATCTCTTGGCACGTTCCAGTTCACTCAGAGAAAAGCCTTGCTGACGCACCTGTTCACATGCTGCTACAGCACTGATAATACCACCCAAGATATTCTCCTGCTTACAACTCACAGAAAGTGCGAATGATTCTTTCGTACGACAGAGGAAGAAATTAGAGGCACGTCCGGAAGCTGTCTGGAAAGGTGGATTTGCCTGCTGTTTCATTTCTGTCAGTCGGCCATTTATCATGTAGGCTATCAGTTCGTCAACATAATCACCACGCAAATACTGCTCATTATTCTTCTGATTATCGGGTGTAGCATCACGTTTCATATAGAGATGACACAGCACAACAGGTTGTTCGGCATCCTTCTCTATATCCACAATCATGCGTTCATTATCGTTAACAGGATAGTAGACACGTTCAGCAGGTTTCTTTGGCATGGGAATAGAAGAAAAGGTCTTCTTGATTTTCTTCTCTATCTTATCCACATCAACATCGCCCACCACAATGATAGCCTGCAAATCAGGTCTATACCACTTATTATAATAGTCACGCAGAGCTTGGTAGGGGAAGTTATCTACAATATCCATCGAACCGATAGGCATACAGTCCTCATACTTCGTGCCTTTGTAGACCTTTGGCATGGCCTCCTCCATCAATCGCTGAACAGCACGACCAGCACGGCGCGTACGCCACTCCTCATGAATGACACCACGTTCTTTGTCTATCTCGGCATCCTCAAGCAAGAGATAGTGGCTCCAATCGTGAAGTACTAACAGACAAGAATCAATGATACCCTCACGTTTCAATGGAGCAGAACCTATATGGTATACTGTTTGGTCAACACTGGTATAGGCATTCAAGTTGGCACCAAACTTCACACCGATGGTCTCGCACCATGGCACAATACCCAATCGTTTACCCTTACCTGGAAAGTTTTTTGTGCCATTAAAAGCCATATGTTCCAAAAAATGAGCCAGTCCACGCTGGCGCGGTTCCTCAAGAATAGAACCCACACGTTGGGCAATATAAAAGTCTGCTAACCCTGGTTCCTTGGCATTATGACGGATATAATAAGTCAAACCATTCTTCAGTTTTCCCATACGAACCTTTGGGTCCATAGGGAGTGTGTCTTGCGCTGCTCCGCAGATTGCATGCAGCAACAAAGTGATCAAAAGCAATCCTTTTCTCATCTATTTGTGTATTCCTTCCTTATTTTGGTGGCAAAATTACGAAAAATAATTCATATCTCCAATCATTTGCATGAAGAATACCTATATTTAATTATTGTACATTTGCAAAAAAATATGTAATTTTGCAGCGGATATGAGAAAAGTCAACTACATACTAACCATTATCCTGTTTTTCATTGGACAAACCCTGAACGCCCAAAAATATGCGCTTTCAGGAAAGGTTATCGATGTCGAATCCGAAAAGCCCATAGAATATGCCACTATTCTGCTATCTGAGAATGGTCTATGGGCTATCAGCAACGAGAAAGGAATTTTTTTCATAAAGGATATCCCTGCTGGCAAGACAGCGCTGACGGTGCAATGTCTCGGTTTTCAGAAACGCACGCTGCATTTCGAAATGAGTCGTAACATCGACAACCTAGTACTGAAACTAAAAGCAGAAAACCTAAAGTTGGACGGTGTCATAGTGGTAGCAAAACGTAAAGAGGATGAAGGCACAACATCATACAGCATAGACCGTCAGGCTCTGGATAACCAGCAAATTCTTAATGTAGGTGATATCACAACCCTATTACCGGGTGGCAAGACGGTGAATCCTACGCTTATGAGTGATAACCGACTAGCCCTGCGCAGCGGAAATCAGGAAAAAGGTAATGCATCATTTGGTACAGCAATAGAGATTGACGGTATCCGATTAAACAATAATGCATTAAGTGGCGAGACGATGGGTGCCTCTACACGTACTGTGAGCACCTCGAATATTGAAAGTATTGAGATTATCACTGGCATCCCATCAGTAGAATATGGAGACCTCTCAAATGGTATTGTCAAAGTCAACACCCGCAAGGGAAAATCGCCCTTTATCGTAGAAGGCAGCCTGACACAGCACACACGTCAGACAGCTATCAACAAAGGCTTTGATTTAGGGCATCATGTCGGACTGTTGAATGTATCCTTAGAGCATGCCCGTTCTTTCTCGAATGCCGCTTCACCCTATACTTCCTATCAACGCAATATTCTCTCGCTGCATTACATGAACACCTTCATGCAGCAGACTACGCCTCTGACTTTGAATATAGGACTGACTGGCAACCTTGGCGGCTATAACTCCGAGGCTGATCCTGACGAAATTAACGACGAATACAGCAAAGCACACGATAATGCCATACGTACCAACTTCGACCTACAATGGTTGCTGAACAAAAAATGGATTACAAACCTGAAACTGACGGGCTCATTTTCATATTCCGATCGAAAATCAAAAGATTACACTTACAACAGTAGCGCCACTACCCAGTCTTATCTCCATACCACTGAGGAAGGCTACAACATGGCAACCGCAAATCCTGATGGGTTACTATCGGGTGCCATCATCCTCGGTCCAACCGGTTATTGGTACACCACTCGTTACAACGACTCAAAACCTATGACCTGGAGTTTAAAGGCCAAGGCCGACTGGAACCGCCATTGGTCCAAAGTGTCCAGTCATTTTTTGACTGGGATCCAGTATACAGGCAGCAAAAACCAAGGTCGCGGCACCTATTACAACGATCTCACAACCGCCCCCACATGGCGTGAGTATCGCTACGATCACTTGCCTGCCATGCATAATCTCGCCTTCTATGCCGAAGAGAAAATGATCATCCCCACCACAAAAATCTCAACATTTGAACTGACAGCAGGTTTGCGTGATGATATAACCATGATTCACGGTTCTGAATACGGCACCGTAAACAGTCTATCCCCCCGCATTAACGGACGTTACGTATTCTGGCGCAACAGATACCAACAACCGATTAACAGATTGGAGGCGCATGCCGGTTGGGGAAAGAGCGTCAAACTGCCATCATTCCAAGTGCTCTACCCTGCCCCATCCTATATTGACCGCGAGGTGTTCGCAGCTACCAGTGATACACAAAACCGTACCATACGCGCCTACCATACCACCCCGATAAAGGCCGTCTATAATCCAGATTTGCGCTGGCAATATACTAACCAACTGGACTTAGGCTTTGAGATGGATATCAAAGGAACACGCATCTCATTATCAGGATTCTATCATCGCACCAACCGTTCGTATATGGCAAAAACATCGTATACACCATTTGAATATAACTTTACCCCAACAACCAACTACGATGCCATTGCTCCAGAAGACCGACAGTTCAGTATTGATTCCCAAACGGGTCTCGTAACATTGCGTGATGCATCAGGCATCACCGGTCCACAAGTTCTTGATGCCGTTAAACGGCATACTTATGCCACAAGTACAACCTACGTCAATGCCAACTCTCCCCTGCACCGATACGGATTGGAATGGATTATCGATTTTGCACAGATAAAACCCCTGCACACCAAGATACGACTAGATGGCAACGCTTATTATTATAAAGGTATAGACGAAGTGCTCTTTGCTGACATTCCCCTTGGAGTAGATTCTCACCAAAGTGATGGTAGTCTGTATCAATATATAGGCTACTATCGGGGATCTAATGTGACAGGAACAGGCATTACAGCATCTGCAAACGTGGCTAATGGTGCGCTGTCAAAGCAACTAAACCAGAACATCACCATCACGACGCATATTCCCAAAATTCGAATGATCGTGGCCTTACGATTAGAAGGGTCTATCTATAACTACCGTCGTTCGCTCTGCGAATATAGTGACGGAACACGCGGTTATATGCTCAACAACGACAATGGTTACGAAGGAGAGCCTTACGACGGCACAACTGACAAGCACATAGTTGTCTATCCAGAATACTACACCACTTGGGATAATCCTTCTGAGTTGATTCCTTTCAAGGAAAAATTTCTATGGGCAAAGGATAACGACCCTGTACTTTATAGTGATCTGTCGAAACTTGTAGTACGATCGAATTTTGCCTACACGATGAATCCCAATCGTCTGTCGGCCTATTACTCGGCCAATATCAACATCACAAAGGAAATTGGCGACCACATATCATTATCATTCTATGCAAACAACTTCTTCAATACAATGAGGAAGATACACTCATCACAAACCGACTTAGAAACCTCGCTATTCGGTAGTTCCTACGTACCCAATTACTACTACGGACTCTCACTCCGCTTAAAGATATAGAAAATGTATAAGCACCTCATAACCCTCTGTCTGATATGCTGCAGCATAGCTACGGTCTTCACCGCCTGTTCCGACTACGATGAGACGGTAGAAACCTACCCACTGACTGTTTCATTAGAATTCCCTGATGGCACGACTATATCAAAAGAGGGCATTCGCGTAGAATTGAAAAGCATCGGTCATGAAGCCCTCTTTGTGGACTCTACAGACATACACGGAAATGTGCATTTCCTTGTCCCCTCAGGCATTTATGAAGCCAGTTCCTCGACAACACGAAAACAGGGTGCCAATAGTATGACGATATTAAATGGCAACTCTGGTCAGATTATCGTTAGCAATAAAACAGCCCTGATGGCTACAATCCACTTACAGGCATCAAACATCAGTCAACTGGTTATCAAAGAACTCTACAATGGCGGCGTGATGGGAGACGATGGTAAGAATTTTATATACGACAAGTGCATCATCCTTTACAACAACTCACCCATGACTGCCACGCTCACCAATCTCTGCTTTGGCATCACATCCCCCTATAACAGTCAGGCTGATAATAAATGGTATGGAACTGACGGCAAACTCATCTACGACTCAGAGGGCTATCTTCCTGCTGTTGACGGCATCTGGTATTTCCCCCACACGCTACAATTTGCCCCCTACTCACAGATAGTGGTCAATGTGCATGGTGCTATTGATAATACACAGACCTATCCACAATCCATAAACTATGCCCATGAAGACTATTATTGTATGTACGACCCTGAGTCAGGCTATAAAAACAGCATGTATTATCCCACGCCTTCCGATGTAATTCCTGCTTCTCACTATCTGAAGGCCATCAGGAC
>Ga0326514_10002598_pt1 | contig 11497 bp, 13 predicted proteins | sample 3_2548_0518_D_FD_203653 | JGI IMG/M metagenome (GOLD analysis project Ga0326514, IMG submission 203653) | Bovine rumen microbial communities from UC Davis, California, United States - 3_2548_0518 | ecosystem: Host-associated > Mammals > Digestive system > Stomach > Rumen | place: USA... | reverse complement strand
CACGGGCGCTAGGTGCTCAATCCTGCCGTACTCGTCGGTCTTGGGCGCGCGGCACCCCCACAGCTCGTTGAGCGCAGCGATGAAGTCCAGCTTGCTCCCGCCCGGCTCGTCGCTGTCTGCGGTGAGACCGAACGCGAACATGGTGTCCATGGCCTTGTACGGCAAATCGGTCGGCCAATCGTCCTCGGCGAACGTGAGCCCGCAGTTGCGCACGACCCGCGCGTAATACGACGCGCCGTTGCGCCCCTTGGGGATTACGTACACGCTCTCGAACGCATCGTCGGCCAGCTCCATGAGCCGCCCGTCCAGTCGCGCCTCGCATTCCTCGTAGCTGCCGTGGACATCGCGCGCGGGGGCGTTGACCAGGAACGTTCCGAGCACGACGTCCTCCGTCGTGCCGTCCTCGAATGTCGCGGTCATGTGGCAGCGGAGCAGGTCTGTGCCGACGTCGAGCGGCCCAATGCAGTTCACCGTGGCCGTCTCGAAGGTCTCCGTGTCGTTGTTGACCTCGATGCGGCCAGACGTGATGTTGTCCACCCGCTCCGTCTCATAGCCGATGTCGTAGAACCCAGCGCTGAAATCGGGGTCGAACGACGATCTCGGCACGCGCCACCACGAGTACGCGGCCTCGAATGGCTTAGTCCAGTCGGCCATTACCACGCCTCCGTGAATCTAACGGCATCCCAGTCAAGCGAGATTGCCCACACGCGCGACGCGGGGAACCCGTGGTCGATGCTCCAACGCATGTTGGCGCGGTAGCGATGTCCGTATGGGTCTCGCATCCAGCCCACGGGGTAGCGCAGCGTGAGCGCGTTGATGCGGTCGGCGTCCTGCTGCCCCACTGTGTCCCAGCTACCGCTTCCGCTGATGTCGCGGTCGGTGGTCGCGTAGTAGACGGGCAGACCGCTGCCCTGCCCGCCGTCAGCGAAGTGGTACGAGTCACCGCCATGCGTGGTGGATACCGCCGTCTTGGCGTTGAACCGCAGCTTTGCGTGCTCGGTGGCCCGCGCGCCGAAGTTGAACGCCCAGTAGCCCGTGGTGATGGTCATGTCCACCGTGCCGACGCTCGTGGCTCCCGTGTTGGACACCGCCGTAATCTCGTAGGTGTACGGCACGCCCAGCGGGGGCAGCGGGTCGTGGACAACCGCGCCGCTGGCCAGCCCCGTGGCGATTATCCATCGGGTGCCGTCCGCGTCCACGCGCGCGATGCTCATGGACTCGGTTGCGGGCGCGGTTTCGCTGCCCTCGCCCGCCAAGACGGTGATGGTCGTGCCAAGCGAGTCCTCGTCAACCTCGATGGTCGCGGTCGGCTGCGCGGGCGGCATCCATGAGGTCGTGAATCTCGCGGCGTTAGAGCCGTACAGCCCGACCCCACTGAATGCGCCAACAATCAGCCTGTACCCGTTGCCGTTGGCGAGCATGCCATCGTCCACGTCGAACGTGAACGACCTTGCGCTGCCATCCAGCGGACGTTGGAGGTAGAGCGTCGTGAGCGAGGAGTCGTATAGATAGAGCACTTCCTCTGCGATGCCCGAAGTGTCGCTCGCCGTCCACGACGCGGTGAACGGCAGGCCCGTGACAACCTCGCTGTCGGCAGGAGAGAGGATTGTCACAACGGGGGCAGCGTACACCTTCACGGTGGCGAACGCGGCATCGCCGTTGCCCTCGCCGTTGTAGCCATAGACGCTAATCTCATACGTTCCGGGCGTGTTCATGCCCATCGTGGCCATGCTCGCGCTGTAGCGCCACTCGTACGTGCTGCTCTGCGTGGTCACGTCTGTGGCGAACGCGGTGGCCCCGCTGGTGGTCACGGTTAGCCTGCAGCCCGTGACCACGTCCCGCGACCCACCACACCACCATCGGAGCGAGACCCTGCCATCGGTCGCGTAGACTGACTTCGGTGCGTCAATCCATGACGCGGGAGGCGGTACTGCCATTATGCCCTCACGCTCCCCATCCTGCGACGCCCGCCGACGCGCTCGGCCACGACATCAAGCGCCGCAGCGAGACGTGCGTCGGACGCGGCGAGGTTGCCGTCGATGTAGTAGTTGTTGACGATGCCCTTGTCGGTCGCGCCAGACGCCGAGAAGCTGGCGTTACGGTCGAGCCCCACGGCGTCGGCAACGGAGTCGGACGCGCTGCGCATCGAACGCACCGCGTCGCCAGCGCCGTCCTCGATGCCGTCTGCAAGGCCCTGCATCATGTAGCCGCCCATCCTAGCCATGAGCTTGGACGGGGACGCGATGCCGAAGAACGACTTGAGCGTGCCGATTGCGTCGGAGCAGAGGTTGCTCACTGCGCTGGTCACCCAGCCGACCGCGCCGCTGATGCCGTTCACGAGGCCACGGATGATGTTTCGTCCAGCGTCCAGCAGCCACGACGCGGCGCCAGAGAACACGCCAGTCACCGCAGACTTGATGTTGCCCAGCGCTGTCCTCACGCCAGTAATTGCGTTCGACGCAGCCGTGATGAGCGCTCTCATCGCGTTCGACCACACGCTGCGGATGGTCGCGCCCACGTTGGTGATGATGGTCTTCACCGCGTTCAGCGCGTTGCTGATGGCCGTCTTAATCTGGCCGAAGACGCTCACGATGGCGTTCCGCGCGTCCTCGTTGGTCGCAACGAACGCGATGATCGCGCCGATGACGGCGGCGATGATTGGGATGGGGCCACCGAGCACGGTCGTGATGAGGGCCACGAGACCTGGCACGCTGCCGACCATGGCAAGCGCGGGCCCCACGACGGTCGTGAGAAACGCGACGGCCCCGCTGATTGCGCCGACGATGGTCGTTATGACGGACGCCGCCGCTATGCCCGCAACGATGCCCGCGATGATGGGCACGATCGGCGCGATGAACTCAAGGAACTCGCCGATTGCACTAGCGACGGACGCCACGATCGGCTCGGCAGACGCGAACGCGTCGGCCATCCCGTTGATGAACTCGGTGATGCGCCCGTCCTCGTTCAGCGAGTCATATACCGACTGCATGGTGTTCGTCACCGCTGCGGCGAGCTGCCCGGTCGCGCCCTCGAAGGTGCTGGCCGACGTCGCGGCTTCCTGCGCAACGTCCGTCAGGCCGAGGTTCATGATTGCCTGGTTGAACTCCTCGGCGCTGATTTCGCCGTTGGCCAGCGCGTCGCGGAACGTCCCCATCGAGTCGTCCCACGCGCCCATTGCCAACAGTTCGTCCTGAATCGCGCCAGAAGCGCCAGGCAGCGCGTTGACGAACTGGTTCCAGTCTTGGCTCATGAGCCGCCCAGCGCCGTTGACCTGCACGATGGCGTTGGCAAGGTACCCGAACGACTCGGAGTTGCCACCAGCCACGGCGTTGAGGTTGCCCATGGCCTGCGTGAGCGAGTCGTAGTCTTCGACGCCGTTCGAAGCGAGCCTTGACGTGGTGTTGAGGACCTCGTTCAGGTCGTACACCGTCTGGTCGGCGTACTCGCGGATGGACGCGGTTGCCGACTCGATCTCGGCTTCGTCAAACCCCGCGAACTCCATCGAGGTCGCGAACTTCGCCAGCGCGTCGCTCTGCCCGATGCCAGCCTGGAAGTAGTAGCTGAACTGCTGCGCAGCTTCCGTGGCGAGCGACGACATGATGTTGCCGAGCGCGACGGCCGCGGCCGTGCGAAACTTGTCGGCAAACGTGTCTCCTGCGGCCGTGCCTGCTGGCCCCATGCCAGACTTCGAGCGCTGGTTGAACTCGTCGGAGAACTCAGCTCCGGCCTCGGTACCAGTGCCGGCCATTGCCTGCTTCACCGCATCGGCAACCGCCGTGCCTTCCAGTCGCGGATAAATCTGGAGGTATGCAGATGCAATCTCGCCTGCCATCATTCACCTCCTGCCGTCTTCTGTCTCAAAACCTCGTCCACCCATGCGCGGTTCGCAAGCGCCGCCTTCGCGTGGCGCTCGTCCTGCTCGCGTGACGCGGGCGTGCGTATGGGTTCCGGGGCGTTCCTGTCCTTAATGCCGTCCTCGGTGTTCTGCCACTTGAGGACGCGCAACGAAAACTCGATGGACGCGAGCAGGTACTCCACCTCCGTCCACTCGGCCGCCGTGTCGCGCCAGACCCTAGCGCCAGCGGGGAGCTGCGCGGCGCAACACGCGGCATGGGCCACGGAGTAGTCGCGACCCATGCCGTCCAGGTTGAGTCCGTAGGTTTGCTGGAGGTCAGCCCGCAGCTCGCACGGCTTGTCGCGCATGAGCCGCGCGAGCAGCATTAGTTTTTTGCGGCGTCTCCGACTGACTGGACGGCCGCCACTAGCAGCTCGCCCATCTTCTGGAACTTGCCACCCAGCGTGCGGGCGTACTCCCTGTCGCGGCCAGCGAACGCTGCGCGGAAGCACCGAACGAGCGCCTTCGGGTCCTCGTCGGCGGTGAGAATGTCGCAGACGAACTCGTAGTCGGTGAGAACCGAGTCGTCCGCCTCGAACTGCTTGCCCTCGAACTCAAAGGTGACCATTAGGAAGCCACCGCCTCGATGTAGTCGTAGACGGAGACGCCAGTCTGGTCGATGTTGCAGGTGATCGTGATCTCGCGGCCGGCAATCTCGCCAGCGGCCAGCGAGAGGTCACCCACGGAGGTCACCTGTCCCGCTGGGACGACCTGCCGCCACTTGCGGCCGTCACGCAGCACGAGCTCGAAGACGTAGATGCGATTAGCATTGGAGTGATCGCCGTGCTTCACGATGAGGTCGCCGCTTTCGGCGACGGTCACCATGTCCTGCCCGTACGTCTCCTTGAGCGCGGGGGCGTTGACCTCCACCAGCTTGAGGGTGACGGTCTCGGTGCGGCGGGAGGTAGCGGTGTAGATGGGGTCGCCGTTGAGGTCGTTGAGCGTGGTGCTCTCGGTGTCGATGGTCTCCGAGATGCCGTCCTCGCTCACGAAGCCGAGGCACGTGAAGTCTGCCGTGAGGACGGTGGAGAAGTCGGTCGGGAGCGTGGCGCTGGATGCGGCGGAGAACGCGTAGCCGCCAGCGACGCCCTTGGTGGTCGAGACAGCGGCCACGTTGTTGTTGCCAGTTGCCATGTTGTGTCCAATCTGTATGAAAAGACCCCCGCGCTAACGGGGGCCTTTTGCCTGGTGTTGCTTGTTGCCTAGACGCCGTGCAGCGCGGTGCCGAGCGCGGCGGACTGCTTTGCCAGCAGCCCGCGGTTGACCCTGCCCGTGCGGCCGTCCATCGCGCTTGCGCCGACCCACCCGTGGGCCGAGACGGGGCCGATGTCAACCCCGCTGCCGAACCTGAGCCCGCTCACGGACTCAGCGCGATACCGCGCACGCTCGGCGAGATACCCGACCTCGCGGGCGACGCCATCACTCTTGAGCACGGTGCGGAAGCCCGCGCCCACGAGCTTGACCTCGATGTGCTCAGTCATTCGCGGGCTCCATGTTCCCGTAGTGCGGAGCGGCGAAGGACGCGAACGCCGCGACGCCAAGCAGACGCAGCTCGGGCTTGCGGATGTAGAGCTGCCCGACGGGGTTGCCCCACGTCCACGTGTTCGAGTAGCTGGAGATGCTCTGGATGGTCTGCGGGGTCTGGCCGAACTCTTCGGCGGTCTGCGACGCAAGCGCACGCTCCACCATCTGCGCCACGACGACGCGGGCGGCTTCGGGGTCGATGTCGCGGCCCTTGCAGGCTTCGCGCACCATGAGCGACGCACGCTCGATCATCTTGTTCGCGACGTCCTCGTCCAGCACGGTGCAGGCAAGGTCCTCGACGGAGCAGTACAAGTCCATTTAGACCCCCTTCTTCGCCTTTCGGCGCGGCGCACGCGTCTGCTTCGGCTGTTCGGCTGCTGGTGCCACCAGTCCGCAGCCTACGAGCTGGGAAGCACGTGCGTCAGCGCACTCGAAGCGCTCGCCCATGGCGCGCAGCACGTTCTCCTGCGCGTCATGGAACGTCTGGATGGTGATAACGGTCACTAGGCGCCGATGGTGGCGGCGATGATGTGGGTCTTGACCTGCGGCACGACCTTGGCGCCGCCGAGAACGACGATCTCCATGGCGGCGTGGTCGTCCTTCGGGGCGTGCTTGACGGCGATGATGCCCGACTGGTCGGTGGTGAAGCCAGCGCCGATGCCCTGGACGTCGGCGGACGCGACGACCAGGTTCTCCTGTGCGGTGGCGAACACCTTGGCGTCGGGCAGGCCGGGGACGACGATGAGGTCGCCGAGGCCGAGGAAGTTAGTCAGGTAGGACAGGCCGAATGCGGTCTGCATGGTGATGTTAGCGGTGCCGAGGTAGCCAGCGGCCACGGTCGGGGAGCAGAAGAAGACGGGGGTGGTGGCGTAGCCGTCACGCACCTCGTTCAGCTTGGCCCAGCCGTTGGCGCATGCAGCCTGGAACGTGGTGCCAGTGACGGCGGTGGTGCCGGTCTGGGTGAGGGCGGCGGCGAAGATGCCCTTGAGGTCGCCCTGCATCTGGGCGCGGAGGACGTTGTCCTCGTGGGTAACGGCGGAAATGCCCTGAGACTGAATGGTCTCGAAGCCAACGAGGGCGCGGTACTTCTTGTAGGTCAGCTCGACCAGCTCGGCGGTGCCGGTGAAGGTGGACGCGGGAATCTCGGCGGCCTCAGCAACGTCGCCGCTCTGGATGGTGCCCGCGACGGCGCGGGTCTTGAGGGCGGTGCCGATGGGCAGCACCTGCCAGTTGGCGGCGCCGAGGACGGCGCGGAGGTTGGCGTAGTCGTTCGCGTAGGCGTCGGCGAAGTCGATGGAGGCGGCGCCCATAATCTCGGTGAAGTTCACGCTAGTGGTGGCCATGGTGGCTCCTTACTCGAAGAGGTTCTTGTTCTCGGCGATTGCGCGAAGCCGCTCGGCATCGTCCCTGATTGCCATGATTTCGGCACGGGTGCGCGTCGGCGGCGGCGTCTCGCCCTTGTCAGTGAGGGTCGGGTACTTGGGCATCGCAGCCATCTGCTGCTGCAGGAACTGGGCGTTCTCGTCCACGTCTCCCGCCATGCGCGCGAGAAGCGCGGCATCGACGCCGTGCGCCGCCGCGGCCTTGGCGACTTGCTCGGCGCGGGTGCGCTCGTCCTCGAGCTGCTGCAGCTGGGCCTTGAGCCTGTCTCTCTCCTCCACCGCCTTCTCGAGGTCGCTCTTGGCGGCTTCCTGCGCGGCATCGAACTGCGCGGCCTTTGCCTTCACGTCCTCATAGTCGGCGTACTTTGCGCGTTCCCGCTTGAGACGGTCGCCGATGATTGCGTCCATCTCTGCCTGCGTGAACGTGCGCTCCGCAGGTGCGCCCTGCGTCTGCGTGTCGTTGGTCTCGGGCATGTCTGCCCCCTTCCCCGCCTTTGGCGGTCGTCATGTCCGCGACAGGCTCGCGTAGCCATGAAGAAGGCCCCGCAAGGCCTGTTCATCAAAGTGGGATGGTTCGCGGCGCGTCCAGCTGGCCGCCGCGCTCGTAGTCGCGTGGCGAGTACCACAGCCCGACGCCAGGTGACTCGGTCTTTCGTGGCACTGCCGCAGGAATCTGCGCGGTGGCGTGCGGGTGCTCGTCCACGATCTCTCGCTTGCGGCGCTCGCACTCGGCACGGTCAATCTCGCCCCGCTCGAGCTTCGCGTCCACGCTCGCAAGCTCCTTCCACACGCGGTACTGCTCGTCCACGTCAACGCCCTCGACGTAGCTCATGCCATGGATGCCCGCGACGATCAGGCAGTTGCAGCCACGGTGGTCGGCGTGCCCTGCGGACTCCTCCGAGTGGTAGGCGAAGCCGCGCGAAGCCAGCATCATGCAGTAGGTGCACGTCTCCGCGCCAGTCGGCACGCGTGCGTACGCGACGTCACCTGGGCGCAGCGGCTGCTCGCCGCCGCGCCTCTTCGGTCGGCGCGTGCGCTCATTGAAGCCGACGTTGGCCGTGGGCTGGTGGAGCCGCCCGAACTGGCGGTTCGTGTACGACGTGCCGAGGCCGCCATTGGTGACGTAGCGGTTATCGCGCTCCGCGTTGCGCATGGTGGTCTGGTTCGCGCATCGGCGCACGTAGTACTGGGTCATGGAGTCCACGGAGTCCAGGTAGCCGTCCACGTCCCCGTCGATGACCGACTGGACCTGATAGCGCACGGCACGCTCCACCGACTGCTCGGGGTTGGCGAACAGTATCTCGGCGCGCGGGACGTCCACGCCAGCAGCCGCCATCGTGTCGTCGTAGAGGTCTGCCGCGCAGGAAGCCGCGGCCTCGCCGTACGTGCTCACGTTGCGCGTGACGATGCCGATGGTGGCCTCGCGCACTTCCTCGACGGTGGCGTCTGGGTGCTGCGCCATCCACCTGCCCGTCTCGGTGCGTGCCTTGCTGCCGCCGCGACGCTGCGCGGACTCGAGCATTGCGCCGTACGCCTGGACTTCTTGCAGGCTAATGCCGTACTGCTTCTCCATCACTCAGCTCCGAGCAGCATCGCCTGCCGCATGTCGGCGCGCTGTCGGCGGCGCTCGCCGTCGATGCGCGCGATGGTCGGCGCGTCGAAGCCCAGCATCTCGTAGAACACCTGCGTGCCGGCGAACGACGGGTCGGCGCTCGCGATCTTCACGGCAGCGTCGGCGGTAGACGCCTGTGATGGCATCGCGGGGTTCATGAAGTGCGGCATCACGTCCAGCTCCTCGTCGGTGAGGTCGCGCAGCGACTTGTTGCCGGCAATGGCCTGAGCCATGAGCGCCATCTGGTACAGCGCGTCGCCGTTCTCGCGGTTGAGGTTCTGGGCGCGGATGATGAGCTTCTCGTTTGACGCGGCCAGCGCGTCGGCGCTCGTCGGGTTCGCGTCATTGACCACGCCCGTGTCGGTCACGGACAGGCTCGTCACGCTCGCGAACTGGGTGGCCAGCATGCGCAGCATCTCGACGTGCGGCGCGATGGTGCCCTGCGCGAGCTGCCCGAACTGCGGCATCTCGCCGTTCTCGTCGCGCGTCGCGAGAAGCAGCGAGCCCGCGTAGGTGCGGAACTTCTCGGAGATGAGCGCGTCATACTGCTCGTCGGTAATGCCAAGCAGGTACTTTTGCGGACTCGTGGCGAACTCCAGCGCGATCGTGGCGAGCGCCATCGTGCGGATGTACCCGCGCGTGAGGTCACGCACGGGGCGCGAGATGCGGCTGCGGCCGAACGGGCGCGACGTGGTGTCGCTCTCGCTTGACATGGCCATCATGAGCGGTCGCCCCATCGCGTGCGGGAACTCAACCGCCCGCCATGTCGCGCCGCCGCCCTCCTCGCGGACGATGACCCACACCGCGTCGTCGGTGTACATGTTTACGACGGACGGCACGCGCGAGCCCGAGCTCGTGCGGGCGGTCTGCATGATTGCGAGTCCCGCGCTCACGCGCTGCGTGCCGCCGTCCCAGAACGCCGTGGCCGTCTCACCCGAGTGGAACCGCACGGAGACGCGGCTGCCGCGCTTCGTGGCGCTGAACGTCGGGAACACGACGCCGTGCATGAGCTCGTCTCCGCACGCGCGGCCGTATTGCGAGATGAGGGCGTTGTCGCGCACGATGCGGTCCAGCAGCTCGCTGCTGCCGCCGCCGCGCGTCACGAAACCATCGAATCGGCTGCGGTCCTTGAGCACCGTGACGGCCTTCTCTGGCCAGCTACACGCCATCTCGAGCGACGCGACGCTCTGTGGGATTGCGATGCCGATGTTGCACTCGGCAACCGTCACGCGGCCGTCGTAGTAGCGGCGCTTGAGCCTGTTGCGCGAGCTGTGCTCGTGGAGCTCGTCCACCAGGTCACCAAGCAGGGCACGCATGGCGGGATTGAGTCCCGCCGCGTTCTTGATGTTTCCGAAATCGAGGTGCATCAGCCTATCCTTAATGTCTTTGCCGGGTTGCGCTTCGACGTGGCAAGGCCCCAGAGGGCCAATGCACATGCCTCGATAGGCAGCGGGTCGTCACCGCCGAAGCCCCACCCACCGTTTCGCCCAATCGGGCGCCTGGTCGCCTTCGTCGCAGACTCCATGAGCTGTGTCTGCGGCCTGAACCACGTAAGCCTGCCCTCACCCACCGCATCGCAAAGCATGGACGCGGACGCGATGACGTCCCCCGTGCTCGGCGACACGACGAATCCCTTCGGTGCCCTCTCCATGCGCTCTATGAGCGCCTGTGACCAGCTCCTGCCGTCGATGACGGCCACGCAGCCAACGCTAGTGCGTTCGAGCAGCCACGACGCGAGCCATGCGGTGCCCATGGCCATCGACTCGCGGCGCTCGAGCTCTACGTGAACCTTATCGTTCGACTCCTCGGCCACGGCAAGCATGACCTCAGAGCCGTCTGGCGCGAACTTCACGCCATATGCGGTGCGCTCTGGCTCGTTCGAGCCGTCCACCGCGCACGCCTGCCACTTCGCCGCGTCGATGACCGTCTGGACGCGGCCAGCGGTCGGCGACCACCAGCCCAGACGCTCGCGGGCGAAGCCGTCACGACTCATGGTGTCGTGCTCGTCGCGCACCGTGTCCTCGCTCATGCGTCGGCCCATCGCTGGGTTGCACGCATACCAGAGGTCGATGTCGTCCACGTCCACGTCGTCCAGCGAGTCCCCCGTCGCGCCCCACTCCAGCCACCACACGGAGCTGTCGCCGTCGTGCGCGCGGTCGTGGAGCATGCGGAACACGGTGCCCTGGCATTCGGGGCCGGGCACGGTGCCGACGTAGATCTTCTGCGGGTCACCCTCGCCGTCGGCTATCTCGCCGCCAGCGGAGACTGTCGGCAGGATTGCGTCCTGTTGCGCGTTGGTCAGCTCCTGCGCCTCGTCGAAGACGATCACTGAGTACGTGCCGCCGCGGCCGCCGCTGTTCGTGCGCGTCTGGAACTCGATGCACGCGCCAGAGGTGAAGTAGATGCCCTCGTATCCGCCCGCCTTGTAGATGTAATCCAGCTCGGCGGCGAAGTCGGCGTGACCCTCGATGAAGTCACACATCTCCTTGAACATCTTGCGCACCGTGCGCCCGTGGTGGGCAGTGAACAGCACGCTCTTGCCCTCGACGGCGGCCATGTATATCGCATAGTCGCGCGTCGCGAACGACTTGCCGTTCTGGCGCGGCTTGGTGATGCCGATGGACTTGCCCGCAAAGCTGCCGTTGGCGCTGCGGGCGAAGAACACGTCCATCTCGTGCTTCTGCGAGCCGTAGTAACGCCTGCCGTATGCCTCGAACAGCTCCACGACGGCGGGGCCGTTCGTGTGGTCGTACGCGCCGATGCGCTCGAACGTCGGGACCTGGGCGCCCTGCCTAAGCATCGCGCTCGGCCTTGGCCGCGGCCTTGGCGCGTGCCAGCGGGCTGTCGGCCTTCTCCTTCGGAAGCGACTCGAGCTTTTCCTGCACCGCGATGATTTGCTTCACGATGCCGGGCTTGGTGTAGGCTTCGCAGCCGTTAGCGAGCGTGGCGGTCAAGTCCTCCAGGATGCCTTGGTACAGCTCGCGCTGGTTGCCGCTGCGTGCGGCCTCGATGAGGTTGGCCACGTTCCACCTCCGATTTGAACCGTGGATAACGTTTTTTCTCGAATCTGTCTAAATCGGCACA
>Ga0326514_10002597_pt1 | contig 11498 bp, 8 predicted proteins | sample 3_2548_0518_D_FD_203653 | JGI IMG/M metagenome (GOLD analysis project Ga0326514, IMG submission 203653) | Bovine rumen microbial communities from UC Davis, California, United States - 3_2548_0518 | ecosystem: Host-associated > Mammals > Digestive system > Stomach > Rumen | place: USA: California... | reverse complement strand
GTAAAGATTGAATACTTCAGCGCGGGAATCCTCCCATGATTTCAAATCCTCTTTTGTTTTAAATGGCCCATACCATTTAATGAGATAAGTATCAATTTTGAGCATAATTAAAGATTAGAATTGAATTATCGTTAGTTTACTCCATTGCGTCAGGACTGTCATAAAACTCCATCGCTGCCAGGGCTTCGTCATCATTACTGAAGTTCGAATCCTCTTTGAAGATTTCTTCTACGTCTTCAGCAACTTCTCTGCCCTCTACCTGTTTTTCCTCCACCATCTGCTTCTTTGGGGTGAACGAGCCAACCTTACTTGCTTTTATTCTGCGTCTCATAATTCTAATATTTTTGGTGCTTATAATAATCCGAATTCTTCTTGCAATACCCTCATTAATTCTTTAAAGTAATGTCGTCGGTTGTCTTCATATGTTGTATACTTCGTCAAATTAGTTCTGAACCACAAATATAGGCTTGCTTCATCTCTTTGGGTGAGCATACGGCCAGTTTGCTTCACAAAAGACTTATATGCTTCACAATTATTTAAGAATTTACGTTCTGGTGTATTGTGTGGCACTAACTCAAGTTCTTGCATTAATGCGTGGAACGCCAGGATTTCTTCTGAAGATAAGTTGAGATAGCTTCTAGCATCGTAATACCAATTATACAAGGCTCCCTCAAAACCACGAGCAACACCGCTTGGGAAACATTGATGTTGTAATGTGAAACATTTAAATGCCTTTAGCCATTCATCAAAATTTTGGGGCTGAAGAATATAAGAAGAGTCATAATCTTTACCTTTAACTCCTACATAATCACCATAATATTGAACGAGTTTTTCGTCTTTAATACATTGGTAAATTATACTTAGCACACTTCTTTCTGTTGAGTCAGATCTGTGTTCCAAGACTATTTTTGCCAAGTCATAAATTGAAATTGGTTCTTCCATTATTGATACGAGATCAACTACTAAAACGGGAATACTACCTGAATAGCCACCCCATTCAGTTAATTGGTAAAGCGATGATTTTCCAATATTTTCAAATCGTTCATCTTTTAGCATGTACGATTTTAATCTTTGAGAATCGATGTGTTTGCAATCAGGGTATAATGCTTTAAATTTCTCGCAGATATTGTTAATATGCATTTTCTCACCATTCTCCTTCAAGATATCATACAGGATATCAGTATAATTCATTTTGTTGGCTTCTAGAATTAGATTATCTTTATCAACACAATCACCATAAACCTCAAAAATAATTTCCTCGAAGAAGAGTAACAGCGGTTTGCAGACAGACTCATCTTCAACATACAAATCATTAGTCCAATAATCCGAATTAGTTACAAAGTAGCTGTAAAGAGGTATCTTGATTTCTGTCTCCTTTTGTAAACGCAGAAGTCGGCCTACTTCACTCATAACTGGTCCAAACCTAAAAGAACGATAGCGTGGATCATAGGCATAGGTCTTAAATGTTTTCCCTTCTGTCTGATATTGCTCGACATCAAGTGAGGAGAGCACTTTACCCTTTTCTGAAACATTTAATATTTTAAGTTGTTTGAACAAAGAAAGAATATTGCAGTATGAGAAAAAGGAAAAATTAACCTGCTCTTCTTGTATAAGAGAGTTAAAGTAGGAATTTTTAGTAGAAAGATAATTAACGAAATCAAGATTATAAGATTGCCATAGCTTTTGTTCAACTAGCTTCTTAAAATTATCGTCAGTACCGAGATCCCTCTTTTCTAATATTTGCCTTACTCGTTCTCTAGATAGGTTATATCTCCCAGCGAGTGAATCTAAAGAAAAAACCGAGTCTTTTGCAAGTCCAAAATAAGAAGCAAATATTTGAGCTTTCCTATTAGTAGTACTTTCAAAATAGCGAGATAAGATATAAAACATTGGGAGATGATGATGTACGTACTCAAATCTACTGATGAATTTCAAATCCCTTTCGTTAAGATAAGGGAACTGCGACAGAAGATTACCTGCTTTTGCATTTTCATCACCATCTTTAAGAATCTTCTCGTATTTGGGTTTGAAATTGCTAAGAAGACGAGCCATTTCTTCTGCACATCTTCTCCCTACTTGTCGTATGTTACGAAATTCCGATTCCTTTCCTTCATAAGATAATAATACTCTATAGTCAATATTATTATTTGAAAAAGCATTCTGACATTGTACGCTTGTTCTTGAAAGCAAGAGTTGAAAAGTATTTTCTATCAATATTTCCTTTTCATCTGAAATATATTTTTGATATTCCAGTTCTATTCTATTCTCATCGAGGTAGTTTTGAATTGATTGATTTGCCAACGAGAAAACTGAAATGTATGATCTGAATTCGTTTTGGTTGGCAATAAGAAGAACTATACTTGAGAAAAGATCTGCAAACCAGTTCAAACAGTCCAAGGTCTGTTTCGGTGCATAATTAATTACCTTTTGGATAATTCCGTCTATGCTTGACATGTCAAAAGCAAGGTCTTCCCATTGGGGGTATATATCCAAAAGACATTTGTATGAATCAACATTGTACTTCTTGCTCTCAACCCCAAGCTCTATCAAAAAAGATAGTGTTTTGACATAATCGGAATTGGTATCGTATTCCGCAACAATATCTGAAGTGTTATGAGTATAGTAATCTCTGAATGCTTCAAGAAAGTCATTCAATTCCATGATAGACTTCTTACCACAATTTCGAAAGTTGAATTCAGTTTTCTCTCTCAATACCCATGGCATAAAATCCATGTATTGAGGAATATAATTCCTAATTATGTTACGCGTTCTTACAGAGAGACGGGCCTGCAATTCTTCGTATTTCTTCTGTATTTCTTCACTAACATAAACAAGAGAACTACTGCTTTCAGTACGAATTACCTCAACATTTGCCGGGTGATAATTTAGCAAACTAGCATATGTTTCTGCATCATTAATCTGTTTATCACTAATATCTAGTTCGCTGATAGATACTCCTATCATTCTTTTGAAGTAAACGCAATCAGGAAAATTTCCTAAGGACTTTTCAAGATTAACAATAATAGAAGTTATGGCATATTTATAACGCTCATATTCCATGTCTACATCTAGGATGACGTACTCTCCTCGTTTAAAATGGTCTTTGAAGATTTCTATATCAAAGAATGCCGTAGGGTCTGATATCAATTGATAAAAAAACGAGGGGGCGAAGAAATCTGATTCGTCATATAAATTTAAACTGAGGACATAATCTGCATTGAATCTTTTTTTTTCGTTCTCGTATATAGATCGAATAGTAAATAGCAGTGTATGGGGAAGCAGAGCTTCAATGTCTTCATCAATTTGTTTATTTTCATATCTGTAGATGAAGTCTGATATGCTTTGGATAAAGGCAGCGAAAGACCTTACATCGCTCTTTTGTGAATTCCAATACACAGAGTCTTTACGTATTACAACATCATTAACAAGTTTATAACCTTCCTCGCTGAGATAAAGGTATACTTCCTTGTCGACAATTCCCACTTGACGCAATTCTTGTAGGCTTGTATCTTTAGTTATCTTCATGATGTTTGTTCCTTCTTAGTTCAATAATGGGATGGGAGTCATAGTCTTTTTTCAATTCATACAGTTCTGTTCCTGGTGTAGATATGTCGTTGCGGAAATTTCTGTAATAACCTAACAGGAGGCGTACATCATAATCGTCAAAACACTCCCTCGTTTCAAGAGAGAATTCGTTACCATGGATTACGTCAAGCACTTTTTCCCATTCTTCATCAGACAATTTTGTTTTGCATTTGTTCCATGATTCACGCCAATGATTAGGCCCAAGCCCGTTTATATTATCAAGCCACTTGAAGAAAAAACGATAAAGGATAAATGTCTCTGGCATTTCTAATAAGTCAATATAATCCTCTTCATTTTTTCCAAATGCCTCATAGAAAAAGGATTGACCCTTACCAATCTGCCCCTTTGTGCTATTCAACACAGCTTGAACGGCACGAATATATTTGCGATTCCAATATTTACCGATATAATCCCTATTATGTGAATAGTCCACTTCACTATCTGCTTCTTTACGAAGCGGATGATATTTCATTGGGAAGGAATAGATATTCACGTTTAGTTCATCGCACATCTTTACATTAATCTCAAGACGTTTGTAGAGATCAACAGGTCTATCCCTAAAGTTGTATAAAAGATAGTTTGAGAAATGCTTGATTCCAGCTTGTGCGCTCCATCTTATAGCCTTCTCATATGCTGGTAATGTATGGATATCATCAAACGCCACTCTTAGAGGTCTTATTGCAATAGAAGCCAGCAGCCTTGCTTTTTCTTCTGTAAATAGTCTGGCGTCAACACCTTGGTTGAAATCAACATAGCGTTGTCGTGGCGCAGGATGAAAATGTTTGTCGTAATAAGGTTTTACCTCTTCATATGCTTTCAGAAGGTTCTCTTTCTTTGAAGTAAGAAGCTTTTTAATATGATATTTATCAAGTATTCTATATACCTCGTATGATTCTTGCTGATCTTTTAGACTTTCATAAAATGTACTTATCAAGGATTGTGTCTTACGGATATATGCCCTGTCATTTTTACCATCACGAAGATTTCTTACTGCAATATCCAACATGTTAGGCTGCAAAAACATGGCTCCTCTTTCAAATCCGCAGTCCTTTATTTCTTGTATGATTTCTTCAAAATGCTCAGATGCAAGGACGTTGTTGTCCATTAGCAGCAAATCCTTCTGGTCACCAAAATCTGCTCTTGTTTTACTAACTCTATCAGTTAGCTCTATATAAGGATTATAAACAGGTTCCAATGTCGGGACTGCGCAGAAAGGACAGTGTCTAATACAACCTCTTGACATATAACCATAAAAGGCATTAGCCATGGGGTATTTATACTCTATTTCATCTAAAATGGAATAATCAAGAGGCAACTCGTCAATGATTTGGGTATCCCCCTTATCCAATTGACCCGGAATGTTTAATATACCCACATATGGTTTAATGCCCGTAGCGGCTTCAAGCTCTTTAGGTTGAATAGAAGCTAATACACCACCAACCATGAGATCTTTTTGTTTCTTCACCAAAAGCTTGGCAAAATTGATGGTCTCTACAGTAATGTCCCAATAAAATGTGAACAAGGTTGTTACTCCAACCCTATCCCATTCTGGGTTTTCTTTCCAAAGACCTTTCCAGTAGTAATCTTTAAAATCTGATAATTGGCCTAATAACAAAATACTAAAATCTGAGGTGTCTATCCCAATTTCAGAAATGAGTTCCTTCTTTCGAGTTTTTATGTATTCAAATATTTTATCTTTCTTGAGGGACCAATCAATAGACTTATCTATTGTGTTGAACATATCAACACATTTTTCAGTTATACGTTCTATAACAAAAGTTTTGAGGTCTCCTTTATAGAAGACCACATCCCAATTCCCCAAGTTTTTATAATAGGTTGATAATTTCATCAACCCTATAGGGGGGAACTTGTTGGCGTAGTTTGGCTCTATGAGCAGTACTTTCTTTCTCTTTTTTACCCTTACCATTATTATTCAAGACTTGCTATAGCTGATTGCATCAACACTGAAAGATTTTTCTTCTTTGCTGATGGGCACACTAATAACATTGTGTTGAGCACTTTTCTTAATACAGCCAATTGCTCTGAGGTGTAAATTCCCTTATTAATCAATGGTTGCAAAAGACTATCGACTCCACTATTCCCAGGTTTCTTTTGTATTGTGTTAATAACAGGTGGTGGTGGAGTGAATGATATAGGGTTTTTATTTTCAGTTCCAGTAGAACTTTTAGTCTGCTGTGTGGGAGATCCTGTTAAACCTGAAGGTTGATGAATAGAGGAAGTCGGTTCCGTATTTTTATTTGGATCGATGGGAGAATGTTCAGTCTGAGTTGTTGTTTCCCCAGCTATACTCTCTGATTTATAATCATCCGGCTCTTGAGCGACCGAAGGTGTGACGTCTTTTTTTGATGGTTCAGGCTCTCTTAACAGTTTTTGGACCTCCTTTTGAAGGTTTTGAGCATACTTATTCTTGTAAATGGAAATGACATCATTTACTTCCTCATGGCTATCATAAGTGGCAAACTTCTCAAAATCTTTAACGACTTCCTTCAATTTGCCTATAAGTATATTTATAACAGCAGGATCTGTTTTTCCTTTGATATTATCAACCGCGTCCTGAATAGACTTTAGTTTGGATTTTAGTCTACTTGCTTTATTATAAACAAGATGAAGAACACCAAAATATTCCTTAACGGTTTTTATAAGAGCATCGGCCTCCTCGCTTGCTGCTAAACCTTGGCGTCCGCTATCAGGATGAATTTTGTTATTGGAAATAAAGATTTCTCCATAGAAATACTTGTTACCACGTGCTTCTTTGAAAAAAGCATTAAGTATATTCTTGTCTAACGAAATATTATGCTTGCGAAGCCTAATACCTGCATTGGGGTCTTTCTCGTCACTTATCTGAACTGAGAAATCAGTAACGGCATACCATCCCCATCCCATCTTTCCAAACTTTTCATGAGCGGGTAATTCAAAATAGCGTATTTTCTCAATATTATCTCCGCTCCCCTTTACTACGAGGTCATATGACTTTTCTATGTCAGCAGTTTCGTTTAGAGAAACCTTTATCTTATCAATAGCTTTATGCTTTTCAACAAATTCACGCTGTTCACTAGAATTGATTAATGAATTGAACGTAACACTATAATCAACGGGGGCTACTTCTTTAATATATTGCAAAATGTCTTCTGTGTTCAGCAATATGTCTGCGGAATTAATTACATTCTTCAATCTTACAACAAAGTAGTGCTTCTCTGGCTCTGTTTCGTAAGTTTGTGTCGTACAAATTTGGCACATTGCCTCTTCTGCTGACATTTCATTATGATTCTCGTCAAGCAGTTTACGTAGGATTCTTGTGTCCATCGTCACGATAGTGCCAACCCCTTCTCCTTGATAGGACGTATCAAATTCGAGGATATCACAATATCCCCCTCCAGATAGTCGACCAACTCCATATAGGCCAGCAGAAGTCACTCCATTTTTAATACTATTGGCGATGTCTGTCAGATACTTAACTGCTCGATCTGAAGGAATACCAGTACCATTATCTTCAATCGTTATGTTATTAGAAGATATTTGTATGCCAACATGACCATCTTTGACTCTTTTTAGTATTCCGAGCTGAACAGCTTCGTTTATCGAATCGAGTGCATTTTGTATATACTCTCTATATATACAGCGTGGATTGCTGTATAATTGGAGCATTAGCATTTTCAAAAGGTCAATGCCTATTGTGGAGTTTTCTATTTGCTGAGCCATATTTTATCCATTAGGGAATTGTTTGTAAGAGGGACGAGGGAACCTTATATTAACCAAGGAGCGTAGCGCCGGATTAGAGATAATATACTCACCTGGACTCAATCGCGTCATCATATTTTGATAAGTCTTTGGAATATAACGATAATCCGACTTTGACACCTCTATAGCATTAGTTCTTCCATATGCAGCTGTAGCGCAGTTACCTTTTACTCTGTCGTGGATAGCACTTCTGAACTGCTCTACAGAGAACAAAATAATACCTAAAGAACGACCACGTTCAGCAATATCAAGCAACTGCTTCAATATTGGAGAGTTCTTAGGTACATCGTTGGAAGCGTACTTATTTAACTCGTCAACAAACATGATAACTTTATCAGGTATGTTGTCTCTCTCTGATCCGAGCTTCATATCATAAATTGCACGAGCAACACTACCAAAGACAAAGCTCTGAGTGTTGTCATCCAATCTAGCAATGTCAATAACCAGAACTTGCCCATTAACGAGATTGTTAGTAATCTCTTCTGTCAAATCTACTTCGCCAGTGGCATCATTGAGATTGGTGCCAAAAACATCGTTCTTGATGGCTTTGCTAACACAACGCTTAAATTTGCGCCAACTCGTCACCTGAATTTCGTTGGGATTTCCCCCCTTAGCCTGTGTCTTGGTACATTCATCTATCTTCTCAACAAGAGTAGACCATTTATCTACTCCATTGAAAGGAGGCTGACCATTTATGATATAATTAACACAACTTTCCAAAGTGCCAGAGCTGTCATCTTCATTGGCTAGAAGAAGATCAAGTTTCTCTAGACAGTTGCCAAAAACAAATTTGTATTTCTTGGCTCTTCCATCTTTTGCCTGAATCTTTACATCGTCAGGGTTAGCATAGCTTTGGACGTTAGCTGTAACTTTGTCTTTGCTATAGGGATAGAAATATTGGACGTTACTAAATGGACTTGCTGAAAGACCCAAATCCTTATATATTTCAGCATCTTTCTCACTCAGATTGTGATTTGGCTCATCTATCGCCATTAAATCACGTCCTTTTACGTTAAAGAAAACAAATGCACAAGTTTCATTTTGTTCAGTTCTAAATTTCTCCTGTATCGCCTTCAACAAAAACATGGAATAGGATGTTTTAGCAGCCAGGCCAGATATACCAGAAACATTCAGGTGTGCCCCGTCTGGTCCTAACAAGAAATGAGAATTCAAAACAACTTTTACTTTGATGGAAGCCTCTCCTTGATACATTTGGAGGTATCCGCATACAAGAGGATTCTGAACATCATCTTCGCTTAATCCTAACGCTGTTTTCACATCATTTTCATCGCACAATGACACCCTCTGTCCATTTAATACTGGTGTATAGATGTTATTAGTATTACATGAAACACGTACTCTAACATAGTTCATTCCAAGGCGATTCATGTTACCAATATTGTCATCAATATCGCCAAAGTCGCTAGAAATATAACTGGTGAAATGACTGGGCGCATCGGTAACATGATAAATCTCTTCAACTACGCCATAAGTAACGGAGTTTGCCTCATGTTCAACCTTTACAACATCAAAGGGACTAAGAATTTGTTTCTTGTCAGTCCAGAAATAGAATTCATCGATTGTTGATGGCGATGATTCTGTAGCCGATACTTTTCCTATTACCTTCGTCATATCTTAGAACAAGTTTAATATAATATTCTGATTTATATAGTTTGCTTTGCAGAAAGATTCTGTTAAGAATACAGGATAGAGGTGATTTGCCCACCGACTGTCTTTTCCAAAACATGTAGGATAGGCTTCACGGATCAGGTTCGCACTAATGAGATTTATAAGTGGAGTTTCTATGGATTCTCCCTTTTGTTCAATAAACATTTCACATTTAATGACATCAGAAAAATGAGTTTCCCTGAACTCACTATCCCTTAGTCTAAGATACCACATTGCAAATTCTGCTTGACCGTTCTGAGCTGGGTATCTATAAACCTTTGTTCGTTCAAAAGGTTTCAGGTTCGCAATAGTTCTGGATAGTTTTCTTCCTTTATAATCTTTCAAGAGGTCAGGATTGAACATTTTTGATACGCCTACAACATGCTTGTAGTTTGAGCGTAGCTGACTCCACTCAATAAGGGACATATTAGAGAAGCTATGGTTATACTCTATGGAACCATCTTTTATCAAGAAATGCTCATTGTCAAGTAGATTATCTTCGCAAAGCGATTTTACCATCAACTGTTCTTCGTCAGCCATCTCAGACTGAATCTTAGCAGTACCACTATTCTTGAACCCATTCTTATCCTTAGTAATGTCTCTGTTACCATCAGTAGGATAAAGTAGTATTTTGTCTATCTTGATACCATGCTCCTTGACAAAATGGTTAGAGCCGATTTCTTCATTAATCTTGTCGCAGTACCTCCTACAAAAATTCTCTTCTTTGTCATCGTCATAGTTGAAGTTCTGGGGTAGTGAAAGTACGACTTTCCTTTGCAGTTTATACTTTTTGAAAGTGTCTCGGTCTTTTCGTTCACAGCATCCAACAATTATTTGTCCTGCCAAAAAAGGAAAAATCCTATTGCCAATAGCTATGTCGTCAACTTTATATACGTGGCGTGAACCATCTAAGAAATATGAAAACAAGGGGAAACTTGCCAGTTTCATTATTCTTTCGTCAATTCTGACAGTATCAACCCGTGTCAAGTCTGTCTCTGCGAAAGTGCCACTATGCTGTTCTATAGCCGGTTTGTCGTCATAGTCTAAGGTGTCCTGATCATTTTGATCCAAGATAAGTTTTCTTGTTTTATAGCAGGAGTACTTGCCCTCGCCATCTTTTTCTATGAATTCCAGTATTCTACCCATACATTTACATTTAGGCTTCTATGTCACTTTCTTTGCAGCATAATAGGATGTCATTATTAATAAAGACCAATTTGTCTTCAGAAACAGACCAGTTTGCAATTTCCTCAAAACCCATAGAAATAGCTTTGTCTTTAGCGATTACCTCACAAGATGAATTGGATGCTAACGACATTAATGATTTAGAAAATGGCTTATCAGTCACTTCCGCTAATTCATTAGGCCTTTGATAGACATATCCCTCTTTTATGCTCAGTTTCATATTTACAATGAATATACAATACGCTGCAAAGTTACAAAATCTTTTTCAAACCTAAACAGCTTTGCACAAATTTACACATTATTTAATATTTAGGTATTCTTTCCCCAAACTCATGCCACCATCTAGCAGAGTCAGCCAAGGCATATACTTTACACTTGATGTTGTCTGGATAACACATGGGCAGTTCTTCGCAATTACAACCAGCAAATGCACATATGAATGTGTAGTCACCTCTCACAAATTCATGTAGTTTCTGCTGACCAATAAACCATCCAAGAATGCGGTCAAAGTCATTCACATTATTAGCCAGTTGAATATGCGCTACCACATGCGGCTTCGCAAGCTGATACAATAACCAAAAGTCACCATGCCCTTCAATATGGCGAAGCTCAGCTTTAAAAGCCTCTCGCTCCACATGCTTGAATTCAATTCCCTGCTCCAGCAAACGCGGGAACATTACATAGTCACAATTCTCTAAATTTTTAATTTCCATATCGTTTACATTTAGTTAATGAAAGAATTATCTTCTTAACTCGCATCATTTTACCACCGCTGCCAACGACATGGACCGAGGCCGGTTGGTGTGCATTTAAGCACTCTTGATGCAAAATTTGGTGCAAAGGTACATTTTTCTTTTGATAAAGCCAATAAAATTTAGATTATTTCATAAATTGATGAATGGCAGCTTACAAAGACTCAAAGTCTTCATGAAATAATCTACCCCTTTCTTGGGGGCTTCAAATCCTCTTTTATTCTACTAATTCATTCTAACAATTTGATTGCAAAAATAGTGATTTCTATTGAAACTATAGTTTAAAATGAATTCCATCACTTCTGTTAATAGGCTCAATTTCTAAAATCAAATCATCTATATCCATCTTCTCCCTGCTTTTTCGCCTTTCAATTCTTGACATTCCCATCTGGTTCTTAACGATTTTCTCAGTGCAAAGGTAACAAGCCCCTATGACATGGAAAGTACCGCGATGCTATTTCAGGAGAAAGTTCTAACGGATGCTCCGCGAATTTTCTGCTGAAATTCCTTGCCGTAGTCATCTTTTGGGGCTTGCTCTTTTACGCACAA
>Ga0326514_10002596_pt1 | contig 11499 bp, 13 predicted proteins | sample 3_2548_0518_D_FD_203653 | JGI IMG/M metagenome (GOLD analysis project Ga0326514, IMG submission 203653) | Bovine rumen microbial communities from UC Davis, California, United States - 3_2548_0518 | ecosystem: Host-associated > Mammals > Digestive system > Stomach > Rumen | place: USA... | reverse complement strand
ATGTTTCAAAATGCGTGAAGTGCATAAAGAATGAAATCGGAAATAATAGGTACGTTGTGCCTTACTTTATGTCAATACTTTAGTAGAAATGATTAAAAAAGGAGTAATAATTGGAACTTTCGTCTTGAGAACAAAAATTTTGTCATTTTTGGAGGAACTTAAAAACAGATTCCAGATAAAAATGGATAAAGTTTTCGTTTATGAAATTGATTCAAATGAAAAAGAGTACTTAGTTACCTTTAAAACATTTGATAAGAACAAATTTATCAAAAAAATACAAAATTCAACGATAATGCACGTTAAAAATAATTGTATTTTCTCAATTAATGCTCTTAATCAACTAATAGATGAAAAATATGCAAGTTCCGATGAAATTCCATATAATGAAATTGAAATTAACTGGGATGAATATAAAGATTGCCTGATAATTTTAACCAATGGTAAACTAAATATCGTTAAATTGTCGAAAATAGACGATAAATGTGCATTTTTAGCATAAAAAAGATATTTATATATAAAATATAGACATTATGGCAACTTTTACTAAGCACAATCAAGACTCAAATCCTCAGAAAAGAAAAGTTTCTGAGCCAGTCAAAAATAACGATAAAAAAAATGATAAAGTTATGGATAACAGAATAAAGATGGCTGAGGAAATCATTAATGATACACCAAAGGCAGTAAAGAGAATTAAGAAAGACAAAGGTCTTATTGAGAGAACTGAGAGTTCAAAGACTATTTTAACTGAAGATAATAAGCAGCTTTTAGTAGACTAAAAAATAGATGGCAACCAATTATAAATACTTAAAGGATAATAACCTATTTGAAGCACACCTTCGTTTTAAGAGAGCAATAGGTGAGGCTCTTGGATATGGTGGTTTTGAACCAGTAGAAGAAGATGATGACCAAGAGCAGCAGAATGGTGGAGACCCTAATGGCGGCATGCCACCAGCTCCTGATGCAATGGGTGGCGCTCCTGGTGGTGATGCTAATGGAGGTATGCCTCCTGCTCCTGATGCAATGGGTGGAGACCCTAATGGTGGTATGCCTGGTGCTGATGGAGGTATGGGTGGAGACCCAAATGGCGGAATGCCACCTGCCCCTGATGGCGGAATGGGTGATGACCCAATGGCAGGAGGAATGCCTGGTGGAGACCCAATGGGAGGCGAACTTGATGAAGAAGAGCCTGAAGAAGAGGATGATGTTATTGATGTTGATGATTTAACTGATGCTCAAGAGAAAGTTAACGATAAGGTTAACTCAGTTGGTCGTGACCTCGGACAAGTTGACAAGAAAATTGGTACGCTTATTGGAGCAATTGAAAAGCTTCAAGGTATGTTTGACCAAAATAACAAACGAATTGAAGATTTGAAAAAGGAAATCGAAAAAAGAAATCCAACACAAACCGAGAAATTAAATCTTCGTTCAATTGATAGCTACCCATTCTCAGAGAAACCAACAGATTATTGGCAAAAGAAATCTGCAAATAGCAATTACTCAGCATACGCTGATAATGATGAACCAACAACACAGGAATACGTTATAACAAACGATGATGTTGATGATTTCACAGAGAGAGAAATTGCAGATAGTTTTTCAATTGCTGATGAACTTGACCAAAACATAAAGAAAATATTTGGGCTATAAATAAAATAGGAGCAATCAATAAATGGTTGCTCTTTTTTTTGTTTTTCTTGATATTTATATAAGAAATAATTTTTATTTTTGAATTTTTTTTTGTATATTTGTAATGTATGAATTTTAAGTGCCGGAATAGCACATTTTTAATATTTTAATTTTATGAGCGAAACTAAAAATTTAAGCGTCAATGTGGACGCAGCTGCTGTAAATGAGCAGTACGAGAATGAACACAAAGAGAATGTAACAAGTAAGAAAAGAACTGAATTTGACCCAAAAAATTATTTGCAAGCAAGGTTAAATCAGGGCGAAACAACTAAAACACTCAGACTGTTGCCATTCTCCCCAGAAGGCGGTAGTCCATTCAAGAAAGTTTTTATTCACACAGTAAAGGTCAACAAGGAGTTAAGTCCTGGAGGTTGGCGTACTTTCGTGTGCCCACCAAACAACAAGATGGGCGACAGATGTCCTTTCTGCGAAGTTTCAAGCGAGGCTAAAAAGCATAGGCATTCAGCAATGTCAGAACTTGAAAAGAAAAAGTTCGGCGATATTGAGTTTATGAATAGGGCTAAGGCAGCTTGGATTGTAAGATGTATTGAACGTGACCACGAGGAAGATGGACCAAAGTTCTGGCTATTCAATGACTCAGCAAAGAAAGATGGTGTTTATGACAAAATTATGAATATCTATTTTGAGAGAAAAAAGTCTGCTGAGAGAAAGGGTAAGGAAAGTAACATTTTCGATGTGAATGATGGTAAGGACTTAATCATTACATTAACAAGAGACCAAAATGGTAAGACTGTTACAAAGGTTGTTGATGACGATGAAAAGTCTCCACTTACAGAATCTTTTGAGCAAGGTATGGCTTGGATTAATGATTCAAAGAAATGGAATGAAGTTTACACAGTTAAGCCATACGAGTATATGGAAATTGTTGTAAAGGGTGGTGTTCCAGTATTTGATAAGAATCAGAACAAGTACGTTGATAGTGCTGAAAAGGCTGAGGCTGATAAGAAAGCAGCAGAGGAAGAGCTAAAGGAGAATCTAACTGAGCATAAAAAGGATTTCTCAGATTTCCCAAGGAAGGAAGAAGATAAAACTGCTGGTGGAATAATAATAGATGGTGAAGATGATTTACCATTCTAATCCAAAATACAAGCTTAATGGCTAAACTTTATTTTAATTATGGAGCTATGGGTAGTTCCAAATCACTTAGGTTACTTGCAACTGCCCATGACTTTGACGAAAAAAACATACCAATATTAGTTATCAAGCCGTCTGCTGATACTAGGGATGGAGTTGACATTATTAAATCAAGAGCAGGGTTGGAGAGAAAATGTGTATCTGTTGATACAGACATTAATCTCTATGATTTTGTTGGAAAATATAACCACGTAAAAATGGCTACATTAGAAGAACCTATAAAGTGGGTTTTGGTTGATGAATGCCAATTCTTGACAGAAGAACAAGTAGACCAATTATCTGATATTGTTGATTTTTTAAACATAAATGTTATATGTTACGGTTTGAGGACTGATTTTAAGTCAAAATTATTTCCAGCGTCAAAGAGATTGTTTGAACTTGCTGATGATATTGAAGAGGTTAAAACATCTTGTCATTGTGGAGGAAAGGCATCAATAAATGCAAGATTCTCACCAGAGGGTAAGATAATAACTGAGGGTAGTCAAATACTTGTTGGTGGCGATGACCTTTATAAAGCAATATGTAGAAGATGTTGGAAGAAAATAATAAGAGAAAAATAACAAGTTATGAAACAAGCTATAAAGAAAAAGACATTTTCAAAACCAAGCATTAAGGATTTGAAAGCGTCTATGGGTTTTGGACCGAAAGTTCAAAAAGAACCAGTTAAAATGAGCGAACTTAAAATGTCAAGTGCTGAAAAGGAGACTGAATTTATTGTTTTACCTAAAGCATTTGAAGATGCCCTTAAATTGCCAGGAATTCCAAAGGGATATTTAACAATCGCAACAGGATGGTCAAATACAGGTAAGTCAACAATTAAGAATTGCCTTATTGCTGCTTGTCAGAGGGAAGGTATTGTTCCTGTAGTATTTGAAACTGAAGGTAACTTTGATTGGAAATACGCAATAGATTGTGGTGTACAAGCAACTCCTATTTATGGAGAGATTGTTGATGACGAAACTGGCGAGGTTACTGAAGGTATAATTGACTATGAGGGAGATTTCTATTATCTCGATGGTAAGACTCTTGCTGAGAAATACGGAAAGATGGATTATCAAGCAGGAAAGGAAACAACCAAGCAGAGAAAAGAAGCAGTTTTAGAGGATATTGCTTATTGTATAAACGAATTCCTTGATAAACAAGCAGATGGTGAATTCCCTTATCCATTATGTTTCATTTGGGATAGTATTGGTTCAATTCAATCTTACAAGTCTTATACAAGTAAGTCAGGTAATAATATGTTCGATGCTGGTGCAATATCTCAAGCATTCAATAATATTATCAACAACAGAATTCCTTCATCAAGAAAGGTAAGTGAGCCATACACAAATACATTCTTCTGTGTTAATAAGATTTGGAATGATTCAATGAACTCAATGGGTGGTGTCCCTTCAATCGAATTAAAGGGTGGTAAGACGATGTATTATGGCGCTAGGTTAATAATTCACCTCGGAGGTGTTGCAAAGGCTGCTACGAAGGTTTTAAAGGCTACAGCAAAGGGTGAGAACTTTAACTATGGTATCGTTACAAAGGTAAAGGTTACAAAGAACCAGTTACCAACGCCATATAACGTTACATACGAAGGAACTATGTGCTGTGTACACAATGGAATCATTTCTGAATCTGAAATTGATGCTTACAAGAAAGAAAATATAAAACATATTTTGGAAAATCTTGAAAATCAAAGGAAGAAAGATGGAAATGAAACAGTTGCTGAAATTACTGAGGCAGATTTGAATTATACTGAGGAAGAAACATTTGAGGAATAAGAAAAAGGTAGTGAGAAATCACTACCTTTTTTATTTTTAAAAATCATCACTACTAAGGTCTATGTTATTAGATGGGGCTACTTCTTGAGTAAAGAATAAGTCTTCTTTTTGATTTTTTCTATCTCTTATTTCCCACCTTATCACATTTTTTTTGGCTTCATCATAGACTTTATCTATTATTCCAACAAATTTATTTAATTCTGCATATTCTTTTAATGGCAATAGTGGTGAATAATTCGCTTTATATTTTGCTTGGTCTTCTTTAAACAAATCGCTTAATGTATCTCTTATTTTAAAGAATTTTTGAGCATATTCATCAAACATAGGATTAAAAAAGAAATCATTCCATATTGCGGGATTTTGGTATAGTTTAAGAATTGTAGTATAAAAGCATTGCCATCCTTCACTGCCTTCTGGCGAATTTAAATTTGAATAACTCCAATTTGGCTTACCATTAAGTGATTGTGCCCAGTTAGGGTCTAACAATAATGAATGCAATGGGCCATTTAATCTATCAGCAACATAAGAAACATTCCTTAAAAATCCACCTACCCCAAACATGAAGGCTTTAAATTTTGATGCATAATAAGAGTATTGTTGAGTATTTTTATCAAAGCCTACATTTTTCCAATCATTCCAAGCCTCTTCAAGTTCATAGTCTTTATATCTGTCAGAATGAAGGTTTTGAATTTTGGATAAAGCAATAATATGTGGCTTATAATCCACCATATTGCCGCTTTTACCAAATACTGGATAATTGGTAACACCTTCTTTTATCAACATTTGTGATAAAAACAAATCCAATTTTTTTTCATTTATTCTTATAATCATATTATTCTAAATTTTAAAAATCATCATCTGTATCATCAAACGTAAATGTTTTCAATGAATTTGTTGAAGGGTCTACAAATGATTCTAAATCATCTAAATCGCATAGATAAGTGCCATCCTCATAATGTACGGTAAACTTTTTTTCTTTGTTATTAAGATGTAAAATTAATTTATCGCTACCTAACAATACTAAACAATTATCTTTATTATTAAATGTTTCTGGCGCTTCGTTAAACCATACAGGGCTTATTGGACCATCCCCAAGAGATTTACCTCTGTAAAGGAAATTACATTTACCATCTTTAATTATACGAGCGAAATTGTTAGTAAAGTGAAATGGTACATAATCTAATGTTTTAAAGAAATTGTAATTTCTTTTAGCTAATTGCCATTTTATATCAACATCATTTTTACTATACTTTTCATCAGCACTAAAAGGCTGAAATGTGTTTCCGCCATCTTTAGAAATTCCCACAGGATAAGCGTTTTTAAAATCTTCGATTAAGCAAACATATCCGTCATTTTGGCCAAAGAACATATATCCATTTATAGAATAATATAATTCAGGATGATAATGCATTAGTGCTTGTATTAGGGTATATGCACATCTAGAAGTATATGTATCATTTCTTAAATTACAAACTTTGTCATAATCAATATATCTTGAATTCCTAAATTCTTGATACTGCTCAGGAGTAAATATTTTTCTAAATTGGAAATCAAGACTTGGATTTTTATATACTTTCACAGCAATATCTTTATCGTATATCACAAAGTTTCTAAGGCTTTTAACTTTCATTTTAATAATATAGCTTCCATATGTTCCTCTTGTATTTTGGTAACCAGACGCTAATTTATAAGTACTATAAATTCCTGGTCCATACATATTTCCACCATTTGATGCGCTAAAAATACGTTCAAAACCAGCTTCGCCTAAACTATCTAAGGATTCTCTTTTTGTTCCGTGATATACATAAAAGTCACCATTGTCGAATTCTTCTTTAAGTAATGCTTTATTATATGCTTCAGATAATAAATTCATAGTAATAATTTGTTAAAATTTCTTATAAATGATTCTTTTACATTATTTAATTCAGCTTCCGCTTCTTCCTCAGTATTTGGCATTGCTTTATATTCTTCGACAGATACACCTAATGTGTTAAGCGCCCAAACAAATAAATTGTCGTTACTATCTTCTACAAGTCCTGCCATAATAAAATATATATTTTGGAAATCTGATATTACAGCATTAAACATATTTTTATTAAAAGAGACGTTTCTATTGTTATTATTTCTATTTTTAATAATGTTCATGTTATTTGCAATAATATTTTGAGCAACATCCATAAAAATTCCAAATCTCATAAGTATTAATGCTTTAGTTAATTCAGCATATATTTTTTTCTTTTTACCAGCATCTTTAACAGCATCAATCCATCCGTTATAGTTTTTACCTCTTATACGCTTAATTGTTTCAGATTGAGCCACCAAATATGAAATACAACCCATTAAGTCTTTTCCTTTTGTTGCATATCTTTCCAATTCAGTATCTCCTACTTTAACAGCAAAATTAGCAATATTATTTAATAAAGTTTTTTCATCAAATTTATTATCACCATCAGCTGGCTTTAATACATCGAATCTTGAGGCATCATCTTCTTTTTTAGCGGCAGCATTAATATTTGTTATGGCTTTATTATTAGCAATAACATCAAAATCGTAGTTATCCTGCATTCCTGGCATCAATTGTGTTTCACTTAAATCGTAATATGGACCATCAACATTAAATCCGCCAGAATTATTATTAGCATCGCCATAATTTATATCATTCATACCTTTTTTAACCAGTATTCTTGACACTGGATTTGTGTCATATGTTTGTTGGTCAACACCAAATTTTCTCATTGCTGCTGATTTGCTACCCTTTTCAGTTCCGTTTGGTCTAACAGCATACATAGGTTTAGCACCTTGTATTGGCTCTCTATTGAATTCTTTCCACTGAACAGCAGTTGCTAAGAATCTAGGAACACCTTGATGACCGCTTTTAATCCATTGAGTTAAAATCATAGCATTATTTAAGGCAGAGAAACTAATAATCTTCTCATAATGTTTAGGGTCAAGTCTTCTAATAGAACCAATAGAATTCAAATATTGCATGAAGTTAGGGTCATTGATATTCTGTTCTAATGCTCTCAAAATATCGTCAATATAAGCACCTCTATCAATCTGCAATTTACGTGATAACTCTGAATTAGTAGCATCAGTTATTGTTTGTTCTACTTGTGATTCAAGGTTTGGTAAATCATTTATGTCATAAACATATCCACCTACTTTTTCTAATTCTGATAATATATTTGGAAATGCTTTTTTACCATAAATAAATTTCTTAAAATCATCAACTTTTACCTTTCTTGTTAATGCATCCCCTTTAACCTCCAGAGTTTTATCAACACCAGAACCCGCTACTATATTTGCTGTTTTATTATCACAATTAAAGTAGAAAGTAACAACAGGCTGATATATAAGTTTTCCTTCATTATCAACGCCAACTTTCAATGCAGGGTTATAACTTGAACCAATTGTTAATATTTTTGCCATATAATATTATATCTTTCGTTTAATTTTAATTTTTATATAAATATTTATAAGTAATTAATAAGTTATATAAATATGCAAATTACAGAAGAATTAAGAGATTTATTCAGAATTGTAAGAACAAAAATCGGTGCGCCTGTTAGAATTGTGCAACTTGAAGATGAACAACTATGTGATTTACTGCAAGTTGCTGTAGGCGATTATGCTGAAAAGGTACAAAACTGGGTAATTGAATCTCAATGGCTAAATATGATGGGTAATAACACCCTTATTAACAATCCTGCTGACCTTGCGTTTGCTCTAAGTACAAGAACACTTGATTGGTCTCGTGATTGGTCTGAGTGGTTCTCAAAGGAAGTTGGATTACAGCAAAGAGGTACAAGATGGGAATTAAAGAAAGACTTTTTCCAAATTGAAAAGGGTAAACAAGTATATGTAATCCCAGCTGGACGTGAAATTAATAAGGTAATGTATATTACTCCTTCAACAACCAAAGCAGCCCTTTATGGTAATCTTGGAACATTAGATACAGGTATTGCTGGAGGATATGGACAATATGGAAATATGGGTAATGGTATGGGTATTACTGGTTTCTACATTGGCTCATCATACGATACAGCACTTATGGCTGCTGACCTTAAATATAAGAACTCAATGCTTCGTGGAGATTTGGCTTATAAGGTAACAGCAGGGCCAAATGGAACACACCTTGTTCACTTATTATCAACCCCAGGTTCGCCTAATATGGTTGGAGGACTTGCTGCTGATGATACTTGGGGATGGAATAGATACCATTCTTGCTATTGTTGGTATACTTATTATGATGTAACAACAGATGGCGATAATACAGCAGAGCAATGTATGTTGGATAATAAGGATTCAATTCTCATCACCCCTGACCAAGTACCACTTAACAAGATGAGATACGAATTAATGAATGAACCAACTCAGCAAACAGTTCGTCAATTACTTGTGGCTGAAGCAATGATTACACTTGGTATCATTCGTGGTACATATAGTGGAGCAGTTAAAATACCAGAGGCAGAAATGCAAATGGATTACAATATGCTTCTCGATATGGGAAAACAAGATAAAGAAAGGGCTCTTAATGAATTAAAAGAAAGACTTGATAGAATGCTTCCTTGGAATTTGATGAAGAATCAGGCAGATATGAATGATAGTTTGTTGAAAGTGCTTCAAATGAAGCCAATGCCTTTCAACTTTATGGTTAGATAATAAAAGAAAAAAAATATAAATATATGAAAAATGTAATTAGATTAACAGAAAGCGATTTGCACAGAATAATTAAAGAGTCAGTCGGAAGAGTTTTAAATGAAGCCACAAGACAATTTTATAAAGGAAGAGTTTTTGATTATAAGGGTGATGATAATAGAGAATTTAAAAGGCTTTTCAAAAAATTTAAGGCTCAAGTAGATGCAGCAGAAGCTGCTGAAAGGGGAGAAACACTTCCTCAAGCAGAAAAACCTAAAAGAAAAAGAAAACCTAAGACAACTGATGATGCTATTGGAGAAGACCAAGCAAGTCCAAGGGGATTAGCTGCCAATGTTAGAAAATTAGTATCAGACCAAGCATTGGCTAGTGTTAAAGGATTTATTAGGCACGGAGAAAGAGAATTTGGTCCAAATGCAACAAGAACTTTAGTAAATATGTTCAGAAAGGTTGCTGGAGAAGATTTATTTGTTAAATACAATATCATTTATAATAACATTTCTCAAACATGTTCTGAAATTGAAAGTTGGGGAAGGAATAATGAATACGCAGTTTATGAGAGAGCAAGTAAATTAGCTAATTTATTGCGTGATTTAAATGACGCTTTATTTGAGTTATCAGAAGCTTATACTAAATTAGTAGAAGGCAATAAAATAGTTAGTGTTTTTGGTGATAATGCTAATATTATAATGGGTAGCGGTAATTCACTTGGTCTTAAATCATTAATTTTTGCAAGAGGTGCAAGTGCATTTTCAAAAGTTTCTAATATGCTTTTAACAAATGCAGATAAACTTGATGGTATTTCTAAAAATGGTAGAGATGCATTTGATTATGACCCTAACGATTTGAGGAAAAAAGGATAATTTTTAAAAGAGGTGAGATTTTCTTACCTCTTTTTTTTTTATTTTTAACATTTTTTTTGTATATTTGTAAAAACTATTTTTTTATGATTAATAACAGGAAGAATGATATGCTTGTTGAAAGGGAAATTGCATCATTTTTAGATGAAAATCTTTATTCAAATGCAGAATTATTTACAGAATTTGCAAGAACTGATACTCTTGATGAACAAATATCTGGTTCTGATTTACTTTTAAGTACCACTAATGGCAAATTAAAGCGGTCAATTGTTGATGAAAAGGTTGCGAGTAGGTTTGCAAACAAAAATCTCGAAACTTTTTCACTTGAATTATCTTTTATTGGTAAAAATGGTAAAAAAAGATGTGGATGGCTACTAGATGAAACAAAAAAGACTGAATATTATCTATTTGGATGGATTTTAAAGGCTGACATACCTTATATAAAGGAACAAAAGAGGTTTGATACCAATAAAATCACAAAGGATAACATAAAATCACTAGAATGGGCTTTAGTTAAGAGGTCTGACATTGTTAAATTTTTAGAAAAACAAGGTTGGTCTTTAGAAAAACTTTCAAGACAAGACGAAAAAATACGTGAACAAGGTGAAATTAAGACAAAAGAGTTCATAAATGAAATATCTTTTAGATATAGTGATGCATATATTGAAAAACCTATAAATGTTTTGCTTAAAAAGGAAACATATATCAATATTTCAACATTACATGGTATAATTGAAAAGTAATATGGGTAAAAAAGAAGAAAAAAAGGAAAATTTTAAAGTTATAATTGCTGGCTCAAGGGGATTTAGTGATTATAAATTTTTAAAAGAGAAATGTAATGAATTTCTTCGTGAAAAAAAGAAAACTCATAACATAATAATCGTGAGTGGAGGCGCACGTGGCGCAGATAAGCTTGGTGAGAAGTACGCTCAAGATTGGGACTACGATTTGGAGATATATCCCGCTAATTGGAACAAGTATGGTAAATCAGCAGGATTTAAGAGAAACGAACAGATGGCTGAAGTAGCTGATGGATTGATTGCATTTTGGAATGGTGAATCACACGGCACTAAACATATGATAGATATAGCCACTGAAAAAGGATTAGACGTAAGAATTGTGAATTATGGGAAAGTTTAAATACGAAAAATATGATTATTCCAAAGTTGGAATATGTGAAACGAAGAAATGGTCATCTGTATATACAGTAGAAACATTAAGTGGTATAAATGCATATAATAATATCGCCGCAGAAACAGAACTAACAAGAATGCTAAGAGACCAAATTGCTGCTGAAATAGATAGAAGTATTCTAACAGCATTATCAACATCATTTACTACCACGACAACTACTGGACCTATTTATAACGCAA
>Ga0326514_10002595_pt1 | contig 11499 bp, 10 predicted proteins | sample 3_2548_0518_D_FD_203653 | JGI IMG/M metagenome (GOLD analysis project Ga0326514, IMG submission 203653) | Bovine rumen microbial communities from UC Davis, California, United States - 3_2548_0518 | ecosystem: Host-associated > Mammals > Digestive system > Stomach > Rumen | place: USA... | reverse complement strand
TGACGCAGGAGGAATTGGCGGAGCTTGTGGGGATATCTGAGTCCTTTGTGGGGCATATTGAGCGCGCGGAAAAAATGGCTTCAATGGATACCATCGTGCGCCTGTGCGACATATTCGATGTGCCTGCGGATTATCTGCTGCGTGGAAAGACGTTGGCCTGTGCCCGGGAGAAATGCCCGATGTATGAGGAAATGCTGCGTGTGTTCAGGCAGTATTAGAGTGAGGAGAAAAGGAACAATATCTCATCCGTCTTTCCTTCGTCACCCCCAAAAACCAACGTACCCTTCCCGCGCTCGGATCAATGGCGCGGAAAGGGTGTTTGCATACAGGGAAGACAACAGAAACGAAACACCGGAGTTTTGCCCCTTGAATCTATGGGGGCAAAACTCCGGTAATTTCAGGGCGGCAGCGAGTGCCACCGGGCGCAGCCCGGGCGTCAGCGATCGACTGCGGACGCAATCCTTCCCAGCGGGAACTGGGCGATGCGCAGGGCGGTGGCGCCGTAGGGGATCAGCTCGATCACCTGGGCGCGGGCGGCGTCGATCCGGGGCACCATGGGCACATTGGCGCAGTTCGCGCCGTCCATGCCCCAATCGATGGGCACGACCTTCACCAGCACGTTCACGGGGGCCTCGCCCCTGCCGAAGGCGGTCGGGGCCTGATCGTACACGGCCTTCATGGGCTCCTCGCGGATGAGGGCCCAGTTCCAGTCGTCCACGGTGCTCACGGCGCGAGCGCCGTCGGGCAGCGTTTCCCAGTCCTCGTTGGGCTGCCAGGCCATCAGCAGCGGGCCGAGCTCCACCGCGCCGGACTGGTGATACCACTTGGTCACCCGGGGCACGGTGGACAGCTCCAGCCGCACCACGTCGCCGGTGCGCCAGCGGCGGCGCACGCAGGTGGTCTCGCCGGAGCGCACCTGCATGATTTCGCCCTCGGGCAGGAAGATCATGGGCTGCCGCGCCCAGAAGGGCACCCGCAGATACAGCGGGAATTCGCAGGGCTGCTTGACGGAAACCTCGATTTCCACCGACTGCGCGAAGGGATAGCCGCCGGAGACCTTCACCCGCACGGGCACGTTGCCCATGGTGGCGCGCACGGTGCAGGGCGCGTAGCTGACGGCCTGCAGCCCGCCGTCGGAGGTCATGTACCACTGGGCGGCGGCAAACAGCGGCCAGCCCTGCTGGATGTCGGTCGGATATTCCGCGGGCGCCTCCGCGTTGGTGAACAGGTTGGCGTCGTCGCCCAGGTTGTACCAGCGGCGCTCCTCCGCGGAGACCTTCACCTGGTTGACCTGCTGGGCCTGCTGGGTCAGGGTCATGTCGGCGGTGAAGGCGGCGGGCAGCGCGTTGTAGCCGACCTTTTCAAGGATGTCGGCGTATTCCGGGGCGAAATCGCCCAGGCCCAGCAGCGTCTCCAACGAGCGCATCAGCTCCACCACCGCGCCGGTGTCCACCCCCTGGTTGGGGTTGGAGCCGTTCAGGTGGGCGTCGCAGGAGAACATGCCGTTGGCCAGGCCGTGATACTTCATCAGCTTTTCCCAGCCGAAGCGGAAGCCGCCCTGCTCCTTGAAGCCGGATTTGATCAGATTGATGACGCCCGGGGCCTTCAATCCCATGGCGATGTTCACGCCCAGCGACAGGTGATACTGGGTGTGGAAATAGGGCCGCTTCGCGCCCTCCAGCGCCTCGTTGCGCTCCTCCTCCAGCGCCTCCTTGAGCCGGGGCCACTTGAGGGATTTGCTCATGGGCGTGGTGTAGGAGAAGGTGTGGAAGAAATTCGGCCAGTCCAGCGTCTGCTCGCGCAGCTTCCTGCACAGATCCAGCAGGTGCTTCTGGCCCGTGATGTTGTAAAGCCACAGCGCCAGCTCCATGTTATCCGCGCCGCGGGCCACGGCGAAATCCCTGAGCGGCCGCTCCGGGAGGCTCAGATACTGATATTTGAAGTACCTGTCCATCAGCACCAGCACCCGACGGTCGTTTTCGGCCATGAAGTAGTGGCGCAGCGCCCGAAGCGCGGCCACCAGCGGCCAGGTGTCGGCGACGTCCTCCGGGCCGAATTGGCCGTCCTCCCGCTGGCTGGCGATCAGGGCCTCGATGTGCCACAGCGCGCGGTCCTTGAGGGTCGCGTCGTCCAGCGTCCACGCCAGCGCCACCAGGCCGTCCAGCCGACAGAGCGCCTGCGCGGTCATTGTCCGGGGCCAGAGCTCCTCCAGGCGCGCCTTCGCGGCCTCCGCCTGGGTGGTCAGCTGATCCAGAAGCCAGCCCTCCGGCTTGATCGCGCCCAGCGGCAGCGGGGAAAGTGCGTTGGGCGTCAGCGGCGCGCGGTTGAAGATGGGTTTCATATATCTGCACCTCGTTTGTGGTTGTTGCGTTTGCTCTTCGGTGGAACTGATGAATGGGGAACCGATGAATGGGGAATGGGGAATGGTGGTGCAAATCCTTCGGATTTGTTTTGATTCAACCCCATAATCACCGAAATTACGATGATCCGTAATCTTCATTCAAAAGAAATCCGCAAGGATTTCTACATTCATTCCCCATTCCCCATTTCCCATTCCCAATTTTTACTCAAAAATACGGTATTCGCACTCGATTCTTCCGTTATAATACCGCTTCCGCCGCGTGGCCCGGCGGCCATATTCCCGCTCGAAGCCCATATCCGCGGAGAAGGCGCACAGCTTCCAGCCCGGGTGCCGCCTCTGCAGCGCCCCCAGCTGCTTCGCCACGGCGTGAGCGGCGCGGATGTTGTCCAGCCGCTCGCCGTATGGGGGATTGGCGACGAACACGCCGGGTTCGCCGGTGAGGTTCACGTCTCGCATATCCCTGACCTCCAGCTCGATCCTCCCGGCGAGCCCGGCCTGCTTCAGATGGCGTTTGGCCAGCTCGATGGCCTCGGGATCGATGTCGCTGCCGGAGATGTGTATGGGCCGCTTCGAGCCCTCCTCGTATTTGAGCCGCGCTTCCCTGCGGATGTCGTTGAGCGCCTCGATGGGCACGCAGGGCCAGGCCTCCATGGCGAATTTGCGGGTCAGCCCCGGGGCGCGGTTGGTGGCGATGAAGGCGGCCTCGATCAATATCGTGCCGGTGCCGCAGCAGGGGTCGTACAGCCGCTGCCACGGGTGCCACGGGCTTTGCAGCACCAGCGCCGCCGCCAGGGTTTCCCGCAGGGGCGCTTCGCCGTTCCAGGTGCGATAGCCCCGCCTGGACAGCGGCTCGCCGGAGGTGTCCACCGCCACGGTGACCAGGTCGTTTCTGATGGAGATGTCCACCTGGAAGGTGACGCCGGTTTCGGAGAACCAGTCCGCGTGATAGGCGGATTTCATGCGCTCCACCATGGCGCGCTTGCCGATCTTCTGCACGTCCGACGGGCTCATCAGCTGGGATTTGACGCACTTGGCCCGGATGGGGAAGGCGGCGTCCGCGGGCATCAGCTTTTCCCATTCGACGGCCTTCACGCCCTGGAAAAGCGCCTCATAGCTGCGGGCCTCGAACTGGGCCATCACCAGCATCACCCGGTCGCAGGTCCTGAGCCACAGGTTGGCCCGGAAGGCGTCGGCAAAGTCGCCCTCGAACATCGCGCCGCCCACGTCCATGACCTTCACGTTTTGCATGCCCATGTGTTTGAGGTCGCGCCCGGTCATGCCCTCCATGCCGAACGCTGCGCTTGCGATCCATTTCATATATGCTTACAAACCTTTCAGCCGTTATCCTCCAAAACCCCGCGCATCTGCTGAAGCGCCCGCCGCTCCTCCCGGGAGACGGTCATCTGTGAGACGCCCAGGCGCTGGGCCACCTCGCGCTGGGAGCGGTTTTCAAAGAACCTGAGCCTTATGATCTCCCGGCGGCGCGGCTCCAGCGCGTCCATGGCGCGGCGGACGGCGTCGTTTTTCTCAAATTCGGAAAAGCCCCTGTCCTCGATGCCGAGAAAGACGTCCAGCGAAGGCGCGTCCGCCGCCTCGGTTCCGGCGTCCAGCGACACCATGGCCACCGCGCCGATCTCCAGCGCCTCCAGCACGCTGTCCTCGCTGACGCCCAGCGCCCCGGCCAGCTCGTCCACCCGGGGCTCCCGCCGATGCCGCTGCACCAGCTGTTCCCGGGCGCGCTCGATTTCCCGGTAGAGCTGCGCGCCCCTCCGGGGCAGCCGCAGGGCGCGGGCCCTGTCCCGGAAGTAGTTCTTCACCTCGCCCACCATGTTCGGCGTGGCGAAGCTCTGAAACTTCACGCCCCGGCCGGGGTCGTAGCGCTCCACGGCCTTCACCAGCGCCATCGCGGCCACCTGGTAGAGGTCGTCGTAGTCCGCGCCGCGGCCGGAAAACTTTCGGGCGATGATCCGGGCGATGTGCAGGTGCGCCTCCACCACCCGATTCCGGTTTTCCGGGGTGGGATTGGCGGCGTAATTCTCAAGCAGGCGTTGGGCTATGGATGTATCCGCCATTCAACGCCCTCCTCACAGAGCCGTCCGCAGACTGACCGCGGCGATGAAGCCGTCCGCGACCTGAAATTCCACATGCTCCGCCAGGGATTGCAGTATGCAGGTCATGATCTCCAGGGCGTCGGAATCGATATCGCCGGTGGGGGTTTCGATGTCCAGGGCTTCCGCCCGGATCTCGAGCTGCCCCTTGGCCGCGCGGAAACACAGCCGTATGCGCCGGGGCGGGTTTTGTTGCTCCATCAGGCAGCCGCAGGCCTCCTCCACCGCCATCTTGATCTCGTCCATGCGATCGATGGTGACGCCCGCCCGGGCGATTACCCCCGCCGCCGTCAGCCGCACGACCAGCATGAGATTTCTGTCCGCCGGAAGCTCCAGCACGATCGGCTCGCAGGAGATGGTGTTGCCCATGGAATCAAACCTTTCGCCCATTATTCCAGAATCTATTATAATTGAAAAAAGCCCTCCGTTCAAGGGCTGTGAAAAACTTAACCGGACCGCGACGCGATCCGGCGATGCTGTTCAGAGTTGAGAGTGGAGAGTGGAGAGTGGAGTTCAGGAGGGAATCCTCCACTGCGTTCCGGATTCCTTTTGATTGAAGGCTACGGTATGACGTCATACCGACGCTTATGAGGATTAAATCAGACAAATCCGAAGGATTTGAACCACAACTCCACTCTCAACTCTCAACTCTCCACTCTCTTTCCACGGCGCTGACGTGCCGCGGAAAGCCTTACCACCCCAGATTATCGATCAGGATATAGCCCGCCTGGCCGTTATATTCGCAATAGGCGAACCGATCGTCCACGATGGTGCAATTGTAGACGTAGCTGCCCACCGGCACCCGCGCCAGCCGCGTGGAGCTGGTGCTGGGATAGGCCCTCAGCGAGGCGTAGCTCAGGCAGTTGACGATGCGCGCCGTGCCGATGTAATCGCCATAGCCCTGTACGCCGCCGCCGGCATAATCGCCGCCGCTGCCGCCGGAGATCCAGGCCAGGTTGTTGTTCAGTATATAGCCGTCCATATTGCCATAGACGCAGTAGGAGAACCGCTCATCCTGATAGTAGACGTTGGTCACGATCTCCCCCAGCGGAATGCGCAGCAGCTGCTGGGAGCTGCTGTCCGGGTAGGCCCGGAGCACCGCGTAGGAGGCGCAATTCACGATCTGATAGTTGCCCAGATACGCGCTGTCCGGGTATTCATAGCCCACCGGCCCGCAGATGAAGGACAGGTTGCGCGCCGGCAGATAGCCCGCCATGCCGTCGTATTCGCAATAGGTGTGCTGGCTGTCGTAATAGTAGCAGTTGGTCACCACCGCGCCGGCGGGCACCTTGCACAGCTTGCGGGCAAAGGCGCCCGTGCCGTCCTTGAGCCAGGTGTAGTTCTTGACGTTCACGACCTCCATCGATCCCAGCAGATTGGTGTAGTCCTCGTAGGCGTAGCTCCGCTGCGCCGCCCGGGCCGGAATCACCAGTGCCGCGCACAGCAGAATCGCCAAAAGCATTGCGATTTTCGCCCTCTTCATGCCGCTTTACCTCCGTTCGTTCCTGTTAAGTCCATATTACATGAAAACGGGGAAAATGTCAATCAAAAGGAAAAACGGGATGCCCTTCGTGAACATCCCGTTACTTGTCAAGCAATGTGTCGATCACGTGGTTGACGCATTGGCGCTGGTTGGGGGCCAACGCGCGATAGCCCCGGACGACCGCCTCCTCGTCCTCGTTCAGATAGTAGGGCAGCGTCCGCTCGATCTTGCGCCGAATGTCCGTGCGCCCGACGATGTAGTCGATGGAGGTCTCAAAGTATTCCGCCATCTGGGAGAGTGTGGCGATGTCCGGCTCGATTTCCCGGTTTTCATATTGGTTCACGGATTGCTGGCTGATCCCCAGCGTGTCCGCCAATAGCTGCTGACTGATGCCGTATTCCTTGCGCAACAGCTTTATATTTGGCAACATCAGCCTTCCACCTCCCTACTTTATAGTTTATTCAAAACCCACCGATATTAACAATTGTTTTTTGTTGACAACAAAGATTATTTGTTATAATATGAAAATTAGAAAAATATGCGAATAAGGAGGGAGCTTCATGAAGAATACGATCAAAAAAAGCTGCATTGTTATTGCGGCATGCCTGATGATTGTTTTTGGCTTTGCGTCGCTCGCGGAAGAAGCCGGGAGTGCACCTTCGGATGATGTCAACATCGAATTTGAGTATGTTGAAGACGCAATCCCGGAAGAAATCGAAATCGAAGTGGCCGACGTGGATGAAATCGGTGAAGAGGCGGAAGAGCAGGAGTTTGACAGCGAAGAGGACACCTTCCGGGAGGACGAGGAAACCCTTTCCGCCGCAGAGGACGCCTTCTGGGAAGATGAAGAATCCTTTTCCGCCATAGATGCCGCGGCTTATGTGATTGATGAGATCGAGGATGTTGATAAAGTCGATGGTGAGGAAACCATCGTCGCGGATTCTCCTGCCATGGGGCAGGTTGAAGGAAACTCCATCAGTGGAGCTATCATTATGGATATTGCTGACCAGACATATGACGGCTATCCAAAGGCACCGTCGATCAATGTCATGGTTGGAAATAAAACTTTGGTGCATGGAACGGACTATACCGTCGAATACACTAATAACATCAATGCTGGTCAAGCCGCCGTCACGGTGAAGGGCGTCGGCAATTACACGGGCACTGCCACAAAGAACTTTAACATCGTCGCGGCGCAGGCCGGCACCGCTACAGTCACTGTCCCGGATCAGAACCTGGTCTATAACGGCAACAATCAGGAGCCGGGCGTGACCGTCACGCTGAACGGCAAGACTCTGATTGCGGGAACGGATTACGACGTGGCCTATGCCAACAACAAGAACGCCGGTACCGCCACCGCCACCGTGACCTTCAAGGGCAATTACAGCGGCACGACGTACCAGACCTTCACCATCAAGAAAAAGACAGTCACCGTCAGTTACAATGGCAGTCTGGACAAGGTCTACGACAAGACCCGCAACCTGAGGAATGTGCCCGAGAGTTCGTTCAAATTCTCGGGTGTGGTCAGCGGTGAAGAGATTCAGGTGCTTGGCATCGAAGGCCACTATGATTCCGCGGATGTGGGCACATACAGCAACATCGGCCTCACGGTGAAGATCGTATACACCGACAAGGACAAGACGACCCCCGCGGTCAACCTGAATTATGAGCTGAGCCCCAACACCTGCACGGCCTCGGGCAAGATCACGCCCAAGACGCTGACGCTCAAGCCCGGCGTGCCCAAGAGTTCAAGGGATTCGACTCTGGTACCGCAAACCAAGGTTTACGGTACGATTGATCCTCCCATGAGGGCGAAGATCAGCGGTAGTATGTCAGGGGATTATTCGTCAGATATCATCGGCGGCAAGCTTGAACGCGAACCCGGCGAAAATGTGGGCAAATATAAAATACACATCGGCACCGTCAAAGGCAAGGGCAACTACGCCGAGGAAGTCGTCCTTGAGGAGGGTTATTTCGAGATCATACCCAAGGACATCAGCGACGCCGACATGGACATGGCGGCCCTGCACTACCAGAGTTATACCGGATCGCCCATCGAACCGCCCATCACGCTGAAATACACAAAAAACGTCGGCGGCAAGAGCGAGACGGAAACCCTGGTGAAGGGAAAAGACTATGATGTGACATGCGTCAACAATGTCGAACCCGGCATAGCCACGGTGACCGTCACAGGAAAGGGCAATTACACCGGCACGCGCACCGCGACCTTCTTCATCCAGAAGGATAGTACCACTGTTATATATGTATATGTGACCAATCCGACACCCGCCCCCGCCGCCCCTGCGGGCCCCTCGATCCCCGCGGTGAAAAAGGCGGGCAAAACGACGATTACCTCCGCTCCTGGTGCGGTATATCAGCTTGACTTGGGCGGCGCATCCGGCAAGGGTTTCAAGTCCTCCAAGAAGAAGGTCGCCGTGGTGGACGGCAACGGCAACGTGACCATCAGGGGCGCGGGCAAGACGAAGATCACCTTCAAGGTCGGCAAGAAAAAGCGCACCCTGACGCTGACGGTGAAGGATCCCACCATTCCCGCCAGCGTGGCGCTGAATCCGGTGAACACGGCGGTGAAGGTGGGCGAATCGGTTGCGCTGACCCCGGTGATTCCCGACGGCACCGCCAGCGGATTCAAGTGGAAATCCTCCAACAAGAAGGTTGCCCGGGTCTCAAACGGCGTGGTGACCTTCAGGAAGCCGGGCAAGGTGACCATCACCTGCACCTGTGTCCGAGGCAAGAAAAAGGCGAAGGTGACATTCAGGGTATCGAAGTAATATCTCCTTGGCGCTTTGGGGAAGAGCTCCAGGGGAACCTCATCTGTCATTTGCTGCGCAAATGCCACCTTCCCCAGGGGGAAGGCTTTGAGGCTGCGCGGGCGCTCGACGAGCGCCCGCGCATTAAATTGCCCGATCATCGTATTGCCTTTTTGAGCATAAAATGGTAGAATGAAAGCGGAAGCCGAAACGAAGGGGGTGTTTGAAAATGGACGGCAAGCAGCTTGCGAAGTACATCGACCACACGATTTTGAAGCCCGACGCCACGGCGGCGCAGGTGAAGAGGCTCTGCGACGAGGCGAAGGCCTACGGCTTTGCCTCGGTGTGCGTCAATCCCAGCCGCATCGCGCTGGCGGCGGCGGAATTGAAGGGCACGGACGTGGCGCCCTGCTGCGTGGTGGGGTTCCCCCTGGGCGCGATCCCCTCTGAGAGCAAGGCCGCCGAGGCCGCGGTGGCGGTCAGAAACGGCGCCCGGGAGATCGACATGGTGATCGACATCGGCCGCGCGAAGGACGGCGACTGGGCCTATGTGGAAGCCGACATCGCCGCGGTGAAGGCCGCCTGCGGCAAGGCGCTGTTGAAGGTCATCATCGAGACCTGTCTTTTGACCGACGCGGAGAAGGTCGAGGCATGCAGGGCTGCCGTGCGCGCGAAGGCCGATTTCGTCAAGACCTCCACCGGCTTTTCCAAGGCCGGGGCGACGGTCGCCGACGTGAAGCTGATGCGCGAAACCGTTGGGCCGGACATGGGCGTCAAGGCCGCCGGGGGCATCCACACCCGCGCCGAGGCCGAGGCCATGATCGCCGCGGGCGCCACCCGCATCGGCGCCAGCGCCGGCATTGCGATTGTGACGGAGTAACCAGGGGGGAGTTCCGCCCCCCCCGGATCCCCAATCGCGGGGCCAGACCCCGCATTCCCACAGGAGGTATAAATGAAGGTTCTGCTTATAAACGGAAGCCCCAGGGCAAAGGGGAACACGTATATCGCCCTTCACGAGATGGAGCGGGTGTTCGCCGAACAGGGCATCGAGACGGAGCTTATCCACATCGGCAACAAGGCCATCCGCGGCTGCATCGCCTGCAACCAGTGCGCGGCGAAGGGACGTTGCGTGTTCGACGATCCGGTGAACGAGGTCGCCCCGAAATTCGAGGCGGCGGACGGCATCGTGGCGGCGGGGCCGGTGTATTACGCCTCCGCCAACGGCACGCTGGTCAGCTTCATGGACCGATTGTTCTACTCCACCCACTTCGACAAGACCATGAAGGTGGGCGCGACGGTGGCGGTCTGTCGCCGGGGCGGCGCTTCGGCCACCTTCGACCAGATCAACAAGTATTTCACCATCTCCAATATGCCCGTGGCCTCCAGCCAGTATTGGAACAGCGTACACGGCCGCGCGCCGGGCGAGGCGGAGCAGGACGCCGAGGGTTTGCAAACCGTGCGGGTGCTGGCCAGGAACATGAGCTTCCTGATCAAATCCATCGCCCTGGGGAAGGAAAAGTTCGGTCTGCCGGAGACGGAACCCCACGAGTGGACCCATTTTATCAGATGACAGAGGCAATTCATGTACAACGAACTGACAGAAGTGGACATCAAAAAGATGCAGGAGGAGATCGACTACCGCATGCGTGTGGTGCGACCCAAGTGCGTCGAGGATGTGGCCACGGCGGCGGCCTTCGGCGACCGCAGCGAGAATTACGAATACAAAGCCGCCAAGCAGGAGCTTCGGCGCTGTGACAGCCGCCTGAGATATCTGCGGCGGATGATCGCCACCGCCAAGGTCATCAGGTCCGACACCCGCGAGGGCGTGGTGGGCCTGTTCGACAAGGTGGAAATCTACTATGAGGACGAGGGCGACACCGAGACCATCACCCTCATGACTACCCTGCGGGAGGATGCCATGAACGGCATCATCTCCAAGGAATCCCCGCTGGGCCGCGCCGTCATGGGCAAAAGGGTGGGCGACCGCGTGCTGGTGAAGGTCAACGACGACGTGCAATACTACATTAAGATCATGAAGATCGAAAAAGGAACGGATGATGATTCGCTTCCGATCCATTCGTTTTAAAGAGGGATTAGGGATTAGGGAATAGGGATTAGAAGGGTTACGACAATCCATATTCCGAATCACCGAATGTCCGCCTGCGCGGCAGCTGCTTTTCCTAATCCCTAATCCCTAATCCCTAATCCCTAATCCCTCAAAACCGACAAAGGAGGTTTTACCAATGAGATTTGAACTGCTCCATCCCGCCGACCAGCTTGTGATGATTATGAACCGCATCTACTATTACGGCATGACCACCACCTCCGGCGGCAACCTGTCCATCAGGGACGACAACGGCGACATCTGGATCACGCCCTCCGGCATCGACAAGGGCAACCTGACCCGCGCCGACATGTGCCAGGTGAAGCCCGACGGCACGGTGATCGGGCCGCACCGGCCCTCGGTGGAGCTGCCGTTCCACTCCGAGATCTACCGCCGCCGCCCGGACCTGAAGGGCATACTGCACGCCCATCCCCCCACGCTGGTGGCGTTTTCGCTGGCGCGGAAGATCCCGGACATCTCGCTGGTGCCCAACGCCTCCGAGGTGTGCGGCCGGGTGACCTATGCCAAGTACGAGGTGCCCGGCTCCAAAAAGCTGGGCGAGTACATCGCCGCCGAGTTCGAGAAGGGCTACAACACCGTGATGATGGAGAACCACGGCGTGGTCATCGGCCACAAGGACCTGTTCTCCGCCTTCATGGCCTTCGAGACGCTGG
>Ga0326514_10002594_pt1 | contig 11499 bp, 28 predicted proteins | sample 3_2548_0518_D_FD_203653 | JGI IMG/M metagenome (GOLD analysis project Ga0326514, IMG submission 203653) | Bovine rumen microbial communities from UC Davis, California, United States - 3_2548_0518 | ecosystem: Host-associated > Mammals > Digestive system > Stomach > Rumen | place: USA... | reverse complement strand
CTTCCGATTGGAAAAACGCCCCGGCGGGGGGGCGACTTCCGGGGGGCGACTTCCGGGGGGCGACTTCCGGGGGGCGACTTCCGGGGGGCGACTTCCGGGGGCGGGCTTCCGGGGGCGGGCTTCCGGGGGCGGGCTTCCGGGGGCGGGGCGAAAACGCCCCGCCAGGAAATCGCTGCGGGATGGAATATTTCTGACCCCCCGCGCAGGGCGGGCGTAGTGCGCCCAGAATTTGCGGCAGAACATGCCCGCGAAAATTTTCTTGGGAGCATGGAATATTTCCGCCGCCCCGCGCATGGTATGGGGCGGGCGGGGCGATGAACACGCCGCCCGACGGGGCATGAGAAAATCAATAACAAGCGGAGGAAATAGCGATGAATTACAAGGTACACTATGGCAAGCGCGGCAAGGTTTTTGCAACGCTCGCGGAAGCAAGCGCGTATGCAAATGAGATTATGCGACGATTCGGAGTTATCGTCGCCGTGACAGAAACGAAAGCACGGGCGACGCATATTTACGAATTGGGCTAAACCGGGAGGTGACGGAATACGGAAACATTGGGGCGGCTTTTGCCGCCCCGTATTTTTTTTGCCCTTTTTTGGAAAAGCCGCCTGTCTGATCCGCCGCCGGGGCGCATAAATATTCAAAAATATTTTTTATTCATGGAATATTTCTGATGCGCCGCGCATGGTAGTTATTTCCCGCCGCGCCAGGGCTTGACAAGACGAAAACGCCCCGGAAAACGCCCCGGAAAGCGCAATAAATAAGGTATAAAGGGGCGGAAAAATTTTTTTGAAAGCGTGGAATATTTTCCGCCCCTTGCGCATGGTATAGGGCGGGCGGGGCGATGACGTGCCGCCCGCCGCCCGCCGCCCGCCGCCCGCCGCCCCTTTGCGGGGGCGCGGCGCGGGGCGCACGACATGCGCGGGGCGCGGGCGGGGCGCGTGATACATTCAAATATGACGCGCCGCGAAAATCCTGCGGGGCGGGCGGAAACAATTCGCCCCGCAAAAAATCGCCCCGCAAAAATCCGAAATATTCGGCGGAAAAAAATTTTTCCCGCATGGAATATTTCAGCCCCGCCGCGCATGGTATAGGGCGGCGAGAGAAAAACGAAAACAATCCCCCCGGGCGATACGCCCCGGGGGGAAAACATTTTAAGGGGGTTTTCCAATGTACAGCGAAAAGTCACTCAAGAAACTTGTCAAGCTGATGAAAGAACACGGCAAGATGCTCGCCGAAATTCCCGTGGAGGATATCAAGATGGCGATATCCAAGGGAAACCGGAAAATCGGGCGCGTGATGAATGTGTCCCTGCCGCCCCTGCTTTCCTGCGCGAACTGTTCCGGGTGTAGCAAACTTTGCTACGATATCAAGGCTTGCCTGCAATACCCGGACACGGTCATCGATGCGCGGATGCGGAATTTCGCTATCCTGCAAAAAGACCGGGAGGAATATTTCCGCCGCATCAACGACGCGATTTCCCGCCGCCGTCTTCACAAGTTCTTCCGCTGGCACGTTGCCGGGGATATCATCGACGCGGATTATTTCGCCCGCATGGTCGAAATCGCCCGCCGTCACCCGGATTTCAAGTTCTGGACGTATACGAAAAACTACGCCGTCGTGAACGAATGGGTAGACAAAAACGGGCGCGACGCGCTCCCGGCGAATCTGTCCGTGATGTTTTCCGAGTGGCGCGGGATGCCGATGGATAACCCGCATGGCTTCCCGGAATTCCGGGTCGTATTCAAGGATGAGACGCCCCCGGCGGGCTTCTACTGCCCCGGCAACTGCGATGTATGCAAAGAAATCAATCGCGGATGCATCGCGGGCGAGACCACCTACTGCAACGAGCATTAAAAACCTGGCGGAATCGGGGCGGAGAAATCCGCCCCGTATATTTTTTTGCCCATTTTTGGCGGTGAAAAATTTTCCTGGCGGAGTGGAATATTTTCGGCTAGTCGTGTTTTCGCGGGTATCTGATCTTTTTTCGGCGGCGAAAAATTTTTTTGAAAGCATGGAATATTTTAGGCTTGCCGCGCATGGTATGGGGCGGAAAGCAAAAAACGAAAATCGGAGGTCAAAAAACGATGCGTAAATTCATTTGTGATAGAGATAGCGTCATCACGCTGGAGGAACTGCAAAACGGGGATGAATTCAAAGAATTCATGGAGGAAAACCCGGACGAAAGTTTTTCCCGTTATCTGGAACTGTGCATGTACTGGAATAACGGAATGCTGGAGGAAATCCTCACGGCGGATACGCCCGCCGAAAATCGCCGGGGCGCGGTCATGCTTTGCTCCGTGTTAGACGACGGCGACGACATCAATTACCCGTGGGTCGCGTATCTGAACGCGGCGGAAATCGCACAGCAGAAAAGTCACGGAAAAATCGTCATGCCCTACATCGGCGAGTGGTGCTGAAAATCGGCGAGAAAAAATTTGCGGGGGGCGGAATATTTTCCGCCCCCCGCGCATGGTAAGGGGCGGCGAGAGAAAAACGAACGGAGGAATTACACATGAGCATTCTTGAAATCTACGAACTGTTGCGCGAGTACGGAAACGAGATGGAGGTGCGCAAGGCTGTTCACCTGCACGATGAGGATGAACCGAACGAATATGTCATAACCTACAAGGGGGTTATGGTGGGAAGCGAACTGGTGGACGCCGATTCCGTCAGATACTACATCAAAAAATATTTCTGAGCGTGGAATATTTTCCGCCCCTTGCGCATGGTAAGGGGCGGAAAGAGAAATCAAAAATCGGAGGTGCTGAACATGTGGGAACTGGTAATCAAATGGGCAAGCGGAGACAAGACGATATACAGCTACGACACCCGCGCCGAAGCGGAGCGGGCGGGCGACGGGATGGAAACCGCGCTGGGGGAGCAAATCAACTGGTACGGGGTGCGCCCCCGGAAGTACGGGAGACGCGCATGAAATTCTACCACATGATAATCGCAAGACCTGCCGCCGAAAATGTCGGCGACACTTCCACGCGCCGCGAGTACATCTCCCGGCATCAGGGAAGCGCCCCGGCGGGATGGGTGTGCTTGGGCGTGTGCGGCTACCACGAAACGCCAAAGGAGGACAAGCGAGCGCAGGATTTCGGCGAGTGAAAATTTTCCTGGCGGGGCGGAATATTTCTTCCGCCCCGCGCATGGTATAGGGCGGAACGAAAAACAACTGGGGAGGTTGCTGAAATGACGAAAGCTGAAGAACTGAAAGTGCTGGAAAAAATCGACGCGCTCATCAAGTCCACCGGGGAAGATTCCTACATCGCGATGACCTTTGCGGGAATCGTCGATGTCGCCCGGACGAATATCGAAAACGACTGGGGGGAAGCGCCGGTGGAGGACTTGGCGGCGGCGCGGGAGAAAATCCGCAAGATGGAAGTCATCGCCAAACTCCATTCCGAGCAGTACGACGGGCTGATGGAGAACTACAAAAAGCTGTCGGAACTGTATCGCTTCGCCGCGCAGACGATACGGGCGGCGCAGTGCTATGTCCACGCCGAAAGAGTCCGTCTGATGAATGAGTTAGACGCGCTTTCGAAAAATGTCAGCGATGAGGATATCACCTATGCGTTCAGGCAACACAAACAGGCGCAAATCGCGGAGCGTCGTTGCGCCGAGGTGCTGGATGCCTACCCGCGCTCCCCGGCATATAACGAATGCTGATGCGGAACAAGCGCCCCCCGGAGATCTTACGGGGGGCGCTTCCCCATGAGAAAATATATTTGAGAGCATGGAATATTTGGAGGTGGTCGCGCATAGCATAGGGCGGAACGAAAAACGGAAACGCAAGAACGGAGGATTTGAGATGACAGTAGTAAAGCAACTCGCAAGCGACGAGAGGAACGGCATCGCGGTGACGGCTACCGAGAACTGGGATAAGTTCAGCTCCGTTCCCTACTATGAGATATCGGTCGCCAGAGGTTCGATGGCGTTCCTCGTCATCAAGACGGCAAGAACGACGTGGCGCAGGAAATTCCGGGAGGTGACGGCGCAGTACCTCCGCTGAAAAAAATTTCCTGGCGTGGAATATTTCCCGCCCCCCGCGCATGGTATAGGTCGGAAACCAAAAACAAAACAAAACGAAAAGGAGAATGAACATCATGACGAACAAGCAACTGGATAACCGAATCAAGAAACTTCAGGCGCTGGAAGCCCAGCAGAAAGAACTGGAGAAACAGGCGGAGGAAATCCGCGCCGAACTCAAGGCTGACCTTGAGAGCAAGGGCGAAGAGGAACACGATACCGGGAACTTCATCATTCGGTGGAAAGAGATCATCACCAACCGGCTGGACAGCAAGGCGCTCAAGAAAGCCCTGCCCGATGTCTTCGCCATGTATTCCTGCGTCAGCACCAGCCGCCGCTTCACCATCGCCTGAGTTTCGGCGAGCGAAAAAACGAAAGGAGAAAATCACAATGAAACACATCCCGGAAATCGGCGAGAAGCTGTACATCTACACCCCCTGCAATGACATGTGGGTCTCTATGGTCCGCAAACCCTTTACTGTGGAGTCCGTCAACAAGACGGGAACGGTCTGCGTCATCCGCGCCGCCCGCCCGGTCTTCTTCGGTCCCCAGTACTACGACACGCTCCCGGACACCATCGTGGATGACCCGGACGGCAAGCGGCTGAAATTCCGGTGGTCGGAAAAGAAACAGAGGTGGCAGGAATCCCCGGCGGATTCTTATCCCCGTGTGGCGGTCTTCGGCGGCTGGGATTATCAGCCCTATTTGAACTGAAAAATAATTTCGCGGGGGGCGGAATATTTTTCGCCCCCCGCGCATGGTAAAGAGCGAACAAGGAAAGGAGGATTCACAATGCTGGTCAAGGGGAAGACTTACGTTTATCAGTACAACGGGCAGGAGCGGCGCGGGGTGTATCTCCGCAGTACGCCCGCATGGAACATCTTCCAGAGAGACGGCGGCGAGGATTGGCTGAAGTCCTATGCCCCCTACTACGAAAGCGAGGAGGAGAAAAAGACGGTGGAGGAAATCGTGCGCGGCATCGAAAAGTCGGTGCATGTCCCGGATGTCGTCCTCTTCCCGGCAGGATATCGCAGAAAATAATTTCGGAACGACGGAATATTCGGAGGTGGTCGCGCATAGTATAGGGCGCAAGGGAAACCGAACAGACAACGACAAACAACCGAAAGGAGAACGAACATGAGTGATCTGACGAAAAAGAGAATGCGCTATGAAATTCTGGAGGATGTGGAGACGTTCCTCCAGAACCGCATCAAGTCCTGCGAGGAGGAAATCGAATGGAGGTCTCAGCCGGACGATGACGGAAATATCCCGGAGTGGCGGCAGGAGGAAATCGGCAAGAACCGCGACAAGATTTCCGAAATCCAGGAAGTCATCAAGGCGCTGCCGAAGCTGGGCTGACGGTTTTTCAAACGCCCCGGAAATCTCCGGGGCGTTTCATAAAGCTGTCAGAAACGGAGGAAAGAACATGTACGAAGCGAACAAAGAACTGGTGGTGCGCATGTTGGATGAGATGCCGCCCGCAAAGAAAGAGAGTCTGCGCAAGTCGCTGACCCGGAACAGTATGCTGACCAGTTACTACGGGCTTTCATTCGGTACGCTGTCGGTGTACAAGGAAGGATTCTATCTTGAATTCACAGGAACGCGGTGCGCGTTCAGCGTCTACGCGCAGGACGATGACGGGGAGCTGAGATTCACCCGCAAGCCGAACGAAAGGAATCTGAGTCTGCTGTACCGCGAAAGCATATACGACACGCTCAGTTTCATCGATTGGAACAGATATTGAAAGGGGAAGAAAAATGAACAGGCGGAATCGGAAATGGCGGCGCGGAGACTATGTCCTCGCCGCCATCGCATTTGTAGGCTTCCTGCTGACGCTCACGGAGAAAGACGGCGGCGCGTGGGCGGGAACATTCATCGGAGCGGCAATGCTCGTAGCGGGCGCTGTGGCGCTTCTGAGAGCAAAAATAATCTTCTGGTGTCGGAATATTTTTCTGCGGTCGCGCATGGTATAGGGCGGAAACTGAAAACGGAAAGGAGAAAACGGAATGGACGAACTGGTGTACTACGCTTACAAATCCCGCGACGGGCATGTCTACCTCATGCGGGAATCCTTGAACCCCGCGCTGATGACCGGGGATTATCCCCTGTTTTCCACGGCGGAAGAGTGCGAAACGTACTGGAAAGAGAACGGAATGAAAATCGACAGGAGGTGTTTCTAAGGTGAAGCTGTCAGAACTGGTTCGCGAACTCCAAGAAATTCTCACGGAGAACGGGGATATGGAGGTCGTTGTGTGTGCGGACGGAAGCACCTACCATGCGGTAGAACTGGAGATTGACGACGAGATCCTTTATGTCGAGGTCTATAAGTTCTTCTGACTAAAAAATCCTGGCGCGTGGAATATTTTCGCCGACACGCGCATGGTAAGGGGCGGCGAACAAAAAAACAAAACAAAAAGGAGAATGAACAATGCCTGCTGAATTCGACGCTAAACTCGACACTATGATGTATGTCCGCGAAAAGCCTTGGCACGGGATGGGAACGATGGTCATGGACGCTCCCACCTCCGCCGACGCCCTCCGCCTTTCCGGTCTGGACTGGACTGTGGAACAGCGCCCGGTCTTCCTCGCCGACTCCGGTAGCCCCATCGCCAACTACAAGGCGAACGTGCGAAGCACGGACGGAACTGTGCTGGGCATCGTGACCGACAGATATCAGATCGTACAGAATGCGGATGCGTTCGCGTGGACGGACGAACTCATCACCGGGGAAGTCCGCTACGAAACTGCGGGGAGTCTTCGCGGCGGGAAGAAAATCTGGCTACTCGCCAAGATGCCCACGGCGAAAGTCGCCGGGGATGATGTGGAGCCCTACCTCTGCTTCTCCAACACCCACGACGGGAGCGGCGCTGTGAAAGTCTGCATGACTCCTGTGCGCGTCGTCTGCAACAATACGCTGAACCTCGCGCTGAACACGGCGAAGCGTTCGTGGGCGATGAAGCATGTGGGCGATATGTCCAGTAAGCTGGACGAAGCCCGCATGACTCTGGAACTCGCCGACAGATACATGCTGGAACTGGACACCGTCGCCGACCGGCTGGCGAATGTATCCGTCACGGACACCAAGCTGGAGGAAATCCTGCGCGAGATGTTCCCGCTCAAGGAGAACGCCACCGAGCGCCAGAAGAACACAGTTCAGGCTGTGAAAGACGAGTTCATGATCTGCTACTTCATGCCTGACCTCGCCAAGTTCCGGGGGACCGGTTGGGGCGTAGTGAACGCCATGGCGGACATGGTTGACCACTCCCGTCCGCGCCGGGATACCGGGAACTACCGGGAGAACAACTGGGGGCGCATCATGGACGGACACGAACTCCTCGACCGGGTCACCACCAAGGTGATGGCGATGGTCTGAGCGGAAAATAAAAATCCTGGCGGGGCGGAATATTTCTTCCGCCCCGCGCATAGCATAGCGCGGAACAAAAAACGAAAGGAGAATTCTAATGCGTTTCTTTGAAAACCTACTGGTAACTGCCGCCCGCCGTGCGGCGTACATGGAAGACAAAAATCTGATTTCTCTCCCCGCCGGGACGGAAGGAGAGGACGAGGTGGCGGAGTTCTGCGCCGACTTGGCAAACGGATATCTTTCCCAGAGTTCCGAGAGTTTCGACGAGTACATCGAAAAGCGTCTGCTGGAAAAGTACAAGGTCGAAGAACAGCCCCCTGTTCGGCCCTCGAAAAACCCGGATGAGCGCATCCACTTTACTGTCCATGCTACGCCGATGGCAATGCCGGAGTACGACATGAAGCCCATCCACCGGGTCATGTGGGAGGCGCTCTTCGGAGAACACGGGAGCATGTACGCCCTGCAAACCGACGGAGGCGAGGGGTGCATGTTCGTCCCCAAGGACGGAAATCTCGACGAAGCATGGATTTACTACGACGACGCGCTCATCCGGGAGTATCTGGAAGCGGAAGCCAAGGATGTCCTCACCCCGGAATACATGAAGACCCTCTGCCCGTTCCCGGAACTGATGACCGACAAGGTCTGCGACGCAATGATGGAAGCGCTGAGAAACGCCGAGTAAATAATTTCGCGGGGCGGAATATTTCTTCCGCCCCGCGCATGGTATAGGGCAGAAAGGAGAACGCGAATGGCAAGGAGAAAAATCTGCGGCTTGAGTTACACGGAATCCGCCAAAGCGGTGGAGAACTGGAACGGAAAGATCATGTATCAGCGCGGGGTCTGGAATCCCTACGCCCCGGAGGAAAAGGAATCCGCCTTGAAGCGGATCTCCTCCAGCGGCTACGGCGTGGATGTCTACGCCGATGACGAGACCGAAACCCTGTATGTCTCGCAGCCCGTGGCGTCTGACATGTGGTAAGAAAGGAGAACTGCACATGTACGGAGTCTTCGTAAATGAGGACGGCGGAATCCCCTACGCCCAGGCAATCGTCGAGGGTCGCAAAACAATCGAAACCAGAAGCAAGGCGATGCTCCGGCAGTTGGTCGGTGAGCGTGTCGCGGTCATCCGTACCCGTCGTGGAAAATCTCCGATGGTGCTGGGATATGTGGACATCGTCGGCGATGCCCATCGCAACGGCAAGTGGATGGATGAAAACAGAGACCTGACGCTCATCCCCCCCGGCAGCAAGTACGATGCGAACGGGTGGGCTAAGTGGTGCTACTTCCTGAGCAATCCTGAGAAGTGCGAACCCTACCCCCTCCCGGCGGATGCCGTTCGCCACGGCAGGTCGTGGTGCGAGTTTGAAAAATAATTTCCAGACTACGGAATATTTCAATCAGCCCGCGCATGGTAGTGGGTGGAAAGGAGACGACGATATGGCTGAACATGAAGAGTTCAGAAACCTCGCCAAGTCTATCGGAGCGGAAGACTTGGAAATCAAATTCGCGTACGAAAACCCCTACGCCGACCGCACCTGCGAGGTGACGCGCCGGGGCGAATCCGTGTTCGTGTGCTTTGCTTGCAACGGGAGACCCCATAACGAACTGGACTACGCCGCCTGTATCGCCAACTCGATTGGATGGTACATGATGTACCCCACAGCGGAGCGCTACTGCGAAGCGTCCGGCGAGGAAGAGACCTGTTTCCTTCTGGCAAAGGGAACGTACACCAACATGCGGAAGCTGTTTTCCGTGGAGGAACTGCGCAAGTTCTGGGATGCATTCGGCTACTACTTCTGATCGGAGGTAAAAAAATGGTTTGGTTCATCGACGAGTATCTGGATATTGTCCTGCGAGAGATGAAGCTCTGCCCCGGCGTGGATATCAGCGTCGAGACGCCAGAACTTGACGGGGTGAGCGTCTGCATCTACATCACTTGGCACTCCCCCGGCATCAATGTGGGCTGGTATCCCATCTGTCAGATTGAGTACAAAGACGGGACGATTTTCCACCGGGAGGGTCCGGAAGACCCGGACGGATGGGAAGAGTTCGTGGAACAAGCGGCGGACGCCCTTGCGGCGGCATTAAAGAAAGGAGAAAACTAATGGACGTTTATGATTTTCTGAATCTCGCTACGGACCTGTCCGGGGTCATCGTCAGCATCTTCGACTGCGATTCTCAGTCGGTGGTGTTCGACAGCGCAAAAGGCGGAGAGTGCTTCGACATCGACGATGCCGGTGCTTTCCACGACTACGAAGTCTATAGCTACGACCTGTGCAGGAACAACGACGGGGATGTCTGCCTTGAGCTGAACATCAGCATGGGCGGCGACGAGTGAAAGGAGGATAAACATGGGTCTGTCTTGGGATTGGAACGGCAAGTGCGGGGAGATCACGCTTGAGCAGCAGCGCTCCGACGGAACATGGGCGCAGTTCCCCATCTCCCTCTATCAGGGCAACGCGTTCCTCATCATGATTTCGGAATATGATGACAACACCTACCAGCTTTTTTCGTTCTTCACGGGGAAAGAACACGCGAAGAACTGCCTGGGGCTGTCGAAAAGCTACACGGAGAACATCTTCCAGAGAGACTACCAGAGGTTCTCCAAGCTGCGGCTGAACAAGAAGAAGTACAGCTACACCAAAGACCTCGTCGAGATGTTCGTCCGGGCGTTCGACAACATCACCATCGAGATCTATTCGGAGGAGGAAAAAGCATGTACGGAAACCGCATGACGAAGACCGTTGAGGTCACCATCACCCTGAGCGAACATGGCGACGTCCGCTTCGACTACTACGAGCCGGAAAGCGGCGACATGTATCGGGTCGCTACCACTCTGGAGCGCATGGCGGAGGACGAGACCGAGCGCGTCGGAACGGAGATCATGTCGTGGGCATCCCTTATGGCGGATGAGTTATCCGCAGAAAAAAAGTAGCAGGGCGCGGAATATTCCGCGCCCCTTGCGCATAGTAAGGGGCGCAAAACAAAAAAGGAGGAACGCATATGACCCTGTCGATTCATTCCGATATCGAGTACAAGCACTTCGAGGTCGTCACCAAGGACGAAAGGTTCTCCCGGTATCCCCTCGCCGGAGTCGCCGGATGGAACAATGACACTTACTTCACCTACATCGACAAGAATAACTGGTGGAAAGACCTGAGAGAAATCTCCCGCTTCGTGGAAAAAGAATTCCAGGAAGAGTGCCTGTTCAAAGTCGAGTGAGGGCTGCCGCATGAAAACCAACAACGTAATCATTCACGCCTACCCGGATTCCCCTTACATCGCAAAGGCAAAAATGAATTTCCGCTGGAATGACCGAATTGAAATGTCGGTCGTGATGCGAGACGAAGCGGCTTGCCGCGAGTATCTGGAGCGCCGTGGCTGGTCCGGCTTGAAAACCCGTGTGATTTCCCACAAGTCCGTGGAATATTCCGAATGACTTGCGCATAGTATAGGGCGCAAACCAAAAACCAGAAAGGAAGTGCAAAGCATGTCTCTTCGTTATTCCTACAAAAAGAAAGAAGAGTTCGACGATTGGCATTCCAATTGCTGCTTCGTCGATCTCAACGGCATGGCGACGCAAGCCTATGTTTTCGTCGCCGACGATATGTACTACCTGTGGCTGGAACAGGAGCAAGATCGAGACGAGTTGGAGGCTGAGTTCGGTCTGGGTTGTGTGTGGGACGAGTCCGCCGCCGACTGCGAGAAGTTCGGCGTCCGCACCTACTATGACCTCGATGAACTGAACGAGGAACTTTCCCGTTGCTCTGGAGATGAACAGACGCTGTTCTTCTACGAAGACGAACTGCTCGGAATCTGCGGATGCTGAAAGGAGGTGTGAACATGAAAGGGAAGAAACCTACCAAGGCGCAAATCGAAAACCTGGCGAACGACATCCGTGACTACCTGCTCCTCCGGGGCATGTGGCAGGACACGTTCATCTACTTCAACGGAAAGGCGTTCGGCACGGATGACGGGCATGGTCACTTCTACTACAACGACCCCACCCACTTGGTCGTGCTGGAGAACGAAGACCCCCATCGCTACACCGACTACGCCGGAGATATCCTCACCATGACCTTTGAGGGTCCCCTCTACGA
>Ga0326514_10002591_pt1 | contig 11505 bp, 9 predicted proteins | sample 3_2548_0518_D_FD_203653 | JGI IMG/M metagenome (GOLD analysis project Ga0326514, IMG submission 203653) | Bovine rumen microbial communities from UC Davis, California, United States - 3_2548_0518 | ecosystem: Host-associated > Mammals > Digestive system > Stomach > Rumen | place: USA: California... | reverse complement strand
TGTATTGAGTTGATTTATCTCAGCCAATATAAATCTGAGCTGTCGAGGATACAGTCGTTCGTCCGATTGAGAGTTATAATACGGTCTGGCACATAGTCTATAAGCCATAATCTATAGATACCTTTATCGTAAGATAGGAAAAACGATCCTTTCATCCCAAAGGAATAGTGGAGTAAGGCGATGTAGACGTCTGAACGTGGTTTTAAGCAATGGCAAGCATCTACAAAATTAATCTTTAAGTCCCTTATAGTTTGCTGCCATCTCAGTTAGGACTATAAACTGAACTGTTGTAAGACCAGGTGGGGTTATCGCTCCCTTCTGTGAACAAAAGCGATTGTAATGCTAGATCGTTCAAAGGTTAGGACCTGCGACTGTTAATCGCATTATGGGAGTTCAAGTCTCTCTCTAGCAGTTTGGTGAGGGTATCCCGCCTGAGCCATCATAAGTGCGTTTGTCAGATAAGACGTTAAAATCGACGTTAACATGGATTAGAGTTAAACTACCACCGATACGACCAAATATTCAGGACTTTGATTGTTTCTATACAGCCCGCCTGGAGGCGCGTAATATGTGGCTTTGTGGCAAACGTCTAATAAGAAGGCAAAGTAAACTCATTATATCAGTACTTATCACGCACTATGCGTACCAGGATAAGTCATCGTAACTTTCCTCCAGTTTGGTAGAGTTCGTCGCGGAGGTAAACCTAAACTACCAGATTAAAAATTATTTATTGATTTTTAATAAAATTTTTGTTATAATATATATAACAAAAGTGATAAACAACATCTTTAAGGAGGGGTTGCTATGGAAAACACCAGAGTAGTTATTTATATGGTAACTTATAAAGATGATTTCAACAAAAAGCATATAACTTTTGTAAGAAGCTATTCAGAAGTTAAGTTCCTTGAAGATCGTTTTGGAGTCGTTTATTTTGAGCGGCTGGATAGAGATAATGAATTTGCATTTTGATATATAATATATAGCAATGGTGACTGATTTTAATAGTGTACATAAACAATCAGAGAGTCCACCACACGTGCGGCGGTCGGAAGCGAGAGACCATAGCAGACTACCTAGGAGCTGGAGTCATGACCAGTGGAATTTAGGCTATAGTGAGTAGGGAGCCTAAGAAATGGACAAAGCTATATTCATATAAATCTTATTTTGACCACAGATTAAAGCATTGTGACTTTAATAGAACACAGGATAAGGAAGCGCTGGGCCTGAGGATAAGAGCTGTTGAAACTCTCGGCTATACATCTACTTGTAAAAATAGTGGGATTGATAAACGATAGACTGAATTTATCAATGGATTGAAAGCAAGATGCGGTCAACAAGGTGGGACAGGCAGAGAGAGAACATTTACCCACATTTTATACCTTGTAAGTTGTACAGGTTGATAAAGTTACGACTATATCAAAAAACTTTCTATCCGACAAGATATAAAACTGCTGTTTACATTGCTCATGCGAAACTTGATTGAGAAGAGAGCGGTCGGGACGGAGACCTTAAACCCGTTTCCATTTCGCCCAGTAGTCGAGAGGTTTAAGACAGCTGACTCTAAATCAGCGGAGCGCGGGTTCAAATCCTGCCTGGGTGACTTGACCGACGAGGTCGCTAAGAACTGGTTCTACCGCTTGGACTTCGCGGCGGTATAGAAAAAATCAGAAGTAGGAAGACAACTCTCTTTATGGAAAATCTCATGGAAGATAAATCTTTGTAGAATTTATCAGGAGATGCATGAAATTGTCAACTCTCCATTAGCTTGATGAAATTTTTAGAAATGGAGGTACAGTCCATTGTGCTAATATAAGCCAACAAGCTAGTGATGGTTTTAAGGGTTTATCCGATAAAAATCCTTATTTTTGATTTTTTTAAAAAAATATTATATAATATATTTATAAAGGTTAGGAAATAAAAAATATGAAGAAACATAGTAATATGTTTTATTTCCTAGATAAGAAGTTATGATTTGACGGAAGACCAATAGTTTTACTTCTTATCTTCCCTTAACAAAAAACTACTTAGGTTTGTTCTTTGGTTAATGCTCCTTTCGGATTAAAATAAAAAGCATTATTATGCGGGGTAGAGAAGTGGTTATCTCATCTCCCTCATAAGGAGAAAATCGTGGGTTCAAATCCCACCCGCCGCAATTTCGTCGATAGGCAAGCATTAAAAGCCGAGAAGAAAATAAAGTTCATATAATGGAACACTGTGAGGACTAACTCACAATCTATCCGATATGAAGCGCGAGGATGAGATAATTAAAAGTTGTGGAATCCATTTGAAATGCGTGTGATTGAGTAAATGCTGGGTTGAAACCGATTTATGACTGCACACTCGACGAAGTCTATTAAAATATATCACGCACAAAAATATATTTTAATAAAAGTTTCTTTTCTACTTTTGTTCTTAAAACAAAGAGAGTGACTTAGATATTCAAGAAGAATATCTCCGTGCTTGCGGTGATAGCGGTCGTTAATGAGTTCATATCCTTAATGAACGATTCCTCTGCGAGTGTGTAAAAAAGACAAGAGGTAAAAGCTGTCAAACTACTATACTCGTGAGTAGTTATGTGCGGGAGCCATGGTACTGTATAGTGTAAAATCATAACATACTGATTAAATTCAGAGAACCAATGTAATGTACTGGTGCAGTGGACATGTAGCCGCGTATATAGATCGCAAAAAGATCTATCGTTGGTCTGGTAACGTAAAAACTTTGCATACACTTTACGAAATAGTTGATTTCGCATGAAAGTGGAATGCTTTCAATTGGGTGGCAAGCACCTAAATAAACCAGATGTTGCCCTTATCCGCTAATGGTAGGCGAACTGACTTGTAATCAGTCAATACCCGTTCAAATCGGGTTGGGGGCTTAAAGATACATACAGCAATTTCGGAGGATAAAAATTATTTAGGCTAAAATAATTAAAAAGGTTCAAACCCTTTGAATGTATCTTGTTTTTATTTGGGTCGTTATACCGTAAGTAGTAGCGGGGCAATTTTAATCAAAATCATTAAAACTTTTTTGATATTATATATCAAAAAAGGAAATAAATACACTATGGCAACAGCAAAAGTAGATTTATTATCAAAAGAAGAATTAGAAGATATAGTAAAATCTTCTCGTACTTTACAAGAAGTATTAAAAAAAATTGGATATAGCTCGGTGAGTGGAGCCAATAGAAAAACTGTTCAAACAAGAATTGACAAATATAATATTTCTACAGCACATTTTACAATAGGTGTTGGTAAAGGTATTAAAAGAACAGAAGAAAATGTATTTTGTAAAAATTCTACAGCAACACAAGCTACTTTACGAAAATGGTATATAAAAGGAAATTACACTGAATACAAATGCTCAATTTGTGGACAATAGCCTTTTTGGAATGGAAAAGAATTATCATTAACTTTAGATCATATAGATGGAGACAATACTAATGATATTTTAACTAATCTTCGTTGGGTATGTCCTAATTGTGATAGACAATTAGAGACTTTTGGGAGCAAAAATAAAAGAAATTTTGGGAGTGTAGACGACTAAGGAGATCGGCGGGACTGTAAATTCCGTGGTGTAAGCACCGAGTGGGTTCGATTCCCTCTACTCCCATTTAAACAACGATCTGTTGTCAATTAACTCGGGTGGTGCAACTCCATCACGGCCCACGAAGCGAGGACTAAGTAAGAGATCGCTTATAAGGATTTGATCACCCATCTCTTTCTTCGAGAATGAAACCCAGGAAAACCGCGAAGCATCTCGTTAATCACTGCGGCGGTACGCGTGTAATTGTAGTGTAATGGTAGCATATAACTTTTCCAAAGTTATGGTGAGGGTTCAAATCCCTTCAGTTACTTAAATAAATAAAGACCATTCCAGCCAATCACATACGACAGTTGGAATAGAAAGGTCGGCTAACACCCGATGGAGTAGATTTAGTGGACGAGGAAATTTTGTAACTCCATTATTCAACTAAAAACCTCGTTATGGTCTTGTAAAAATATAAATAAGTCACATACAGCAATTTTACTCGGTCCTTCCGAGAGTAGCCAAACGGTTAAGGCATCTATCTGAAAAATAGACATTTCTGGTTCGAATCCAGACTTAAAAATGTGACTTGAATTTGCGGTTGTGGCGCAATTGACTTATAATTAATAGATTAAGGATTTGAGACGCTTGGAGAGTTTCATAAGGGGTCATAGCTCAATTGGGAGAGCACATCCTTTGCAAGGATGAGGCCGAGAGTTCGATTCTCTCTGACTCCATTTTCTGGTTGCATCTTTATTAGTTTTGACACAACCATTAATAAATTATGACATTAAACTAATTATATTCCGTGTACACAATGGAAGATCCTCAGGTTTGGTAGTTTCAGCGAGCAGAGATGGAAACTACCTATAGGCTCGATTAATTCAGCTGGGAGAATGCGACTCTTACAAAGTCGAAGTCGTTGGTTCAAGTCCAACATCGAGTATTATTTGCGGCTGTGGCGAAACAGGTAGGCGCAAGGGACTTAAAATCCCTCGGTAGAGATACCATGCGGGTTCAAATCCCGCCAGCCGCATTATCCTAAGTTGACATATAGTAACCTAGGTATGGTAGTATTTGAAATAGTATTATCTAGTCAACAGGCGTGAGTTAACCACGATAAGTAAACAGTCTCTGCCAGAGAGATGATAATGGTGGATTGGAAAGTAGTGAAGCTAATAGCTACAAGTAGGATATCCTCATCTGGCTTTTTAATAATAATATTATTTTATTTTTACATGTAAAAAGGAGATAAATAAATGAATAACGTAAGACTTAAACTTGCGCCGCCTTGGATTACTTATATGAATTAGATTCAGGCACTTTTTGACGGAGACCCACAGATTGCTTGTAATATTAATTGGAGCGCTTCTGAACCTTCAATTACTCTTGCAACAAATAATGGAGATAAAGCAACTGCTCTTGCGATTCTTCTTCCGCCAACAAAAATGTTTGGCAATGTTATATTAACAATTAATATCGACGGTCCATTTAGTAATAGAGCTTTTACATCTGCAAAAGAATTATTTGAAGTTGTTTTTGAAAAGAATCCTGCATTTGCATATTGTGTGGCTCCAGCTCAAGAGGGATATCAATGGATTGATTTTACATATGTTGTATTTAAAAATTGCGTGGTTCAGTTCTTCAATGATAATTTAAATGATCCTCATGGAGTTGTTAGCACCCTTTATCAGGACATTGCCGCAGAAGTTTTTAAAGATATGCATTATACAGGTGGTTGTGTTTGCTATTGTACAGATGTAGAACGTAAGTTAGGAAAACCGCTTGGAGAATGGCCCTAAGTCTTAATTAAATATAGAAATGTAATGGATTGAATTAATTAATAGATTCAATCCATTTTTTAATATAAAAATAAGGAAGGAAAAATGATGGGAATTAATATAATTACTGCCAACTTTAGTAATGGCGGAAGATAGTCCATCACAAGAAAATTATATCAATATGATTATGGACAAATAATTAATATAAAAGGTTTAAATTTACCTTCTACTTTTGAAGTTCATATTTCTAATGATAATAAAGCTAATACTTGATTTTTTAAAAAAATTTTGATATAATATATTTATAAGATAAGGGACAGACAGTAATATTTTACAGAATGATTTAATTAAAATTTTTGAAGTTTAATTAATATATATATTAAAACATTATAGAGTCCCTTGTTAACGAGATAGTAGTGTAATGGTAGCACACTTCATTTGGGATGAAGAGGAGGCGTTCGAGTCGCACTATTTCGATTAAAGACACATTCAGCAAAATGCTATATCGCAAGATATTGTGGGTTCGAGTCCCATCATTCCTTTAATAGAAATGTCGATCAATTGGAAGATCAATGCATAATTATGTGTCTTGTTTTATATAGCCCAGTCGCCAAGCGGTAAGGCACTAGACTTTGACTCTAGCATTTTCGCTGGTTCGAATCCAGCCTGGGCTGGTCATAATAAAAAAGGAGTGATGATTATGACTATTAAACTTTAGTAGAAAAAAGGAATTCAAATTAAAAATTCAGGTCAATGCACCAATTTTGGTGGTTTGTAGATAGTTGATAACAAACTATATACAATAAAAACTAAACGTAACAATAGGATTTCCGCAATTTCTGTTTATTAGAATTATCCAAAACAAAAACATATAACTCATAAATACAAAGACTGTTTACTACATGGAAATGATATGACTTATTATAATAATTAGTTATATATTGCTCCATGTAGTAATTTTTGTGGTTTAATATCTACATAGACTTGGAAATTTACTAAACTCGATTGTAATTTGCATATTAATGCAATAGCACATTATAAAAATAATAAGTTTTTTGTTTTATGTGAGGCGGGTGCCACATATAAGATTGCTATCATGCAGCGCGAAGGCTCAAGATTAATTGAGTTAAATAGCTGGACTGTGAGTAATATAAAAGCTAATCAAGGATATACAATATCTCAAGGTATGGCTTATAATCCAAATAGCAAATCAATTTATGTGGTTTTCACAAATCAAGATTATCAATCAAATGTAATATTAAAAAGCGGCATATACGCAACAGAACCTGATGTTATTTATTTAAGTAAAAAAGCTACCGCAGGTAAATATGAGCTTGAGGGTATTACCTTTAAAAAAGATGGTACAATGCTTTTAGGATCTAATCTTCCATCTGGAAAAGACTCGATATTTATTTCTACGGTCACCCGCCATTATAATCTAAAAGATTCAAAAGATATATAATGGAGGTTTAAATATGAATCTATTAATATTATTAGCATGCTTCTTTATTATATTCCCCATTCATCTTAACTATTGTTATAATTAGAATGTTAAAAATTATTAGCATATAATTAATGATGAAGTAAGTTTGCCAAGAGAAATAAGCATAGCAGAATTTCAATATAAAGGAATGATAGATTGGGGCGGCTGGACTTGGACTTACTACACACTAAGTATGTTTCCTGGTTAGACTTCGACTCCTGTTGAAGGTAAACATGTTAATTCAGATGGTTTTGTATGTGATGCGGATGGATATATAATTTTAGCATCGGTTGATTTACCGCCATATACGATGGTTGAAACACCCTTTGGGTATCGCGGGAAGGTGTATGACACCGGCTGCCCGCATGGAATATTGGATGTATACAGTGATTGGTAAGGAGAATAATATGAATATTCTTTATGAAGCAGATGATGGAACTATTTTTGATAATGAATATGATTGTCTTTTTTATGAAGAAAAAAAGGAACATTTAAATTTAGAAAATGTTCTTATCTACACAAAAGATAATATAACATTAGGATTTGATTTAGATGATCTCTTAAACGAAAAATATTATAATTATAGTGAAAAAGTCATTCTTCATGATGAAAAAGAATTTAAAGATTTCATTTGGTTAGCTGAGTATTGCGGCTGGTGTGAATGGTATGATTTTATTACTTCTCCTGGTATTTGGGTTAGATATGAAGAAAATGGCAATGGTCGTTGGAAAAAAGTAGATAAATTGACTTTATAAAAAATTTTTGTTATAATATATTTATAATAAATAAATAACATATGGGTGGCGGAAAAGGTAGACGCAGCAATGTAGGTAGTAACAGTACATAATGATACTGTGAGGAAATCGTAAAGACGAGGATGGATTGCTAATGTGTTCCGAACAGAACCTAATTGAATTAGCATATAAGGTGCAAATCCTTATCCCATATATATTTAAAAAAGGAGACTCATATAATGTGGTATGTAATTCATGCTTTTGAAGAAAAATATGGTGGATATCATGGGATAGAAGATTGGGCTATCAGTACAGGGACAGAAGAAGAAGCCATTGAAGAAGCAAGAGAACTTTCTTTAGATGTTATGAATTTTTATAGCTTTATTGTTGATGAATTAGAAAATGATGTTGAAGCTTTTACGGATGAAAATATGAGCGAAGATGATATTGAAGAACTTCGTTATGATATTTATAATGAAAATGTTGCTTATGAAATTTGGAAAATAAAGTCTAATATTATAAAAGAGTATGATATAGATACTCTTGAAAAATGGCTTTATGACGATCCTGAAGGTTTTATTGAAAAATATTGTAATAACGAATTACTTTGACAAAAGTAAAGGAGATAAAAGGATATGAATACTTTTCTTAATCAGATGACTAAAGATAGTAATTTTACTTATACAGAAAATGGCGGCGTGACTAGAAAAACTACCGAGTCTAAAGTACTTGATATGTTTGCGGTTGGTGGCGCATATCGACAGAGATCAGATGAAGATGTTATTCTTCTGTTTAAAAACGCTTTTGAAGAAGATCCTGATCTTGCTATGAAGTGTTTGTTCTATCTCAGAGACGTGCGCGGAGGACAGGGAGAACGACGTTTCTTTAGAGTCGCATATCGCTGGTTATGCAGAAATTATCCAACGATTGCTATTAAGAATCTTAATAATGTAAGCGAGTATGGTCGTTGGGATGATCTCATTTATTCGACGGAGGGGACTGGTGCCGAATCCGCAGCCTTCAATACTATTAAGCATCAGCTTGCTCTTGATCTTGAATGTAAAACACCTTCACTATTAGCTAAATGGATGCCTTCACAGAATGCGTCTAATTCTGAAACTAAACGACTTGGTCGCAAACTTGCTAAGTATCTTGCCATGACTAGTCGGGAGTATCGTAAAACCCTTTCCACTTTGCGTGAACGCATCAATGTTCTTGAGCGTCTTATGAGCGCAGGTGAGTGGAATAAAATCGAATTTGATAAGATCCCCTCTAGGGCTGGTATCATATATCGAAATGCCTTTGCTCGCCGCGATATTTTAGCAAAGAAATATGAAGAGTTTGCAAAGAATAAAGATACAAAAGTAAACGCAGAAGTTCTTTATCCACATGATATTGCTCATAGAGCCTTCCAGATGTCGAATTCAATGACCCCTATCGAAGATCCTGCGCGGCTAATGCTTCAGAAATATTGGAATGGATTGAAAGATTTTTATAACGGCAGAAAAGAAAATGGCATTGCAATAATTGATGTGTCTGGTTCTATGACAGGAACTCCAATGGAAGCTGCAGTTTCTATGGGCGCATATATTGCAGACAAATCACACGGGCCTTTTGCTAATCATTTTATTACTTTTTCTGAAAGACCTCAGTTAGTAAAATTTGAAGGTGTCGATATTGTTGACAAATTCCATCGCTGTGTAAGTGCAGATTGGGGTATGAATACTAATTTGCAGGCAGTATTTGATATGCTACTTAGAACTGCAAAAAATAGACATGTCAAAGTTGAAGATATTGTTTCTAAAATATTTATTTTTAGTGATATGGAATTTGATGGTTGTGTAACTTTTGATAAACCTAAAAATAGATGGGGTTACGGAAAAACTGTTGAATCCATTGATGAAATTAACTCTGATCTTGAAAAAATTAAGAAACAGTGGGAAGCTGAAGGGTATCCATTTCCAAAAGTAATCTTCTGGAATCTTAATTCTAGAGGTAGAAATATTATCCCAGCCATTGGTGAAGGATTTAGCTATGTTTCAGGTTTTTCGCCTGTTATGGTAGAAACTATTCTTAGTGGACGAGATGGATATGATTTAATGATTGCTAAATTGGTTGAATCCGGAAGATATAGTGCCGTTACGGCATAAATATAAATACTCTTGGGCAGATTTAATTAATTAATCTGCCCAAATTTTTATATTATATAGAATAAGAAATATAATATAAAAAGGAGATATGAACCTATGGAACACGAATTACAAAAGAAACTTAATGAACTTCCTAGCGTCCCATTAACAGGAAGAATGAAGAATTTAACAAATTATAAACAAGAAAAAATTACTTTTATTAAACCCGCTGAAAAAATTAATAATAGAATGTATTGGTGGGTAGTTTGTGATTGTGGAGAAATTTTAAAAGTACGAGCAGACTCTTCTATTAAATCATGTAAAAAATGCCAATATAAACAACAAAGTCAAGAACGAAAAGGAATATTAAAAAAAGATTTAACTAATCAAAAATTTGGTAAATTAACTGCTTTATATCCAACAAATCAATATCAAAATCATCATATTTTATGGCATTGTAAATGTGATTGTGGTAAAGAAATTGATGTTGTTGGGTCTAGTTTATTAAATGGGAACACACGTTCATGTGGCTGTTTAAAAAAAGATACTTCAAATTTTGTTCAATTGAAAAATAATTTAATTGGAAAAAAATTTGGATATTTAACAGTTTTAGAAGAAACAAATAAAAGAGAATATGGAAAAGTAATTTGGAAATGTCAATGTGACTGTAGAAATATTATATATCTTAATACAAGCAGATTAACTAGTGGGAATGATACGTCATGTGGATGTAAAACTCGTTCACTTGGAGAAAATATTATTAGAGATTTGCTTCTTGATAATCAAATTAATTTTATTCAAGAGTATTCAGAGGATTCTTTAAATCGTAAAAGATTTGATTTTGCTATTCTAAATGCCAATCAACAAGTCAGTAGATTAATTGAATACGACGGAGAGCAGCATTATTTTACTACTGGCGGATGGAATAATCAAGATCAATTACAAAAATGTATCAAATCAGATAATTTTAAAAACAAATGGGCTGCAGCGCATAATATTCCATTAATTCGTATTCCATATTGGGAAAGAGATAACATTACATTAGATATGTTACTAGGTGATCAATATCTTGTTAAATAAATATCAAGAGGGATGTGTGCAAACACATCCCTCTTTTTTGGCTTAACTTGGATAATTGATTTATAAAAATTTTAATAATAATTGTAAGAGAAATCTTTTATCTAAGGGAGGAATGCGCATGATAGAATTGCTTTAGCGCTACTCCTTATCTGAAATATTAATTTTTACTATTTTTTTAGCTTTAACTTTAAAAAGTTTTATTACTTTTTTAGATTGGGTTTATGAACGAATAAAAAAAGTTTTTAATTATGAACATACTAAATTAAATAATAAAGAAGAGTTAAGACAAAAATTACAAGAATAGAATTAGACAATAGCTATTTTAAAGAATAATCAATAGGCAACTGATAAAATTCTTCAAAATTTATCAGCAAAAATTGATATGTTAATAGATTCAGATAAGGATGATATAAAATCGTATATCACAAGAGAGCATCATTATTTTTGTTACCAAGTTGGTTGGATTGATGATTTCAGTCTTGATTGTCTTGAAAGACGCTACCAACATTATGAAGATGAAGGCGGTAATTCATTTGCAGCGGGCTTTATGAATGAATTAAGAGCTTTACCGAAACAACCGCCGCAATAGAATAAAAATATTCATCACAATTAATTTAATATAAAAGAGATAAAAGGAGAATAAGATGGCAATTGTAAATTTATATCCGCCAATAATGATGGATACTATTCCAGCTTTTATAAGAACAGAAACTTGTAAAATTTATTTTTCTCTATCACCATATAATAATGCTACAGCAATTAAAAATGTA
>Ga0326514_10002590_pt1 | contig 11506 bp, 7 predicted proteins | sample 3_2548_0518_D_FD_203653 | JGI IMG/M metagenome (GOLD analysis project Ga0326514, IMG submission 203653) | Bovine rumen microbial communities from UC Davis, California, United States - 3_2548_0518 | ecosystem: Host-associated > Mammals > Digestive system > Stomach > Rumen | place: USA: California... | reverse complement strand
TAACTATTAACCAAAAACTACTGATTTACCATCCTGGATTCTGCTGGAGACTTGGGTTATTGTTGATGTCACTGCCGGGGATGGGGAACAGTTCATTCTTTCCTGCCTTGAAACCAACACCGACAGCAGGTGTCTCCAGAACATTATATTCAGACGGGCTCTGGATGGTTGTATTATCGCCATTCTTGTAGCCCAGGAACTTATATTCCATCTTACCGCTGTTTGCCAGTACTGAAGCTGCATCACCCCAGCGCACAAGGTCGATGAAACGTATGCCTTCGTAGAAGAGTTCTGCCTCGCGCTCGGCCTTCACACCATAGTCAGCATTGTCCATATCGAGTGCAGGCGCATCGGCCAGACCAGCACGGCGGCGCACCTGGTTCAGGGCCTCCAGTCCGCTCATGGCTCCCTGGCTACCGCCCATAGCCACAGCCTCGGCATAGTTCAGCAATACCTCTGAATAGCGCATGTAGACAAGGTTCTTCTTTGAGAATTGATAATAGATGAAGCCACCACCCACGATGTCGGCCTGCATCGGCTGATATTTCACGTTGAAATAACCCTGACAATTAACCACCTGACCTGTCACGCCTTTTGCACCGCTGAAGCTATAGACCGTCTCATCAAGCAGGTCCTCATAGGCTGCCAACGTACCACGATAGCGGTTTGATTTCTTTCCGTCGGCAGTCACATCATGTTTAGCCATGAACTGTCCGAAAGCAGCTGATACACCAGCTCCGTAACCCCAAGCCTGACTCTGGCTCCAGTCATCAGGCACAGCAATCTGACCTGTTGGCAGTCCGAAGCAGGGCACGTCGAAACGTCCTTCTTGTGCTGAAGCATTAGCAGGATCATCGTTGAAGTCATATTCCCAGATGTTCTCAGCAGAGAAATCGGTCAGGCTGCTGCGCAAGGCAGTAAAGTCGGGTTCAAGCGCATATTTGTTTGTTGCAATCACATTGTTATAAAGCATCTGTGCAGCCTCATTGTATTTCTTCTCCCAGAGATAAGCCTTACCTAAGTAAGCATAGACAGCTTCACGAGTGAGACGTCCGCCAATAGCAGCCTGCCCGTCGGCACTGCCCTTCGAAGGGAGTACATTGGCAGCAGCCTGAAGCTCACTCTCAATGAATGCCCAGCTCTCAGCAGCAGGAGTGTTGCCCTCATTGCCTGTCATCACATGGTCTGCCAACGGAGGATTACCGAAAAGCTGCACCAGATTCATCATCGCAATGGCACGAATAGCACGAGCCTCGGCTACGGCACGGTTCTTTACTGCCTCACTGGCTGTCGTATTATTAGGCACATTATCAATAATCATCGTACACCAGTAGGCTTGTTTATAATAGTAGGCCCACACCATCGAATAAGTCACGCTCTCCGATGTCTCGTCATATTTATAGTATTCAGCCAACTCGCCGCCCATACGGCCCAGTTCGAAGCGCATACTCTTGGCACAGTCGGTCGTGTTTCCACCCATAGAATACCAGTTAAACGCATCACCATGCACCTTGCTGTATACGGCGGCAATCAGCGAGTTCACATCCTCGTCACTGCCATTGGTATAGACTTCCGTTCCCGTCACACCACGCTGTGGAATGTCCAGTTTGCTCTCTGAACAGGCGGTCATCGCCAATGCTGCCACAGCCACCATCATATATTTATATATCTTGTTCATAACTTTTTTACCTTTTTACTGTTTTACTTTTAAACTTTCCTTAGAATCCCACGTTGATACCGAATGAAACAGACTTGCTAATAGGATAGCCACCGAAGTCACAGGCCATGGAGTTAGAGTCGGTCGGACGCACCTCAGGATCATTGCCGGGATAATCGGTGAAGGTGAAGAAGTTGTCGAGTGATACGAAGGCACGGATGGAGTCCATGCTGATTTTCTTCAGGATGCTCTTCGGCAGGGTGTAGCCCAGCTGGATCTGCTTGATCTTGAAGAATGAGCCACTGAAAACGAAAGCATCAGAGTTGTAGAACTTTTGGTCTTTCTGATAGAGGGCACTCGGCATGGAGGCATTGCGGTTGCTCTCCGTCCAGCGATCCTCATAAAGGAACATGGGCTTCTGATTAGCCAGTCCTGCCAGACCATAGAGGATGCTCGATCCACTGGCACCGGCGCCATAGACTGAGAAGTCGAAGCCCTTATAGTCGAGGGCAATAGTGAAGCCGTAGGTGAAGTCGGGAATACCCTTGCCGAGATTCGTACGGTCGGCATCAGAGATCTCGCCGTCACCGTTCAGGTCCTTGTAGATGGCCTCACCCGTATTCTGGTCGATGTGGTCTATCTGATAGCCACGAATGTACCAGAGAGGATAGCCTTCCTCAAAGAAGGTTGCATAACCCTGACCACCCATGATCGTAGCACCGTTGATACGAGTGCCCTCGCCACGGTATTCTGCCACCTTGTTCTTCACGGTAGCCAGATTTCCCTTCACACTATATCCAAAGTCTCCGATGCGATCTTTCCATTCCAGTTCGAACTCAAAGCCCTGGTTGTTTACGCGCCCCAAGTTCTGCCATACTCGGTCAGCACCAGTGGTCAGCGGGGCTACCGACTCCACGAGCAAACCTTCGGTATTCTTGTTGTAATAGTCCATCGTGAAATTCAAACGACCGTTGAAGAAACGCAGGTCAAGACCAAGGTCAAACTGCTTCGACTCCTCCCAGCGGAGCGTCGGGTTGGCCAGACGACTGCCAGGATAGGTACCACTGTAGAGCTGGCCATTCATATAGTAGGTATTGTTGGCGGGCGAGATGGGGAATCCCGAGATTACTGTCGCACCCGAAGCGAGTGTAGCACGGTACATGTAGCCACCGTTAGATGCGAGATTCGAGATAGAACCGTTCTTACCGTAAGAGATACGCAACTTACCAAAGGTGAGGGGACTGTTTCCGCCAGCAGCATTCTTCATGAAATCCTCTTCTGTGAACACCCAACCGGCACTGACCGAGGGGAAATAACCCCAGTTGTGATCAAGGTCGAGATAGGCAGCATCGTAAGAGTCAGCACGGAAGTTCACCTGCACGTTATAGCGGTTCAGGAAACTCCATGACAAACGACCATAGTAGGCAATCTGACGCTTGGTGTCACGGTAACCGTTCACGTTGTCATCAGCAGCTGGTGTCGAGTAGTCCAGAAAGCGGTAGTTCGAAGCCTCATTAGTAAGACTGTTAGTGTTCACGTATGTACGGTCAGTCTCATTGTCGCTATACGACATACCAGCCATGATGCCCCAGTCACCCGCATTGGTCTCGATGTTATAGTTAGCGAAGTTCTCCCACTGGTAGTAGCGCTGCGTGTGCTGATAGTTCTCTAAATAGGGGCGTTCCTCCTCTGGCTTGCCGATATTGCCGAAGGAATCCCAGCCTGACTCCTGATAGCGATTGCTAACGAGGTTCATGAAGCGATAGCCCAGTCGGGTGGTGAAAATAAAGCCCTTGAATGGCTTCAAGTTGGCGAAAGTCATGCCATTGATACCGTATGCCTTGTTGCCCGGCTGATCCTTCGCCAGCGTTTTGATAGGGTTCTTCTGTGCCAGGTCTTGCCAGCTCACACCGTAATACCTACCCGCCCCGTCCTGATACGGATGGAGGCCGGCATTGATGGCATCCTGCACGTAGCTGGGCACTTGACTGTACACCACTGGCGTCAGTGGATCCATCTTGTTGATAGCAGCCATCTGACCATACTGGGCACTACCCTCCGAGATGGTGTTCGCGTCGATATAGCTCAACGAATTGTTCGTGCCCACCTCTAGCCAGGGCTTGATATTGTATGTGGCATTCAACTGGGCAGTGAAACGCTTGTAGAGGTCGTTCTTGCCCACGATCATACCATTGTTCTGCATGTAGCCGAGCGATACGAAGAAACTGCCGTTCTTATTGTTACCTGCAGCACCTATATTATATTTCTGCATCACGCCCGTCTTGAACAGCTCGTCCTGCCAGTCGGTGTCGGTTTTGCCGTCATAATACTGGTTCAGCATCGTCTCAAACGAGCCGGGAGCAGCCTCCTTATTATATTCGATAAACTGCTTGGCATTCATCACGTCCATCTTCTTTGCCAGCGTCGAATAAGTCAGCTGTGCGTCGAAGGTGATCTTCGTGTTGCCGTCCTTACCACCGTTCTTAGTTGTGATCAGCACCACGCCGTTACCGGCCTCTGCGCCATAGATGGCGGCCGAAGCGGCATCCTTCAGCACTTCAATGTTCTCAATGCTGCTAGGTTCCAGGTAGTCGATGCTCGACACCTTCAGACCATCGACCACATAGAGCGGATCGCTGGCACCGTTTGATGAATATCCACGCACACGGATGGTTGGAGAGGCCCCTGGTGCACCAGAATTGTTCACCACCTGCACACCCGACACTTTACCCTGCAGGGCCTCGGCGGCATTGGCACTCACCTTGTTCTTAAGATCGTCGCTCTTGATACTGCCAATGGCACCCGTCACGTTGCTCTTCTTCTGTACACCGTAACCGATTACCACCACATCGTTCAGCGTCGTGTCCTCAGGCTTCATTGTGATCTGGAGGGTTGATTTACCAGCCACCGGTACCTTCTGCGTCTGATAGCCTATATAGGAAATGGTAATAGTGGCCGACTCCGGTACATTCTTCAGCGTGAAATGACCATCAAAGTCAGTTACTGCTCCAACGCCGCTTTCCACAGCAATCGTAGCACCAATCAGAGGTTCACCGTTCTCATCGACAACGGTACCAGTCACGTCCTTACCCTGCTGCATCACGGCCTGTACGGAGTTTGCGTCTCCCGCAGCCTGCACCAGCACGGGCGTCATCGTCAACGCTCCCACGAGCATTGCACTCTTGAACATTTTGTTCACTCTTTGCTTTTTTTTCATCATGAGTGTGAGTTAGTTGTTTATTTACTTTGTTAATAGTTTTATTTTCGGTGGCAAAGATAAGGAGTTTTATCCAAACGGCTGTTATCCTAAAAACCAAACAATTTATCTTTTGGACGAAACCTTGTCAAAATAGACAAACATTCTATAAAAAGCCCCTGCCGTTTCTTGTATAAATGGCAGGGACAAATAGCAAAAAAGCCTTTTTATTTCGGCTGCAAGGCAGCATATTCCTTGGCGACGTTTGCGATACACGGACAGGCCTTATGTGGATTCAATTGCAGAAACAAAGGGCAAAAGTCATTTTCTTTTTCATAATCGTCCTCGTATATAAAGTGAATTGAATACTTTTAGTTGCTGCTGTTTGAAAGCGTTATAACCAGAAGGCCTACGACGAAAAGGGTGAACATCATGCCAACGAGGGCATTCGTACCCTTCGGCGCATCCTTGAATTCCTTCCAGATAAACACGCCCCAAATCATAGCCACCACAGGTGATGCGTTGCTCAAGGCGTAGGCGATGGCCGGATTGGCAGCGCCAGCCCCCATGAAACTGATGCACATGCCGCTCATCCAGATGAAACCACCCAGCATGCCAGTCAGATGCGTGCGGGTATCGCCTTTCCAATAGTCCGACATCGAGACCGGAAGCCCCTCCACAGGATGCTTCATGGCAAAGAGATTGAATATCGGGGTAGTGAGCAGCGCGCCAAGGCCGAAGAAGAACACGCCCGTATAGGGGGTGAAGGTGCCCGTGCCGCCAGACACGAATGCCGGGGATATGGATTTCACCACCAGCCCATAGAAAAACATGAAGCCAATGCCCGACACTACAGCCAGCATGATTCCTTTGGCAGGAGTAGTCTTTGTCGAGGCAGAAACTTTTCCGTAAGCCTTCCCACAAAGGATGATGGCCACCACAATAACAGCGATGCCAATCCACAAGAGCATCTGATTGCCAGGATAGGTCTCTCCTGCCAGCAGAATCAGGAAATAGTTGAATATAATACCGCCTATCCATCCGATACCTCCACCGACGGGGAAGCCCACCGACATGCCAGCCACTGCAATGGCAAGATTCAGGAACACATTGGCGAAATTCCAGATGATGCCGCCAAGCAGGGCATATACGACACTCGACATGTCGAGCCGGGCGAGATCGCCAAGAAACGTATGGTCATCATTGCCAAGGCAGCCCAGCGTGAGAGCGCCTACCAATCCCGTAAGAAAGAATCCGATGATAAAGTCCCAATAGAACAATTCAGGCCTCCAACTATCCTGAGCCACTAATTTCTGGGTATTGGCCCAGGAACCCCAGCAGACGCAGCAATAGATGCTGCACAGCAGGGCCGCGATATAATTACTTACTACAATCATGGCTGCCGGGATTATGCCTGATGTACATACAGATTCCAGCCCAGATAGGTCTCGATGGCTTCACTGAGGATATCGACCACATCCGTACGACACATCGCCACATGATGTTCGAATCCATTCTTACAGATGTATTTCATCAATTTCTGCAGCTCATCCACCTGTGTCACAGCGATACAGCCATCCATGCCATAGGGGTCGTTGGTCATCTGACCCTTCCCAAGATAAGCCTTAATCTGCCCCTTCGGATCATCGGTAGATAGGCGGAAGAATGTGAATGGTCCCTCAGAGGTCTTAGCATAGACAGCACCAAAAGTATTAACCTTCCCCAGTGTGCGGCCCAGGACACCGAGCGGTCCAACCTTCAAGTTGTCATTGCCAACGAATGACTTCGGGAAATTGCCGCAGTGTGTGCAGACGCACTTGTTGCGATCTTCTGCAAAGTTATTGTTCCAGTCGAGCAGTGCCGGAGCCTGCTGGCTGGCCAGCGAGAGGGCATACATCGACACTGCACCCGCCAAGTCGGTCTCACACGCAGCGGGAATGAGCTTGTCTGAAAGCATCGACATCGTGACGCAGGCTGCACAGCCATAGTTCTGTTCCAGCGAATCCCAGCACTGGATGGCTACCGCCTGTACATCATTGGCCTCTATCCATTTCTCAACTGCTACGCCAAACTTAGCTTGCAGGTTCAGTTTCTCACGATAAGCCTCCGGCACCTGGGCATAATGGCGGATACGCTCGCACATGGCCTTGAGCTTCGGATCATCATCGCCAATCTTCTGGGCGGCAAATATTATTTCAGAGAGGTCGGCGGGCACAACCGTTATGCCAGAACGCTGCAACAGCTTCTCGCTGGCACGGCAAGTATTGAAGCCAAGCGGACGTGTGCCAATCTGCCCGATACGGCAGTGGCGCAGACCGTTCACCACGCGGCATACGGCTGCGAATTTATTGATGTCTTGCAAAAGCAGCGGACTATAGATTGAATAGGTATGCAGCGTCGTGTCAGTAAAGGGGATACCATACTGATAGAGGTTGTTGCATACAGAAATCTTGCCACAGAATGCATCGCGGCGCGAGTCGAGGTCCACCTTGTCGTTCTCGTCATCACAAGCCTGCACCATCACAGGTACGCCAAGGTTGGCATCGCTGATGGCATTGATGATGCCAATCTCAAAGCCGAAATTAGGCAGCGACACAATAATACCGTCAATCTCATCGCGGTGCGCACGGAACTGTTGAGACACCATCAGTCCATCCTCACGCGTCTCAATACTGCTACTGCCCGTCGGGGTTGCATCCTCCGGCAGGATGACATACTCATATCCGCCCTCTGCGAGGGTCTTCAGCAACTGCTTGCGCACATCGCGTGCAAGTTCGGAGTTAAAATAGGCGCGAGTACCGATAATCACGCCAAAACAAGTTTTACCGTTCTTCATAAATCTATGCGTTTTTAGTTTTTAATTAAATGTTCCACTGCTTTCCGCCACCCTTTATAAGCCATGAGAGTCTGTTCGGAAGGGTGTGGCGTAATCCGCCGTGTGATGACTTTCAGGCTGCTTACCGAATCGGCAGATGCCCAGATGCCCCGGGCAAGGCCATTCATGACGGCTGCACCCAAGGCAGAAGCATCCTCCACCTTGGTGCAAATGATGTCTGTGCCCAGTAGGTCGGCTTGCAACTGCATCAGGAAGCCGTTACGCGTAGGACCGCCATCGGCATTGATTTCACTGAGCTGGGTATCAGTTCCTGCAAGCATGGCCTTCACCAGATCAGTAATCTGAAAGGCGATACTCTCTAAAGCCGCCCTGACAAGATGTGCCCGGCTGGTATTGAATGTCATCCCGACAATGGCTGCCTTCACATCTGCCTGCCACCAGGGGGCTCCAAGTCCTGCAAAGGCAGGAACCAGATATACGCCGCCGTTGTCAGCTACTGATGCGGCCAGTGTCTCAGTCTCCGCCGGATTCCCAATCAGCTGAACCTGATCGGTTAGCCATTTCAGGGTGGCACCTGTACTATAGATATTCCCTTCAAAGGCATAATAGGTCTTACCGTTGATGGAGAAAGCTATCGACGTAACCAGACCTTTCGGAGCAGGCTTTGGCTCCGTTCCGATATTAATCATTACCGATGATCCTGTGCCGTAGGTCACTTTACCAGCGCCCTCCGTAAAGCACATCTGCCCCGCAAGGGCGCCATGAGAGTCACCCAGGACACCAGCTATCTGAACCGGTCTGTCGAAGACTTCATCAACGGTCGTTTCTCCATACAGAGCATCGCAAGGCCGAACCTCAGGCAACATTCTGCCTGAGATATCAAATGCCTTCAGCAGATCCTCATCCCATGCCAGTGTGTGGATATTAAAAAACATCGTGCGTGAGGCATTAGTATAGTCGGTGGCAAAGACCCGGCCTCCCGTCAGTTTCCAAATCAGCCAACAATCGATAGTACCAGCCAACAGGTCTCCACGACCTGCAGGATCACGCAGATCCTCCACATGGTCGAGAATCCAACGGATTTTACTGGCACAGAAACTGGGATCAATCTTCAGGCCACAACGCTGCTCTACAAGCGGCTCCAATCCCTGTTTACGCCACTGTTTACATAATGCCTCACCGCGGGTATCCTGCCAGACAAGTGCATGGCAGACTGGCTTGCCAGAAAGACGATTCCAGACAACAACCGTCTCACGCTGATTGGTTATGGCCAGGCTATACTCATAGCTCCCATCCTGCGGTTGTCCTGACATTACTTGACGAATGGCTTGCACCATGTTTTGATAAATCTCTTCAGCATCGTGCTCCACATACCCAGATTGAGGATAATACTGGCGATGGGCAACCGAAGCCTGCGCCAACAGGCGACACTCCTTGTCAAAAAGGAGTGCCTTGGTGGCCGACGTGCTCTGGTCGATAGCTATAATACGATGTTCCATACTCTGTCAAGACTTGATAAATTCGAGTGCAGACTTAAAGATACCGTCAGTATCGATACCATAATGGTGGAATATCTCCGTGTTAGTGCCATGGATAACATCTTCATCAGGGATACCAAGAATGCGAACTGGAACCGGATGCTCAGAGAGTGTTTCTGTGACAAGTGCACCCAAGCCACCAAACTGGCTGTGTTCCTCAACAGTGATGATACGTCCTGTTTCTGCGGCAGCCTTCAGGACCGCCTCACAGTCGAAGGGCTTGATCCATGAGCTGTCAAGTACACGTGCCTTCACGCCCTGCTGCTGAAGACGGAGACCTGCCTGATAGGCATGATAAACCGTTTCGCCTGTAGCGATGATGGTCAGGTCAGAGCCATCGAGCAACATGTTGGCCTTGCCTGGTTCAAAGTCGAAGTCATCATTCTCATAGACATCAGGCACGGCAGCACGGCCAACCCGCACATAGCATGGCTGACCGAAATTAGTCAGGAACTGCACCAGACGACGGGTATAGCGCGCATCCGACGGCAGCACAACATTCATGCCAGGGAAACAACGCAGCACGGCAATATCATGCAGAGAATGATGAGTTGTACCAAGTGCACCGTAGGCCACACCGCCACTGACACCGAGGATGGTGACAGGATTGCGACTATAGGCCAGATCCACCTTCACCTGCTCCAGCGCACGAGCCACATAGAAGCAGGCCGGACCACAGCAAAACACTTTCTTACCACTATGCGCCAAACCAGCAGAAATGCCGACAGCATCCTGCTCTGCGATACCACATTCAACAAACTGTGCGGGCAGTTCACCTGCGAAGTCGCCCAGAGTCACCGAACCACGTGCATCGGTGGTAACTGCAATGATATCCCTGTCCTGACGTGCCAGTTCCAACAACGTATCCGTGAACATTTTCCTACATGCAATCATACTTCCTCCTCCATCTTTTTAATCCTATCACTAATCTCTTTCTCTGCCGTCTCGTACTGTTCTGCATTCAGAACACCATGATGCCATTTTGCAAGTCCCTCCATAAACGATACACCTTTTCCCTTAGTGGTTTCTGATATAATAAGGTGAGGTTTCCCATTTGTGTATTCCATATTGGAAAATGTCTGAACGATGTCATGCATGCTGTCACCATTCATTGAGACTACATCCCAGCCGAATGCCGACCAGCGCTCCCCAATACTGTCAAGTGCCATCACATGCTCCGTGTCACCACTGATCTGCAGGTGGTTACGGTCAATCATGGCTATCAGGTTGTCAAGCCCGTACTGATGAGCAGCCATCGCCGCTTCATAGATGGAGCCTTCGCCCTGTTCGCCATCACCCATCAACACAAACGTACGATAGTCCTTGCCATCCATCTTAGCGGCCAATGCCATACCCACTCCAATGGACAGGCCATGTCCTAAAGCTCCACTGTTTACCTCAATGCCAGGTACATCAATGGTAGGATGCCCTGACAGCACAGAGCCAAACTGCCCCAGCGTGTCAAGCGTATCACTATTCAAGAATCCCTTTGCCTCTAAGGTTACATAGAGTGCTTCAACGCAATGTCCCTTACTCAGCACAAATCGGTCACGCTCCGGATTTTTAGGGTCATCGGCATTGATGCCCTTCATTACATTAAAATAAAGTGCCGTTAGCACATTCAAACATGACAGGTCGCCGCCGATATGCCCAGCCTTTGCCCGATAGACGATCTCCACCAGTCGTCTGCGGTTCTTTTCTGCCAATAATTCCAATTCCTTGATATTCATTTCTTTTAGTTTATTGATGTATAAGTCTTTCTCATTCTGCCGTTACCTGACTATATCAAGTAATCTGGTGGCAAAGTTACGGACTATTATTCAAATGGTTGTTATCCAAAAAGACAAGCATTTTCTCTTTTGGACTGAACTTGAGCCAGATAGCAAACGTACACTGGCAAGTTGTAACGTTTTTGCTTGGATGTATGGATTATTTTGAATACCTTTGCAGCAAGTTGTGAAATGCTCAAATGATGATTAGAAGAAAGATGAACTATATATTTGACTTTGGGAGAGTGCTGGTGGGCTATGAACCGCACCTGGTGTATGACAAGTATTTCGGCAGTAAGGAGAAGGCCGAGTGGTTTATCAAGAATGTCGTCACCGAAGGATGGATGCGGAGGCTGGACATTGGCGAACCCTTTAATGCCTGCATCAAAGAATTACAAGCTGAGTTTCCAGACTATGCCGACCCCATAGGCATGTATGACACGCACTATCAAGAGATGATTCACGGCGAGATCGAGGGTATGTACGACCTACTAAACGAACTGAAGGACA
>Ga0326514_10002589_pt1 | contig 11510 bp, 14 predicted proteins | sample 3_2548_0518_D_FD_203653 | JGI IMG/M metagenome (GOLD analysis project Ga0326514, IMG submission 203653) | Bovine rumen microbial communities from UC Davis, California, United States - 3_2548_0518 | ecosystem: Host-associated > Mammals > Digestive system > Stomach > Rumen | place: USA... | reverse complement strand
GCCTCATATATTTGGGAGATGAAACTCCGCGAAGAGTTAGAAAAATGAAGAATAAAAACAACTACCGCCGAAGAGGATACGCGCCGGGCCCGATACCCGGCGGCGGTCTACCCGATAGGGTAACAATATCATTTTATATTAAAGGAGGTTTTATTATGAACAAATGGAAAAAAATGGGATGGAAGAAAGCGGAGCCGGAAATGACTAAGGAGTACGCTTGTTGGTTGGTGTCACAATCTATGAAATCACGTGAAGAGGCTATCAAGGAGGTAAACCGTCGCATTGACGAAGTACAAATCACGGAGCAGGACTATCTTGACTACTTAGCAAGAACAAAAGAAAATGTAAACGTACATAACTAAAGCAACAACCGCCCGGGTGTTACAACTCGGGCGGATAAAAAATATCATTTATGAAAGGAGAGTGATTAATATGCCCGGAAAACAGTTACACGCCGAAATCATCAAGTTGCATCATATGATTGACGAGCTCTACGATTGTCACATACCAAGCAAGAGAGCGTCAGACATATATTTGGCGATTGATGAGCAATACGGCAAGGTCTTACGTGAATTAATAGCGAAAGGGGTGTTTCAGGATGAGTGAAATAGGTGTTATCACAATGGAAAAAATCTCTGATAAGTGTTACAACGTGGAAGTTGATTTTGGTGACGGTGTTACGTTACAAATAGGTGTTGATAATACTGATGGAGATTGTAATGCTACGTTGCTCGACAGAGTTATGGAAGCGTTACAACGGAGTTACAAATTGAGTTTCAAGGATATGTATTTAATGCGTTGCATATTAAAAGGATTAATGAGGAGGGTGATGTAATATGATAGTAGTAAAAATATTTTTAATATTAATTGTTTTAATAACTATGGCTGCAGTGATAATGACACTCATTGACTGTATAAAAGACAAAGAGTTTGTCTTTGCATTATTGATGGTTATTAGTATGCTGCTATGTATGCTTCTGATATTAGTTATTTTAGCAATGGGACAAGAACCTGTTACAACTACAGTAACACAGAGTATTATGTTTTAAAGGAGGACATAGCCTATGTGTAAGATAAACAACGAATTAAAAAACCTTAGCTTTACAATTCAGACCAACCTCAGGGATATCGTAGATAACCCTAAGTGTAAGAGAGAGGGTAACAAGAAAAAGACAATGCTCGCAGCGTGGCATTCAGCGTTCAGCGTTTCAATGAGTAAGGAGACAGACCCTTATAAGCGTCTCATACTTTACAGCTTTGACAATATGGTTACATTCAGACACTCAGAGAACCTTAGCTCCGATGAACTCTTAGCTTTTATGCTTGGTGTTCTCAACATAATGGGTAAAGTAAAGGAGGGCGATTTTAACGAAGAAACTTAATAATTTTTGTGCATAATTACCATTTAATTAAACTCTAATCTATGGTATTATATAGTTACCCTCCATCTAATATGGTGGAGGGTAATTTACACAATAAAGGAGCTGGGAACTATGGGAAGAAGACGTACACCAAAACTTGAACAATATGCTAAAGCCCTTGAAAGAAAACGTGCAAAGGCTAGAGCTTATATAGAGAGTTTACAACAAGCCGGATATACAGTGAGCGAAGGTATTATCCGTTCTGCTTATGAGAAGACACCGGAGAGAATAACAAAGAAGACTCTCGATAGTCTTATTAAAAATCCAAACCTTGACCTTAGAAGAATAGGTGGAGAGGCTACAAAGCAAACAACATCAAAGACCGCGAGATTTAATTTAAAGAATCCGTGGCAAAACAATACCCCAATTGTGGGTGGTCAGGTCACAAAGAAAGTCACAGGCTCATTCATTGTAGACCTCAACAAGAATCTTAGAAGTAAACACATACAAGAAATCAACACAGCTTTATGGCAATATCTTAAAGACCATTATGGTAAGTTGCCGACGCAAGGAACTGATATCAACACCCCGGATTTAAAATTAGATAAGGGGTGGAAAATAGGTGACTTAAGCCGTTACGTTACTATTAAACCAACAGCGGACTTTAGTAATCCAAACATCGAAAAGCTGCTCACAATCCCCTCAACAACTACATTCGGACAGAAGACATACGAAAAAGATTGGAGACATCGTTCGTATGTAACAAACGTTAAGAACAACAAAATACTTGGCAAAGTATCTGCTAAGGTAAGAGACAGACTCGAAAAGACTATGAATGACTCCTCAGCTTGGAAAGCAGCTGGAGTATACGAAGAAGATTTCGATAGCAATCAGGTAAAAGAAAACTGGGAGAAGATTTACAAGGCAGTTAAGAAGACAGACCAGAAAGACAGCAAGAACTTTGATAGAATAGTAAACGCTATTGAAAATGAAAGCGACACCATAACACTTGACGATGGTAAAGAGGTTGACTTTATGACCTACGTTGAAGATGTTATCAAAGGTGCTAAGTATACAAAACAATAAAGGAGGCTTTATTATGTTAAACGTGTTAAATATTACCAAACCAAGCAACTTAGACGAGATTAATGATATTGAGTTTAAGTTTATGCCCGACAAGCACGACAATAAGTTTTGCCAGAACATAATCACATTCGACATTGAGACGTCAACGGGCTATTTTAAAGATGGAAGATGTATAGGATTTGACCACGATAAGTATAACAACGATGAGGACTTTAGAGAGCTTATAGATTCATCAGAGCCTATGTCTATTATGTACACTTGGCAGTGTGCCGTAGAGAGCTACGATAAAGACATTAAGGTATTCTTTGGAAGAACTTGGGAAACATTCAATGAGTTCTTAACACTCCTCACAAGAGAAATGCGACGCCAGATGATATTTGGCTTCAACACACAGGACAGAGACCAGGAGACAGACTATGCTTGCAAGTACACTAATAAGTACTTAAACCTTAAGCTGTTTATACACAACTTAAGCTTCGAGTTCCAGCATCTCCGTAATCTCTTTGAAGAAGAGTTTTATGGACACAAGAGCAGCAAGCAGAAGATATTTGCCCGCAGTGCTCATAAACCTATGAAGGTGAAGTTTAAGTATGCTAGACGCATTAACATAGAAATGAGGGACACCCTGGTACTTACACAGAAATCTCTTGATAACTGGTGCAAGGATGAGAATCTTCCTGTAATGAAATGCGACAAGATAGACTACCTGAAGATAAGGCACCCGGAAACCCCGCTCACCGATAAAGAGGTTCAGTACTGCATCAATGATGTGGTGTCTATGGTTTATGGTATTGAGAAGTTTAGAGATAAGTACGGAACTCTTGAGCTTATTCCGCTTACACAGACTGGTATCGTACGACAGAAAGTATGCTCAACCCTATGGGCTGAAGACCCGGACTGGATGATTTCACAGTGGGAAATAATGACTGGCTACTCTTTAGACTTTTTCAATAAGCTTTGCAAATTATTCCAAGGTGGTTGGACTCACGCAAACGCTGACTACGTAGGTTGTGTAGTTGACAACGTGCGAGCATTTGACTTTGCTAGTTCCTATCCTGCAGTGATGACAACCCGTAAGTATCCTGTAACTGCATTCGAAGAGTGTGACGTATCAGAGTGGGATGCATTAAGCAAGCAGAACATACATACAGCAAAATATCGTTGGTTTGCTAAGATTAAAGTATCTAATAAGAACTCAATCGTTATGAGTAATTATCACAACACTTATTGGTCTAACAGTAAGTGTGTTGAGTTAGAAGGACCTGTTGATATTGATAACGGTCGTGTTAAGCTTTGCACCTCTATGACAATCTACATCGATGACATCTCATATGATACTTTCAAGCGAGCTTATGAGTATGACACAGTAGAAGTATTAGAGCTTTATAAGTCTAAGACAGGTTACCTCTCTAAATCTCTTATCCGTCTTATCCTTGAGTACTTTAAGTACAAGACCTCACTCAAGGGTACTGGAAATGAGAGCCTCTACGTTGAGAGCAAGCAGTTTATCAATAGCATTTATGGTTGTTTTGTAACAAAGATAATATCAGACATCATCGAGTTTAATGAAGAAGACGAGGGATGGAATAAAGAAGAATGTACTGAAGCAGACTTTAACAAGACAATGGCATCACTCAAACCGGATAAATGCTTTGGAGCTTTCCAGCTTGGCTGCTACGTAACATCTTGGGCGAGACATAACCTCTGGGATTTCATCGAGAAGTTCGATGAGAAGATTATCTACTGTGACACAGACTCTTGCAAGGGAGTGTTCACAGATGAAGATATTGATTGGATTAACCAGTACAACGATAACATAGCAAAAATTGAAGACCAAGTAATTAATGACCTTGGCTTAGACGCAGACTCATTTACTCCTAAGACATCTAAAGGAAAGACAAAACGTTTAGGTATAATGGAACGTGAAGAAGACGCTGTACACTTTAAGACTCTTGGAGCTAAGAGGTATGTTTATGAGACTGAAGATGGCGAGATGCATACAACAATAGCTGGTCTCCCTAAGAGAGCAGGTGTAAACAAAATAAAGTGTTGTGAGGATTTCACGAACCACACTGTATGGAACACTAAGGAGTCTGAGAAGAACGTAATATATTACAACAACCACCAGCACTTAGCACTCTGGACAGATGATTATGGTAACGAGTATCTTGACGAAGATAGTATCTTTGGTCTTGCAATCGTACCAACATCATTTGACTTATCACTCTCTGACCAATTCGAAAAGTTTCTTATGAAGCTTAAAGGATATACAGACGCTGACGAGTTACTTATCAACAGCACACCTGAAATATTAAAGTAAAATAATAGGAGCCCTTCCCAGGGCTCCTTTTTTTATCCGAAGATATCCATTAACATTTTCTGCAATCCAGCATCAGATACTCTTATAACTCCTCTAAAGAACTCTTTCTTTAGCCTATCAAGCATACTAGATGTCTTAAGTAACGGAATATTAGGTGTACCGTCAATCTCTAGACAGTAGACATAAGGACAAGTGTCATCGTACTTACGGCTGACTAATGTATAGCCTACCTTGTCGTATGCATATACACCTATCTTTTGGTCTTGGTATATGAGGGTGCACCTATATCTAGGTCTACCCCATAACTCTCTGTCTTTCTTCTTGACAACTAATGTTGAGTCATCATTAATCCATACATTAGTTCTGTTTCTGTCTATATATTTCTTAAGAGATATATCTAAACCTGACTCCTCGTGCATTTTCTTAAGACCTTCAACCTCGCATCGTTCGAAGATAACTCGATTCATACCTTGATAAAACCTAGTGTTCTCTTGTATCTTGTTATTAAGGTCTAATGCTTCGAAGTAAGGATTGCCTAACGATAATGTATTACTACATAAGATTATAGGTAACTCTCTAACAGCTTTACCTCCACCACGGGCTACTGACTTATAAAGGTTCATAAGCAAACCTACCTCGTCTGTCAGATACGAGCTGTCAGCTGACGGCTGGAACTCGTCGAAGAACATAACCCCAACGTGGTTGAAGAGACCACTGATTTTCTTAATAGCATCACTCTGCTTTATAGGAAGGACAAAACCACACATCTTGCTGTCCTTCTCTTCACCATCTGATATATCTAAGTATATGTTACTATACACTTTACTCTGATGTACTACTTCCCTAACAGATATATTCTTCCTCTCACTCTCCAGGTACGGTGTGAGTATACCCTTAGCAACACTTCCAAGGTCTCCTATCTTTCGTGTCAGTAATACGAACTGAGTTCCCTCAGGGAACCATTCGGTTCCCTCAAGGAAACTAGATATTAATATTTTACTGAAACCGTAGGTCTTACCAGGACCTCTCTCCAAGGAGCATACAATTCTCCAAGTCGGGATATTGCCTAAAGCATCTTTAGAGTTCATTATGAAGCTAGGGTCGTAGTGCTGTTTATATACTTTACTCTTACTCATAATATCACCTCTTACGAATTGCTAGGGAGTAATGACTCACCCTTAAGCATTCTGATACCACAGTTAAACATACCTTCGATTGCAAATGCAACTGGTTTCATAGCGTGAGTTACGTGACAATCATGTGTCTTAACATAAGTACTATCTTTGCCATTTACCTGTTCCCAGTGTGGTAACTCATCGTTACTGCTTGAACCTCCGACATAAGACACTACATAAGGTATTCCTACAGTAGCTCCGAAGTTATAACCGTATGTCTTAAAGTACTCATCGTATTTCTGAAGTATAGCATCTCTGAGTCTTACGTGAGTTATCTTAAAGTCATTAATAGCACTGTACTTAATGTACATACTATCACCCATTGAACCCGGATGATACTGATTATTAGCATAAGCAGGTTTTGTATCATTAAATCTAGGGTTATCTTTTGATGGGTCACTTAAGAAGTTCTGAGCCTCTTGAAGCATTTCTTTCTGTACACCATATGTGTTTTCGTAAGCAAAGTTAGCAGCAGCAGCTCTTGACTGAACTTCTAACTCATTACGTCCACCTTGTAATCCACCGCCAAACAAACCTGCAATACCACCAACAACACCACCGTTCTTAAATCCTTCAACAGCTCCTTGTATAGCATTACCAACCATACCGCCAGTAGCCATATCGTATCCAGCCATACCCATATTCAACTCATTCTGATAAGCACCATACTCACGTTCTGCCTGAGCTTGTGATGTATTCTGTGCAACAGATGACATATAAGTAGCTGATAAGTGAGCCAAGAATGCATCTGTTGTAAATGCAATCTGAGGGAATGATTTAAGTTCCATACGTTCGTCTAAGTTAAAGTTACAAGCAATGTCTGGTGTGTACTGTTCGTGGTTTCCAGTACCACCGCCAGCGTGTTGTGAGTTACTTAACAGTTTTATTGATTTATATTTACAAGGTAACAACAGAACATTTATTTTACCATTTAATGTAGAACATATTCTGAATGTAACCTCTGTACTTGTTCCATCTATAACATTTTTAAAATCTTCATAACGATATTCTTTAGTCTCTCCATCAGGAGTCTCTGTTCTCATATATGAGAAAGGACTTAAATATAATTTCTGACAATGAGGTACATAAGAATATGAGTTTCGTCTTTGATATGATGTCTTAAGATTGAACGTGTCCTCAACATCAAAGTCTGCATAATCAGAACCTTGTGTTGTGTTATACCATATAGTCATATAAGGAACTGCATAAGCAGGAACTGCATAAACAGCAATTATCTGACTTAAAGCATTCCAAGTTGTCAAGTCGTATATAAGTTCCATAGCTGCTGTTGTTACACCTTGTGGTGCATCTAATGAACCTATAAGACTTTTAGGTATCATAAACACATCAAATGGATGTGGCATTAAAGACCAAGGGCAACCATCTATCGGGTCGCTGTTAGCCGGTATATATGCACCTCCAGATGAAGCTGCTAATTTAACGTGAGCTATAAAGTTATCATATTTGGTTTTAGCAGTGTCGCCCAGACTATCAAAATCAATAGGTGCTATCATAAAGCAATAGCATATTGTATTATCAATACCCCTTAATGTAAGTACAGCATCGTCACTTGACCTACATTTCATAGCTAACATAGGATAATAACCATCACCTGTAGGAATATTATCTAATGTACGACTACCAGATTGAGTGTATAAGTTATACTCATAATTATATTTTTCCAACTGTTTATTATAAGGCAACTCCTCAGGTGTCTGGAACGCATATATATCTGGATTATATGGATTTGCAACTGCCTTAGTATAGTCAGTCTCATTAAGATACTGTCTAACAATTCCACTACGTTCGAAATCAATCTCGAACATCCAGGTCTGCCAGAAGTCAATCTGATATGTTATCTCAGTACACTCATTGTTAATATAGTCGTAGTCAAGGATTGCAGCATAAATTACCTTATTATCAAACGATGGATTGATAAACGATAAGTAGTTACAATTTTTAATGACAGACCCCGCCACCTCAAGACGGAGTCTGCCTGTCTTCTTAACTACAGTACAATGAGTGTCACGTCTAACCCTCTTACTTGTAAAGTAAGATATCTGGTTAGCCTGACTAGAGAACGCAATCTCGATACCACTCTGAAAGTCAATATCAACACCTGAATATAAATCAACTGTACTTTGTGGTTGTATTCTCATAATATCACTCCTCTGCTATAAATGGTTTATAACCGTCCTTTACAAGTTTGTTATACAGGTTCTGAGCGTTCTCTTTCTTAGAGAAAGCACCACACTGTACCTTGTAAAAATCTCCTACCTTCTTAATAATTACATCATAGCCTTTGCTCTTAAGCTCTTTGCTTAAGTTCTCGGCATTCCCTTTCTTTTTGAAAGCTCCCACCTGAACACGATACAACTTCTTGCTAGGCTGTGGCTGAGGTGCTGGCTGATTACCCATTGCTTTCTTAATGTCGTTCTGAATCTGCCAGTTCTGAAGTCTAGCCATAATCCAAGGACCAGGGCAGGCTGTTGCAGCGTACATCAAATGCACTGTTATAGTAGCGTCTGTATGACCAGTGTAAGCAGGTACAATATTATAACGCTTACAAATGTCAGCACAAAGTCTTATTAACGCCTGATAGGTTGCATTGCTTATCGGCCAGTCAGGGTCACCACCACAGTTGCTACACTCGATTGTAATAGCACGCTGGTCATTCCATCCAGAACTAGATGTCCAAGCTCTCCTATCCTCGCTTACACCTGCACAGATTGTTCCGTCGGGTCCGATGTAATAGTTTGCACTTGCTTCTCTGTTTCCGTCTCTGTGCATTCTTGCACAAGCCTCGGCATCGATTTTACCAGCCATATGATGGATGGTAATTTTAGTTATCTTCTCTGTTCTTGGGTTAGACTTCGCTGTTCCGAAGTCTACCACCTTTGTTGCTAATTCTGATTTAACCATAAGACATTCCTCCTTTATAATCTACTGTTTACAAATGCATCAAATACTGTAAACGAATTATATCTCTCAGGCTCTCTTTTAGGAAATACATTCATAGGACTTACACCCTCATACTTCCTTGCGTTTTCTTCAAATAGATTCTGAAGAGATATTTGTTCAAATGCAGCATCTGTTCTCTCCATTTGGTCTCTCATACCAAATCCATATCTTTCTTCAATGTCATCATAATTTGTTCTTTCAGGATTATATAATGGGTCATTGTCCATTAAAGGAGAATATGGCATATTTCTTTCTTCTCCTAATGACATTGAGTTGTAACCAGGTGTTCTTAGGTCTCCTAACTGCGAAGCCCTTCTTGACAAATCAGCTCCGGTTCCAAAGAAATCAACTTGATTTGATTGACGATTTGTACTCACCATAGGAGATAATCCAACAGCAGGGTCCCAGTCAGCAAAACGATTGTATACATCTATGAAACCACTGAAAAACGGATTCATTGCCATACTACTCACCACCTTTCTCTCTTAACTCCTGAGTCATCTCTCTAATAGCTTCGCTATTATTGTTGACTGCCAATGTTAATGCACCAATCTTTTCGATTGTGTCATCAAGGCTTTTTCTTTCTTTGTCGTAAACGTACTTAAGCGCAAAGCCACATACGATAAACGAAAAGATAGGAAAGCCAACTGTGGATACGATATTCACGATATCACTCATTGCTATCACCTCCTAGGTTAATCTCTCGTGTGTCCAATCATTAGTTGTATCAATGGTTGAACAGTTATCTAAAAAGCTCTTGATGAGCTGTCTAGTCGTTACTGTAGTTCCATTATATCCTCTGTAGAAGAATAAAAAACCAATCATCTTGTTAGAACCTGTTAACTGGTCTGTATAATTAGTCCACTTAGTATTTAATGCAGTACACCAATCTGAAAGTGATATTGCTGTACCAATACCTCCGTGACCGTTATATTTTAAAACCCAATCATAAGTATTATTTACGTCTAATGTAATGCGTTCACCGCCTGTATGGTTGTAACCTGACAACTGAGTATTCGGTGCAACCGCACTATATGTAGTGAGTTTCTGTGATTGAATAGTACCGCCTGTTTCAACAACCTCATATACAAATGGGAAACAACTCATATATACTGAAGAGAACAATCTAAAATATAATGGGTTTCTATGGTCACCCTTAAATATATTATTTGAAGCATCGGGATTATTAAGTTTAGTAGTTACATCTGCTATTGTTGTAGGTGTTATATTTTGTCCCTCACCTAAAACCATTACAGCATATTTAAAACTTTGAATACTTCCTGGTATATTAATATATGGGTTTGCGTATGGCTGGTCTAACACTGGTATATGTGTATTACTACTATTAGCAGAAAATGTCACTTTATGTCCACCTAATATAAGCCTAACATTAGAAGGTTGTGTAAAATCTATATATGTCCCGTCATTGAAAAATCCTAAACACTCATATTCGGTTGCATAGGTATCAGCACCCGGAGAATGTATCGTCTCTCCACCTCTTCTGAATATTGGATTTATCGCATATATATTACTCATAATCTCACCACCTTTATAAAGAAGAAAGAGTTAATGCCAATCAATCCAGCTTATCACCTTGGATGTCGTCACAGCCTCAGTTAAGAGGGATATACCTGTGCCCGAACAGAAATTGTACATTAACTCTAATCTCCTTATATTATATCATTCTTCGTCCTCTTCGTCAACAGTTTTCCCTTCGAGCTTGCTTACACGCTCGTCAAGCTCCATAAGCTTTCTATAAAGCCAAGCCTGACGCTGGGCATAAGACAAACACTGACCAAAGGAATCCGGGATTACTAAGTTAGCGAAAGGGTTACCATACCATCTACCTATTCTCATAAGACATACCTCCTTTTAACCTGGGAATGAATCATACATTGAAATAGTACCTGCTGTTGCTTTAAGGATTGTACCTGTCACATCTCCTGTAACTTTAGAAGTGAGGCGTATTTTACCCGATACATATCTGAGGTTTCCGGAAATTGATGTAAGATATACTTGGTCTACACTATAATTTCCGAAGTGCATAGTAGGTTGTGGATTAGCAATATACACTGCTGGAATTCTCTCATCATTAAGCAACGCTGTGTGTATACTACTTAATTCATTACTCCACGTGAAATCTGAATCGTTAAATTCAAGTCCTACATTATATCCTGCGTATTGCTGGAATGTGGTACTACCGTCTGTGGCGTCGTAGAACGCATAAGATATCCTATTGTCTTCATTAACACCCGAACCGAAAGAACCATACGGTTTTATTATAACAAACGGTTTACCATCTTTTGTTATTACTTCACATAATAGTTTAATACGTGTGAATGTATAAGCTGATATTGGTGTTATTTTACCTAACCTTGCATTTGGTGTTAACGAAGTAAATTGATTGTTAAAAACAGCTCCACCTGATGTTATATCAATCTCTGCATTGTCAGCACCTGTAATAGTACCTATGATAGGAGCACTTGGAGCACTAACCCACTCAACCTCACCATCATTTGCTGTAGACTTTGCAAGAATCTGTCCGGCTGAACCACCCTTTGGCAAGTATGTAAACCAACCTGCTGAGTAGTCAAGATATATTCTGTA
>Ga0326514_10002588_pt1 | contig 11510 bp, 10 predicted proteins | sample 3_2548_0518_D_FD_203653 | JGI IMG/M metagenome (GOLD analysis project Ga0326514, IMG submission 203653) | Bovine rumen microbial communities from UC Davis, California, United States - 3_2548_0518 | ecosystem: Host-associated > Mammals > Digestive system > Stomach > Rumen | place: USA... | reverse complement strand
ACGCGGATCTCTGTGAATTTGCCGGAAAGGATCTCAGCGCTCTCCTCAGGGAGCGCCTCGGAGCCTGTGAGATAAATATCAGTGTCCTGACCCAGCAGGGAGATGACAGCCTGCTCCCAGCCCCTGACCCACTGGATTTCATCGAGAAGAAGATATGCCCTGCCTTTCTCCGGCATGCGCTTCCTCACAAGGTCACAGAGCTCCTGCCCGTTCCTGACCAGGCCGCAGCGCGGCAGATCAAGGTTGAGGTGAACGATGCTCTCCTCAGGAACCCCGCTCTCTGTGAGATGGCGGTGAAAGAGGGAGAGGATGGATGATTTTCCGCAGCACCTGATGCCAGAGATGAACTTCACGAGGCCGGAATCCCGGCTCTCCTCAAGCCTTCTGAGATAAAAAGGCCGGTTTATCAAATCCCTCATGGCGCGCCTGCAGTGTCTCAATGCAAAAGTTTCTGACCTGGATTTCAAAAACTCACAAAAATCCGGGACTTTTTGAATTCCATTTCCAAAACTTTGTTTTCAGAGGCAGTTTCTGACTTTCATTTCAGAAACCGAGTGTCTATCTGTCCGCCAGTCCGGTTTCCGCAAGCCCGGGCAGCTCTCAGGTTCTGTCTCACCTGAGCCGGTACTTCCTGCCCCTGCCGCTGCCCTCAACGGCGGCAATCCTCTTCTCAACAAGCCTCTTCAGCAGGTCAATTGCCTTGGATCTGCCGAACGGGAGCCTCCCGGCAATCTCTCTGCTCGGGAGAGGCGCTGTCCTGGAGAGAACCGAGAATACTGCCCGCTCGTCCTCTGTCATGACTGCCCTGCCCATGACCGGAAGAGTGACTCTGACCGAGTCCGGCATGACATCAAAGACCGGCTGCCGCTCACTCTTTCTGTAGAGGCTTCTGATCTTCCTTAGCCCTGTGCCCGGCTTCTCTGCGATCCCAATTCTCCGGAGGATGTCAGAGAGGATTCTGTTCCTGGGAATGGAAACGCCTCCTCCCAGAAAATGTTCCGCTGACATGTGAGGCGGAAGCCCGCCCGGAGAGGTGATTTCTACCCGGTCATCATACATAAGGACCGTAATTTCCTGAGGCACGTCCCAGGTCCGGTGGATGACGGCATTCGCGAGGGCCTCCCGGAAGGCACCCATGGGGATGGACTCGACACGCTCCCTGAAAGTTCCGTTGATCTCATCACAGACGTAAAAGGTCTCAAACAGATCCGCGATCTCTCTGATTTCGCTGATGACCGAGCTGTGCTCCGCGGTCAGGCGCTTCCTGATGATATTTTCCGTATCGCCGAACCTGACTGCGGTGATTCCGGGATATGGGTTTGAGTCCGAGAGGATCTCCGCGGCCCTGTTGAAGCCCTGCTCCGGCGAGATGAGGCCCATGGACTTAAGGACATCATCAGTGAGCCTCTTTATGCCCGGACTTTTCCTCATCGCCTCCTCGAGGACTGTGAACCTGAGGTCCCCGCTCTCTGCCTTCAGATCCTCGAAGCAGAGGTTCTGCCCATCAGGAATAAGACTCACGATCTCAGGCCGATCATCCTGTTTCACCTCAACTTTCTTAATCGGTTTGAGAAAATCGTCACCGTTCATGTACAGGTTATCCAATATAGGCCTGAGATCGATGCAGCTTTCTCTCTGATGATGATCCTTTGTTTCCTCATCAACTACGATGTACCCATCATCCCATTCCTTTACCCGAATAAATTTCTGAATGCTTTTCCCAATCAGAAACATGATTGTCTGATCAAGATATTGGAAAAATGCATATCCGTTATCTGCACTCAGATACGCAGTGTCTGAAGACATTTCAGCCTCCATGAATCGTCTGTAACGCTCTCAAAGGATGACATTCCTGACCTAAGATAACACGTAAGCTGGTCTCATGATCTGAACAAGGCTTCTGCCCTCCCGGGCTTACCGTGAGGGTGACGGTGCGTCCTCCGTCCGTAACGGAAAGCGAATAGTCTGGCTGCGGTCTGATGCTCTCCCTGATGCTGCCCCAATGAGGGACTCTGCCTGTTCCGGTGAACACAGAGAAGAGATGATACCGTCAGCATACCTTCCGAACACGATTTTCCCTCCGTCATAATTCGCGAAGACGCTGAACGGACGGTAATATTTTCCGTCTGATTTACGTCCGGGAAACGAACGGAAATGCAGCTGTTTTCGTCCAGAATTCAGACGTAAATCAGACGATAATGATTTTCGTCTGATTTACGTTCGGAAAGCAGACGCAAATCAGATGGCTACAGGCGTCCGGCAGCTGAACGGCCAGTGGAAGCATGGAGTTTCTTCTGGAGGTCAGAAACCAGGCAGGATTTCAGACTTTTTGGATGCTATTTCCGCTCCGCAGCATTTTTGACGCAATATCGTGATTCAGCGATACTTTTCCGGTTTTGCAACACTTTTTCCAACGAATATTTCGGTTTTGCGACACTTTTTCCAACGAATATTTCCGTTTTGCGACACTTTTTCCAACGAATATTTCCGTTTCGCAACACTTTTTCAAACGAATCACTCATATCCGGAGCTCCTGCAGCGCACTGAGCCTTATTTGCGGCTTCTGGCCCTGAGATGAGGCACAAATTTCAATCTAACCCCGTTTTTTGTAAATTTCTTACAAAAAACGGGGTCTGATGAGGCAGTTTTTTTTCATTTAGGCTCAGCAGGCACCTGCCCGGAGCTTTCCCTGCTTCTTCCCGAGAACGCGAGCACCGCAGAGAGCGCCACGCCGGCGAGCCCAGCCGCGAGCACCAGCCCGTAGGAGGAGAGAACCGCCGTATCAGAGAAGGCGAGGAGCCCGAACGATATCTCGGTCGTGAGCCAGGACGCGCCGACGGACCTCAGTACATACCCGTCCCCCGGGCTGTTGTGGAGAAAGATGCAGTAGTCGGCGCCGAGCCCCAGAACCATGAAGAGCGCGAGCACGGTGAAGAGGCTGAAGTACCCGGCCGCAAGTCCCGCGGCGAGCGCGAGGCCGAGCCCCGCGAGCATTGGTATGACAAAGCCCGTGAGCATCCTCCGCCTCATGATGATGAGTGCGGGAACCATGGCCAGGATGAACGCCGCGCCGAGAACCAGAAGGAGGCTCTCCCGGTACATCCTGAACGCGTCGCTCCAGTGGGCGCGGCTGTCAACCGCCCTTGCCCCCGGCACCGCTGAGATTTTCTGAAGGAGCGCGCTGTCACCGCTCCCAATCCTCAAGAGGACCTCACCCCCATAGAAGAACCCCGGCATGCCGCCCGGGAACTCCTCTGCCTTAAAGGGCCTAGCCCCGTCAAGCCCGGCATCAGCAGGATTAATCTCCATTCCGGCCTCCCGGTACGCCCCGGGAAGCTCCGGGAGCAGCGCCTTCCATTTCCGGATGCTCTCAAGCTGCGCGCTCTCAGAGGGAACAGCCATGCATGGAAGGAGCACTCTCCTCAGCTCCTCCGCGCTGAGCTCCTCAGCGAGTGTCTCGCAGTCGCCGCGCGCCATCACGAGCCATTTCGCCCGCTTCCCGCCGCTCACCGTCTCCCCGATATGCTCATGCATCTCCATGAGCGCGGGATCCGCCTTCTGCATGGCCGCGACATCGTCATTGAAGGAGACAAAGGGAATAAGGATGAGCCCCAGGGCCGCAGCAGAGAGAGGCACCGCGAGCCTTATGAGGCGCGGGACAGCTGGTATTCCCGGCACACTCTCCTCCCGGGGAGCAGGGAACCTCACCGTGGGGATTACGAGCAGCGCGTAGAAGAACACCGCACAGAGCGCAGCGATCGCGAAAAGCATCAGCTCCCAGAGGACCCTGAGGTCGGTCATGAGCATCGCGGCGTAGGCGATGACGCTCGTGAGGAGGCTCTCCACAAGCGATCTCACGAGGACTCCCGGGAGCCTCCCGCCGCCATCGTTCCCCCTTCTCCTGAAATACAGCATGGCGTGCAACACATAGTCAAAGCAGATCCCAACGAGGCAGGAGGAGAGCGCCAGGGTCATGACATGCACTGAGCCCATGGCAATGATGACCGCAGCGATGCCGGCGCATAGGGAGACGGTGAGCGCGATGACGGTATGGATGACCGGCACGATCCTCCGAAATATCCACATCTGAAGGATGAGCACGATGATCATGGAGCCGGTGCCGATTACGCCCACGTCGCGCTTCGAGCGCTCCGCGTAGCGCTCGGAGAAGAACATCGCGCCGGTGTAGCTCACCTTCACATTATTCTCCGCGGCCCGCTCCCGGAACGATTCCAGATCATGAATGCTGAGCGAGCCCTCACCGCTGCTCCTCCCCTCAAGGAGGACCGCGTATTCCTTCCCGGTTTTTCTGTAAGGGAGCCCGTCCTCGGACATGCTCCAGTCCGATCCGAGATATGACGCGGCGTTACGTGAGGCGAAGAGCGGATCCCTCCTGATCTCCCCCGCGGAGACCGCGCTGAACGGGGAGTAGAGCGTCTCAAGGATGTACTGCGCGAGGCCTCCCTGAGAGATCTCAGGAGGCGGGGCGTAGCTGTAGCGGTGGGCAAAGATGAAGGCGGCAGACTTTTCCGGTGAAAGGGCAGTGAGCTCAATGGCGCCGCTTTTCCGGAGCGTCTCCCGGAGCTCCCGGGCCGCGGAGAGGGCCTTTTTCAGATCAGGGCTTTCGGCGAGGAACGCCGCCTCGCCCGCGATCCTCCTGGTGAACTCCTCCTCCGCCGCGTCAGGGAGCCCCGGCACCATGCCGTAGATGTCACTGCGGAAGAGCCCTTCGGGGGAGGCCGGCCTCAGAAAGGCCGCGGCCGCGGCAATGATGAGGACTCCGATGTAGATGAGGAGCCCGGGCCTTTTAATGGACATCGCAGAAGCGGGGGAATTCCGAATCGAACTGCTCCGGGGAGAGCTCCCCGGTGCCGGAGAATTTCATCACCGTGCTGCCGCCGCCCTGGTCGGCTATGGAGAACTCGGAGAAGCGCCCGCCCGCGGTCGTGAGCCGGACGGACCTGAGGGCCTTCTTCATCATGGCGCTTTGTGGCGTCAGCTCATAGACGAAGCCGTCTGAAGTCTTCTCCTCTGACGCGAGCGTGAAGTCATCCTTCACTCCCTCAAGCCCGCCGGAGGCGAGCCCCGAGAGGAGGTCAGCGATGAGGCGCCCCGGGCCTCCCGCCTCAATTGTCCTCACGACCCCGCCCGGCGCCTTGGCGCGCGCTGTGCCGTCCGAGAACTCAAAGGCCTTCACGAAGGGCTTCTCCATCTTCCAGCAGAGCTTTTGGGGCGAGGTCATGAAGCTCCCCCTGGTCTCAAGGGCGCGCTCCGCCCCGGGCATGATCTTGCTCTCGGTGAAGCTCCCCGCGACCGGCCCCTTCCTGAGCTCGGAGAACGGGACATGCTCCGGAGCCTCAGCTGAGATGGCGGCAAGCGGCGCCGCGGCGAGGATTGCTGCGGCAAGGAGGAGAGACGGCTTATCTGTCATCCTGCGCTGCTCCCTTCGCGAATCCCCTGGGCGGAACCTCGCCAGTGAGGATGCTCACGATGTTCCCCACGGTCTTCACCCCGGCGAAGTCCCGGGGCGCGAAGCGGCGCTTCCTGTTCTTCTCGAGGTCAGCCACGAGATCGAGGAAATCAATGGAGTCAATGTCGAGCTCCTTCAGAGACGCCTCGGGAGTAACCTCATCAGCGCTCAGGGCGAAGGTCCTCATGAGGAGCCCCTTCACCTCCGCGAATACTTCCTGTCTTGATTCCGCTGAACTGTCTGCCATATGTACCCGGCCCTTGAAAAAAAGCTGCTGTAATTTTACACGATAGAGGCAGGGCAGAGAACAGCCGGGGGAAACGCTGGAGGAGAGAATTGCAGAATGCCGGCAGCCTGAGCTCAGCTTTGCCCCGCTGCGCCGCCGATGAGCTCCCTGAGCGCGCCGGGCATCAGCCAGAGGACGGTGAGGCGCCCCTCGGCCGCGGTCCTGCCTTTGAGCGATACGGAGCAGGAGAAGACGCCCCGCGTGTCATCGAAGAAGCAGCTCTCCGCAGAGGCTACGAGCTCAGAGCCGCCCGTGCGGGAGAGCGCGTCAGGATCGAGCCTGAGCCCCCTCACGCCGAGGAGCATCCCCATAGGGACCGGGAGGCTGCGCCTCAGGTGCCACTCAGACATGACGGCGCAGACCGCCTGCGCCATGCTCTCGGTGATGAGAACCGGCTCAATGCCGCCATCCGCACAGGCGGCGCATTTTCCGGGGACCGGCCTGAATGACGCAGCGCCGCGGACCAGCCCCTCATCCGGCGACTCGCCGTAGGAGAGGAGCTCATCCGCCATCCTCATAGGCTCCTTCTGCGCCATGACCGAGGAGAGCGTCTCCCTGTCCATGACCGGGCGGGGAGGGAACGGCACTTCTGAGGGAGGCGCATGGAATGCCCCATGTTCCGCGAGTCCGTCACTCAGGAGAGTGCCGGAGGAGAAGAGCGTGCCGTCCTTTGCTGATGTGATGCGGAAGCCTATTCTCCCGAAGGCCTCATCGGGGGAGAGTTCGGCAAGGAGGCGTGCGCCCGGTGTAACGGGCCTAGTGAACTTCACCGAATCGGCGCCCGTTATTCTCACCTCATGCCCGGGGAACGCCCCTTTCCGCTCGGCAAGGGCCGTGATGAAGAGGAGCTCCGCGGCCCCGGGAAGGACCGGGAGCCCCTCGAAGTGCCCGCGGAGCCAGATGAGATCGGACGATACGGTGAAGACGGCAGTGAGAGAGCTTTCGTTCTGCACCGTTATCTCAAAGCGCGGCAGCCGGAGAGAGCTGGTTTCCATAACACTCTCAGGCGCGGCGGCGCACCATGCGGCCCCTGAAGCAGCCATAGGGCCTCACCCGGAGCTCCTCTGACTCAGAGGCCTTCCTGATGCACTCCGCGAAGTGCTCCGGCATGGCGAACTCCAGCTCCCCGGTCCTGCGGCTCACCGCGCACTGCACGGTGTTCCCCAGGCAGCAGAGCGTCTCGCCCCTGCCGATGAAGTAGTCAAAGCTGAGCCTCACCTCGCACTCCCTGATGAGAAGCACAACCTGGAAGTCATCGCCAGCGTGAAGCGGCCTCAGGTACTTCATGCTGCTCTCGATTATCGGGAGATCGACCCCGTCGCCTTCCCTTATGGCGCTGAAGTCATAGCCTATTTTCCCGAGGAGCTCGGTCCTCGCGATCTCCATGAAGCGCAGGTAGTTCCCGTGCCAGACGACGCCCATCGGATCGCAGTCATAGAACTGCACCTTCTGCTCCGAGACCAGCATTGCCTCATATGTGCCAGAAGTCATAGAAGTTCCCCCAGTCAAGCGGCGAGCGCAGCAGGATCTGCTCGAGCTCGGCGGCGTAGTCCGCGACATATTTCGAGAGCGCCTTTTTCCGGCCCTCCCCGTGCGGGAGGACCACCTTCCCCACCTCCCTGAAATAGAGCGTCAGCGAGCCCTTCCCCGCGTCGTGCACGGCATGCAGCACGTAGCAGGGAACGTCAAGCATCGAGGCCATGATCCAGGGACCGTCCGGGAACCTTGCCCGCTCCCCCAGGAAGTCCGCCTCGACGTACCTCGTTTTCCGGTCAATTACCCGGTCTCCGAGGATGACGACCCACTCGCCGTTCCTCACCTTATCCTCGAGCTGCATGCCTATGGCGATGGTGCCGGAGAAGGCCCGGGCCTTCACCGCCTCATCGTCGGTCGCGGGGGAGATGTCGTCGATCTCGATGACGTTGAGCCCATAGTCGCTGTTCAGGGACTTCAGGTAGGCGGCAAAGTCGCGGTAGGCCGACGACATCATGAGGACATTGAGCTTCTTCTTCGTCAGATGGTCGTTCATGGCCCGGAGCATCTCCATGTTGCCGATGTGCGAGCCGATGATGAACGCGCCGTGCTCCGCCGCCTCCAGCATGCGCTCGTGCGCGCGGTCAGCCGAGCGGATGTCGCCTATCGTGAGGCGCCCGCTCCAGGCGAAGACCCTGTTCATGAGCCCGTTGGCGTAGGTGAGGATGTTGCCGAAGGTCGTGAGGCGGCCGCGGTAGGCGTCGGGAGGTAGCTTCCCCTCCTTCTCAAGGGCCGCGGCGTAGTTCCGGTAATGCCTGATAAAAATGGCGGAGTACTTCCGGTGCAGGGGATGCGTTGCCCAGAAGCAGAAGACAATTACGGCGACGCAGATCCGGCAGAACCGCATGCCGAGATGATCATGCACCCAGAGGAGGAACGATATCCCCCCGGGAGAGCTTTTTACTTCCTTGATCTCACGCCAGCCCATCTCTTTATTCCTGACTTTCCACCCGGGATTCCCCTGTGCCCGCAGCTCCTGTACTATCCGCGCCATGCGCAACCTCCGCCCCGGTCTCCCGGGCGAGCATCCGCTCAAGGAGCGAGGTGAGACGCCGCGCAGCGACCGGCACCGGGACGCCCTCCTTAAGGAACGCCTCCGGAGAGATACGCTTCCCGAAGCGGACAGTGAAGAGCGGCACCTCCTCCGGCGCGCGGAGCGAGAGGAAGCCGGTCCCGAGGAAGCCCCTCACGCTGCAGGTGATGTACACGGGGAGGATGTCCCGCCCGAGCCGGAGTGAGAGGTTCGCCGCCCCGCGCCTGAGGATAATCCTCCAGCCGTTGTGCGCGCTCCTCGTCCCCTCGGGGAAGATGAGGATCCCGTCAGAGGGGTCAATCCGCTCCTTCCACTCCTCCGGGGGCAGGCTGTTCCCGATGTAGCCCATGCCCCTTATCACCGGCCCCATGAAGCCCTTAAGGAGCCTTCCAGAGACGACGCAGGCCATGTCCGCGGGAAGGACCGAGGCGAGCACCATGTAGTCGGTGAGCGCCGGATGGTTCGCCGCGATGACGAGCCCCCTGCAGCTCGCCGGGCACTCTCCCTCAGCGCTCACCCGGAACACCCGGAGGAGCCCCGCGAGGCGTACTGTGAGCCGGAGCGCCCCGCGGGCGATGCCCCGGGTCATGAGCTCAGCCCTTCTCCTGTCCCTGGGGAACAGGAGCCGGAGCAGAAGCGCGAGGCATCCCGCAGCGAGCGAGGCGAGGAAAAAGATCCCGAAGAGGAAGAGCATTGCCGCGCTCCTCAGCGCTCTCCTGAGGCTCACCGGAAATTCCCCTGAACGGCGGTGATTTTATCATCAGAGCAGGCGATGCCGCCTGCCGGAGTTGCAGAAAAAAGCATTGGCGCCTGTCAGATGAGCCCGCCGTTGACGCTGATGACCTGCCTTGTAATGTAGGAGGCCGAGGGCGAGAAGAGGAACGACACGGCGCCCGCGACATCCTCCGGAGTCCCCGCGCGGCGGAGAGGTATGGAGGGAAGCATGCTGTCGATTACAGACTTGTCCGCCATGCCGTTGTCAATGACGCCTGGCGCTACAGCGTTCACGGTGATGCTCCGCTTCCCGAGCTCAAGGGCAAGCGACTTGCAGGCCGCGATAAGGCCGCCCTTCGATGCCGCGTAGTTCACCTGACCGCGGTTCCCGATGACGCCGGAGACCGACGAGATGGCGGCGATCCTCCCGCCGTCATGGAGGCGGATCATGGGCATGACGCAGGGCCTCACCACGTTGTAGAAGGAGCCGAGGTTCGTCAGGATGACGCTGTCCCAGTCCTCGCCGCTCATTCCGGGGAAAGGGGCGTCCCTCACGATGCCGGCGTTAGCGACGACGCCCCAGAAGGCGCCGCTTTTCTCAATGGATGCCGAGATGGCAGCCTCAGCTGCCTCACGGTCGGAGACGTCAAACATGAGGAGCTCGGCCTTTCTCCCGAGGCGCTCTATCTCAGCGCAGGCCTCCTCAGCTCCCTCGCGGTTGCTCCGGCAGCAGACCGCGATGTAAAAGCCGTCTAGAGCAAGGCGCAGAGCCACAGCGCGGCCTATCCCGCGGTCAGATCCCGTTACAAGAACTCTTCTCTCCGGCATACCGTCTCCGATTCCAAGTCAGGCTGATATTATAAAACGGATTGATTCAGCGCATAACTGCCCGGGAGGAGCATTTTCCAGGAACCTGAGAAAGCGGCGCATATCCGCTTCCTGGCAGGCTCCCAGTCCCAGGAGGCACTCAGGAATTTTCTTCCACCTCACTGGGACCGCTGAGAAAGTGCAATCTGCAACTTCGGCCGCAGGAATTATCTCCCACCTCACTGGGACCTCTGATAATTAAATCTGCAAGCACCTGATTCAGCAGAGCAATTTGTCATTTCAGTATGCAAATATTATTTGCGAACTGAAAATTTCACCTGAATCCCAACAGACTGTCTCCGCTGCTCATGCCGCCACGGGAAACAGCAGCAGAATTTTCTCCCACCTCACTGGGACCTTTGGCTGTTAAATACGTAATTTATTGATAACACACAAAAATTATTCAATTCAGTTCGCAAATATTATTTGCGAACTGAATTCTGCCAGAAGCCTCCCTGACATCAGATGAATTCAGTGTCCGAATGGACAGACATAGAAGACCGCATGACTCAGTGCGCAAATTTTCCTTCAACCTTTCTTGGACATTTGGTTATTAAATACATAATTTCTTGATTATGAATAATAATTATGCATCTCAGTTCGCAAATATAATTTGCGAACTGAATTCCGTCAGAGTCCTCGGTAACATCATGCAAGCCAAATTACCAAACACAGATTTATCCAGGTGACATGTTTATTTTTGCATTATTTATACTAAAAAAATTCATAATTCAAGCAGTAACCTGTTGTATAATTAGCCAAACTGAAATGTAAATAAAGAATGGCGGCATCGCGCAGATAATGCTCTGACCATTAATAAAGACCGGCAGCTATCATGGATAACAGAAAAGACATCATCATTTACCGCACCGCAGACGGCAAGGCATCAGTTTCACTATATGCCCGGGACGGTAAAATCTGGCTCAGCCAGCAGCAGATGGCAGACCTGTTTGCCGTTTCCAGACAAACAATCAGCCATCACGTATGCAGCATACTTAAAGAGAAAGAACTCGATGAAAGCTCAGCAGTCACGCGGTATATGACAGCAGCAGCCGACGGGAAAAGCTACAGCGTTGTCTTCTACTCGCTTGAGATGATCATAGCCGTCGGCTTCCGCACCAGGGGAATCCGCGGGACACAGTTCCGCCAGTGGGCAGCAAGCCATCTGAAGGAGTACCTGGTCAAGGGCTTCACCATGGACGATGAGCGTCTCAAAAACCCTGACGGCCGTCCGGACTACTTTGATGAGCTGCTTGCGAGGATACGTGACATCCGCGCATCCGAAAAAAGGTTCTATCAGAAGGTGCGCGATCTTTTTGCCCTCAGCAGCGACTATGACAGCACAGACAGAGCCACCAAAAATTTCTTCGCGGATACTCAGAACAAGCTGCTCTATGCCGTAACTGAACAGACCGCTGCTGAGATTATCTCCTCACGGGCCAACGCAGCACTTCCCAATATGGGGCTCACCTCCTGGGAGGGCTCTGTTGTGCGCAAAAAGGACATCATAATTGCGAAAAACTACCTCAATGCCTCAGAGATTGACTCCCTGAACAGGCTGGTTGACATCTTCCTCACCTCAGCAGAGGAACGGGTTAAGAGCAGGC
>Ga0326514_10002586_pt1 | contig 11511 bp, 13 predicted proteins | sample 3_2548_0518_D_FD_203653 | JGI IMG/M metagenome (GOLD analysis project Ga0326514, IMG submission 203653) | Bovine rumen microbial communities from UC Davis, California, United States - 3_2548_0518 | ecosystem: Host-associated > Mammals > Digestive system > Stomach > Rumen | place: USA... | reverse complement strand
CAATGCCGATGGCGGAGCCAACGCGGTTGTCCCACTTCGAGACGAGCGTCTTGTTGTAGATCGTCTTGGGGAACGCCCCGCGCTTGGCCCAGATGGCCGACATGCTCCACATCTGGTTCACGCTGATCTGGTTCGGCACGAGGCCGGTGATCATCGCCTGACCGTGGTAGCAGTCTTTGACGTAGTCCCAGTTCAGCCAGGTCACGGGGTAGAGCGTGATGTTGAGGTTCCAGGGCTCCCGCACGCCGCAGTCGCGGCAGCTCTCATACGCCCAGACCTCGCCGCTCTCCTCGTCCTTCCAGAGCGTCAGCAGCACCGTGGTCTTGTCGTCGGTCATCTTCGCGCTGTCCGTCGCGCTGCTCGTCTCGCTGTCCGGGACGATGGCCTCCCAGCCCTGCATCTTGTTCTTCTTCGCCCGGAGCTTCACCGTGCGGGTGATCTCCCGGCTCGCGATCTGGATGTAGGGCTGCGTCTGCACGTCCCGGTCGTTCGGGTTCCCGAAGAAGACGCGGGTGTTGTCGATGATCTCGGTACGGATTTCGCCCTTTCTGCCGTGCCTGTTTTTCGCCGTCGGGTCCCAGTAGGTGTAAGTGCAGCCGTCGCCGTCCACCGCCGCATCCCTCGTGAAGACGCGCAGCATCGACGGCACGCGGTTGCGCTCCGCCAGCGACACAAATTCCTCGTTTACGATCCGCACCGGCTCTATCAGCGCATCCGTGTTCTCTGTGGCCGGAAGCGCAGACGCATTCACCGTGATGTTATCGGTCGTCACCGTGGAAACGGTAAAGCCCACCACACGTTTCAGGAAATTCTCCTGGATCGTCGGCTGGCCGTTCGCCTCCACGCCTTCCCACTGACGCCCTATAAAAAAATTTTCGTTGACCTTTACGGTATCCTCAAGGCGGATGCTCTGGTTGAACTCCTGCCCCTTTTCGTAGAGCTTCCAGGCGCTCTCATGGTCGGGTCTGTCTTCCTTCCCGAACAGCCCCAGCTCATGCTCGCTCAACTCCGCTCACCTCCGCCTTTCATAGCCACCGCGACGCTGTAGCTGCTGATGCTCTCCAGCCCGTCGGAAAAGGCTTTGTCGTATTCCGCCTGCGCCAGCAGATCGTCCATCGGCAGCGCGTCCAGCGTCTCGCGCATGTCCCTTACCTCGTTGCTGATGCGCGGATAATCCTCCGCCGCCTGTTTAACGCCGTTCAGGGCCTCCTGCGCCGTTTTCTGCTGCAGCTCCAGCCGGAGCACCCTCCGCGCCAGAACCGCCACAGCCGCGCCGAGCATCAGCACAGCGGCCAGCAGAAACCAGTAAAAAACCATGTGTTCCCTCACTTTGCTGCGGCTGCGCCGCCCACGCCGACCAGGTTGATCGTCACTTTGTTCTCGCCGCTGTCCACGGGCCGGTCGATATACCCGCCGTTCTCCGCCTGCTTGAGCGCGTTCAGACAGCCCTGCGCCAGCTTGTTGTCCGAGACCATCCGGCCCAGCAGATAGCCCTCGCGGTGTAGCTTCGCATAGTCGAAGACTTCCTGGTATGCCGGGTCCGACTTGCACCAGCTGTCCACGGTGCTACGGCTTCGGATGCCGAGGTAGAGCAGCATCTGCGGCAGAAGCGGCGGCGTGCCGTCTTTCTTGCACTTGTCGAAAAACTCGTCGACCTTCGCCTGCAGCTCCTCGGGGGTATACATTTTCTTCGGGCCGGTCTTCTTCGCTTCGGTCCCGTCTTTCTTTATCCTCGGCATGGCTCTCGCCTCCTATGCGCCGATATAACCGGCGGTCACTTCACCGCCGCACATGTAGCTTTCGTAATCTTCGTTCTCGTCTTCGTCCTCTTCCTCGGCCTGCTTCTCCGCCATAGCGGCCTGCACGCGGCTGACCGCAAAGTATCGGATCGCGTCGACCGTGTGGGTGACGTCGTGGGGCTGTTTGGCGCAGTCGTTCGGGTTCTTCTCGTCCGCCTGGATGCTCTCCACGTCCGAAAGGACCTTGTGCAGCGTGTCGAAAAACATGAGCTGCGGCAGCTCCTTCGGGGCCTTGCCCTCCGGCCACAGCGCCTTGACCGTGTCGTCCCGCAGCGGGATCGGGGCCAGCATCTCCAGCATCAGCATGTGCCCCTGAACGCGGTTGTTGTCCGCCCGCTGCAGCGTCACGCCGTTGAGCATGAAGACCTCTGCCATCGTCTTTTCCGCGACCTTCTGCCGGTTCCACATATCCATGTGCTACCTCATGTCGCCATGAGGATTAGACTATATCTTCATCCGCTCTTACTGCGGAGATCGCCATTTCGGGTTTCCCCTACTCCCTTGACGGGATAGTCGTTGAACCTTCGCCATTACTGAATTTCCATCTGTACCCGTATGCTCTCGGTCTGCTCTTGTCGCCGTTTGCACAGCTTCTGATGGTCCGGGAGATTGTCGCAATGTTGTGGGAATCGTGAAGTCTTCCGTTTACCCATGTCGCCGCCTCAACCGAGCTGTAAAACTCCATCCCAGTCTCGATGCAAACGATTTTCTTTCGTGCAGCATTGTTGTCGTTCCCGATTTTGTAGATGTACTTTACGTTTTCGCTCTGCGTACACCATTCGAGATTCTCAACTCTGTTGTCACTTGGGTTTGCGTTTTTGTGATTTACTACTTCGGCACCTTCTGGCTTCTCAAGAAAAGCAAAAGCAACAAGTCTGTGCATGTTTACCTTTGTCTTCTTCCCGCCTTTCACAAGCGTTGCCTGAACATAGCCATTTCTGAGTCTGCACGGCTTGAGCAACCGGCCACCGGCTTGCCGCAACCGGCCCGCGCTCGAAACTTCGTAAATCCCCTCAAATCCAACTACGGGTTTCCAGATTTCCATATTCCGAACTCCTTTTTAGTGTTCTTTGTTGTAATGGCGCTTGGCTGCTGATTGTCTCCTGTCGGAGAGTTCCCAGCAATTAAGCGATTTGTTTTCTGTGCGTTACCGCACAGCCGCCCAATATGCGTTTAGGCGGGGCGTAGGTGATCAGCACCTTTTCCGTCGGGCTCGTGTTCGTCAGGATCGCCGTGGCGGCGTCGGAGACGATCAGGTCCTTCTGCTCATATTCCCGGTAGCACCAACATCGTCCGTCCTCGTCCACCGCCCACCACATGCAGGCCAGCATATCGAGGCCGTAGTCAAAGCTCCGGTACCGGGGCCAGTGCTCCGGTATTCGGAATGGCTTGACCGTGTGCTTCTTCCTGGAGAAATCCTTGAAGTAGTTGCCGCCGATCGCGTCCCAGTCGCCGTAGCGGTAGGCTCTCGCGTTCGGCATCTTCGCAACGCTGTGAAGATACCCCGGGCTGTTCTCCACCATGGCGAGGTTGTCTTCCGCCGTGGCAAAGATGAACCGGTAGTCCGCCGGGTTTTCGTTCTCCTCCGGGTTCTCCGAATCCGTGATGTAGTTGCGGTCGATGAACAGCCGCTTCACCCAGAAATGCCCGATGCCGCCCGGGTTGCAGGTCAGGTACATCCGCCGCGGGATCTTTGACGTGCCGCGCAGACAGCCGCCGAGGAAGTTGTACGCACGCTCCGAGAACTGCGTCGCCTCGTCTATGAAGATCCAGTCGTACTCCTTGCCGTTGTACTCGTTCTCCGATTCCTCACCCGTCCAGTGCCCGAACTTGATGTAGCTCCCGTTCTCGAACTGCATGATGTGCGTCGTCGAGTTGTAGCTTGCCATCGTCGGCGGCACCATCTGGCAGATGGGCCGGATGTGGTTCTCCTCCAGCTCCGGGTAGTGAGCTCGCATGATCAGTATCCGTATACCGGGATAGCCCACCATACAGCCGAGCAGCGCCTTTACACGCACCGCCCAGGTCTTCCCGCCGCCCTTCGCCCCGCCGTAGCAGATCCGCGGCTCCGTGGCCTCGAAAAATTCCAGTTGTTTCGGGTTCGCCTTGCCCGGGTCGAAGACCATCTCCACCCCGGCATTCCCCGCTCTTCTTTTCGCCATAAATTCAAAAAAGCCCGGGGGACCACCGACCAGAACACCATCGTCCTGATCCTATGGCCCCTCGGGCTCTCATTCCGGCTCCCGGCCTCCGTGGGCTCTTAAAGGGAGCGCTTATCCTTCTTTCAAAGCTCTATCTCGACCGCAGCCCGGCACCGCCTGCACCAGACCGATACTCCGCTGCACCGCGCCGCGTTCGTCGCTTCCGCCAGCTTGATCCCGCATCGCGGACACCGGATGATCCGCTCCATGACCCGGGCTCTCACTTTCTGCTTACCTGTGGCCTTACCTTTTCCCACGGCATCCTCTCGTACATCAGCCAGAGCGGTTGCCTGTACCGGCTCTTCCCTTCCGCGGCATAGTGCCGGATCTTTCGCTCCAGGAAGTTCCCGTCTGTCCAGTTGCTGATGTTCCAGCCGCCCGGGAGGAGGAGGATGTGCCCCCGGCACAGCTCGTTCATAACGTCCTGCTCCGCCGCTTCGTATGCCTTCCCGTTCAGCAGCCGGACCGCCTTCTTCGGTATCCGGTCCTCACGCTGCTTCTTCAGGTTGTGGAAGCTAACCCCGTAGTTGACGTATGGCCTGCCCGGCTCGCTCTTCATCGGCTCCTTCACCGCCGCGAAGTACATGTCCTCCATCGGCAGCTCCCAGAGCGCCCCGACGTCGCCCTCCACGATCGTGTCGCAGTCGAGGCTCAAAACCATGTCCAGCTCCGGGAAGATCTCCGGCAGCACCGCCCGCATCAGCACCATCCATGTCCAGCCGGTGCTGTAGTTCGGACCGCCCGGCTTGAACCAGGTCTGCCCCGAGACGTTCTTCACCCGGATGCAGTCAGGCAGCGGCCTCGGGAATTCGTCGTCCTCAATCAGGAACCATACCCGCTCGACGCTCGGCGTGTTCTTCAAAAGCGACTTCGCCGCCGTCTCCATGTCTCCGTACAGGTTCCTCGTCGCACAGTATACCGCTGTCCTCATCGCGGCGTTCTCCCCCTGTTTTGGTGGCGGTTTTAGCTCCCGCCGAGCGCTATGCCCATACGCCCGGCAGACCGACTGAGCCGCCGCAGTCGTGTATAGGAGGTCAACAAAATGGAAAAGCCTTATTCAAAGCGGCTCACAGGCTTCGGAGCCCTGCGCGGGTTTCGGCGTCTCTGCACCGACCTGTCGAGAGCCGCTTTCCTTCGTCTTAAAGTGCAGGGGTATTTGTATCCCGCCCCCCGGCTGGCGGTTCAAGAGATAGAAAGGATGCCAAACATGCCAAAACACTACCCGCAGCCCCTATATAGCAAATCAAAATCCTCTCGGCAAGCAATGTCTCCAAAACGATAACAAACTCCCGGAGATGACTGTGTTATTTTTTACAGCCCGTTTCCAAAAACACCACCCCCACTTTTGACGCTACCCCTGCCGAGGTTTCAACTCTGTGAGGATTCTATATAGGGGGCGGGAGAGAAACCGCGTACCCTTTTCCGGCCCCCACCCCGGTACGATCCTAACCCAAGCACACCGCCTCCAGGCAGCACCACCACGCCCCGCGCCCCGGGGAGGGACGGCCCCACCCCGCCCGGCCTGTCCTCCGGCAGCGGACACAGCCACGGTATTACAGAGCGGAATCACCGAACCAGCCAAAACCGCCCATAAACCCCGCATTTCACCGTTTCAAATGTCGCATAATAGTTATTTCACGACATTTCACCCCAAAACAGGCCAAAACCCGACAACGGAGAGTAATCACCATCAGTTCAATGCATCTAACTGCATCTCGCTAAATCTCCCGAATCCTCGCAAATGCTCCCGAAAGCTCCCGAAATTGGCCTCGCGCGCGTTGTCTCTCTATCCGGGATTTATATATCTTTTCTCCCCTTCTCTACGTTTACTTACTCTCTCTACGTTCTAACCTACTCTGTACGTAATAGCTTTTAATCTTAACTCTTGTACAACGTAGGATAGAACGTACCGAGTAGGGATAACGCCCTCCTAACCTCCGTTCCTTTCCCCACCTCCAAGGTTACCCTCCTAAGGTTACCCCCTATAGTCCCCCTAGGAAGGGTCCCCTAGGAAGGTTCCGCCCCGATGGTTCTCCCCCTGAGGTTCCCGCCGGGCATAAAGCAAGAGAGAGAGCCGAAGCCCTCCCTCTGGTGTCCACTTATCCTTTTGTTTTCATTCGTTCAAGGATCGTTGCATCACGATTTCCCGCGTCAACGGCTGTCAGGAGGTCGCCGGTGTCGTGAATAGCTTTGATGAGGTTGTCCATCGTGTCTTCGCCCTCCTTGACCTTGGTGCAATCTCTCGGCAGATATTTAATTATCAAGCTCGCCATAACGGCCATGATGTCGAATTGATTTCCCAGTATCTGCCGCTCGATATCTGTCATTTGCTGCCCTCCTTCGCCCTGTTCAAATACTCTTGACGCCGTGCGTGGAAGTCCCCATTAAACGCCGGCATTTCTTCTTTCTTCGGCGGCTCCTGCGTCTTTTGTGGCTTTAAGAGCGGCCGGATCTTCTCGTCCCGTTCTGCGGTATCTCTGATCGCTCGTGCCAGGAACTCGCCCAGCTCCTCGCCCTGGAGCGCCGCCGCTTCCTTCGCTGCCTTGATCGCTTCCGGCGTCAATATGTCCGTGTTCATGTCTACATTAACAGGAAGCTGCCCAGTCATCCTGCCGCGGATCGCCCCGGTGATGTACTTCGCCACGGATTCGCCCGCCGCCTCTGCCGCCGCTTGGATCGCGTCAGCTTCTTCTGGCCGCACACGCACCGCAATCGTCTTAAATTTCGCTAAATACCGCGCATTTCCTGCTCTCTTCGCGTCTGTGCTTATGGCTTCTCGCCTCCTTTCTATGCATAATATACCACGGGCCGTGCGTTCATGTCATCATGACAATTCGCACAAAAATCCGCTTCATGTTTCATGCACTTTTCACGAATCGCAAAATTCATGTTACATGCCTCTTGACAGGCTCGATTGTTCATGCTATCATGAAGCCGCAATCAAGAGAGCCGAGCCGGAGACACCGGACGGCGGGCCAGCAGGCCGGAAAGGATAAAACGATGGGAAACAGAGCAATCATTAAAACCGAGGGCGGCCACATTGGCCTTTATCTCCATTGGAACGGCGGGCGCGACAGCGTGGAAGCGTTCCTCACCTACTGCAATCTGCGCGGCTTCCGCTCCCCCGAAACCGACGGCTACGGCTGGGCCAGGCTGGCGCAGGTCGTCGGAAACTGGTTCGGCGGCACGACCTCCCTCGGGATCGTCGAGGTCGGCGAGAACGCTGGCGAGTATTGCGACAACGGCGCATACATCATCCGCAATTGGGAGATCGTAGGCCGGGAGAACTTCGAGGGCCGCGAGCAGCAGGAATACGACCTCAACGACATGCTTCTCTCCATCGACGAGGCCCAGCCCGAGCGCGACCGCATCGGCGACTACCTCAAGGCGACGATCGTCCCGACGAAGGACCTCAAGCCCGGCGACCGTGTGGTCTTCCTCGACTGGAACGGCGACATGAAGACCGGCGAGATCATCGGCATCGGTTCCGGCATCGTCAACGGTCAGGACATGACCGGCGTCCCGTACATGGGACTTTATGGCTCCGATAGCTGCCCCGCCGATAAGAACCCGAACAACTACATTCGGAGCGAGACGGCCCGCCTCGCTCCTGCCAAGCAGCCGGAGAAACCCGCCGAGGAAAGCCCGGTTGAGATCTTCATCAACGAGCAGCTCAAAGGGATCGAGCTCAAGTTTAAGGCCCGCCCCTCCGAGGAGGTTCGTGCCGAGCTCAAAGCCAGCGGTTGGAAGTGGCACCACAAGAAAGCTCTGTGGTACGCCAAGAACGACCCCGAGCACATGCAGAAGGCCCAGCAGATTGCAGCAGCCGCCACGAAGTAACCCGACAGCCCGCCCCGGAGGTCACGAGGGCAGAAAGGATTTGACCATGTTCTGGTGGGTCTTTTACATCGTCGACATGCTCCGCATCCTGGCGGCAGAGTACGACGAAACAGATTGACACCGGCCCCGCCTGGGGTTAGAATCAAGACACAACATGAAAGGAGCAAACACCATGACCGCAAAAGAAATTATCGAGGCTGGCTTGTACAACGCCGCTGTCGAGCTGATGGATGACGAGATCCGCGAGGATCTGCACAACTCCGGCGAATTCGACACAGAAGAGGCATTTCTGGTAGCCTACATGGAAGCCCACGAAACCAAGTACGGCAAGCCCTTCACGGTTTGAATGCAGCTTTTTACTCACAGAATTACTCACGAGTTTGTTCTGTGCCGCATGGCAAGCGGGTTTTGATTGGGTTCGACTCCCATCATCCGCTCCAAAACTAAGCCCCGAGATCATCACGATCCCGGGGCTTTTTCTTTTCGTTTTCCCTGATTTCATGGGCTTTTTCGGCTCTTGGTATTTCTTCCCAATCGCTGAAACGTGAGTTTAACAAGGGGTTCACACAAGTATTTTTATCTGCCCGAATTACTCACGAATTACTCACGGCCTTTTTCGCCGTAGAACTCCCGCATCTTCTGGACGGATTCGTCCGCATCCTGGGCGGCTAAGTGCGTGTAAATCTCATGCACCGTCTTGCTGTTGGACCATCCGCCCTCCCGCATCGTCGCAGCCTCGCTCCAGCCGAGATGATAGGCCAGCGACGCGAAACTGTGCCGCAGCCCATGCACCCCGACCAGAGGCAGGCCCGCCGCCTCGCAGACCTTGTTTATCTGGACGTAGCTTGTATTTGGCTTTGTCGTGATCAGCTTTCCGGTTTTGCCCTGCAGCAGCTCCTCCAGCCTCGGGATCACGATATGAACCACCCGGCGGCTCGATGCTGTCTTGTTCTGGTCCTTTGCTACGATCTGTCCGGCGTCGTTGTAGACCTCCGCTCCCTCGACCCGGATCAGCCGTTTTTCAAGATCCACCTTGTCAGCCGTCAGGGCCAGCAGCTCGGACCGTCTCAGCCCATGCAGAGCCAGCAGCGCGGGCAGCTCGCAGTCCTTGCCCTCGATCGCCTTAAGAAAGACCTGTATCTGCTCATAGTCCAGCCAGGGGCGCTCCGCCTTGACGATCCTCGGCAGCGCTACGTCCGGCGCTTCGACTCCCTGCGCTGTCAGGGACGCAAGCACCAGGTGCCAGGCATTGGAGAGCGTCTTGCCCTTGAGCGTCGCTGCCTCCTCGTTTATCGCCTTCTGCCAGTTGATCCCGCTTCGGATGTCCTTTTTCATGTACGCCTGGAAGCGGTTTTCCCTTATGCTCTTGTATCCCTTTATCGTCGACGGGCTCAGGATCTTGTCCTTGCTCTCGATATACTCGTCCACCGCCTGCCCGACTGTCATCTTCGGCGCGGCCTTTTTCTGCTCGATCAGCCCCGCCTTGATTGCCCGGGCCTTGATGTAATATTCCTTTTCCGTGTCCGCTGTTATCGAGACGCGCTTCCCGTCCTTCATGATCTGCGCCCGCCACTTCCCGCTCGCCATCTGGACCGGCACCGGCACAGGCAGCTCCATGCTCCGCTCCCGCTTTAGCTTCTTGATCCTCTCCCCGCAGGCACAGCAGAAAATCGAGAACACCGGCGTCACGTTATGGCAATGTGGGCAATACATGATATCGACTTTCGGCAGCTCCATTGTTTCCTCCGAGTGTTAAACTCCTTGATTTCTTTCGCCCTGTCGGCTTTTCCATCTTGGGGGTATAAATTCACGTCTGGAATCTAAAATCCGTCACAGCGCAAATTTGAGGCCATAGAGGGAAAGCGCTATTCATAGACCGGCTCTGGCAGCTTGGGAAGCCCCAGCACCTTGCCGAAATATTGCACGCTCTGCCCGCCGCTCGGTCTTATGGTGATGTTTGCCGCCTCGCGCTTTGGATTGGCGGAGAGCAGATAGACCTCCCCGGTATAGCCCGGCGCGTACTGCTTGACGTATGTCGCCCCGTCGACCGCAAAGACGCCGACCTCGAAGGGCCGCAGCTCCTCGGTCTCGGAGACATACACCCGGCTCCCGTCCTCGATATACGGCTCCATGCTGTCCCCGCTGACGGTGAGGCAGAAGTCCGCGCCTTCCGGCATGTCCGCCGTGCGCGGTATATCCTCGTAGTCCTCGCCCTCTACCATGCCGCCGGGGCCTGCCGCCGGTTTGCTCAGGTAATGCCGGATCGTGCCAAGGTCCACGATCTCGGCCTCCTGCGCCAGATTGCAGCGCTTCCACTCAGCGTCCAGAACCAACTCCACCAGATGCTGCCCGTGCTCGTCCAGCTCGTTGTAACGCTTCAGGAGCTCCGGCACCGGCCCGCTCTGCTGCGGTCGCTTCTCGTCCGTCTCGCCCCGCAGCCATTCCAGAGAGACGTTATACTTTGCGGCGATCTCGTAGAGGTAGTTTTCGTATGACTTGGTTCGTCCCTTTTGCCAGTCGGAAATCAGGTTTCCGTTTTTCAGCCCTATACTTTGGGCAAACTCTGCTCTTGCTCCGTGCTGAATCTTCCCGGCTTCGTTCCGTGGCAATAAGGATAAAATTCTATCCAGCGTTATATCCATGTACGTTAGACCTCCCTCGTACTGCTATCCTACCCTATGCAGTATCTTACCTTGTTCCTCCTAAGTCTAACCTTTGTACTCCTAACCTACGTTATCTCTGATTTTTACATTTCTCTAAGCTATAAATATAATATATATACTCTATACAGGTACGTTATACGGAGGAATGTAGGTATAACGTACAGGGCGCGTCAGTCTATGCGCTCGCTCTCATACTGTCCTTTGATATGCTCGTTATAATAGCCGCCCCATGATTCCGCCGTGCGGAAGCTGTCCCACTCCGATTGCGGGAAATCGTAATACAGGTAAATGCGCGGATCGCTGTTGCGGAACACAACGCCCAGCACCTTATACCCGGCGGCATAACCGATCCGGGAGAACGCCGTCGAGTCCGGCGTGTCCTGCCATTCCAGGTCCGAGATGTCAAACGAAGCTGCAGCCGCTTCACCCTCTGTGCCGTCGCTGTACCCGTCGTCATAACCGCCATTGTACCCGTCGTTCCAGCCATCGTTCCAGCCGTCGTCATAGCCTGCGAGATACCCGTCGTCGTGGCCGTCGCTGTAGCCTTCCCGGTACGCTTCTTCCCGGACCTCCTCAGTCGAGGGCCCATAATCGCCGCACCCGCTCAGGCAGAAACACAAAGCCAGAACCGCGATCAATACTCGTTTCATTACAAAACCCCCGCAAGCAGTTACAAACCAATAACGAACTTTTGTGCGATTCATCCGACCGAATCGCACTTTTTTTAGCGCCTTTTGTGCCCTCTTCCAAATCGAACACCTGCTCGATTTTATGTCTTGCAAATCGAACACGCATGAGTTATCATGTACACAGTCAAGGCGGGGAGCGAACACCCGCCGAGGCGCAGAGACCCCCGGAGCGCTGAATGCACGCAGCGCCCTAGGCATCCCGCAGGGACCATGATGGAGTTGTACCCACACCGCAATTCTATCATGGTTTCCCTTCGGGGTCAAGTATGAAACCTCATGTTTATGAGTTTTGAGGAGGTGACAACGGTTGACCCTGCGC
>Ga0326514_10002585_pt1 | contig 11514 bp, 11 predicted proteins | sample 3_2548_0518_D_FD_203653 | JGI IMG/M metagenome (GOLD analysis project Ga0326514, IMG submission 203653) | Bovine rumen microbial communities from UC Davis, California, United States - 3_2548_0518 | ecosystem: Host-associated > Mammals > Digestive system > Stomach > Rumen | place: USA... | reverse complement strand
GTACTACAACGACCGCCTCTCGATGAAGAACGACAACGACATCTTCATCGCCATGTCATCGTATGCCCTTATCAACATCGATGAGTTCGACGCCATGTCTAAGTCGCAACAGCCCATCTTGAAATACCTTCTCTCAAAGTATGACGTGAAGTTCCGCCCGCCTTACGGTAAGACGATGGAACAGCGACAGCGCTTTGCCTCATTTATTGCCACCACCAACAGTCGCCGTCCGCTGGTCGATCCCACGGGCTCCCGCCGTTTTATCTGTGTCTATGCCGACGAGATCGACAACGACGGTATCATCTACTATGACAAACTTTATGGTCAGCTCTACGCCGAACTGCAGCAAGGACGCCGTTACTGGTTTGAGGACGAGGAAAATGCCCGCATCATACAGCAGAACGAGCAGTTCCAGCAAGTCAGCAGCTATGAGCAGATGATCGCGCTCACCTATCTGTCACCTGAAAACACCTCCGAGGATGCGGATTTCGTATCCCTCCAACTTATTATGAAACAACTCGAGAAGCTGTTTCCTACCTTTACGATCAAGAAAGGAACGGATGTAGAACTCGGGAAGAGGTTGACTAAAATGGGATATGAACACAAGCGTAACAACAAAGGATCGGTCTTTAAGATTGAAGGGATATGATGTGTAAAAGTAAAACAACTTGTTTTACTATCATTAACATGCCTTTTATGATAGGAAAAGATGCCTTCGAAGGAAGTAAAACAAGTTGTTTTACATTGAGAATAATAGTGTAAGATTGTAAACAACATACACTACATATAACAACCTGATTATAAATTTGATAAAAGCGAAAGTGTAAGATTACAACAAATAGAAATGGCAGTACATATCAAGTTAATCAAGAACAATATTAAGAGCAGCAGTTCTTATGGGAAATATTTTGCCAAGGCAGTGAGTCAGGGTGAGGTCACCCTCGATGAAATCGCGGCAGAGGCATGTCGTAACAGCGGTATTTCCGAGGGTTCCGTCATAGGCGTGGTAACGGAGTTGCAGGATATTCTGAAGCACAGGCTTACTGAAGGACAGACAGTAGTGCTCCCTGGCATAGGCCGTTTCAGCCTCCGCGTGGAGAGTATCGGTGTCGATGACCCGAAGGCGTTCAACATCTGCCAACACATCACCCGTATTGTCTGCGGCTTCCTTCCCGCAGGCCGCCGCATTCAGGGCCGCCACATCCTCTACGACTTCTGCGACGGTGTGAAGGCAGTCTGGCAAAAGGGCTCCAAGCCGTAATGATTGATGTTCAAAAATTGGGGAGGTTACAGCGAAAAATTGATTTTTTTCGTACTAAATGCTTGTTATATCAAAGAAAAACTGTATCTTTGCCGCTGAAAAGCGGCGATGATGCTCACGCTTGGCAAATGAAACATGTTTCTTTGCACTCGCTTAACCGCATCATTGCAAACGAATTCTGAAAAGAGTTCCCGTAAAGGTGTGCTTAACTGCACTTAATTGGGAATGTGAGTGAGAATCTCCGACTGTCCCGCAGCAGTGAACTCCGTTATGGCTCTTAGACAACAAAGCCATTGCCCGTTTGGGCGAGAAGGCGTCTGGGAGTGGAGGAAAGTCTGAAGACCAGCCTTTTTCGGTTAAAAAGCCGCTGCACCACGATGTATGGTGTCGGTAGGCGCAAGTTAGATTTTTGTGGAATAATGGTCCGGAAGGACTGTCGTATAACGTAGTCTCTCTTTTGGCCAGCGCTATTGTGCGCATACGTGTATTTATTATATAAGTTTTACGGGGCAGTCTGTCGTGAGACAACACTTCCCCTTTTATCGAGTATTCAAACATATAGAAATATGAAACATGAATCAATCGTCGTCGTGTACGACAGCTGTCAGGCTATCGCTGAAGAGATAGCCGACAAGTTGGGCGCTGAGACTGTCAGCGTCCAGAGTTTGAACAACAGGCAGATAGAAAACTGCCAGAGTCTTGTCCTTGCTGTTGAGTTCCAGGCCGACGGTCCGCTTTCACCACATTGGCAGTATGCCTGTCAGATGCTACGTGGTGTCAGTCTGAGTGGTAAGAACGTAGCCGTCATGGTGGCTTTGGGCAATAGTCGGGACAACGGTATCTATGCCGAGTCATTTTTCTGTGAACTCAGGCAAAACGGCGCACACATCGTTGGCGAACAGCTCTATGCCAACTCGTCTGGATGGAACACCGACAATTGGATTTGCAGCGTGTCCCCTAACTTATAATCAACAAAACTCTTAAACACTATGAGCTATATCTTCATCGTCGCCCTGGAATTCCTACTGACATTCTGTGGCGTGGCAATGCTTATCAGATACTATAACCACAAGGCATAGGACTCCATCTTCGGCATGGTTTGCTTCTATTTATCAGGCAAAGTCCGCTTTTCACTTAGTCGGTGCAAATACGAATAATATTTGAATCAATGGGTGGAAACTGATCTATTTCCTGACTATCACGCTACCACTGGCCTGATGGGTGGCGAGGATGAGCACTTCGGCTATCTGGACGTGAGCGGGGGCATTGGCGGCAAAGACGGCGACATCGGCGATGTCGTCACCTGTCAGCGGCTGGATACCCTTGTAAACATTGGCGGCACGGTCGTTGTCGCCGTGGAAGCGGACATTGCTGAAGTTTGTCTCGACCAGTCCCGGCTTGAGGTTCGTGACCCGAATAGGGGTATTGGCTACATCGATGCGCAGGCCGTCGGACAGTGCCTTCACGGCAGCCTTCGTGGCACAATAGACATTGCCACCGGCGTATGCGGCATCGCCGGCCACGGAGCCGACATTGATGACGTGTCCCCGTCCGCGCTCCACCATTCCCGGGACGACGAGGCGCGTCATCGTGAGCAGGCCCTTGATGTTTGTATCGATCATCGTCTCCCAGTCGTCGAAACTTCCCTCGTATTCCGGCTCAAGGCCCAAGGCCAGACCGGCGTTGTTGACCAGCACGTCTATCTGCTGCCATTGGGCTGGCAGGCCACGGATACACTCCGTAGCCTGCCGACGGTCGCGAACGTCAAACACCAAAGTTAGCACGTCCGTCCCTTTTTCCGTCAGTTCACTGCTGATTTCCGTCAGGCGGTTCTCGTTCCTGCCCGTCAGAATCAGCTTATCACCATTCTCAGCAAATTTCCGGGCGCAAGCCAGACCTATTCCGCTCGTCGCCCCTGTAATAAGAATAATCTTGTTCATCTTATTCCTCCATTAGCAAATCCACCAGTCCCTTGTCCTTAAACGTGTGCTTCTGCTGATCCCAGAAGCCGAAGTCGGCGTCATAGCACCAGGTGGTCCAGGCAATGTTGTTCTCTTTGAACACGGTCAGCATGTCCTTCGTCCACTTGTAAGCCAGTTCGCGATCGACGGGTTCATAAACGCCCCACTCGCCGCAGAACAGCTGGAGGTCGTACTTCTTGGCAGCCTCGATGGCATCCTTGAAGTCAGCACGGATTCTGTCGATGTTCCACTCCTCGGTGGTGAAGTTGTTTTCGTCGATGACAGCCTTGACGGTGTCGCTGGCAGCCTCATAGTCTTCCTTCGAAACGAGCACGCCGGGATAGTTCACCTTGCCTGTATATTTGCCAATGGGCGCCCACCAGGCACCATAGTGCGTCAGAATCATGGGGTTATAGTAGTGGAACGAGAGGATGATATTCTTGTCACCCTCGGGCACCTTCAAGTCCTTGATAGTTCCGTAGCTCTGCCACATGTTGGAGCCGATAACCAGCGTGCGCTGCGGCTCACGCTCACGCAGGGCCTTGTGAACCTTGGCAATCAGCTGGTTCCACTGCTCGTGGTCTTCGGCCACGGGCTCGTTCATGAACTCATAGGCCACGGAGTCGTTGCTATAGCCCTTCAGCACGTCGGACAGCTGGTACCACATGTTGATGAGCTGCTGCTGTGCCTCGTCGGAGGTGAAGAGGGTATTGGCATCGCTGTCACCCTCGTTGACAGCGTTGAAATAGTGTGAGCGGATGATGTGGAGGTCAACGATGGTGCGCAGGTGATGCTTCTCTGCCCAGTTGATGGCGTTGGTCATCAACTTCCAAGCCTCGGGCAGCTTGTTACCGTCCTCGTCCCAGAACTGCACCTCGTCGATGGGCAGGCGAACGAAGTCAAAGCCCAGCGAATCGAGTCGGGCGAAGTCGTCCTCCTGGATGTGCTTCAGCCGCGCCTCGCCGCGCTCCTCACTCTGCGACAGCCAGTGGCTGACGTTCGTACCACGCTGTATCTTGAAGTCATTCACTCCGTTGTTTGTCTCGTTCTTACCCGTGCAGGCCGTCATAGCCAGCAACGTCACGGCAACCAGTGCCAGAGAATAAATCTTTTTCATTGCTTTAATATTTGGTTAGTATAATATTCGGATGGAACATAGAGGTTTTAACGGTTAGGTCTGCGGTTTCCGTCGCTGCGCCGGTCGTTGTTACCCCACTTCTTGTCGTAGCGGCCATCGGCCCTTTCAGTTCCGAGTCCTGCACGTTTCCACTTACCGTCAGCCGCCGGTCATGGTCCACATCCTGCGCATGTACGCAGAGCGCTGTCAGCAACACGCATAGCATTATGAAGCGGTTCGTCATCAGTCTTCTTTTGGTTGTGTTAGGTTTTCAGAATGACCACTCGTCCAGCCAGCGGATGACAGGCTTTCCGTCTTCAAACTCTATCGGCAGCCAGATGTAACGGGCATCGATAGGATGGTGGGGACGCCAGATGTCGGCCATAAAGATATACCGACCTTCTACGGGAAGCACGAACGTGCTCTGACCGCCGAAGGTTTTTTCTGCGTTGGGGCCTCGGCAGGGATTAGGATGCTGCGTCCAGGGACCCATGATGCTGGGAGCCGAGAACATGCGGGCCTCGTTGGGTGCCCAGCCCGTGCAGCCAGAGGTAATCATCCAATAAGTACCGTCGTGCTTGAAAATGGCGGGGGCCTCGTTCTGACCACCTGGTGCCACGCGGGTATAGCGGCCGTTGTGGTGCAGGTAGTCGGCAGTCAGCTCGGCGATGTGCAGGGTGAAGTTTTCCTCCGACGAGAAAATGTGATAGGCCTTGCCATCGTCATCTACGTAGAGTGTCATGTCGCGTGCCATCTGGCCCGTGCTGAAGTCACGCTTCAGGTACTCGTCGAATCCCATGGGAGAGCTCTCTACAGGCCAGGTGCCAGCATTTGCCCTCGAGGAATATAGGAACTTGTAAGGTCCCTCAGGACGATCGGCGACAGCCACGCCATAGCGGGCGGCGTTGTAGCCCTGCCCCTTCAGCTCGAGGTGGAACCACATGCAGAACTTCTTCGTCACAGGGTTATAGATGACCTTCGGACGCTCGAGGATACAGCCTCGTTCGATGTCGTGCCCTGCCTCATTGCTAACGCTGAGAGCCACACCGCAGTTGCTCCAATTCACCAGGTCTTTCGACGCGTAACACATCACGCCGACCAGGGCGTCGCTGGTGCGCTCGTCCTTGTGCTCGCCAAACCAGTAGTAGGTGTCGCCGTACTTCATAATGCCACCACCGTGGGCATTGATGTGTTCACCCTTATCGTCGAGCCACAACTCGCCACTACGGATGGCTCCCATGTCCTTTTCCGTCAGGGCACGCTGTTGCTTTGCCGCCATAGGCAGAGCCATCATGGCTGCTGAAATCAGGAGAATGATTGTTCGTTTCATAATTCTGTTAGTTTATTTTTCGCATCTTCCTGAGCGGCAATGACGCGGTCGCACCAAGCATCGAACTCAGGGTCTTCGGTCTGCAATTCAGGATGCTCTCTCAAATAGGTGATGCAGCGGCGCACACCCTCGTCGAAGCGGGTGGTACAGCAGAAACCGGGCACGGCACGCTTCAGCTTCGAGCAGTCGAAGATGGCGGTGGCCGCCTTGTCGCCCAAGAGGTTTCCTTCCAAATCGTAAGCGGAGGGACAGACGCTGGCAAGGAAGTCGGAGGCTACGTGATAAGGCGTGAAGGCCACTCCAAGGGCATCGGCAATGCTCTGGTAGATCTGATTCCACGTCAGCTGCTCGTCGCTCATGATCTGGAACGCCTCACCGATGGCCTTCGGATTGCCGAGCAGGCCGATGAAGCCGCGGGCAAAATCCTCGTTCCAAGTGAGCGTCCACAACGACGAGCCATCGCCTTGGACGATGACAGGCCTACCCTCCATCATACGCTTCAGCACCTGCCACGACCCTTTCAGGCCATGTACGCTGACAGGGACGCTACGTTCACAATAGGTGTGGCTGGGACGGACGATGGTCACGGGGAAGCCGTTCTCACGGTACTGGCGCATGAGAAGTTCCTCGCAGGCTATTTTATTACGCGAGTACTGCCAGTGGGGATTTGCGAGGGTGGTACCCTCGGTGATGACTGCATCGCGCAATGGGGTGTTGTAGGCCGAGGCCGAGGAGATATAGACATACTGTCGGGTGCGGTCGCGGAAAAGGCGGATGTCGCGCTCTACCTGCTCGGGTACGAAGCCGATGAACTCGCAGACGGCATCGAAGGTCTCGGCGGATAAACCGACGAGTACACTGGGCTCGTCGTCGATGTCGGCAATCACTTGATGAACGCCTTCCGGCACTTCGTTACGCCTGTTTCCGCGATTCAACAACCACAGGTCGTGGCCGGCTGCGGCCAACTGTCGGGTAATGGCACTGCTGATGGTGCCCGTTCCACCAATGATGAGTATCTTCATAATTATTGTCTTTGTGTTAGTCTTTATCCATTGGGTAGCGCACGCCCCACTTACGGCGCAGGCCGTCCATCAGTTGCATGATGTAAAGGGTCTCGGCGTGGGGCATTTCGAGGGGTTCCAGCAAACCGTCCTGCAGGGCTTTCCTGCAGGCCAGGAACTGGTACTCGTAGCCTGTTACCTGCTGGGGCACGCGGATGGTCTCAACATAGGTACGATTAGGACCGTTTACCGTTATCGTCTGCGGATTGTTGATATTGTCGATAATCAGGTTGCCCTCGGTGCCGGCAATGACGCCGATGTTGTCACCCACGCATTGTGCCGACGACTGCAGGTTGGCCAGGATGCCGTCCTTCAGGATGATGGTGATGGCGTTCGTCAGGTCCATACCTGTCGCCGACTTCACACACGTGCCGTCGATACTGGCAATGTCGGCAGCAAAGAACATGCGCACGAAGTTCAAGGCATAGACACCGAGGTCGAGCAGGGCACCGCCACAGAGGTCGGGACGCATGATACGGGGTTTGTCGCCCATCGAGTAGCCCAGCGTCGCCGTCACCAGTCGGGGCTCGCCTATGCGACCGCTCTTGATGAGGCTGCGCACCGTATCGACGACAGGCTGGTAGCGAGTCCAGATGGCTTCGGCCAGAAACACTTTCTTATCATGAGCCAGTGCCAGAATCTCCTCCGTCTGACGGGCATTGGCCATAAACGCCTTCTCCACCAGACAAGGCTTGCCTGCCAGCAGTGCCTCTTTGGTGACATCGTAGTGGTGGGAGTGGGGCGTGCCCACATAGACGAGGTCCACATCGGGGTCGTTAATCAACTCGGCATACGAGCCGTAGGAATTTTTGACATTCCACTTCTTGGCAAATGCCTCAGCCTTGTCGTGAGTTCGTGAGCCCACAGCGTATGCCTCGCACTCCTGCAGTCCGTTTAATGTGATGACAGCCTTCTCAGCTATCCATCCCGTTCCGATGATTCCTACGCGCATATTATCCCCTCGCCATTTTGTAAATCTTCTCCATATCCTCTGCCTTGAGCACCTTCAGCTGACCACAGGTGCGCTGGTAGTCGCGGCTGCACTTGCGGGTCATCTCGCGAATCTCGTCGTCGGTGACGTCGCGACCTATCAGTTCCTTGATGTTGATAGGCATACCTATGGCGTGGTAGAAGCGCTCCATCGCCTCGATACCCTTCAAGGCGGTGCCCTCAGGGTCAGTGAAATCGTTCGGCACATCCATCACGTTGACGGCGAAACGCACAAAGCGGCGCAGGTTCTCGTGCATCGTATAGCGTGCCCAACTTGGCCAGACAGCTGCAAGACCAGCACCGTGGGTGGCGTCGAACATGGCGCTCAGCTCATGCTCTAACTGGTGGGTGGCCCAGTCGTCGCTGAAGCCGCAGCCTGTCAGACCGTTGTGCATCAACGAGCCACCCCACATAATCTGGGCGCGGTAGCGGTAGTCCTCGGGGTTCTTCAGAACGGCAAACACCGCGTTCTTCATGCTCCGCAGCATAGCCTCAGCAATGTCGGTCGTCAAGTCCATATCGTCGTCCTTCGTGAAGTAGCGTTCCATCGTGTGCATCATCATATCGGTCACGCCGGCAGCCGTCTGGTAGGGGGGCAGGGTAAAAGTGCGACGGGGGTTCATGATGGCAAACTTCGGGCGCGAGAGGTTGTTCGAGTAACCGAGCTTCACGTCACCGTTCTCATTGGTAATGACCGACGACTCGCTCATCTCGCTGCCGGCGGCGGGGATGGTCAGCACGCAAGCCACAGGCAGCATCCGCGTCGGTGTAGCCTTGCCGAGATAAAAATCCCACACATTGCCCTCGTAGGGCACACCGTAGCCGATGCACTTCGCTGAGTCGATGACACTACCGCCTCCAACGGCGAGAAGGAAGTCGATACCCTCCTTACGGCACAGTTCGATACCCTGCTGGGCCAATGACAAGCGGGGATTAGGCACAACGCCGCCCAGGGTGACATACGCCACCCCACCCTCGCGGAGCAGCGTACAAATCTTATCGAGCAGTCCCGACTTGACGGCACTCTTTCCGCCGTAATGAACCAGCACCTTCGTGCCACCGTATTTCTTCACAAGAGCAGCCACCTGCTCCTCCGACTGTTCGCCGAACACCACCTCGGTCGGCGCATAATACATAAAGTCCTTCATAATATCTCCATTATTCATTGATAATCTTTCGAGTGCTCTCACGTATCTCCAGCCGTGCATTCACTACAACATGCTGCACACTGTCGTCGCCGTTCAACTGGTCGAGCAACAGCCGGAATGCTTTACAGCCAATCTCTCTAAGATTCTGCTTTACGAAAGAGACGCGGGGGTGCGACATTTCCGATACCCAGTCACTGATATATCCAACAATAGCCACATCGCCGGGAATACTGAGACCACGGCTCGTAATGGCCTGCATCGCTGAGATGGCCAAAAGACCGTGTGAAGCGATGATGGCATCCGGAGGCGCCGGCAGACTCAAAAGTTCCAAAGTGTCAGAAAGGCCGGAATTAAAACTGATGTGGTGGCACTTCACCAATTCCTTACGGATGGGGATGCCACGCTCACGGAGGGCTTCAAGATAGCCGTGCTTGCGGTCGGCAGTCTGCTTAAGCTGGTTGGAGCCGCCAAGAAAGGCTATGCGTCGCGAGCCGCTGTCGATGAGGCTGTGGGTGACCTGACGCGCTGATGCAACATCGTTGATGATGACTGACGAGATACCGATATTTGGGTCACGGTCGAAAAACACTACCGGCACATGTGACTTTTTCAGCCGCAGGATATGGTCGAAGTCGGTCGTTTCCTGCGACGGACAGATGATGATGCCTTCGACATGCATATTTGTCAACAACTCCAAACAATTAACCTCGTTCTCGTAGGTTTCGTCCGAGTCGGTAATGATACACATATAGCCATTCTTCCTTGCCTCTGCTTCGATACGCTTGACAATGGTGGCGAAGTGGTTGAACGACACGTCGGGCACCACAATGCCTATTGTCCGGGTAGTGTCGTAGCGCAGACTCACGGCAAAGGGGTTCGGCCTATAGCCTCCATCCTCAGCCAACTTCTCTATCTGTTTCTTTAGTTCGGGGCTCACGCCATCGATTCCCCTCAAAGCCCTCGAAACCGTAGAAACGTTGATTCCTAACTGACGGGCAATGTCGCGCTGTGATATTCTTTTCATGCCTTAATACTAATTCCCCACAAAGATAATCTTTTTTCTATATATAATAACGCAACATTCTCTAAAAATGTTGCGCAACGCATTGCGTTATCTACATAGAAAAAACCGCCCGTCTTTACAGACAGGCGGCCCCTCACATAAACTTCTGTAAATATGTTGTATTAATGTGTTGGTTCTGACACTGCAAAGATACACCATACATTGCAAGTATCCAACACTTTTACCAGACAATTATTACGCAAAGCGTTGCGTAAAAAAAGCATTCTACTTCTTAAAGAGATGCGGAATGAACTCATGCAGACCGCGACGCCAGGTGAGGAACTCATGGCCTGTGCCTTCAGAGACAGAGGCATCGACATTGATACCCAGCTCACGCAGGCTATCGACGATGGGCTGGCTCTTGATGAAGTCGTCGGTACCCCAGTTCATATAGAAGTAGTGAATCTTCTTGTTGAACTCGTCGGCATTGGCGAACACGCCGTTATAGGCAGTCTTCACGTCGAGACCGAAGATGGCACCGCTGAAAGTACCCATCCAGGCAAACTTGTCGAGGTTCTGGAGCACGACGTCGAAGGTCTGGTGACCACCCCACGACAATCCGGCCATAGCGCGGTTCTCACGGTCGCTCTTCGTACGGAAGTTGGCGTCGATGTAAGGAATGAGGTCGTTGAGCAGGACGGGATAGAACGAAGCGCCATACTCGCTGCGTCCGGCCTGGTTGTTGCCGCCGCCGAAGGGCTGCTTGATGTCGCCGCTCTCCATCACCACCAGCATAGGTACGGCCTCGCCGCTGGCAATGGCGTTGTCCATGATGTGCTGCATCTTACCCTGGAGTGCCCAGCTGGTCTCGCCCTCGCCCATACCGTGCTGCAGGTAGAGCACGGGATAGCGCTTCTTGATGTTTTTCTTCAGGTCGTACTCGGCAGGCGTATAAACCAGTGCGTGGCGCCACTCGCCGAACTTCGAGTTGGGGCTGTGGTAGTAGATTGAGCGCACACTACCGTGGGCGATGCCCTGCTGCGGACGGTAGTAGTCGCCCTCAGGTCCCTCGGGAACCTCAAGACCGCCCGACTCGCGGTTGCAGCCGAAGTAGGTCTCAGAGGCGGGGTCGATGAAGTTCACGCCGTCGATGTTCATGAAATAATAGTGGAAGCCAACGGGCAGCGGGTCGGTAACGGCCATGAAGCCGCCCTTACCGTCGGGCTCCATATCGTACTTCTTGCTGCAGATGTCCACCACGACCTTCTTGGCCTGCGGGGCGTTGATGCGGAAGTAGGCACGGCGCTGCTTGTCAATCTTCGGGAACTCGTTGCCGGGAATGGCGTTCTCGACGGTGACGGCATCGGCAGGAACGTCAATCTTCTTGACTGCCACAGGCATATCCGTCGGACGCTTGGGCTCGAAGCCGAGGTGACGGGCCACAGCCTCACCGTAGCGGCAACCCAGCTCGCGATAGCCGGCAGCATCGAAGTGCAGGCGGTCGGGACCGTTCGAGCAGTTGTCTGACGAGATGACCTGACAGGTGTGGATGGTCTGGGGCAGTTCGTCAATCTGCTTCTTACAGCCGATGCAGACGCCCTTGCCGTCGGCCTGGACGATATTGCCAACATAGAGGTTCACCT
>Ga0326514_10002583_pt1 | contig 11517 bp, 6 predicted proteins | sample 3_2548_0518_D_FD_203653 | JGI IMG/M metagenome (GOLD analysis project Ga0326514, IMG submission 203653) | Bovine rumen microbial communities from UC Davis, California, United States - 3_2548_0518 | ecosystem: Host-associated > Mammals > Digestive system > Stomach > Rumen | place: USA: California... | reverse complement strand
TGACTTGCTCACAACGACCACACTGATCGTACCGGAGCGGTTTGGTTTCTTGCGTGGATACATGGCGCAAAGGTACGGATTTTTTTGCTTGCGACACCCAAAGACACCCAATAAATCTCTCAAAACCCCTTTAAAATCGTGGGTGCCATCTCATGGCAAGGGGCAAGTGATGAAGTCAGGAAGAGTATTGTTGGATGCCTATGAAACACGACAAAAAAACAGACGGGCTGGACGTCTTCTCGCTGTTATTGGGCTTCGATGACTCCAGTCCGTCAGAAAAATCTGCTTTAGATAATGATTATAATCCGAAAATACAATACAGACACGTCTGTATCAAGGGAATGAACTTATTCCTCAACGATGGGATATAGTTCGATGAACTCTCCCTGGTGGCTGGCTCCATCGTTGATGAGCTGTGCCATCTTGCTTCCTACCGTCTCTATGTCGTGGAACCCAGGTAAGCTCATGTTGCCGTTAAGGTCGGTCGTCGTGGGACCTGGGTGTACGGAGAATATTTCTATGGGCCTATTTGCCTGCTGAAACTCCATAGCCATCACACCCATCATGGCATTCTGTGCTGCCTTGCTGGCCACGTAGGCCAGGGGGTGCCAGTAGGGGCTGATTTCCGAAGGCACGGTGACGTTGACTATCCTTCCGCTGTTCTTCTCCAGCAGGGGCAGCAATGCCTTGGTCAGTGCGAAAGTACCTATAAAGTTCACGTCGATGGTCTGCTTGATGTCGCTTATCTCAGTGTGTCCACCATCTACGCTCATGTCGCCAGGGATGCCTGCGTTGTTGACCAACAGTGTCAGTGCCGGATATTTTTCTCTGATTTCCTTTGCGGCCAGCTCCACGCTTTCAAGGTCGGCCAGCTCCACGTTTACCCATCCCAGCACGTCAATGCCCAGTGATTGCAACTGGTCGATGGCCTTTTCTGCCCGCCCCTGATGGCGAGCACCTATGATGACTTTCCATCCGCTAAGTCCCAGATGTTTCGCAATACCATAGCCAATACCTTTATTGGCACCCGTCACCAATACAATTTTCTCATTCATAGCTGTGTTCGTTTTGTTTTTGTGGTTAAAATCGGGTGCAAAGGTACGAAAAAAAACAGTCCGACAAAACTTTTATCTCTAAAAGTCAATGGCGTCTCACCATTTTCCGTACTTTCCCATCGGCAGAGCGCTGGAGCAAAAGTCCACGGTGATGGCGTGAGACGGACTGTCCGCTTAGGCTATAGACCACCGAGAGAGGGGCTGCACACCGGGCTGGCTGGTCGGCGATGCCCGTCTGCGAGAAGTCGAGAGGCAGGAAATCGGCTGAGGCATCGAGGGTAGCGTAGGCCTCGAAGGGGTGTAGAACGGCTGGTTCGGCCAGACGCAGGAGCCCCCACTGATCGCCTTGACGCCTTAAGACATAGTCACCGACGTAGAGGGGCAACTGCGCATAGGTGCCGCGGAGCTGCTGGTCAAGGGGACTGAAAGCGTGAGACACCTCACCTGTACCCAGGAATACGATGTCACCCTGTCCTGCTACCAATACGGGTTGATGGGCGGGGATGGTATCCAAAGCTGTTGGAATTAGGTCCGTTGACAGGCTATAGGCAGTAATTCCCTCTGGAACGGGTGCTGAGAAGGGAAGCATGAGCAGACGCATGCCCTCTATCCCACAGGCGAAAGTGGCAGTATTGGCGGAGAAGGAACGGGCGGGACGGAAGTCGCCACCGTCGGGTGTCAGCTGGAGCGAGGCACATTCGTTGCCTTGCACCACATTGTTGCCTGCTACGACGCTGCTTTCTGTCAGGAACGACACACGATTGCCCTGCATCCAAGGCAACTGCTCGGGCAGGTCGGTCACAGCCGTGAGGTCGATGCTGGTGCAGGAGGGGTCGCTGGTGTAGTCGAGCACATAGCTGTCATCATCCACGTAAGCGCCGCTGAGCTTGGCGGCATACTGCCCGCCATTGGCAAGATAGACATCGGCGAAGGTGATGGTGAGCTTCGATGACCAGTTGTTGTTGGTCATGGATATAAGCCCCTGACAGCCATCAGGAAGTGTTGCGGGCGAAAGGTCGAACACCAAGGTGAAGTTCTCGCGGCGGTTGAAATCAATTTCGCCGTAGTTGTGGGAAGAGAGCTGGCCCTTGGCATTGACGTAGAGTAGGGTGGTCTTGGCCGAGTTGTAGTTCATGGTCGAGGTCACCTTCTTTACCTGCATGACCAGTTGTGAGAACCGCTCGTCGAACTGCACGTAGCCGTAGGCAGCCGAAGTGCGGCTGGAAATGAGTGGCGTGGAGTGGTCGAAGGTCTTGGTCTTGTTGGAGAGCTTGTAGCCGGTGCCAAAGGTAGAGCGGGTGATCTTCTGGTCGTCCAGACGGTCAAATCGGGTGGTGGTACCGGCCATGTTGGAAGCTTGGCGGTCGCGAGAGCGGACGAAGAGCACGGTGCAGACGCTTTGGGCGGCCAGCTCGGCAGCAGGTCGACAGGTCTCGGTCTCTTGGTTGAGCGTCGTGGAGGTAAAGTTCTTGGCTTTCGAGGTAGTGGTGAGCTGGCCTTTCATCGTGTAGAAGGGCAGGTCGAGCGTCAGGCTGACAGCCTCATTGGAAGTATTGGCCACAACGGCTACGACGGTGTCGCCCGACGTCGAGAGATAGGCTGAACCTTCGAGGCTGCTGCCAGAGAAGGTGGCATCAATACGGGTCATGCCTGTGACGAAGCGGGCGAAGTGGGCCATGATGTAGCCTCGCTTCGTGACTACGCCGCTACTTGTACCGCGCTGCCCGTCGCCCAGCATGGCATAGTAGCGCTTGGCGGCATAGTGTATCCAGGCGTTGAAGTCGCCCAGCATGCATTGGTTGATGCTGCTGAAGAAGTTGAAGAAGTCCTTGGAGAAGTCGAAGTTGCGGGTGTTGTTCTCTGCCTCGTTCCAGTTGATAAGGTACTCGGTCATCCATATCTGCTTGCCTTTCGAGGCAAGGTTCTTGTAGGCCGACTGGATGCCTCCGTACTGGTGACCACCATAGATGTCGAAGCAGGGCAGCACGTCGGTCTTGTTGAGTGCGTTGACGTAGGAGTCGCTTACGGCAAGAGTTTCCGGTGCCATGATTTTGCAGCTGATGGAGCGGCCGTAGGTCTTGACGAACTCGGCAATATCGGAGGCCGACCACATACAGCCGGCATACTCGGCGGGCCAGTCTGGCTCGTTCTGGATGGAGATGGCGTCAAGCTCTACACCGTTGGTGCGCAGATACTGCACGTAGTCCTCCAGATACTGTGCATAATCGTCCCAGTATTCCTTTTTTAGATAGCCTAAGGTACCGTCGCTGTTCTTGGCATTCGAGGTACCGTTGGTCTTCCACTCGGCAGGCTGTCCCCAGGGCGAGGCAAAGACGATGAGTCCCATCTGCTTGGCTTGCTTCGCAGTGGCTAACGACTGCGACCAGTAATTGCGGCCAATGGGGATGTAGAGACGCATGATGTTGCAACCTACGGTGCTATTGGGGCCCCACACCTTCTTGATGTCGGAAGTTGACATGTGGTTGTAGGTGAACTGCGGCGAACAGACGAAACCGCCAAAACCTGTGATCTGCTGATGCTTGACGGTAGCGTCCAGACGCATGGTGGCACGCTGAGACTGGGCCTTCACGACGGGGCAGCCCAACAACAGGAGTAAGGAGAGAAGGAATGATTTTGTCATATACGATAGATGGATTTTGCTGCAAAGGTACAAAAAAATGCGGCAACGGATGCCGCATTTTGTTTCAATGGCTTATGAATAGGTCTCGATTTAGCGGAACAGCAGGGGAGCCATCTCCTTGAGACTGCGACGCCACGTAAGAAACTCGTGGGCGGTGCCCTCCGAGATATAGCCGTGGGCATTGAAGCCTGCTGCCTGCAGGGCCTCGGTCGACGACTTGATGCCGTCGGGACGCTCCTTGCTGCCACAGCTCTGGAAAATCATCTTCACCTGGCGCTTGTCCTTGATCTCCTCGGGTGCATACTGGCCACCGCTCAGCAGGCCATAGTAGGCAAACATCTCAGGACGGCGCAGCGTGATGATCTTGGTCTCTATGCCTCCCATCGAGAGACCGGCCATGGCGCGGCCCTCCTTCTTGGCGATGGTCTGGAAGTTGGCGTCGATATAGGGTACCAGCTCGTCGCATAGCACGGTCTCAAACTCCTTGGCGGTGAACTGGCCGATGCCTCCGAAGCGCACATCGTTGGTCATGCCGTAGGTCATCACGATGATGAAGGGCTTGATCTTACCCTCGGCAATCAGGTTGTCCATGATGAGGTTGGCGTGGCCCTGGTTGCTCCAGGCTGTCTCGTCCTCGCCCCAGCCATGCTGCAGGTAGAGTACGGGGAAGCGCTCTTTCTTGTTCTTGCCGTAGGTAGGTGGGGTATAGACAAAGGCGCGGCGGCACTCCTTGGTGCTTTCGCTCCAGAAAAGTACCTGCTGCACATTGCCGTGGGGCACATGCTTCATGGCGTAGAAGTCCTGATCCTTGGCAGGAATCTCAATGCCGCTCTCCCAGCGGGTGGAGCCGTAGTAGCAGAGCGCACCCGGGTCGTTGAGCGTACCACCATCCACTGTCAGGTGATAATAGTGGAAGCCCTCGTCCATCGGGCCTTCGGTCTGGCCTACGAAAGAGCCGTCGTAGGTCTTATGCAGCTTAGTGCCTCCACGGCCGCCTAAGCCGAGGCTCACGGTGACCTCACTGGCCTGAGGAATGTCGATGCGGAAGCGCACATAGCCCTGCGAGTTGACCATCGGGTAGTCCTGACCGGGCTGGTTCTTGGTAGAGGGTTTGAAGTCCTCGGTGACGCCAGGCAGCTCTGGGAAAGCCAACTCGGGCTTGAAGGGGGCTCGTTGGGCCTGCTGTCCACGACGATGCTGGCGCGGCTGACGGGCAGGACGCTGGGGCATCTGCCAGGCAGGATCCCGCATGTCCTTGATGTAGTCGTAAGCCATCTTGGGCCGATACTCGGCGTCGAAGGGCAGGGGATAGTTGTTTTGTCCCAACCAGGAGTCGCGGTCGCCAAGGTTCCAGAAGGTGACGCAGTCGATGACGTCCTTGTGCTTGCGGAACACACGGAAGATACGGGCGTACTGGTCTGCTAAGTGCTGTTTGACGGAGTCGGTCACGGTGACACCTTCACGGCTGAACTGCAGCTGTCCACCCATCTCCTCGTTGACACGGATGTCAAGTTCGGTGACGTGGATGTGGCTGACCACCTCCTTGAATCGGGTGATGGCCTGGTCGAGCTGCTCCTCGGTGGGGAAGTAGATGTTGTAGTGGCCCTGCATACCGATACCGTCGATGGGTACGCCTGCCTGCCGCATCTTCTTCACCATGGTATAGATGCGCTCGCGCTTGGCCGAATCTACGGTGCTGTAGTCATTGTAGAAAAGGAGTGCATCGGGGTCGGCCTCACGGGCGAACTGGAATGCCTTGGCAATAAACTCGTCACCGCAGAGCTGATACATGACCGACTGACGATAGGGGTCGGTAGCATTGACGTCGTCGGTGATGGCTTCGTTGACCACATCCCAGGCATAGACCACATCCTTGTAACGGGTGACGATGGCCTGGATATGGTGCTTCATGCGCTGATAGAACACCTCCTTTGTGGGGTGGTCATCGGTCATCCAGCGGCCTATCTGCGAATGCCACATTAGGCAATGTCCACGCAGCTTGATGCCGTTTTGGCGGGCGAAGTTGGCGATGCGGTCTGCTCCCTCCCAGTTGAAATGTCCTTCACGTGGCTCGGTGGGTTCGGGCTTCATGTCGTTTTCGGCCGTGATGCTGTTGAACTCACGCTTGATGAGTGCCTGCTGGTCGGCATTGGTGACGTTGCGCTGATTGACGGCCACGCCAATCATGAAGTAGTCCTTGTAGGCATCCTTGAGTCCCTGTGCCCATGTCGTCGCGCTGCTCATGGCGAGGAGCGCAACAAGTGCTATGGTTTGCTTTTTGTTCATGATGGATAAAATAGAGTTGGTTAGAATCTCGTCTGCAAATGTACGATAAAATACCGATACCCGTCCCAACGGATGTGTCGCATTGTTTCGTTTATGTATCATGGAGCGGGAAATGTGTTGGCAGGATGGACTATTTGCCCGTCTCCCGCTCTACGTCGGACTCGCTCATGAAGAGATGGGAGGGCTGGTAGCCTCCGAAATCGACCACGATCTTCTCAAACACAATGCCTGGATGACGTGGCTGGAGGGTGAGCTCGTGGAGGCCGTTGCCTTGACCGACGGGCAGCGTCACTACCTTCTCGACGATGCGACTGGCGACGGCAGGATAGTACTCGGAGTACATGTAGGGCTGACGGTCGACAAGCGTCTTGTTGAAGTTGACCACCTGCGGCGCTGACCCATCGAGGCTGACGGCATACTCATGTCCGCCGACGTTGAGGAAGTCGAGCGTTGACTTGACCACCACATGCACCTTGACCGTAGAGACAGCTGCGGGCAGGGCGAAGCGATAGGTGAGCGAGGCATGGCCGACGGGCTGTGTGTAGGGGGTGAGGGCCACGCCACTACGGGTACGACCATAGTAGGGATAGATGGTCCACTGGGTACCCTCGGCTGGATGGCTGCGATAGAAATGCTCGGCCTCCATCGAGACGTAGCCTTGGCTGGGCTTGAAGGTATAGCCACCGGCGGGGATGGAAGATGGATCATCGGCCGCTTCTCCTGTATTGACTTGCATCGTGCGTGGCAGCATCTCATGGGGGAAGTTGTCATTCCAAGAGCGATAGCCTATGTGTTTCTGGGTCATCATGCCATCCCATTTGCCTCCGCTCATCTCCTTGTTGTATGCCAGGCAGAGCAAAGAGTCGCGCTGGAAGCAGCGGGCGACTTGCCGTGCCCACTCGTTGGCATCGGGGTTGTGGCGGGATGCCAAGTAGTGGTTCATCGCCTGCGCATAATACATGTCGTAGAGGTTGGCCATCGCCTGAACGGGGAAGAGGAGCAACTGACGATAGCAGTCACGGGCACGCTCGGGCACCTCGGCATACAGGCGAAGGGCACGGGTCTCTAAGCGTAGGTAGTCGTCGGCCACCTGTCGCCATTCGCCTGTCTCCACGTTGTAGGTCTTGGCATCGAGCATCTCGGGCGTCACACGGGCCATATACTGACAGTTGCGGTTGTAGATGTCGGCAGCCTCGGCAGCCAACGGCTCGCCTATGGCGTCGCGGAAGAAACGGAGAGTGTGGTCGGTCACGCGCTGTATGGTATATTGCTTGGGATTCCAAGCCATGTCCATGAACAACTGGATGGGATACTCCATCGGCTTCAAGTCGCCCACGTTGAGGATCCACATGCGCTGGATGCCGTGGTCGTAGGCCAAGGAGAGCTGTTCGAACATCTGTTGTGTCTGCGTCACGTTGATCCACTTGGTGTTGCGGGGTGCACCGACATAGTCCACATGATAATAGAGTCCCCAGCCGCCAGGACGGCGCCGCTCCTTCTCGGTCGTAGGTACACGGCGCACGTTGCCCCAGTTGTCGTCGCAAAGCAGCATAATGACATCGTCGGGGACACGCATGCCCTTGTCATAGTAGTCGAGCACCTCTTTGTAGAGTGCCCACACCTGCGTGGTCTTGTGGGCAGGACGTCCCGTCACCTCCTTGATGATCTTGCGCTGATTGTCCACGATGCGCTGCAGCAGCTTGGTGTCGGCGTCTTCGCTCATGGCCTCGTCGCCGTCGCCACGCATGCCAATGGTCACCATGTCCTCTGTACCCTTGATGCGTGAGATGCCTTCACGGAAGAACTGGTCTAGCCGCTGCTGGTTGGTCTGGTAGTTCCAGGCGCCCCACTCCTTACGATGGCGGGCATACTCCTGATGGTTGCGGGCCATGGGCTCATGGTGGCTGGTGCCGATGATGATGCCCATGCGGTCGGCGGTCTTGCCATTCTCCGGGTCGTCGGCATAGAAAGCCCATCCCCACATGGCGGGCCACATCATGTTGCCCTTGAGACGCAGGATGAGCTCGAACACTTTCTCGTAGAAGCGATGGTCGCCATAGTTGGTGCCGAAGGTATTCTTCACCCAAGAAGTGAGGCAAGGGGCCTCGTCGTTGAGGAAGATGCCTCGAAACTCCACGGCGGGCTCGCCATCTGTGTAGGTGCCTGGCAGGAAGAAGGCCTGCTCATGACGCTGGACGGGGACGTCGGCCCACCAATACCAAGGCGATACACCCAACTGGCGACTCAGTTCGTAGATGCCATAGATGGTGCCGCGGCGGTCGCTACCGGCAATGACGATTTTACCGTCGACATCGGTGATGATGTACTTTTCGCGCTTGCCTTTCAGGTCGGGCAACTGCAGGGCGTCGATAGCGGGACACTGGCCTACGGTGCCAATGACCAGCGACCACTGCCCTTGAGCCACGCTCTTTGTGCCTATCGCCGATGCGAGGGGGGCGGTCCCCATCACCTGCTCCATGTCAGCTTGCAGGTTGCGAATAGCAATCCGCACGCCCTCGAAGTCGTTGTCGCTATAGCCGATGGTGGCATTGGCAAGGCTGACAGCCCCTGGTTGGGAAGTAAAACTAATGAACTGCTCTGCTGCTGAGAGCACAGCTATCTGCGCAAGGGCAAATAGGGAAAGAAGGCTTCTTTTCATGATGCTATTTCAATGAATTTGATGCAAAGTTAGTCATTATTTTTGATACAGACTTTCGTGGACGTATCAAATAATATAGAAAAAGTGCTGCATCGTCGGGTGCAGCACTCTTAAAACGTCTAATACAGGACTTTTAGTTGCGATAAGCAGGATTCTGATAGTTGACCTTCTCCTCATCGCTCATCTCCATGCCGTCGAGCTGTCCCTGTGGGATAGGACGGAGGTAGTGGCCAGCGGGGATAGTACGGGTGAAGGTCTCAAGAGTGATGTCACCAGCGCCTTTACCAGCAATCTTATAGGTCTTTGCACGATGCTCCCACTCCTGGGTGCGGACAAGGTCGAACCAGCGGTAGCCCTCACCCCAGAACTCACGGCTACGCTCGTCGAGGATGTAGTCGATAGTGATGGTGGTGGGAGTAGCAGCAACCATAGCGGCGCTGTTGTCCACGCTGACGGTCACATTGTCGTTGACGGAGAAGGTCTGCTTGCCGGCACGCTCACGAAGTACGTTCACGAGGTCATAAGCAGTCTTCTGACCTTTAGCACCTTTGACGGCAGCCTCTGCGGCAATCAGGTAGAACTCAGAGAACTTGGCAATATTGAACGGACGGGGATTGCCGCCATTCACCTTGGAACCCAGACCGCCATTGTTGTCTGTACGGTAGATGCCGAGCTTCCAGTTGATGGGGTACTTCTTGCGGCTTATGTGGTTGACGGCTACTACGAAGTCAGGACGTCCTGCCATCTCACCGAGATTAAATCCGCCACCATTGTCTGCGTTATAGGTGATCTTACTGTCTTCGCTTTCAGGAACCCAGCTGAGGAACACCTCGTTGGGCTTTATCTGCGAGCCATTGGCACCAAGAACGGCAGCCTCTTTGTTGCCAGACTTGTCCCAGTTGGTGTAATAGCGCAAGGTGAAGGTCGCATCATAGCGAGAGTCGATAGCCTTGACGGCATCTTCCCATACGCCACCTGCCATAAAGGCATTGGCAACGGGAGCCATACGTGTCCAGGGACGACCGAGGGCCTGCACGGCCTCACGCTGAACAGGGGCGAGCGTCTTGGTAGGATCGGAAGCCAACTTAGCCTGTAACTGAGTGTAGTTCCAGCACTCAAACCAGTGGGCAAAGTTCTCAGGAGAAGCACCGTTACCCCAACCATAGCCAGCACCACCGTTGCCATACTTCTCATCCTCGTTGTGATCAGCATAAAGCATGATCTCCGAGTTGCGATCGTTGGTAGCTATGTTGACATCGTAGAAAGTAGGCTGAAGTTTGTAGGGGCCAGGATTGTTGATAGCCTCCAGAGCCATATCGTAAGCCTTCTGATAGTACTGAGTGGCGGAAAGTCCGTTCAGGTCCTTGCGTTCGCACTCAGGATAAGTGGGAATGTTTCTCGGATTCTCCAACCACCAAGCGAAGGTCAGGTAGGCCTTAGAGAGATACAGGCGAGCAACGTTCTTGGTCACTGAACCCGTCAGACGGGGATTCTCAGGCAGGTCGGCAATAGCTTTCTCCAAGTCGGCGAAGATAGCTTTGTAGACCTCAGGGACGGTGTTGCGTACGGAAGAGCGAACGGTAGAAGTATTGAACTTCAGTTCGCCTGCACCCAGATCCAGGGGCACGCCACCGAAGGTCTGAACCAGCAGGAAGTAGTCGAATGCACGGAAGAAGTATGCCTCGGCCAAGAGCGCATCGCTGATACCGGCAGCAGCGCCATTCTCAATGACACCACTGGCGGTGTTGATGTTGGCAAAAGCCGTTCCCCAAAGGTTGCCAGCGTCACACACTTCCGATGTGATGGCACCCTGGTTGGTCTCGTCGAGTGATGTGAAGTTCTGGCCAGAACCCGACTCTGCATAGGTATATTCATCGGTACCGGTCTCACAGCTATTCAGATAGTAACCGTTACCATAGAAATAGCGCAGGTGAGCATAGAGAGAAGTCAGGCCACCCTCAATACCCGTCTTCGTGGTGAAGAATGTGGTATCGAACTGGCTGCGAGGCTGCTCGTCGAGCACGTCGGAGCAGGAAGTAAAGGTAGCCGTGAGACCACAGCTCAGAAGACCCGCAGCGAGGATATATTTAATATTCTTGGTTTTCATATTTTTAAGTTTACAATTTGAATTTTGAATTTTCCAATATCCCAACAGCCATCATTAGAAGGTGACGTTCAGACCGAACAGGAAGTTGCGTGTAGAAGGCGTGTTGTAGCCAATGATGGGCACCTTGTGCTTGCCAGAGTACTCGCTATAGCCAACAGCCGTGTTCTCGTTGGCCCAAGAGTTGGTCTCAGGATCGAGTCCGCTCTCGTTGGTGTAGGGAGAGAAGAGTACGAATGGGTTCTGAACGGTTGCATAGAGGCGCAGACGGCTGATGCCGAGATTCTTGACAGGCTGTAGCTTAGCGAAGTCATAACCTAAGGTGATGGCGCGAACTTTCAGGTAACCACCATTGAAGTAAGCTAACGTAGAGGCATACTTGGCGTTGTCAGTATCACCGGCACCTGCAGGCTTCGGATACTTGGCTCCGGTGTTGTCCTCTGTCCAGTAGTCAACATCCAACTGACCACGACGACCAGTCAACATGTTCACGTATCCGTTTGAACCGTGGATGGCAGAAATTACCTTACCACCAATCTGGAAGGCACCGATTACCGTGAAGTCAAAGTTCTTGTAGGTAACGGTAGAGTTGAAACCACCAAGCAGGTCGGGCTCCATGCTCTGGATGCGGCGGTCGTCCGGACCAATCTTGCGTGTGGGAACGCCCTTGTCGTCAAGCACGTCGTCGTTATACTTCACCTTGATCATACCCAGGTTGCCACCGGGCTCCAGGATGTCTAAGTTGGTAGTCTTGGTGCCGTCTGCCAGCGTC
>Ga0326514_10002582_pt1 | contig 11519 bp, 7 predicted proteins | sample 3_2548_0518_D_FD_203653 | JGI IMG/M metagenome (GOLD analysis project Ga0326514, IMG submission 203653) | Bovine rumen microbial communities from UC Davis, California, United States - 3_2548_0518 | ecosystem: Host-associated > Mammals > Digestive system > Stomach > Rumen | place: USA: California... | reverse complement strand
AAGCTGTTTTTGCAGATTTTGCAACTCATTGTTATTTCTGTAATTCCTTCATGCACTGCAAGAAGACTTCGAGGCGGTGGTATCTGTCATCCGCTATGCGTATAGAAATTCACACCGAGGACACGACACAGGTGAAGCAGACGTTCAATAACAGAGTTTTCAACCGACTCATCAGAGCTGGCCAAACCATATTCACTATCCCTGTAAAGCACAGACCACGGACATTCGTAAAATCCGTTCCGCAGATAGAAAGCACACCTGCTCTCGCTCTGCGTAGCAGAGTTGTCGTTGGGTTGACTGTCTATCGCGTATGTCATCATGACCGGTCTGCCGCTGTATCTCTCCAACAATGCGTGCAGTGCCTGAGTGCCAATGTCTGTAGTGCCTTTACTTGAACTGGTAACAAAATAGAGCAGATAGACCATCAACTCATCCTCGATAACGATGAGGAACCCGGTGAACTGACTGGTCTTCTTTCCTGTATATATACCCAGTAATGTTGCGTTGAAACGTTGAAACAACGCGGGTAAGTCTATTCGTTCACGCGGAGGGAATACTTTCAAAAGAAGCTCCCAGACTAGCTGGAAGTCTGGATGGCTAAGTGAGAGTTTTCGTATTGCAATCATACTTCTTGTATCTCGACATCAAAATTCGGCCGTTTTGAGGTACAAAGATAAGAAAAGTCTGGCAAACAACCTTATATTTTGTGTCCGCTGGAAAAGATTTTGCATAATCTGAAACGATTTTTGCTAATACTGCAAGTATTAACCACTCTCACGCACCCACTCCGTCACATTCTGCCCCATGCGCTGTTTGAAGGCAAGACTGAATGTACTGTAACTCCGATAGCCGCTGTCGTGAGCAAGTTGCTTGATGGTGAAAGTACGTTGGTCAGCTACAGCCTCACGATAGAGGCTGATGAAATGCTGGATGCGCAGACCGTTGATAAAGGCATTGTAGGTAGTACCCTGACTTGAAAAATACTGGCTGAGATAGTAGCGATTGACACCTATAACCCTGGACAGTTGCATAAGGGTCAGGTCATGCTGCAGATAAAGTTGTGTATCCATGCAGCGCTCTGCCAGCAACTGCTCAATTTGTCTGAGATTGATTCTGACAGAATTTCCATCAGCACCGACACTTTCCCCGTCCATGGCGCGGAGGGGAACAGACTGTTCCTTAGTGTCCAACTGCTGCAATGTCTCCACCCGCCACAGCAGGAATACGTAGAACATGAGCTGGAAGATATGCAGCGCGTAGAGCAAGATGCTGTTGTCGATGTCAACAAGTGCATAAAAGAAGAACAGCAGCATGAAGAAGAGCACTACCGAAAAAGTCAGTGACACCTCCTTGCGTTCCAGGTCAGCATAGTTGCCGTGCAGCCAACGTCGGTATTGTCTGACGGAGAACACCATATATACCGTAAAAAGCAGATAAAGCAACAGGACATAGGCAATGCCAATATAGAACATCAGTTTGCCAGGATTGACTATGAGGACTACTCCGAGAGTCACATAGGGCACCATGGCAGCAAAGACAGGCCAGACAGGGCGATGGCGGTCTTGGAGCATGGCCAGCAGCGTGCCGGCAATAGTGGTCAGCAACGCCATGGTGTCAAGCACAACCATTGCTACATAGACCGCAGAATGGTACAAATCTTTATCAATATGACAACTGCTGGAATGAATGTAGAACAACAACCACCATACATGCATCAATACTGATAATCCAAAGAACGATGCAGACCAACGGCGCAGTCGCACCGGAGTCGTGACGTCAGGAGCAAAGGCATTGCCCCGGCGCAGCAACAAGTATAGAGCAGCCAAGAGCGGAACCACTCCTGTAACACCATAGAGTATGAAAAAAAGTACTAACTCTAACGATATGTGTTCGTAAAGCATCGCCTATGACACAAAATAAAGATAAGTTACCGGATTAATTGCCGGCAAAGCTGTTCAGCATGACTACCCTCTGAGAATGGAAAGCGAGGGTACTCCGACGCGCATACACAAACACTCGTGGTCACGCAATCAATGTACCCTCGTACTTACATATTAAAAAGGTAGAAAACCTTTGACAGCGGTAATGATAGCCTCGCCCTTCTTACGAGCCGTCACCAGTGTCTCTGAGATTTCAGTAATCAGCGGAGAGACGCTGCCCATCATCTTCTGGTAGTTGGCCTGATCTGCCTCTGTCATGCGCTCGAACATAGGCAGAGCCTCCGTCTCACCCTCGAACTGGAGAGCCAATACAGGCTGATACTCGCCTTCCTGATTGTTCTTGATAGCCGTCACCAGCTTACCATTGGCGTAAATACCCGTGTTCTTCTGGCTGACCACGAAGTGAACCAGACCGTTGAGTTCCTGCGTGTACTTGTCGACAGCCTCCTTGCCCGGCTGGGTGCCGTGCATTTTACGTACGTTGCCGAGAGCAATCAGCGACTTGGCGATGTCGTCCACCTTGCCGCCAATGACCATATTGTCGTTGATGGTAATGACCACATTGTCGACAGACTTGCCCTTGAGGGCCTTCAGCACGTCGTAGGCACCGCTGAAGAAGGGACCCATCTCGCGCATTGACTTGAACTCATCGCTGTTAATCTCCTCGTCGGTATAAGAGTCGTGCATGTCATTGAACTCAATACGTGCCATCTCCTTGCCCTGGATTTCAAAGGCAGCCTTCAGGTTGAAGGCACGCTCCTCAGTGTGCTGGACATTGAGGCTGACGCTCTCTTGACGGTTGTTCACGTTGGCTGTCAGCTTAGCATCGGCCACCCATCCGTTCTCCTTGAAGTTGAGGAACTTCGACTGGGTCTCGCTGACAGTTGTCAGGTTCACGGTGCCGTTGACAATCTCACCCTGGGCTGTGGTCATCGTCACGCCGATGCTCTTAGGCAACTGGATGGCAATGGGGTTGGAACCTATGCGGGTGACAAAGACACGCACCCCGTCACGCTCGTCGTTGAACTTCAGGGCGATGGTCTTGGTCTCGCCCTTCGAGTTGGTGCTGACGATGGTGAAAGCGTCGGCACTGCCGATGGTGCACTGACCGTCTTTGAACTCCAGTTTCATCGTGCCGATGCTCTTGTAGGCATCAACAATCATAATGCCCACCATCTGCTGAATCTCCTCGTCGGTCATGCCGAAGCGATCCTTCAGCAGGTTAATGATATGGGCCTTCTCCTGATCTGAGAAGCTGTCGAGCGCTGTGGCCTGAAGCCCCCCAACCATCTGGGTGAGAATAGAGGTCACTTGGCTTGCCAGAGCATTCTCGTCGAGCACGTCGATAAACTCCTTCAGCGAAGCGGTGGTCTTCATGGCTGCCTCGAAGCGGAACTCGTCGGCCATAGCCTGCAGGTCCTTTGAGAACTGCTCCTCAAAAACTTCACGGTCAGAATAAGTGACCGGCTCTGTTGCTGGATTGTCCTTCACTTCATTACATGAGGTGAAAACTCCCAGTCCACAGCATAACAGCGCGGACATGATTAAATGATTTGCTTTCATAAATGTAACTAATTAAATGAATAAATAAAAAAATAAATAAAACCAATATTGTTTCTATCATCATACTACTCAGACCCGCCACCCAGGGCAATATACAGAGCAATGACGGCCTCGGCGGCATCGTACATGTTCATGGCCTGGTCAAGCTGTGCGTCGAGCAGCGATTCCTGGGCACGTAACACTTCAATGTAGCTGGCCTTGCCATTGTCCATCAGCTCATGCGTACCTTGATAAGCCTTATGCAGTACGTCCACCTGACGGCTATAGTAAGTGTGCTTCTCACGGGCTGCCATACAGTCGGCCATAGCCTCGTTCACCTGGTTGCCGGCATTGATGACGGTCTGTACATACTTTTTCTGCAAGTCCTCCTCGGTGAGCTTGGCTATCTTCTTGTTGGCTATCAGACGGCCGCGGGCGAAGATGGGCTGCGTAAGCTGTCCGACGGCCGTAAGCAGCAGTTTGCCCGGGTCGGCAATCAAGCCGCCGGCAGAATTAGTCCATCCGGCGGAGCCGCTGAGCGTCAACTGCGGATAGAATGCTGAGCGGGCTGCCTGCGTATTGTAGAAGGCCTCCTCCATGGCGTGGTTGGCCATGCGGATGTCAGGACGGTTCTCCAGCATCATGGCCGGTACGCCGATATGCAAATATTTCATGTCAAACATCTGCTCAGCAGCATCGCCCGTTGCCTCAGCATGATGCAGCGTAGTAGTGCCCCACTTCTGGCGCTGGATGTGCCGGGGCGTGACAGCCATCAGTTGGCAGAGGCCATTCTCGATGGAGCGGATCGTGCGCCGAGTATCCACTATCAGCGTCTTTATGCTCAGATACGAGGCCTCCATCTGGTCGACGGCAGTACTATAAGCCTTGCCGTTCTCCCAAAGTGATTTTTCTGTCTCTAATGAGGCATTCCAAAGGCTGTCGGTCATCAGGAGAATTTCCAGTTGGCGGTCAAGTACCTGAAGCATGAAATATTGCTGTGCTGTGATGGAGATAAGGTTGGCGCGCACAGCCTCCTGCTGCATCTGTGCCTGCAGGAGCACAGCCTTGGCTGCCCGCTTCTTGTTCGTGATGGAGCCGAAAACATCAATATCCCACGACAGCTGCAACGGCAGGTCGTAAGACTTCGTCCAAGGGTTCTTATCAAACTTGGCCAGAGTGCCCTGAGGTGCTAACTGGAGTGATGGCAGATAGGCCATCTTGGCAGCCGTCAGCGAGGCTTGCGACTTTTCTACGGCGATACGCGCTGAGTTGAGGTCGGTATTGTTGGCGAGCACCTGCTCAATGAGTTGCTGGAGCACTGGATCGGTAAAAAACTCACGCCACGACATCTGGGCAATAGACTTTTCGCCTGAAGCCCCTTTTATGTCCTGACCGGTACCAAAGGCATCGGCAGGAGCCTGGGTTTTCTGCTCGTACTTATTATATATGCCGCAGCCCGTGAGCATCAGGCTCACGGCTGCAGCAGCGAAAATACTTTTATAGTTCATAGTTCATAATTCATAGTTCATAATTAACTGCAGAATAGCGGTTGCAATTTCTTCATTCTTCACTCTTCACTTTCACCGTTCCCTGGAACTTCTCGTGCAGTTTCTGGAACACGATGAAGAAGGCGGGCACGACAAAGAGCAAGGCAACAGTACCGATGCTCATACCGCCAATAACACCGAGGGCGAGGGCACGGTTACCGTTGGCACCGGCACCACCCTCAATCACCAGGGGAACCATACCGATAATCATCGTGGCTACCGTCATCAGAATAGGACGCAGACGCTCCTTGCAGGCCTCGAAGGCGGCATCCACGATGCTCATGCCCTGGGCACGGCGCTCTGTGGCAAACTCCGTGATCAGAATGGCCGTCTTGGCCAGCAGACCTATCAGCATGATAACACCCGTCTGCAGGTAGATGTTATTGTCCATGCCGGGAATTTCCTGGGTATAACCAAGGTAGGCGAACACGAAAGCACCCATCAGTCCGAACGGCACACTGAACAACACAGCCCACGGAGTAAACCAAGAGTTGTAGAGCGAGGCCAGGATGAGGTAAATCAAGATGGCACAGATGACATAGATCAGAGCGGTAGCATTGGAGTTGGCGGTCTCCTCCACCTCACGCGACATACCACTATACTCAAACTCAGCCGATTCGGGCATCTCTTTCTCGAACACCTCGGCTATGGCTTTGTGGGCATCACCCTCGGTGTAGCCACTACCAGGTTTCACGATGCAGGTGATGGCCTGGAACAGGTTGAAGTGCTCAATATTCGACGGGCCGACAATCTCCTTCAGCGTGACGAACTCAGCAATAGGAGCCATCTTGCCATCCTTCACCTGCACAAAGATATTCTGCAGCGACTGCGGGTCGAGACGATATTCAGGCGAGGCGGCAGCCATGATGCGGTAAACCTTACCAAACTGGTTGAAGTTGCCGATATATGCGCCTCCGCAGAAGGAACCAAGGGTGTTGAGCACCACTTCCGGGGTTACGCCGGCACGGTCGCACTGGGCCGGGTCGACGTCAACCCTATACTTCGGGAAACGTTCTGAGTAGGTTGACACGGCAGAGCTAATTTCCGGACGCTCAGTCAATTTAGCGAGGAAATGCTCGGTGTGCCTGGCAAACTCCGACAGATTACCGTCGGTGGGGTCCTGAACGGCCAACATGATGTCATTACTCGTTCCATAGCCGGGAATCTGCGGCAACTCGAAGGGTATCACCACCAGGTTCTTGAGGTCTTGGCAGTCGTAATAGAAACGAAGCCAGACGAGGGTTAGATAATGTTCCATACCAGGACGTTCGTCCCAGTTCTTCAGTCGAACTACCATCGTGGCATAGTTAGAACCGGCACCCGTTATCATACCGTAACCACAAGCTACGGCAAAACTCTCCAGTTCAGGAATCTTCTTCACCTTTTCTTCCACCTGTTTGACCATCTCACGGGTCTGTTTCAGCGTGGTACCCTCAGGAGCCTGTATCTCAACGAGGAACACGCCCTGGTCTTCCTGAGGTACGAGACCTGAAGGCAGGCTCTTCATGAAGAATACCAGCAGTGCTGCCGCAGCAACTAACAGCCCCCATGCCAGCACAGGACGCTTGATGAATTTCTGCACGGCTTTGCTATACTTATTATATATAGCGTTATAGCTGGCCTCGTAGGCCTTTTTCGTATAATAAGTCAGGTTCTTGCCCTCCTTCTTGCCTTCCGTGGCACGCATCATAATGGCGCAGAGGGCAGGACAGAGCGTCAGGGCTGAGATACATGACAGACCGACAGACGAAGCAATGGTCACACCAAACTGGGTGAAGAACGTGCCTGACGTGCCCGGCATAAACATCACAGGGATAAACACCGCCATGAATACCAGCGTACACGAGACGACAGCCACCGACACCTCGTTCATGGCCTGACGGGTGGCCTCGCGGGCATCACTTATGCCGCCTTCCATCTTCGCCATGACGGCCTCGACCACCACGATGGCATCATCCACCACCGTACCGATAGCCAGCACCAGGGCGAACAGCGTGAGGATGTTGAGCGAGAAGCCTGCCACAGAGACAATGGCAAAGGTGCCCAACAGCGACACAATAATCGAGATAGAGGGAATGATGGTGGCTTTGAAGTTCTGCAGGAAGAAGAACACCACGAGCACCACCAGTATGATGGCAATAACAAGCGTCTCAACCACGTTGTGAATGGCGGCAAAGAGGAAGTCATCACTGGTCATCAGGGTCACGAACTCCAGACCGGCCGGCATCGTTTTCTTCAACTCCTCAAAAGTCTGGTTGATGCGGGCGTTCACCTCTGTGGCGTTGGCACCTGGCGCCGCGAATACCAAGTTCATGGCACCCGGCTTATCCATGATATTCGAGGTAAAGTTGTAGCTCATAGCGCCAATCTTCACCTCGGCGACATCGCTCAGCTGGAGCATGCCGCCCCCACTGGTGCGCAGCACGATGTCGTTGAACTCCTCCACCGTTTTCAGCGTACCCTTGTACTGCATGGAATACTGGTAGGAGTTGCCCGACTGCTCGCCTAAGGTACCCACAGCCGACACGAAACTCTGTCCGCCGATAGCGGCAAAGACATCGTTAGGCGTCAGTCCGTACTGTGCCATCACGTCGGGTTTCAGCCAAATGCGAAGGGCGTAGGTATTACCAAAACTCTGTACGTTGCCCACACCTGTGATACGCATCAGTTTCGGCTTGATGTTAATGTCTACATAGTTCGAGACGAAGTCCTCGTCGTATTTGCCATCAGCACTCCTCACGGCGAAGATCTGCAGAATGTTGTTCTGGCGTTTCTCCACCTTCACACCAATCTTGGTCACGTCGACAGGCAGCAGTGCCTGTGCTCGGGCCACACGGTTCTGCACGTTCACCGCCGCCATGTCGGGGTCAGTACCCTGCTTGAAGTAGACATTAATCTCTACACTACCGTCAGAGGATGCCTTGGAGGTCATGTAGTCCATGTCGGTCACACCGTTGATGGCCTCTTCCAGAGGCTGGATGACCGATTTCATAATGGTATTCTCGTCAGCACCTGAGTAACTGGTACTGACATTCACTGTGGGCGGCGCAATGTCCGGATACTGCTCCACTGGCAGCGTACTCATACAGATGTAGCCCACCAGCGCTATCACTATCGAGATGGCACACGCCATCACGTACTTATTAATAAAAATATTGTTCTTCATAACTTCGCTTTGCTACGAAATGAGAAGTGAGAAATGAGTAATGAGAAATGTAAATGTAGAAATGTGAAATGGCTGCGCCACCTCAAGTCCGCTATCATTCATTTTACATTTTTCAATTGAATTTCTCATTTCTCATTCCTCATTTCTCATTTTCATTTGGGAACAGCACTTTCTGACCCTCCGTCACGTTGTTGGCACCCGTGGCCACAATCACGTCACCCTCGTTCAAACCGCTGAGCACAATGAAGTCCTTACCATTGCCGGTATCCTCTGTCTTCACCTCAACGGCCGTTGCCGTACTGTCAGCCTGAACCTTGTACACCTGCGACTTGTCCTGCAGACGCACCACGGCAAACTGCGGAACGACTATCTTACCCTTCTCGGCAAAAGACATGACGATGGTGCCCTGTATGCCGGAATAGAGATGTCCGTCAGGATTGGGGAACGACACCTTGGCGGTCAGCGAGCCCGTGGCGGCGTCTACTACGCCCGACACGCTGACGACGCGGCCCTTGTGGGGATACTCCGTACCGTTCTTCATGATAAACGTCGCTGCGGGCAGTTTGGCGAGGTATTCATCCACGTCGCTGCCCTTGATGCCATCCTGTACCATTGACTCCACGACGGCCTCCGTCACTGAGAACTCGGCATACATCGCCGTGTTGCCGCTCAGCATGGTAAGTTCGGTCATGGGTGACACCTGATCGCCAGTACGCACGGGAATTCCACCAATGACACCCGACACAGGGGCAGTGATGGTGCAGAAGCCGAGGTTTACCTTGGCACGGTTTACAGCAGCCTGGGCCTGGGCCACAGCAGCCTGAGCCTGCTTGTAGGCATTCTCAGAGTTATTCAGCATGTAACTGCTCACTATCTTTTTGTCAAACAGGTTTTTGTTCGACTCAAACTCCAGCTTGGCTGAGTTCTCCTGGGCCAAGGCAGCCTGCAGGTTAGCTTGGGCGGCCTCTAACTCTAATTGCGCGTTACGCGAATCAATAACAAAGAGCGTCTGCCCCTTCCTCACCTGCTGACCCTCAGTCACGCAGATCTTCATCAGCTGCCCGCTGACCTGCGGTGTGACAGTCACGTCGTTTTGTCCCTTCATTCTGGCACTGAACTTATAAGGAAGCTCAATATCAGATTTCTTGATAGTCATCGTCTCGAACGATGAATTCTTTTCCTGTGGCATGTCCACCGCGCATGATGCCAGCCCAATGCTGAGCATCAAAGTCCATTTGAATGTTTTCATTCTTTTTGTTGTAGTTTTGTTATTGTAGTTTAGATATTTACTAAGAACGAGAGTCCCAGCGTGACATAGTTCATGTGCTTGCGGGTCTTGTACTCTCTGGGCTGCAGCCCCATGCCGTCTTCAAATTCACTCATCAGCGCTGAATCCATCAGGTAACTGGCGCCGCTGGTCAAGCCCTTCTCAACGAAGTGGAAGGGATTGTACTTGGCGGTAAAGTCCTTGCGCGTGTAGTCATAGTCGCAGAAGATACGCCAGGAGAAATTGGACTTGTAGCGATAGGTGAGTGAGATGCCTGTGCCAAACGAGGTAGACGACTTGGCGCCGATGGTGAGGTACTCCCATTCGTCGGTCCATCTCTCACCCGTGTTGTTCGGATACTGCAGGTTCTGAAGCGATACAGACGGGTCACCATTTGCCTGTTTCATACCAGGACGGTTGTCGAGGCTCAACGTGTAGCTGATGTCTTTCATATTGCCCTCTGCATATCCGTCAATGTCGAGCTCCTGCGTAATAGAACGGCCGATGAGCGCCTTGGTTCCAAGAGAGAAACGGTCGCTGAGGGGCAAGTTGAAATAGACGCCCACACTGCCTGTGAACTCAGTGATGTGGTCGCTCTTTACAATGCCGTAACTGTCAGTAACGGGAGCGTTGGCCATCCATGCACTTTCATCTTCATGGAAGCCCAGTTTGTCAAAATAGATATTCTCGCGCTCTGTGTGGGTAGCGGCGTTCGCATAGTCCTCAGGGTGCTGTTGCTGATAATAGGACATCAGGCTCCCCCAGGCATCATAGCCTTCGCTGGACACATACTGAGCAAAGGAGCCGAAGTCCTTGGCCGACTGTGCCCTTACTCTGAGGCGACCGCCTATACCTATATACTTATTGAAGAAATAGGCACCCTCTGCATCTACCACCGTAGCTGCACGGAACTTAAGGCCTACCTTCTCGCCCTGATCCTCAAACTCGAGGTCCTTACCACCCAGGCCAACACCCATGGAGATGCTAAAGAATGAGGGATCCTCCGTATCCATCAAAAGGTCGTTGCGCAGCAAGCCTTTCCCTTTGAACATCAGGTCGCAGAGGGCATAGCCCAACTCGCCGGACAAGATACCAATGCCGGCACCAGACATCACATCGCTGATCCAATGGCGGTTGTTGAGCACGCGCATCACACCCGTTGCCGTAGCCACACCATAGCCGGCTACCGACCACCAGGGCGAGCGAGTCAGACCATACTCCTTATGGAGCAGGGTGGCGCCGACGAATGCCGTGGCCGTATGGCCCGAGGGCCACGAGTTGGCAGTACTGCCGTCGGGACGCATCTCCTTGGCGGTATACTTGATACCATTGACAAAACCGGCCATGATGGCATACGACAGACCGGCACTGGCCAGCAGGCGGGGCCAGTCGCTACGTCCCTCATAGCCACCCAATTTTAAGCCAACCACCATAGCGGGACCAAAGAACTGAGTGTAGTCGTCGATACCGGTCTTGAAGTCGGTTAACAGCTGTGTGTTGCTCTTGCCGCCCTTTTCTGCTGACTGGTTCACGCGGAACATCGCCTTGTCGCCCTTGATGGCCCATCCGGCAACGAACAACGGGATGCCCACGAAAGTCATGTCGTCCATAAACTTATAGGGTTTCACTCCCGGGTTTGTTTTCTGCTTGAAAAAGTCGAAGTCCATCTTAGAGCTGGTTTCCGGAGCTGCTTTGTCGAAATTGAGGACATGTTGTTCTGGCAACTTGACCAGTTCTGCCTTCATTTCGGGCACATCAAGCGCTAAAGGTTCCATGTCACGATAGTTGTCAGCATTGGCCTGAACAGTCAGGGCTACAACTATAAATGTAAAAATGTGTCTGATACTCATATTGATTTAGTTTATTTTGATATTTTTTCACGCGCACTTAGGTTGTCTGTGAAGTTACGAGCCATCTCTTTACTATGCTTTTCCAAAGCGGTAGAACAGAAGATAATAAACATGATGGTCACAAGAGCGAACATGCCAAGCCAACTGCTCCAAGGCATAGCATAGTCGACAAAATAGCTGACAAATATAGCCGTAATGGCAATACGC
>Ga0326514_10002581_pt1 | contig 11519 bp, 9 predicted proteins | sample 3_2548_0518_D_FD_203653 | JGI IMG/M metagenome (GOLD analysis project Ga0326514, IMG submission 203653) | Bovine rumen microbial communities from UC Davis, California, United States - 3_2548_0518 | ecosystem: Host-associated > Mammals > Digestive system > Stomach > Rumen | place: USA: California... | reverse complement strand
TCTTCATCAAGATCATACTTGGCAAGCAGAATATCACTCAGGTTTGCCATGATAGCCAACTGCATCTTGCGAAAGGCGTTTTGTAGTTTTCCTATCACATCCTTGTGTTCGGTTTGCTCGATGACGGTCGCATAATTGCCTTCGGAAATAAGCGTTGTGGCTTCCAACAACTTGTTAAGAGGCTGGATGTTGCTTTGTACGACCTTTCTGGTAATCCATGCGATGAGCAATATTCCGATGATAACAATGATAATCATGGTGATGGTCAGGTTATTGTAATCCGCCAGGACATCGTCATCGTGGCAAACCAGCGCAATGCTCCAACCTGTATCCGTGATGGGCATATAGGTTACATGGCACAGTACATCGTCGAATGTTACGTGCATGGTTCCCTGCTTATGCGCAATCATCTCACGGCCTAGGGCGATGATGTCTGGATGTTCTACCGAATCGTTTGCCGTGAAGATGGTCTTCTTGAAGAGCAGGTTGCTATTAGGATGAATCAGATAGCCGCCCATGGGTCCGAGCATCATATAATAGGAGTTGGGATACGGATGATGGGTGGCGAGGATGGTCTCCCTGAGTCTCTTGAAGGAGAAGTCGACAGAGACGACTCCTTCAATCTTGTTTCCGTGTGGACGTATTGGCATGCAGAAAGAGCCTACGGCATCATGATAGTTGATGACACCGGCATTGAAATCGCTGAAGGGAGTAATCCAGCACGGTTTGCCCAGTTGCATCGGTTTCTTATACCAGTTTTTTTCGAAATACTCGAATTCTGGTTCGAGTTCAGTCCTTATCGAGTCGCTGTCGTTGACGGAATAGACTGAGAAATTTTCCCCGTATTGCGGGAATGTATTCGGCTCAGCAGCGACAGAACAACTTAGCACACTCTTGTTGAGGCTCACAATGCGGTGTGAGATGATAGCCAGCGAGTCGGGGTTGAAGTTCTCTTCAAGCATCCAGAGGTTCGATCTTGCAGCGCTTTCGATCGAGCTGAGATAGTTGACGACGAGCTGAGTCGTGGTACTGAGAATGGTGTGCAATCTCTGTACCGCCTCTTTGTGGAGAAGCCTGTTGGTATTTTTGTAGAACACCCCCAGCGACAGCACGAACAAGGGTATTGCCAATATCATAATGGTACGACTGAGTCGTTTGGAAAGCGTGCGACGTACTTTACTCATGGTGATCCTCCTTTCCTGCCTTGTTAGGTGAAACATTGAATTTGTGACTGAGCAGTTCAAGAATCATTTCGCTCTGCCGTTTGATGTTGCCCTTCTCTTTTTTAGCCTCATCCAGGGTGATGTCCTTGTAACGTTCGCAGAGTGTTTTTACACTTTCCTCTATAGATGCTGCCGGAGCAATCATCCTATTCGTGATATTATGGAGGAAGGTCGTTTCCACTTCTTCGTCGTTTTGGATTTGTTGATTCATCTTGTTCAGATCCTCATGATGTTTGTTCAGTATGGCTGTCTGTTCCTTCTGTTTGGTGATGTCGGTGGCCAGCGACTTCTGCATGAGCTGGAAGTGCTTATAGAACTCACCTATCTCGTCGTCACGATTCACATTGGGAATGGATTCATCGTAGTGTCCGTCAGCAATGCGTTCTGCCGACTCCGTGAGATATGCCAGCGGCTTTAGCAGCTTGCGGATGGTTCTCTTGCACAGCATGTAGAACACCAGCAGGGCTACCGCCACGATTCCCAGGACATGGAACACCAGATGGTTGTATTCACCGAAGATGTCCTCCTTAGGATAGATGGTGGCAATACTCCAGTTCAAGGCGTTCATGGAGCGGCCGGGCGTTTTAGAGCGTATGAATGGCTTGTAGAACAGGTACCAAGTGAAGTCATTCAATTGGAAGGACGAATTACCTGTTTTACCTGCCATCATGGCCTTGGCGGCAGCAAGGGCTGTGGGGCTTTCGGCAATATCCTTTTGCTCGAATATTGTCTGCCCTGCCAGTTTTTCACGATCGGGGTGAATGATATAGGAACCGTCATGGGAAAGAAGGGTGCTGTAGCTGTTGGGTGAGGGCTTCGTCTCAAGCACGATCTGTGAGAGAAGATTGATAGACAAGCCGGTGGCAATAACCCCCACGCACTCACCGCTATGGTCGATAATAGGCAGACAGAATGTGATGACCGGTTCAATGTTGTAGTCACGGTTATCTCCCGGATCCATCCAGGATGGTCGGCATTTCTCCATGGTTTCAATATACCATTTCTTTTGGGTATAGGGATAGTTGAGAAATTTATCTGTTGTTATCAGCACCGGTGAATTGTATTTATTCCTTTGAACGAAGTTGAAGAACTGCCCGCGGCCGGGATAGTAGTCGGGCTTGAAGGCGATGGCACAACTGTTGATGTTCGGGTTGCATTCCACCAGTCTGCGACAATAATCCTGCATGCGTTCTGGCTGGTCGAGATGCTCCAACAGGGCATGATAGACGTTGCCCGTTGACTGTTCTATACTCAGAAGTATATTGTCTATGTGCTGTACCGTGCCTTCTAAGCGCAGCTCTGCATCCATCTTCGCCTCCTCCACCAGTGCCTTGCGCGTGAAGTAAAACAGTCCTCCCAGCGACATGATGAGCAGAGCCACTATTTCAAGTGCCACCAACCAGTTGAGTTTAATGGAGGGTGTTGAAAATAACTTTTTAATTATCTTTTGCATACTAACCAAACAATTAAGATGCCAATGACAACCATCGACAAGAGAACAATGGCTATCGGCATCAAAGGTTTCAGGATGTCTTGCTTGGGCACAATGACGGCTACCGACCAGTTGATGTATTCTATCGGTCCGTAAAAGACCGTACAAGCCTCTCCTTCGATCATCAGGTCTGCCACTCCACTCTTCCTGTTTTTTAAATCCTTGATGACAGTTTCATCTTTTATAGCCATCTCCTTTTCCTCTGGATGCGCTATGCAGGTGCCGTCGCTGTCAAGAATAACGGTATAGTAGCTGAGGTCGGCAAGCCACAGGTACTTGTTCAGTAATTTGTTACTTCTACTGCTTTCGTCTGCCCACTTCAACTCTTTGGCAATCCACTCGAACTTCATGTCAGCTCCGCAGACGCAGGCCAGATCACCCTTGGCGTTGTAGAGGGGGCTGACATAAGTGCTGTAATGTCCGCTCAAGCTGGTGCCGTCGTAGTAATAATAGGGCTCGGACCAGAAACTGGCCCCGGTCTCCTTTGCCCGCAAATACCATGGCGACTTGGTATAGTTATGTCGCGCTGAACCTACCTGACGATAGTCGAAGCCACCGTGCTCCGGCTGATAGATGTAGGGTTCAAACCAGGTGCCTTTCTCTGGAAAATAGTTGGGTTCGAAAGCCGCGAAATAGCCTCTCACGTCAATGTTCAGGTTTGCCTTGTTCTTCAGGGCGGCAATCACATCCTCTGGATCGTTGAGATTTTTGCTCACTTCATCGAAGATGTTGGTGGCATTCATCTCCGCTCCTCTGATGATTTTGGCAATTTTCTCTGAGGATACGTTCTTGAAGCCCATGTAGCGAGCGTGGGCGCCAGCCACAGCGACTTGATAACTCGTCCAAAGGTTTACGGCAGCCATTGCTATCAGCACTATAAACACAGTTAGCAATATTCTGCGACGAGGTCTTTGATATACCGGGTTGTTATTCTCTTCCATTGTCTGCATGGTTAGATAGTCTATATTGCATTTTTTCGATAGCGTCTCGTAGTAGGCTGATCTCATCACTGTGATCCATCTCCGGCATTGGTGTATCAAACTTGCCTTTGGCAATGTTGTCGGCAACTTTTGTCAGCTGCTTCAACGGATAAATGCCATTTTTTATGTAATAATATCCCGCAAAGATGATAAGCAGCATGGCCAAGAGGAAAATGAAGAGCAGCATGGCAGCGTTCAACTGGCTCAGTATGTCAACAGCCTGGCAGGGAACGACCGTGACCAATACCCACTGTGTGTACTTGATGGGATTGTAGAAGAGATAACATTCCTTACCGTCGACGAGGAACTTCTCCTGGCGTCTGTCCTCACTCGCCATACTATTTTTCAGCCTTTTTATCAGTTCCTCTGCCTCCATGCCGTCACCAGTCTTCAGGTGGTTGAAGAAATTGTCTTCCAGGATGCGTTTTCCTTCCTGATTTGTAATATATGATCCGTCGTGGTTGATGATAAAGCTACTTGACTTCATTTCGAAGATGTTTGCCATCTTCATAACGCTTTTGTTGATGGTGGTATCAGCCTCGTTCAGCTTGTTAGTAAGCCAGTCGAGGGAGATGTCTGCTCCGAGCACAGCCACTACACGTCCTTCCTGATCATGAATGGGTACACAATAGGCCGATAGGGTTATTTTTTTATCATAGCTGTCATAGAATGGTTCTGACCACTTGGCCGAGTCACTTTTAATGATATCAAGGAACCAGTCAGCCTTAAGATAGTCTAAATCGGCATCCCCCATGTTCTGCGAGTAAATGACCTCCGGATCTATAGCGTTTCGCCAGGCGAAGGGACAGAAATGGTGTCCCTTTTGGGGATAGTAGTCTTCAATGAAACTGATACCGCAACTTCTTACACGCGTACCACTTTTGACTATTCTTTCCATCGTCTCCTTATGGCAGTCCGGGTCGTTCAGATTATGCTCAATATAAAATATGTTGTTGGTTGTCGCCACGTATACATCGGATATCACACGCCTGATGTACTCATTGGTGATGAGCATTTTGCTATGGAAGATCTCTGAATAGAATAGGGTTGTTGCATGTTTCTCGGATCGCAAAATGACAAATGAAAGACCGAGGGTGACAATAATCACCCAGATCAACAACCTGCTCGTTAATCTTCCTGCAAAAGATTTTTGTTTCTTTTTCATTAGCAATCGGTCGTTTTTTGGTTATCTTTTACAGAGTTAGGAATCTCGAAAATGTATCGGATACCACCGGTATACTCTTTATCCCGCCAGATGCGCCCGTGAAGCAGGCGGCAGATAGACTGGCAGATGTTGAGGTTAATAACAGAGTGTTGGGTGGCGTCGTCCTCTTCAGTCGGACTACCATGTCCATGACTCGTATCGGTAATACTGAATCTGGTAGACTTTTCCGAATGAGTGCACTTCAGCCATATGATGCCTTTGTCAGTGAAGTGTGAAGCATTGTTGAGAAGGTGCGTCAGCAGTTTCTCCGAAGCATCGGGATTGGTTAATATTTCGAAGTCGTCAGGGAATTCTGACTGGAAAATCGTGGTAACCCCCTGGTGGCAATTCTTCTGAATGACGTTTGTCAAGTGGTTACAAAGCCTGTTGATATTCACGGGGATATTGAGCGGTATGTCAGCCTTGCTCTCATAGAACGACAATTCATGAAGGTCTTTCAGGGATCTCTCCATGTCTTTTTTTCCGTAGACGAGCATTCTCTTCTCGTTCTTCAGCAGCCTGATAATCTTGTGTCGCTGATAGGCAATGAACAGCAGGACCAAAATCAGGATGATAGCCACAGCGAAATAAAAGCGATAACGCAGGTAGTTGTTCTGATTTGAGAGCAGCTCTCTCTCCAGTCGCAGACGGTCGTTGTTCAAGCGCAGGTATAAACTCGCCACGTCTCTGTTGTGGGCCAGTCGTTGTAAGGAGTCTGAAATGTGCTTAAACAGCGCCATGTACTCATAGGCTTTCTCATTATCGCCCAGACGATGGTAAATGAGAGCCTTACGCTCCGCACAGGTATCGACAGACAGTCGGTCCACCAGGAGCAGGGCCTGTTTATAATCTGCATTGATGATGTAGTAGTTCACCTCGGTAAACAGGTTGATGGTCTTGATGCCGTTGGTCTGTGCCAACCTGTTCATTTCGTCATAGATGTGGTTGAACTCTTCGGCGTTGTTTTCTTCGAAGGCCATCGTAGATAGACGATACAAAGTCCTGCCCTTATGGTCGGGTGTCACGTTCGGTTCCGCCAACAACTGATAGCAGTATTTCTTAGACGACTGTATGTCGCCTTGGTAGTAAGCGATTTTTATGAGTTCACGCAAATCCTCAGCCGCACTTTCATTGGGGAAGTGCCTGCGGCGGAAGTTTATCGCATCGAGAAATGCTTTCTGGGATTCATCATATTTACTCTGTTCAAGTAATGTCATGGCCCTGGTATGCATACCGGCATACTCGCCATAGATACTTCCCTCCTGACGCGCATAATCTATCATTTTCTGGGCTATCTCGAAGGCACTTTCATAATTTTGGTGAGTGGCTTCATAGATACCTTGATGTCCCCAGGCCTTATAGAATATCCGCTCGTCTTCAGCCTCTTTACTGGCCTCTAACAGCTGTTCTGCCGCACGGGTAAAGGCTTCTCTGTCATTGGCGTCCATATATTTTAGCATCTCTGCCTCAAGTCTAATAAGTTCATCGTTCGCAGCGGCCCACATGTCTATTGCGAAAAACAAACAAATCAGCAGTACAAATAGCTTCAGATGCTTATATAGATATGACATTCTTGTGATAATAATTAATTTATAACTGCCTGCAAAGATAAGCAATAATTCCAAAATAACAAAATAGAAAGAGAAAATTATTATATGTTTCAACAATCATTCTGTTTTTTTGGTTAAATTCTGTTAAATATGGGTTGTTGGTATATGATTTCTGCATAAAAAGGAACCGTATTTATTAGGAAATTATTACTTTTGTCTCCGAAACGTTATCCCAAATAATTTGGTGTACGGACACAGGTTGTAAGTTGGCCGAATGTGATGCCTGGATGACAGTCACGGAATCTCGGCAAGTCCAAAAGACTTCTTTGTAACAAGCAACCACTTTGAAAACAGTAACTTAGCTTGCACAAGACATGAATGTGTAAGTAAGATTTTTTTTTGAATGAACACTGAAAACACCACTTGTTGGTATGTAATGACACATCTTGAAATGAAATATTTCATGGAGTGGTTAAAAACGGAGAACGCACTACGCCTAAGCAAAGGAGAGACTATCATCGAACCTTTCTATCCCTGCGATTTTTTGAAGGAAGCTGAAGGTAGTGTGTCGCACGACTTCGCCCATATGGTGTTTCTGAAAACCACAGAGGCCGAAATCCGTAACCTTGTAAACAATCAAAGTCAGCTGGCTTATCGTCTTCGTCTTAGGCACTATTTGGACACGAATGGTGTGAAGGCTATCGTACCGGACAAGACAATGCAAGAGTTTCTGCATGCCTGCATCAAGCATCGTGGCTGTTTTGAGATCATTCCTCCTATTAGCAGTATAGAAGTCACAGACAAGGTAAGGATTAACAGCGGTCCGTTTGCCGGTCATGAGGCTTTGGTAGAACGGGTACGGTTAACACGTGGCACCATCCAGTTGGACTTGGCAGTTGATTTGCTGACAGGGGTCATGAATATCCGTATGTGTGATGTCGACAAGGACAAGGTGACGATACTGAATCGTGACTCGGCAGATGTCATTCGAACTGATTTCATTGAATATACACAGAATCACCTGCTGAACATCTTGAAGCATCGCATTGATCGCGAGCAGGATGCCAATATCAATCGAAACGATGCAGATATGCTGACACGGCTCTACCGCTATCGTAACCATGAAGTAAAGAACGAGGCGGCCCGCAACCATTTCGTGGCACTGATGCTTATTTGTGCCCACCTGTGTCGCTATAAGGATGATGAAAGGCAGTTGCGTGAAACGATTCTGAAAAATCTCGCAGAAATCAATCAACGGAGCGAATCGAAGGCAGCCACCGATACAAGGACCTATTTATGGATTGCCCTCTATATTTCGACTCATGATCCCGTTTATCGCGATGCTGCTAAGAAATATGTACGGGATTATCAACCCAAGTCGGTTAAACTTCGTAGTTTTGTGTCGTTGATTCGTACAGGCAGGAAAATATAATAGCAACGAGTATTCAAACGAATTGATATGAAGAAACAGGTTAAAAACCTTCTGATAGTGAGCCTTATTTGTTTGCTGGGTAGCTGTTCTGCTCCCCAAAACGTGGCTTATTTCCAAAATGCAGAAGCCATACGTGGCATGACTTTGCAGAACGAGCAACCACTGCGTTTACGTCCTAAGGATAAAATCAATATCATTGTCAGCAGTGCCGACCCCTTGTTGGTCAGTCAGTTTAACTTGACTGCGGCTACTGGTAGCATGCGCTCTTTAGGTTCTACCACTATGCCCAAGACTACCGCTGGCAGTTCGGGTGGCATTAGCACTGCCCAGTTGCTGGCTTATACGGTTGATGAGCAGGGTGATATCAATTTCCCTGTACTGGGCAAGGTTGCCGTTGTAGGCAAGACACGACAGGAGGTTGCCGAATATCTTCGTCTCCGTCTCATCGATCGTGACTTGGTGAGAGATCCGATAGTGACAGTAGAATATGTTAATTTGAATGTGAGAGTATTGGGCGAAGTAAACAAGCCGGGGCGCATAGATATAACGAAGGATTATTATACAATCGTTGATGCAATAGCAGATGCGGGTGATTTGACGATTAACGGTCAGCGTGAAAATGTGATGGTAATGCGCGAAGTGGATGGTGAGGACCAAACATACGTTATCAATCTTTGCGACCGTCAGGATATGCTCACGTCTCCTGCTTTTTATTTACAGCAAAACGATGTCATCTACGTGACACCTAATTCAAAAAAGAAACGAGAAGCAAGATCTTCTGGTAATATCTTCAACCAGCCCTCTATCTGGATTTCCCTTGCCTCTCTTTTAACCACCATTACAGCCCTCATAACAAGATGAACAATCAGACTACAGAAAGTTTTATCACAATATCCGATCTTTATCGCTTATGTATTGCGCGGTGGAGATGGTTTGTTGTTATCATCTCGGTGGCCCTTTTCTTGGCGGTATGTTATCTTATAAAAATACCTTTTTTATATACACGTAAGGCTGTTGTCATGGTGCGCGAAGAAAGCTTGGGTAAGAATACCACCGAGAAAAACGGTAATGAATTCAATGACATAGGCTTTGTTAAGCAGAAGAGTAGTGTCACCAATGTCATACGTCAATATAAATCACTTGGTGTACTTATGGAGGTGGCTCACCGTCTTGATTCAACCTTGAAGGATGGTTATCTTGTCTACAAAGCTGAGGCCATCCAGTCACGATTGGAGGCCGAGAACGATGATCTTAATTCTACAGTCATCGATATTACCTATCGTGATTACTCTACAAAAGAAGCAGAACGTGTCCTCAATTTGATTCTTCAGGTTTATAACGAGAAATGGTTGGAGGATAAACGTAGGGCGACTCTCCATACATCACAATTCATCGACTCGCGACTTAAATTACTTGAGCAAGACCTCGGTATTGTCGATGACAGCATCGCGCAGTTTAAGAGTCGGTACGGTATTACTGATTTGGAACATGTAAGCGATCTTTACTTACAGCAACAAAATTCATCTGACACAGAAATTCTTAAGTTGACAAACCAAAGGGCAATGGCTGAATTTATTCGTGGCATGCTCGAGAATGAATCGTCAGAGCCTCAGTTGTTGTTAGTAAATTCCGGTATCGATAATAACGTCTTAGAGTCTCAGATATCGCTCTATAATAATTTGTTGATGCAATTGCAGAGTCACCAGAACTACACATCATCCCAAAACCCACTGATTTTAAATCAAGAGGAGGAACTGGACCGCTTGCGCAAGAGGATACTTGACAATATCAAAAGTCATATTCATACGATTGATATCCAGCTTAATTCACTGATTGACTATTATGATGAAGCCACTTCAAAGGTTGTGTCTAATCCTGCACAGGCGAAGTATCTGGCAACCATCGAGCGCGAAAGGAAAGTGAAAGAAAGCCTTTACATGTTCCTATTACAGAAGAAAGAAGAGAATGAGATTGGCATCACCTACAATTCATATAACACAATCATCATTGAGAAACCCCATGGCAGTGGCAAACCTACATCCCCCAAACGGATAAATGTTCTTCTTGCTGCTCTTTTTTTAGGCATTCTTGGACCAGTTACCGTTATATTCCTACGCGCTTCATTTGACGATAGTGTACGTGACCGCCATGATGTCGAACGTAATTGTGATATCCCATTCCTCGGTGAGGTCCCCTATTCTGGGCATGATGACGGTATTGACAATTTATTGAAGCGTATCGGGTTAGGGAATAAGACAAAGTCAAGCGGTATTGTCGTTGGCCACGATTTGCTCAACGCCTCTAACGAAGCATTCCGTGTCCTACGAAATAATATGGATGCCAGTTTTGCTGGTAATTTCCTTAACGAAGGAGGCAAGTCGTATCTGATCAAATCTACCCAGATAGAAGTCGGCAAGACTTATGTGGCTATGAATTTAGCCCTGGTTAGGGCGATTGGCGGAGAGCGTGTACTCTTCATTGATGGAGACCTCCGTCAGGCTTCTGCCTCACGATTATGGGGTGCTCCATTATTAGGGTTAACTGACTTACTCAACGGAGATGAAGAGGATTACCGTAAACTGCTGTTTCATCCTGAAAACTATCCTATGCTGGATGTACTGCCTGCAGGTGCCTTGCCTACTAATCCCACAGAACTGTTGAAGAGTCCCTTGCTTGATCAATTTCTCATGACAGCCAAAGAACATTATGACTGTATCATCATTGACAGTCCTACATCTGGTATGTTGGCTGATGCCGATATTATTGAACGCGCTGTCGATTGTACAATGTTCGTGATCCGTGCAGGTCGATTCAATCGTCATCAATTAAACGAAATCAGTCAAATTCAGGCTACCAATAGTGAGAGCAAACTGCAGTATGTCATTCTGAATGGCGTGAGTGTTAATGCACGATATGGCTATACATATCTGCACAAGTATGAGAGAAGCGAAGCAGATAAGAGCACGGTGGAAATAAGTAAAAAGACCATCTTGTTGGATAAGATTATTTTTAAAAAGAAAAAAACTTGAAACTATAGAATATGTATACAGTCCATCCATCCAGTTATATCGATGACGACGTTACCATCGGTGAGGGTACTAAGATCTGGCATTTCTGCCATGTACAGCGTGGTGCCGTTATAGGCGAGAATTGCTCATTGGGGCAGAATGTGAATATCGGAAATAACGTAAAAATCGGCAACGGTGTCCGCATTCAGAACAACGTCTCTGTCTACGAAGGTGTAGAACTCGAAGACAATGTGTTCTGCGGACCTTCGTGTGTATTCACCAATGTTCTTGTGCCGCGTGCCCATTTTCCTGTTCATGGGAAATACAACAAGACACTCGTTAAGGCAGGTGCTTCGCTGGGTGCCAACTGCACCATTGTTTGTGGTCATACTATTGGCCGTGGAGCCATGATAGCAGCAGGAGCAGTTGTCACTAAGGACGTTCCTGACTTTGCCCTGATGGCTGGCGTACCTGCTCGTCAGATAGGGGTTGTAAACGAACAAGGCCAAATCATAGAAAAGATAAAAAAATAAAAGGTGAAAAAGTTATGCAGTTCAGAGATTTAGCAAAACAGTATCAGGTACTGAAGACTGATATAGACAACGCCATGTTAAATGTGGCTTCAGGGGC
>Ga0326514_10002579_pt1 | contig 11524 bp, 13 predicted proteins | sample 3_2548_0518_D_FD_203653 | JGI IMG/M metagenome (GOLD analysis project Ga0326514, IMG submission 203653) | Bovine rumen microbial communities from UC Davis, California, United States - 3_2548_0518 | ecosystem: Host-associated > Mammals > Digestive system > Stomach > Rumen | place: USA... | reverse complement strand
GAAATAAAAGATTTTACTGTGCCTTCTAATTCTATACAAGATCCATTGTTTTACGCTTCAACCTCACTTGATCGTTTTTGTTTGAATACTGAAACTTTTTCTATAAATTCTAATAATTATGATAAAATAGTTATTAAAGATAATAATAGCAATAGTTTATTTAATTTAGATAATGATGGAAATATACATACAGCAGGAACATTACATGTAAAAGATGATGTAATATTTGAACAGGATTTATCTGTTTATGGTAACATTTTGGTAACTGATATAAGTTGTAATAGTATAGAAAGTCAAAACACCCTGACTATTAATGGAAATGCTTTTATAAAAAGTGGTGAACTTACAATTCAGGATTATCTAAATAATATAAAATTTAAAGTTTATGATAGTGGAAATATTTATACTGCTGGTGAATTACAAGTAGATGATGACGCTTTTATTGATGGAGAATTAACTGTTAGAAATCATGCTAATATTCAAGGAAATATTGCTGCAGATAATTTAAATCTATCAAACGCCAGTAGCACCATCTCATTTGGTAATATAACTGGGTTAACTCCAATACAAATAGAAGCAGTAGATCACTCTACACAAACAACGACAACTTACTATGTAATAGGAGTAGAAGTTTAAAAAGGAGATAATGGAGTATGAAAAAAATAACACAAACTATGAAAAATAGTGAAATTTATATGTTAGCAATAGGTTTTTTAAAGAACTTTGATGGGGAAACAACTCTCCCCATCAAAGTTAATTTCTATTTAACCAAAAATAAACAATATTTTGTTCGACTTGGAGCTCAAATAGATGAAATGAGAAAGAAAATAGGAGAAAATCCTGATAAAGAACAAGTTAAAAAAGAACTTCAAAATCTGTCTGAATTAGAACAGGAAGTTTCTTTTTATCAAGTAGATTTAGAAGATTTTGGTAATGTTGATTTATCTATGGAACAAATAGAAATTTTACAATTTATGATAAAGGAGGAATGATAAATGGCTAAATTAAATCCTCCAATATTGGAGGGAAAAATACCAGCTTTTGCTTCTTGGATAACACAAGGTGGAGAAACAAGTAAACATATTGAAGTAGAAATACCATTTGTCATGAATCGCTCTGTAAGTTATGATGATATATTTGGCATGATTGTTAAATTTAGAACAGTAGGTGGTATAGTAATTGGTAATCCAATAAAAGTAGTACATAAAATTCATCATGGTGATCCGATACCAGTAGATCCAGATGACCCTTATATAGATATAGATGAAAATATTATCTATATTCAAAATACTCCGCCAGATATTGATAAAAGACTTAATGTAGGTCAATATTATAAAATACAAATAGCCTATATAGATTACAATGAATTAGATAGCGATTCTGAAGGTGATATAGGTTATTATTCAAGCGTTGGTGTTGCCAAATATACAGTAGAGCCAGAAGTCACTTGTGAAAAAATAGCTAATTACGAACTTTTATTTAGAGGCTATTATGACCCAAGTGATTATGAAAAAACAGAAAAATTATATTCTTCTCGTTTTAAATTACAAACTGGTTACACTCATGATGATGGTGATAAAATTCGTTTTTATCCTTACCCAAATGTGGATGGTGATACACATGAGAGTGTAGTAGAAAATACAGAAGAAAAGGTTCATATGAATCCTGAGACTAATTATGAAGATTATGAAATCAGACGAGAATTGGATTGGGATTTTGATATACCTACTTCTTCAGATGCCAAACCTAATATTAGAGCATATCGTGTTACATTTATTACTACTTCAGTAAATGATTATCAAAAAAATGGCGATGTGTATTTTTATAAACCAACTCTAGTTGATTTCCCTACGCCTGGGCCAGGAGAATCTTTTGTACTTGCAGTTTCTAACGAGTATGAAAATGGATATATAACAATAAATTTAACAAATGGAACTTTACCAAATACTTATAACTATATCTTATGGAGATATGATACTGATGAACAATGGATAAGAGTTAAAAACGATTTTGTTGATTCTTACCAAGATTTTAGTATAGAACAAGGAAAAACTTATAAATATGCTCTTCAAGGAATTCCAGTAGATGGAGTAAGTCCTGCAACTGAGAAATTAGAATCAGAAGAAATAATTGGTCAATTTGAAGATATGTTTTTAAGTGATAGTAAAAGACAATTAAGAATTCAGTTTAATCCAAAAGTAAATGGTTATAAGAGAACAATATTAGAAAGTAAAATAGATACAATAGGTGGCAAATATCCTATTATATTTAGAAATGGTAATGTTGATTATCGTGAGATAGGACTTGGTGGTCTTATTTCTTACTTAATGGATAAAGACAATATGTTTAAAGTGTTTGCGGACAGTCCTCGAGAGGCCATACGACAGGATACTGCGTCTACCACGAACGACCCGCCGCACAATCCAACTTCTCTTTCTGATAATAATAGACATAAAGAGAGAGTATTCCGTGAAGCTGTACTTGAATGGCTTACAAATGGAGAATCAAAGTATTTTCGCTCTCCAACGGAAGGAAATCATATTGTTAGAGTTATGAATGTTTCCCTTTCTCCTATTGATACTGTTGGTAGAATGATTTATAATTTTACGGCTACTTCATATGAGATAGCTGATAATACAATAGAGAATTTAATAAAGTATAGTTTGGTAGATTGGGAGGTGTGATTTATGGCTAATCCTTTATCAGACGTTAACTTCCTCTTGGAATTGGATAAAACTCAAAATCGTGAGATTTATGCAAAAGTAACTTTATTAGATTTTGATGAAATGCCTAAAGCAGACTTTAGTGGCAGAGTTACTCAGGGTTCAGTTAATCTTGATGGTAACTCTGCCATTAGACGAACTTGCTCTTTAACAATAGCTGCAGAATTATCAAAAACTGATTCATACATGTGGTCTCTTAATTCTAAATTTAAACTTGAAATAGGTTTAAAAAATACGGTTCCTAATTCTGAATATAAAGATATAATTTGGTTCCCTATGGGTATTTATTTTATCACTTCTTTTAATTTAAATAGAAATACAACTACAACTAATATTTCAATTAGTGGTAAAGATAAAATGGCACTTCTTGCTGGTGATTTAGGAGGTGTTGTTCCCTCTCTTACTTGGGACTTTGGTTCTCTTGAAGTAACTGATAAAAAAGGTAATGTTACTGTTGAAAAATATCTTATTAAAAATATAATAAGAGAATTAGTACATGAATTTGCTAAAGAACCTTTCCAAAATATTATTATTAATGATTTGGAAGATAATGGTTTAGAATTGCTTCAATATAATTATAGTAAACCTATGTATTTGCTGCATGATATAGATGCAGATATTATTTCTCAGTTTACTTTAAAAGATAAACAGGGCCCTTATTATAAGGTAGAATGGGTACCGCCCGCTGGACAAGAACCAGGACATTGGGAGGCTACTGATATATTAGTTACTTTTGCTAATGAAAATTTTAATTTTGAAATTTTAAACAATGCAATTCCAAGTCCAGACCCTACATATTTTACCACTCAAGAATATAAAGATAAATCATATGTCAGACGTTTTGCTTGTATTAAAGCAGTTCAAGGAGATACAATAGGTTATCGCACTACTGAATTAGTTTATGCTGGTGACCTCATTGCTTCTGTTGGTGAATCTGTTATTTCAGTTCTTGATAAAATTAAAAATATGCTTGGAGATTATGAATATTTTTATAATCTTGAAGGACAATTTGTATTCCAAAGAAAAAAGGTTTCATTACAGCACCCTTGGAATCAATTATCTACACAAAATCCAGATAGTGATGAACAATATGTAGATTTATATAAAGATGAATATGCGTATAATTTTAATGAAGGGATAGGAATTACTACTTTAAGTAATACTCCAAATATTTCAAATGTAAAAAATGATTTTACAGTTTGGGGTACTAAAAGAGGAAGTAGTAATGCTCAAATTCCTATTCATTGTAGATATGCTATTCAAACCAAACCAAAATTTTATAGAACTGTTGGTGAAGCTAATGGGTATAATAGTAAAGGTGAAAAACAATATAAAAATCAAGTAACTTATGTTACTACTGATTATACCGGAATAGCAACTGATTATGAAGTTGTAGACTGGCGTGAAATAATATATCAAATGGCGTTAGATTACAGAAAGCATATGCATGATGCCGCAACACCTGATGCGGAATTTTATAGTCTTAATGAGTTAATGCCACAAATTGCCAAAAATAATAAAGTACATAAAAATAATGATCCAGATGAAGAAGTCGTAGAAGATTATTATCCTTCTGGTTACACTGGCTATGAACAGTATTATACAGATATGGAAGGTTTTTGGAGATTATTATATAACCCAGATTATGTAGGTACTTTTTATCCTATTAGTGATTTAACAAAAGAAGAATATAATAAAAAACAAATAGGAGAAATTTATTACTTTAAAAAACAAGCTGGTAATGTTTATCAGAAAAATTATAAGTATTATAAATTGAAAAAGAATACTACTGACCAATATGAATATGTTGGAAAAATAACAAAAGAAGAATTTGAGAAGAATTCAGATGGTTTATATAAAGCAGCAGATCCAATAGCAACACAGAAATCTTATAATGCTAAATTGACTTATTATACCTGGGATCATGATGATTATTATACTGATGATAATGCCCCAGGTAGTTCAGATGCAGAAAGATTAAGATTTAGATATTGGAATAAAAATGTTTTTTCTAACCCTGAAGGTTTAATATTCTGGTTCGATTTTGTTGATGCAGAAACCAATAGTGAGTTGTCTATGTATGCAGTAGATAATATAGGTTTACGTTCTTTAGCTAAAAATGATAGTGCAGTTAAAGCAGTAGTTTATAAAGAAGTGCCTAATGTTTTATTTGTAGAAAATCCAACAGGAGAAGAATTAGAATATATTAAAGAAAATAATACTGGCTATACTGTATTACCTTTAAGTGAAAATCTTAAAGATATTTTTAAAACAAGTGTTCAAGGTAAATCTGCTAAAGATGAAATAGATACACAAATATATAATAAAGCTTGTTGTTGTGAATCTATTACCATAAATTGTGTACCTATTTACCATATAGAACCAAATTCAAGAATATATGTAAAAGATACAAAAGCTGGTATAAATGGCGACTATTTAGCAGAAAGAATGTCAATTAATTTAGCTTATAACGGTATGATGAATATTACCGCTACTAAGATAATAGACAGAATTATTTAAAGGAGGAAAAGGATTATGGATAAGATGGAACTTATTCAACAGATTTTCGAGTTATGTATTGTGCCTCTTCTTGCGGTACTCACAGGTTACATTGTAACTTGGATTAAGGCTAAGACCGCAGAGATAGAACAGAATAAGTATACAGAATTGATTTCTGATACAATTATTCAATGCGTTATTGCAACAAATCAGACTTATGTAGAAGCCTTGAAGAAGGAAGGTAAGTTTGATGCAGAAGCACAGGAGAAGGCTTTTGAAATTACAAAACAAGCTGTTCTCGCAGTTCTCACTAACCAGGCAAGAGATTTCATTGAGATGTCTTATGGTGATGTTGAGGCTTGGCTTAATCAGCAGATTGAAGCTACTATTAATACTTATAAGAAGGTATAAAAAAACGGGACTATTCTTAATTGAATAGTCCCAATTTTTTTTGCACAAAAAAAGAGGGAGACTAAATTAATAGTCTCCCTTTAACTTATGCTTTACCAAATGTCTGTTTAGCTCTTTCTTGAATTAGTTTAAACAGTTCATCCCCCTCATGATTTCCTCCTAAAGCCTTATAAGCTTCATGGTCTCTCACTATTTGGTCATATTCTTCTAACTCTAAATCATGCTCTTGATTTAAAGCATTTCTACAATTCTGTTTAAATTCTCTACCTTGGATAGCTAACAAACCCAATTTCAATTCAGAAAGGTTAGTTTTAAAACCTTCCATTTCTTTTTCTACTCTTTCGTCTTTCTTTTCGACGCATTCGGTTAAAGCACTAACTTGTTCACTAACCTTTTGAATAATTTCAGTTTTTAATGCTTCTTGTTCGTTTGCCTTTTTTTCTACTTCCAGTTTAATATAACGCTTACCAAAATAAGAAGCAAGACCAATAAAGGCTGTAAATAAAATTTCCAACCAATATTTTAATAAAAACATCCCGATTTCTTGCCACATGGGGTAAAGCCTCCTAATTTTTCTAATTTCCTCTACATAGAAGTTGAGAATTACTTGGAGGCTTTTATTGTTTTATGACCAATCGAATGTTTCGGGATTGGTTTTGATGTAATGAGTACCGATACATATTGCATCACATTCATCTTGTGTTGCTTTAATATTATACGTATTGGCTACATACTCAGCCGCATTTTTCTTTTGAGCAGCTCTATCAGCACCTCTAATACAAAGAGTCGATTTCCAACTTGCGGCAAGAACTGCTTCATTAGGCAATTCAAGTTCTGTAAATGTTTCATATAAAACTCCGAAAACTTCTGCTAAAACTTTAAATGTTCTAACATTCTGTACTATATTATTTTGAAGCTGAATATCTTCAAAAACAATTTCTGTAATTTCATATTTATCAATTAGCTCAATAACTTGAGTTTTGATTTTATATAATCTCTCACCAATGTCCGGGTCATCTACACTTATCTTACCATATGCTATGAGTTTATCCCCATTAAAAACTGCCCAACCGGTAATACGCGAACTTTGGTCAAGAGCTAGTAACTTACGCACCTGTTGAACCAAATCCGCCAGTTCTTTCGCCCTCTGCCTTGTCATCATCTGCAAGGAGATAAGACTTTATAATACCCTGGCCTATGCAGCTCCCTTTCTTTAAGAGAATAGGATATGGGGATAAGTTAATAATTTGAAAGAAAATATGTCCTTCATTGTCTGGATTATTGTAATAATCAGCATCAATAATTCCTACATTATTAGCAAGAGTAAGCCAATACTTCATAGGACAAGAACTTCTAACTGAAAGTTCAAGATATGTTCCTTCGTCTAACTTTGCTTTAATACCAGTGGGTACTAAAGTTGTTCGAGCGTTTGCGGCCTTGGTGATGTCGGCCATTTCATCTAGTGTCAATGGTGAACCAAGGCCCTGCCGCATAACTTCTTCAGCGATACGGACACATTTAGTATCCACGCTATCAACTACTGTATCTTCTGCTACATAAAAATCGTAACCAGCCGAACCTTTTGTTTTACGAACTGGAATAATTATCCCATTATCATCAGCATATTTGCTGATTTTCTCAAAACGCATCAACAGAATCTCCTCTTGAATAAGTAACCTCTGTATCGTAGAGAGGATCCTTTACGTCCTCAAATGCTATCTTCGCTTTAACCAGTTGATACTCTTCCACGATCTCACCCTTCTGTTTGATGTACTTGGTGGTGTAACTGAAACTAACCAGCTCGCCGCACGGGAGATCTTCAAGAGACTTTCTCAACTTTAAAGCTGCCTCTACTGTTGGTACTCTATATGTGTTTACAACTTCAATTAAATACTTTTCCATTTTTAGTTTACCTCTACTATAATATCATTAGCCTTAAAACCAAATGTTACATCAGGTTTTCTTTCTAATAATCCACTAATAAATCTATCATCTCCAAAGAAATGAATTTTCTTAATCTTGTTCTGTAAACAAAATTCTAAAGCCATGCTTCCAAGATTTTCCATGCCATCTACAGTAATCTTCTCTCCATTTGGTGCGATAAGAACCTGAGTTCTTGCAAACATGTCGACACAACAAATTAATTGATTATCCATTGAACTCCACAACCCCCTCATCATAATTAAATAAATACATACAAATTGCACTATTGGAATCTTTTGGCTTTACCCAAATTTCAAGACCATTTCCTTCTTCTGTAATATCACAAGCCTTAAGGTCTCCAACATTAATAAGGCAGTCTTTGAAAACTTCGTGGAACTTCTCAGGTGCTCCTTCAGTTCTCTTGAACAAAGTAAAATATCCAATATCCTTACAATACATTAAGAAATATGTTCCCTGTGGATTCCACTTCTTAATTACATTTTCTACCTTACGCCAATCCATATTTTTCTGACTTGCCACAAGGTTTTTGTTCATATCATAAAGTGAGAGTTTGAGGTCTGGGTTATAATCTACCCAGGCCCCATTCTCAAACTTTTGATATTTCTTTTCATTTTCTATAAATATAACAGTTCCTTCATTAATTTGCTCTGGATTAAGAGAAGCTATTTCACTATTATCTTTTACAGTAATTATCATTATAAATACTCCTTAAATACTTTATAATTATATTATAACATAAAATATTTATTTTTCAAAATTTATACGGTGTTTCTTTCGCATTAAAACTTCTTGTATCTTACCTTTATTGAAGGCAGTTGTATAGTTGCCTGTAAGATAGCCTGTTACTCTTCTTAATCTTTGAATATTAGTACTGCCGCACTTTGGACAAGCATCTTCAATTTCTCCACACTCGCCGCACTCCATACATGTATCGCAAGGAACATTAATAGCGAAATAAGGAATATCATTATCCATAGCATAATCTATGACCGCTCTAACTGCATCTAAGTTCTTTCTATCATCATCACTAAACTCTACATAAGTAATACAACCAGCAGAACTATATCCAGTTAACTGACTTTCAATATCAATCTTATCAAATGGACTCATTCTCTTCCAAACTGGAACATGCATTGAATTTGTAAAGAAGTCTTTATCACTTACTTCTGGTATTACACCATACTGTTTCTTAAACTTCTGCATAGCTGTATAACAAAGGTTTTCAGCGGGTGTATAATATACTCCAAAATTAAGTTTATATTCTTCTTTATATTTTGCACATAATTCCTTGAAAGTACCTTCAATCTTCTTTGCTACTTCCATACCTTTTTCTGTAGTATGATCTGTGTTTAAAAGAATTTGAAGAGTTTCAGCAAGCCCAATTTGACCAATAGCAAGAGTACCATGTTTAAGTGCGGAACGTATCCCCTCTTCTGGGTTATATCCATACATTGTTCCATTTTCATACATGAACTTTGCAGAACTTGGCGATTGTGAGCAAATCCAATCAAATCTTTCTATTAACATATCTCTTGCATCAGCTATAGCTAATTTAAGAATATCAATGAATGTATCAACAATATCATCTTCAGTAAAATTGTCAATCTTCTGAACCTCTTCCATAGCTTCCATGGCAAGAGTTGGCATTATGATAGTTACTGGACAAATATTACCACGACCATCCTTCATCTGTTTGTTCTGGCCAGGAAGTGCGTTGATATCTGCACCATTCGCCGTTCTACACCCCATTGTTGAGAAGTACGTGGTCGGGTCATTGACATCATAACCAGCATTGCCACTCCAATCTACATTAGCATAGTTAGGGTATAATCTTTTTGCAGTTGATTTTATAGCCAAAAGATATAAGTCGTAGTTGGGATCTCCCTCTTTTCTATTTACTCCCTTCATGCACTGAAAAATACCACAAGGGAAGATAGAGGTCTTGTGCAATTTACCTAAACCTTCAAGCGATACATCAAGTAAAGCCTTTATTACCATTCTACCTTCTGGGAGAGTACAAGTACCATAGTTGATTGAGGTAAAAGGAAGTTGGTTACCAGAACGTGATTGTAATGTATTTAAATTGTGATACATACCCTCGACTGCTTGATAAACCTCTTTAACTGTCATCTCCATGGCATAATCGTATGCTTTTTTATCTTGCTTATACTTTTCACTATCTATTGGTTCATCTTTAAAGTATTCTTTCCAGCCCTCATTTTGTTCGTTACTATGAAGATGTTGGTCAAAATCATCTGTTAACCATCTTCTACCATTCATATAATGCTTAAAAAAACTCTTTCTTACATAAGGAACCATAGTCCAATCTAAGTGAGTAGCAGATACTCCACCAAACTGTTGAAGTGATTGAAGTTGAAATATTACGGCAACTAACTGGAAAGCTGTATTAACACTATTTGCAGGGCGCACATCTGTTTGACGAGTATTAAAACCTTCAGCCAATAATTTATCAAATGGAATGGAAAGGCAATTGTGCATACCAACAGCATAACTATCTAAGTCATGAATATAAATTCTATTATTTAAATGGTTTTCTTTAGCCATTTTAGAAATAATATAATCAAGAGCATATTTCTTAGTCATTACACCAGAAGCTTCACCAATTCTTCCACCGAACGAGTGTTCGTCCACGTTCGCGTTTTGGTTCTGTACATTGCGAGCTTCAAGCTTCTCACCAATAGCATCAAAGAAGGTAGATTGTGTTTCTCTTGCAACTTCTTTTTTATAGCGGTATCTAATATATGCTCTTGCAACATCAGGTCTTTCCGAAACCATCAATTCAAGTTCAACCCAGTCTTGAATAGATTCAACTCCAACTGGAATTTTACTCATTCTTATTCTTTTTTCAATATCAGAAGCAATTTCTTTTGCAGTATCTTCTTCATAAAGCTGTCCATCAACTTCTATCATAGCGCCATTTACGGCATCAATTATCTTCTGTCTATCAAAGGAAACTTCTTCACCATTTCTTTTTATAATTTTTAACACATTATCTTTCCTCCTTTTTTGGTGTCCATAAATAATATGAAAATTATTTAATTAATTTTGTCCAATTTTGACCTGTAATTTTTGTGCGGCGTGGCTGATGACGTCAACAGCATGGTCTAATTCATCATAGTCCTCATTGTTTAGTACATTGTGGTGAAAGGGCAAGTCCGCAAAATCTGCCATATCAGTTTTGTATCTCCGAAACACTTCTTCAATATCGGGATTATTTTCTCTTTCAAGCTGTCTAATAAGTCTAATCTTATCTGACGCTTCTATTAAGAAAACATATAATTCAATATTTCCATGTAACATTAAAGACTCTATGCCTTCTGGATTATAAACTCCAATATTTACTTTATCTTTAACCAAACTCTTTATTGGTGTTCCATAGAACCAATTATTAAAACAACTTGCTTCAAGCATTTTATCATTTAAAACTTCTTCTGTAAACTGGTCAACAGTATAGAAATGATAATCTACTCCATCTTCTTCATTATCTCTCATGGGGCGAGTCGTACATGAGACGATTTTGTTTAGCTCATGATTCTTCTCACAGACGGCCCGCAAAATAGTATCCTTACCACTACCAGCCTGTCCTATAATCGCTATCATTTTGAAAGGTCTCTTAACTTTTTCAGCCATTCTTTTATCTCCTCTGTTGGTACATCTTCTTCCATTTGTAAAACCGGAAGTAATAAGTGGTCTAATAATTCGTGTGCTTCTTTTATGTATTTTTTGTCAATTTTGTTGACGGCAATGATCCCGTTGCCGGGAATATCGGTCATACTAAGACAGGCGAATAAGAGAGCCTCATAGAGAAGATAACAATTTCTTTCCATATTATCATACTCATTCATCTTCGGCCTCTCCTTGATAACGCTCGTGTCTTAAAATCAAATCACCATCTTTTTCAATTCCATCAATCTTATATAGATGAT
>Ga0326514_10002578_pt1 | contig 11524 bp, 8 predicted proteins | sample 3_2548_0518_D_FD_203653 | JGI IMG/M metagenome (GOLD analysis project Ga0326514, IMG submission 203653) | Bovine rumen microbial communities from UC Davis, California, United States - 3_2548_0518 | ecosystem: Host-associated > Mammals > Digestive system > Stomach > Rumen | place: USA: California... | reverse complement strand
GTGCTGCGTATAGGAATCGTGTTCCCACACAAAGCTCTTTTTCATGACCAGAAACGGCGCGTAGATGACCAGCGCGGTGACGATAAAGAGAAGCGTATAACGGATATAGTAGGATACACGGTTCTTGGCGGATACTGTTTTCATTGGGGGACCTCCCGGATCAATTCTTCCAAGTATCTTATCATATTTGCATATATAAAAAAAGAGAACACCGGTATACCAGGGGTCTGACCCCCGGTATACCGGTGTTCTTATACTTCGGCTGCAAGGCCCGATGGTCAGGCCCCGCGGTGGTTTCTGTGGTATCTCATATATTGATCCATTACTGAGCTGCTGTTTCCGGACATAGCAGCAGGGGCAGCATGGAACAGCTCTCTGATCTTTCTGAACCAGCCGGGAATTCCACTGCCGGAGTGGGTGTTTCCCGATCCGACCGGTCTGCTGCCGGTTGGGCTTATGAGTTTTCCTTGTGTCATCACCGGCACCTCCTTTCTGTGAATACCTGGTTAACTCTGCGGAGTTAGTCTTCCGCCACCTGTCAATGTACATGAAAAGAATATGCTGTAAAAGGCAGGTTTTTGACATGAATTAGGAGAATTCCGACCCGGGAAATGCCAATCGCGGATGAGCGCAAGTGTGTTATGATAGTAGAAGTCATTACATATAAAGGAGCAACATTCATATGCAGATCAATGAAAAGATCGCCCGGGACCTGGGCGTAAAGACATGGCAGGTGGAGGCGGCTGTAAAGCTGATCGACGAGGGCAATACGATCCCCTTCATAGCCAGATACAGAAAAGAAGCGACGGGAACGCTGACAGACGAGCAGCTGCGCGACCTCGGCGAGTCTCTGGCCTATCTGCGCTCTCTAGAGGAGCGGAAGGAAAAGGTCATGGAGAGCATCGATGAGCAGGGAAAGCTCACGCCGGAGCTCAGAAAGCGCATCGAAGAGGCGCAGACCCTGGTGGAAGTGGAGGATCTCTACCTTCCCTACCGCCCCAAGAGAAGGACCCGCGCCGGCATCGCGAAGGAGAGGGGCCTGCAGGGCCTGGCGGACTATATTCTGGCCATGAAGAAAGGCAGCAATGTGCTGAAGGAAGCGGAGAAGTACGTGGATCCGGACAAGGAAGTGCCGGACGCAGAAGCTGCCGCAGCCGGCGCAATGGATATCGTTGCCGAGCAGATCTCCGATGAGGCGCGCTTCCGCGCTTATATCCGCGAGAAGACATGGAAAAACGGCACGATCGTGACGGCCGAAAAGGCGCAGAAGAAGAAGGACGACGAAGACGGAAAGAAGGAGAGCGGAAAGCCCGCGGGCAAAAAGGAGAGACGGGACGTCTATGAGATGTACTTTGAATACGAGGAGGCGCTCCGCAGAATGCCGGGCCACCGCGTGCTTGCCGTAAACCGCGGCGAGAAGGAGAATTATCTCACTGTCAAAATACAGGCGCCGGAGGAGGAGATCCTCACCTATCTGGAAAAGCAGGTGACACACGGCGAGAAGAACCCCGACCCGGAAACCTTTACCTATATCAAGGCGGCCGTAAAGGACAGCTATAACCGTCTGATCGCGCCTGCGATCGAGAGAGAGCTGAGAAACCAGATGACGGAGGAGGCGGAGGACGGAGCGATCCGCGTGTTTGCCTCCAACCTGGAACAGCTTCTGATGCAGCAGCCGATCGCCGGCAAAGTCGTGCTGGGCTGGGACCCCGCCTTCCGCACGGGCTGCAAGCTGGCTGTCGCGGATCCCACAGGAAGGATCCTGGATACGACCGTGATCTTCCCCACCGCGCCTCAGAACAAGGTCCGCGAAGCGAAACGGGTGCTGCGGGATCTTGTGGACAAATACAATGTTTCAGTGATCAGCGTCGGCAACGGCACCGCGTCGAGAGAATCTGAGCAGGTGATCACAGAGTTTATCAGGGAAGCGGGCCGTCCGGTCCAGTACGTGATCGTCAACGAGGCCGGCGCTTCCGTCTACAGCGCAAGCAAACTGGCCACGGAGGAGTTCCCCGCCTTTGACGTCGGACAGAGGAGCGCGGCGTCGATCGCCAGAAGGCTGCAGGATCCGCTCGCGGAGCTCGTCAAGATCGATCCCAAGGCTATCGGCGTCGGCCAGTACCAGCATGATATGAACCAGAAGAAGCTGGACGGCGCTCTGACAGGCGTCGTCGAGAAGTGCGTCAACCGCGTCGGCGTGGACCTGAACACGGCGTCCTTCTCTCTTTTGTCCTATATATCCGGCATCAGCAAGACCGTGGCCAAAAATATCGTCTCCTACAGAGAGGAGAACGGCGCATTTGGCAGCAGGAGAGAGCTCCTCAAGGTCGCAGGGCTTGGACCGAAGGCGTTCCAGCAGTGTGCGGGATTCCTGCGGATCCGCGGAGGCGCAGATCCTCTGGACGCGACCTCCGTCCACCCGGAGAGTTACGGGGCTGTGAAAGAATTGATGAAAGGACTCGGCCTTCCGATGGACTCCGAGGCCTTCAAAAAAGCTGTGAAGATGGTCGCGGATCCGGCTGCAAAGGCAGCGGAACTGGGAATCGGCGAGCCGACTCTGCGGGACATCCTGCAGGAACTGGAAAAACCCGCAAGAGATCCCCGTGAAGAAATGCCTGCGCCTGTCCTGCGGAGCGATGTTTTGTCTATGGAGGATCTGGTACCCGGACTCAGATTGAAGGGGACGGTGCGCAATATCGTGGATTTCGGCGCATTTGTGGATATCGGCGTGCATCAGGACGGACTTGTCCACATCTCCAAAATGAGCAAAAGGTTTATTAAACACCCGCTGGAAGTCGTGCGCGTGGGCGATGTCGTGGACGTGACGGTGCTCAGCGTAGACGCGGTAAGAAAGAGGATCTCCCTCTCCATGACTGAGGATTGAAAGGAAGCGGAATGAGCGAAACGATCTTTAACACAAAAGTATATGCATCTGTGGCGCGCAAGGCGCAGGCGGAAGGCGTTGTCATGCTGGAGAACAGGAACAATGCACTGCCTTTGGAGGCGGGGACCCGAATCGCATTGTTTGGGCGCAGCCAGTTCCAGTATTATAAAAGCGGCACGGGATCCGGCGGAATGGTCAATACGGCTTATGTGACCGGGATCAGAGAAGCGATCCTTGAGAGAGAAGCCTATGAACTGGCTCCGTCTCCGGAAAAGGCATATGAAGAATGGCTGCCGGATCACCCCTTCGATCAGGGATGCGGCTGGGGCACGGAACCCTGGTTCCAGGAGGAAATGACTCTCACGGAGGAACTGGTGCGGGCCGCCGCACAGGAAGCGGAGGCTGCTATTGTGATCATCGGCAGGACTGCGGGAGAGGACCAGGACAATAAGCCGGAAGGCGGAAGCTACTACCTCACGGAGCAGGAGGAGACCATGCTAAGCAGGGTCTGCGCGGCTTTCTCCAGAACGATCGTGCTCCTGAACGTGGGCAACATTATCGACATGAACTGGGTGGCCCGATATGAGCCCGCCGCGGTCCTGTATGTCTGGCAGGGCGGACAGGAGGGCGGAAACGGCGTCCTTGATGTCCTTTTGGGAGAGACGTCGCCCAGCGGTAAACTCACCGACACGATCGCGAAGAGTGTCGGTGACTATCCGTCCGATGCGAATTTCGGCGATCCGGACAGAAATTATTATGCGGAAGATATCTATGTGGGATATCGCTATTTTGAAACATTTGCCAAAGACCGGGTGCTGTATCCCTTCGGATACGGCCTCTCCTATACGGAATTTGAGATCCGCGGGCAGGGAATGGAGAGCATCAGCGACGATAAGATCGTTTTCCGCGCGAGAGTCGTCAACACCGGGACAAGGCGGGGCAAAGAAGTGGTACAGATCTACTGCGAGGCGCCGCAGGGAAAGCTCGGCAAGCCCGCGAGAGTCCTGTGTGCCTACAGAAAGACCATAACACTGGATCCCGGCCAGCATCAGGATCTGAAATTCAAAGTCCCGATCCGGTGCATCGCCAGTTATGACGACAGCGGTGTCACAGGCTTCCGGTCCGCGTGGGTCCTGGAGGAGGGCAATTATGCCTTCCACATGGGAAACAGCGTCAGAAACACGAAGCCCTGCGGAAACATCCAGCTCAGCGGGACAGCGGTGATCGAACAGCTCGAAGAGGCTATGGCGCCGATCAGAGCTTTTGAGAGGATGAGACCGGTCCTGAAGGAGGACAGCGGTATCTATCAAGTCGGATATGAGCCGGTTCCGCTGCGGACCATCTCCCCGCTGGAGAGAAGAGCGCAGAGAATGCCGGAAGAGACCCCCTTTACAGGCGGCAAGGGATACCGTCTTTGCGACGTGGCCTCCGGCCAGGTTACCATGGAGGCGTTTCTGGCACAGCTCACTGACGAAGACCTGATCTGCCTGACCCGGGGCGAAGGTATGTGCTCGCCCAAGGTGACGCCCGGCACGGCGGCGGCTTTTGGAGGCGTTACAGACAGGCTTCTGGGATTCGGGATCCCGATCGGCTGCTGTTCGGACGGACCCAGCGGAATCCGCATGGACAATGGGGCGAAGGCATTCTCGCTGCCCTCCGGAACCTGTCTCGCCTGCACGTGGAATCATGTCCTTGTCAAGGAACTTTTCAACTGGGAGGGGATGGAGCTGCGCAAAAACTGCATAGATTCCCTTCTTGGCCCCGGCATGAACATCCACAGGCATCCGCTGAACGGCAGAAATTTCGAATACTTCTCCGAGGACCCTCTCCTGACAGGCAAGATGGCGGTCATGCAGCTGCGCGGCATGCGTGAGAGCATGGTGACAGGCACGATCAAGCATTTCTGTGCCAATAACCAGGAATACCGCCGCATGAAAGCGGATGCAGTCGTGTCGGAGAGAGCGCTGAGAGAGATCTATCTGCGGGGCTTTGAGATCGCTGTCCGTGAGGGAGCCGCGACTTCAGTCATGACCACTTACGGGTCAGTGAACGGCGCCTGGACGGCGTCCCAGTACGACCTTCTCACAACGATCCTCAGAGGCCAGTTCGGATTCGGCGGGATCGTCATGACAGATTGGTGGGCCGCCGGCAGTGAGGAAAACGGCCCTGAGAGCATCAAACAGACATCGACCATGATCCGCGCCCAAAACGACCTGTATATGGTGACTTTCAGCGCGGAGAACAATGCGAACGGCGACGACACGGCAGAGGGACTCTCGGAAGGCAGGATCACCAGGGGAGAATTGCTCAGGGCTGCGGCCAACATCTGCCGGTTCCTCATGGATACGCCGGCTTATCTGAGAATGTATGGCATCCGGACAGAACTGGGCGACAGACTGGCGAAAGTCCGTGAAGAAGAAGAAAACAATTGCGCGGAGGACTTCAAGGTCCGCGTCGACAGCACATGTGAGATCCCCTCCGAGAGGATCCGCACGCAAAAAGGCTCGATGAACGTGATCGAGGTGGAGATCGGAGAGAGAGGCACGTACTTGCTTGAGATGGAAGTCCGGTCGGAGATCGACAACGAACTGGCCCAGATCCCGATGGCCGTCTCCATTGGTTCCCAGTCCATTGAGACAATATCCCTGAACGGCGCGCAGAAGGAGTGGAAAAAGATCTCGGTATCCCTTCCCTCAGTGATGAGTTTTACATTCTGTCTGAAACTGTTTTTTGCACTCGGAGGGATGGGCATAAGGAACTGCCGGTTGTCTCTGCTTGCATCCCAGGAAGATGATGTTGCGGATCATCTCTCAGGCAGGCAGACGGAGCAGTAAAAGGAGACACGAAATGAAACTGATGGTCTTTGACGTGGGCGGAACAGCGATCAAATACAGTGTGATGGATGAGACCCTGGAGAGAAGGGAGAGCGGCAGTGTGCCGACTCCGATGAGCAGCCAGGAAGAATTTGTGGAAGTGATCGGGAGACTGTTCGATCTCCATAAGGGGGAAGTCCAGGGGATCGCCATGAGCCTTCCCGGCTTTATCGACAGCGAGAGAGGCCTCTGTCTTGGCGGCGGCGCGTTGCTGTATAACCGGGGACAGGATGTGGCAGGCCCGCTTGCAGAGAGGACAGGAGTTTCCGTCCGCATCGCTAACGACGGAAAATGCGCGGCGCTGGCCGAACTGCGGGACGGCGCGCTCAAGGGCTGCCGGAATGCCGGCGTCTATATCATCGGCACCGGCGTCGGCGGAGGCCTGATCATTGGAGGCGAGATCCTGAACGGCAGACATTGTACAGCGGGCGAATTCAGCTTTATGCGGATCGCAAACACAGACTGGGAGGACCCCGGTTCAACAGCGGGGATCGTCTGCAGTACTCTCGGGCTTCTGGACCTCTACCGCAGGTTTACAGGGCTGTGCACGGAGGACCTGATCGACGGGCGGCAGTTCTTTGCAAAAGTCAACGCAGGCGAGCCCATAGCAAATGATGTACTAAGGAGATTCTGCAGGCAGGTCGCGATGCAGATCGCGAATCTGACGATCCTGCTGGATCTTGAGAAAGTGGCGATCGGCGGAGGCATCAGCAAACAGCCGGTCCTCATTGAGACGATCCGGGAGTGTCTGGATGTTCTGTACAGAGCCTCCAATGTATATTTTGACAACAGCCTGCCCAAAACAGAGATCGTTCCCTGCCGTTATGGAAGCGAGACGAACCAGGTAGGTGCTTACTTTAACTATATGGACGCAATGGGCCGGTAGAAAAAAGCCGGTCCATTACTCCCTCGTCTGGTACATAGTGCGCTCATAGCCTTGCCACACGACACGGTAGCCGCGATCAACGCAGAGTTTGTTGAGCTCGGAGGAGTCGGAAAGGATCACGAAACGGCTGCGGAGCGTCCCGTCTTTGAGGAGCTTTTCCAGAACTTCATCCTGGCAGACGTTTAGGGATGTATATGTGGGCAGCATGAATTCCCACTGGAGACCTCCGTTGTCAGGCATTTTGGCGATCGTGTTGTCCCAGGGGTCATCCTCCAGAGGAAGAATGCTTCTGAATTCGAGCATGAGCTCCTCTTCCGCCTGCGCTGTCAGAGTCCGGGAATCCTCCTGCGGCAGCCGGAAATTATTGGGGCCGTGAATAAAGAGGAAGACCATAACAGCGACAAGCAGCAGATCGTTCGCGGTCGACTCCCAGCCGCCCAGCTCGATCAGGAGCAGCCCGTAGGAGAGTGTAATGGCGAGCATCATGCGGTGGAGCTGGTGAGGGCTGTACAGGATAATATTCGCTTCATAGACCGCGGTGCCGGCAAGCAGCATCAGGAAGATGGCCGCGCAGCGGCCGTCGCGGCGCTTGGGACCGAAAAACAGGCTGCGGAACATCAAAAGAAGCAGGAGCAGAGACTGCGCAAAAAACAGGAAGGTAATACCTCCCACCCATCTGCCGTTGACGAGATAACCTTTGATGGTCCTCAGGGCATCCAGATTGCCGGCTATGATCTGCTTGGCTATCAAAGCCGGAGACCCGCTGCTGAGGAGAGCGCTGAGGGTCTCTGTCTGTGTGCTGACAAAAAAGTATCTGGCCACATTATAATTCGTAAAGAAAAAGAACAGTCCCACGGAACCGGCGGCACCGATGACCGCCAGCAGGAAAAACAGGGCCTTGGATGCGCCGGAAAGTGCGCTCCTGCGGCGGAAGATCATGTAAACGGGGATCAGAAGCAAAGGGAAATAATACGGCCGCATCGTGTTCCAGAAGAACACGGTGAGAATCATAAAGAACAGCGCCAGCTTCTGTTTGGAAGCCGAAGCCTGTGGATTTTTGACCATCCACAGGACAAGAGCCGTGAACAGGATCAGGAAAAAGTTATAACTGCTCTCGCTCATGCCGGACCAGGTATACCGTGTGCACACGAGATGAGCAGCCATAAAGAGCACTGTGAAAAAGCCCTCCAGGACATCAGGCCGGACAAGGATCACATAGAACAGACAGGCCAGGACAGCAAGGGCTGCATTGCAATAATAGATGAAATTATGGGAATCGATCCCTGTCACAAAGGACAGCACGAAATAGGGCAGGTAGGTGAAAATATTGTACGGTCCGTATGCGAGGTGAGAGGGCGCGTCTTCGTCAAAACCATACATACCTCTCGGTGTGAACTCGTTCCGCAGGAGCCGGATCACACGGTAATAGCCGATCTCGTCATTCCATCCGGTATTCCAGGCATCCAGCCGCAGCACGGAAGTCCCGGTGAGAAGCTGCAGCAGTGCGGCGCTGATAAAGGGCGCAAGAATGATCAAGAGCCAAAACAGTACTGCCGCAGGCCTGATACGCCTTGAAGAGGGCTTAATACCCGGATCGGATGAAGTAAAAACAGACATATATAGACACCTCCGTTCTAAACTGGATGAACTTCATTCATTATACAATAGTTTCTTACGGGTGGAAACAGGACCGAAAAGAATAAAATAATGACAGCACATCTGTCCTAAATAAGAAAAAAGAGTATAATAGAGACATATGTGTATAAACGAAATAACCGAATCGGGAGGACAGTATGACTAATAAAGAAAAGAAACATGGCAGCGGTATCGGCTGGGCGGTGATCGCCGCGAGCATCGCGATTCTGTTTACCTGCGGATTTCTGACCGCGCTGGTAGGCAACGATTACGCCGCACACGAAAAGATCGCTCTTAGCCTTACGCTGAGACATCCCATCGCGCTCTTTAAAGAGCACCCCGAACCGCTATGGCACCTTTTCACCTGCGTGATCGTCAGATTGACAAATTGCAATGTGAAAATAGCGGCGGGCATTGTCTCAGGCGGTTTCATCCTGCTGTCGTATATCATTGCCTATTTTGCCTTCCGGAAAACAGTGCCGGGCCTGGAGACCCACGAAATAGCGGCTCTGGATCTGGTCCTTCACCTCGTGGCTGCGATCTATGTGCCCATGTTCAACAAACAGCCTTATCTGGGGCAGGGCACGCCGAACGTATGGCACAACCCGACGACGATCGCAGTCAGACCGATCGCCCTTCTGGTTTTTGTCCTCGTGACGTCCATGGTGATCAAGGCGCGCAAGGAGGAGTTTGAGTCAAACATTCCGGTCGGCAAAGCGATCGTGACCAGCCTGCTCCTGATTCTGTCCTGCCTTGCAAAGCCGAGCTTCGTGCAGATCTTTTACCCCTCCATATTTACACTTATGGTGCTCTGGCTGATCATGTACAGGGGCAAAAACCTGAAAACGGCCATCCAGCTGTTTCTGATGTGCCTGCCCTCACTGTTCGTGATGATCCTGCAGTTCGTCATCGCGTTCTACGGGAGCAATGAGCACTCGGGCGGTATTATGTTCGCACCTTTCCTCGTTGCAGGTGATAATACGCCCAATCTGGCGATCTCGATGCTCCTGGTACTCGCATTCCCTCTGCTCATGACGATCATTGCGGCGATCAAGAAGAGCGTGACATGGGGAGACATCTTCGGATGGTTCATGTTTATCTGGGGACAGGCCTGGAGATTGCTGCTCGCGGAACAGGGAGACAGGACCTACCACGGAAATTTCTCCTGGGGCTTTATTCTGGGAATCTACATTATCTGGTTCGTAGCGGTCAGGCAGTATCTCAAGTTCTACTTCAGCGAGCAGATGACGGGCAACAAGAGAGGATTCGGATTTATCCTGGCGACATTGTTATTGGCGCTGCACCTTATCTCGGGTATCTATTATCTGTTTTATATTGTGGTCCTCGGACACACGTTATAACGGTTCATATATGAAAAGGAGTTCAATATGGCATTGTTCAGAGGCGCGGGCGTCGCGATCGTAACGCCCATGAAAGACAACGGAGAGATCGATTATGAAGTTCTTGGACAGTTGATCGAGGATCAGATCGCGGGACACACGGACGCTATCATAATCTGCGGAACGACCGGTGAGGCCCCCACGCTGGAGGATGATGAGCACCTTGAAGCGATCCGCTATACGGTCGACAAGACCGCGGGCAGGATCCCCGTTATCGCAGGAACCGGTTCCAACAACACGGCGCACGCGATCATGATGTCCAAAGAGGCACAGAAGCTGGGAGCAGACGGCTGCCTTCTGGTCGCGCCTTACTACAACAAGGCGACACAGAACGGCCTGGTGAAGCACTTCGCAGCGATCGCCGGTGCGGTGGACATCCCCTGTATCCTGTACAATGTTCCCTCCAGAACGGGTTCCAACATCCTTCCTGAGACGGCCCTCCGTCTTGCGAACGAAGTGGAGAACATCGTCGGTATCAAGGAAGCGTCCGGCAATATCGGCCAGGTTGGAAAGCTTGCAGCTATCTGCGAGGGCAAACTGGACATTTACTCGGGCAACGACGACCAGATCGTTCCGATCTGCGCGCTCGGCGGCATAGGCGTCATCTCCGTGCTCTCCAATGTGGCGCCCAGAGAGACCCACAACATGGTGGAGTACTGCATGATGAACCGCTATGACAAGGCAAGACAGCTGCAGCACAAGGCGCTGGACCTGGTCAACGCGCTGTTTTGTGAAGTCAACCCGATCCCCGTCAAGGCGGCGCTTCGCATGCAGGGATTTGAAGTCGGAAATCCGAGACTTCCTCTGACAGAGATGGAGCCGGAGCACAAGGAAGTGCTGAGAAAGGCGATGATCGAATTCGGATGCCTGTGATCCGCTGAAGAAAGAATGAAAAAGGGCTGCCGCATATCAAAATGCGGCAGCCCTTGCTGTTGTGTATTCAGTTTCTGTAAAGAGCGGCTCAGTTGCGGCGCTTTCCGGTGATGGACAGGACCCTGACGAACAGGTTGACCACGTCCAGATAGATGTCCGCTGCGGAGTCGACCGCGTTGTCCATCGTCTTGGGGAACTGCTGAGCCCTGTGCCAGTCCAGTCCGATGTAGCCGCAGAAGATCAGCGCTACAGCATAGTCGATGATGGTCATGGGAAGTCCCAGTACCAGAGATCCGATCAGCTCGACCAGGATGCATCCGATCAGGGATACGAAAAGCGTTCTGCCCAGATTCCGGAAAAATTCGGGATAGAGCATGGACAGGAGCACCATGATCACGGTGATCAGCGCGGTCGCGATGAACGCGTAGGCCACGGAGTGTCCCGTGAATGCGGTCACATAAAATGTGAGCAGGAGACCCATCGAGATCGCCATGCCGGTGAAGCCTGCGAAGCTCACGGCAGGACTGCTGGATTTATGTACCAGGATCGAGCAGCCGATCGTGCCTGCGAAGTAGAGTACGACCACCAGCAGATAGTTCAGGCTCAGGATCTGATACACGAAGAAAGTAGCCATCACGACGTTGATGAGGACGCCCCACAGGAGAGTCAGTCCGATCGTCAGGTTGTAGGTCCTTTCAGTGACCATGGTCCCTGCGTAGTTGTTCATCCTTTCGAGTCTGTATTCTTTGTTCATATCAGCCATGTTAATACCTCCATAATCTGAATTTGCAAACGGTCAGCCTTAAAATGCTGTACCGTGCCAAAATACAGCATCTATTGTGATATACGGCTCCCGATTTGTAAATCCATTATAGCGCCTAATTTGTCAGATATTTCGAAAAATTTGTGAATTCTGCACTCTGTTATGGCAGCGTGGCAAAACAGAGATGTTGTGCAGTACGAAAAATCGGTG
>Ga0326514_10002576_pt1 | contig 11528 bp, 10 predicted proteins | sample 3_2548_0518_D_FD_203653 | JGI IMG/M metagenome (GOLD analysis project Ga0326514, IMG submission 203653) | Bovine rumen microbial communities from UC Davis, California, United States - 3_2548_0518 | ecosystem: Host-associated > Mammals > Digestive system > Stomach > Rumen | place: USA... | reverse complement strand
GGACAGCCATTACGCCCAGGAAGGCGCCGCTGATGACGAATGCCAGCACTTTATACTTGTTGACATTGATGCCCATGTTCTTGGCCACGAATTCGTTGCTGCCGATGGCATAGGTATAAGTTCCTATCCTGGTATAATTCAGAAGCAGATATGCCGCTGCGAAGGCAAGGACCGCCAGGATCAGGTTGCCGGGCATCTGTCCGAAGGCACGCAGGTTGGAAGGAAGCGTCTGCTCAACGCCGCCCGCTATGTAGTTGGCTGCCGACTCGTAAATAAGTGCCAGACCTGTGGTAACGATCATGGAAGGAATGCGCAGCTTTACATAGAAAACGCCGTTCAGAAGACCAACAAGGGCGCCGGTCAGGACCGCTCCGGCGATCAGGCCGAAATATCCCAGGCTGAATCTTGTGGCGAATACGCAGCCTACGATGGCTGACAGCATGATATTGGCGCCGATGGAGAAGTCGAACATTCCCATGACCATGACAAAATAAAATCCGACAGCGCCGACTGCCGCCAGAAGAGAAGCCTCGAAGTAACTGACCAGGTTCTTGGGGGACCCGAAGTTGCCGGGGGTAAGGATCTTGAATACAGCCCAGGACGCGACGACAAGAAGGGCGAGGATCAGATACCCTGCAGCCTGGCCTGTGAGTTTTTTCTTCATAGTTTCACTGGAAGAAGCCATATTAATCACCTCATTTTGATACAAAACGGGCCGGTATCAATCCTTTCCCGGATTGAAACCGGCCCGAATACTATTTCAGCTTATAAATCTTGCAGAAGATCCTTTAATTTCCGGACCTTGCCTCTGCGTCCTCGATGGACAGGGCAGCAGCCTTAGCCTTGAGAGCCTCGATGTCCAGTGTGGCCATCTCTTTGAGCTCATCATCGGTATAGGGAAGCTGGTCTACGAAGTATTTCTCGTATGCTGCATAGTCTTCAGCAGATGCTACATAGAGGTAAGGGAAGTTGATATCCTGGAAAGTTCCTGCGATACCTGTGTAGTTGCCCTTGATGGCGTTGTAGACTGCCATGAATGCGAACAGGGGATCGCAGTAGTGGCCGCCGGACTCGCCTGCCATGGAACCGTTGGCAAGACGCTCGCCCAGGTCGGGAAGGAAGTCGGTGGAAACGATGTCGATGTCCTGGGTCTTGCCTGCACGCTCAACAGCTGCGATTGCGCCCTGAAGGGGATCTCCGCCGCCGCCTGCAGGAATCAGAGCGTCCAGAGTAGGATCAGCGTTCATAAGAGCTTCAGCTGCCTTGGAACCGCCTTCGGAAGATGTACCTGCATACTGGGGCTCGGAAAGCTTTGCCTGATCATCGGGATGTGCTGCATTCCACTCTTCTACGCCGGCCTTGTAGCCTTCCCAGCGGCCAAGCCATGTGGCGTCGCCCTGCTCCCAGCCGATCAGACCGATGTTCCTGTCGCCCTTGTCCAGAAGGATCTGGACCAGCTGCTTGCCGTTCTCGGGCTCGTTCTCATGAACTGCGCCGATGAAGTACTCGGAATCGGTGGCTGCCTTGTAGATGTCAGCGCTGTTCTGCTCGCTGATGATGCGGAAGAACTGTGCGAGATAGACCTTGTTGTCGTTGCAGGTCTTGATAGCGGAAGCCATCTCCGTATCGGCGGAGTTGCAGATGATGATGCCCTGGCATCCTGCTGCGCACAGCTGCTCGACGGAAGCGGTGACCTTCTCGGATACATGGCCCTGGTCTACATACTGGACCTGAACGCCCAGAGCGCCTGCTGCCTGGTCGATGATCTTCTTGCACTGGGAACCCAGAACGTCTGTGGAGCTCCAGATGGAAACGCCGATCTTGATGTCGCCGTCTGCGGGAGCCTGTGTAGCTGTCTCGGCTGTCTCTTCCTTGGCATCCCCTGCGGGAGCGGAAGATGAGCCTGTGCTTCCGCCGCAGCCTGCCAGCACAGAGCATGCCAGAACTGCAGAGAGGACCATACTTAACAGTCTCTTTTTCATAACTTTTTTACCCTCCTGTAATGATAAATTGTTGGTCTCAGCCCTTCCGGATCATCCCGGCCGGCTGAATTATCTAAATATATTCTAAATAGGGGGGTTGTCCATTTACATGGTCTAACCCTTCCGGTTTTGGTAAAAAATTTTGGTCTAAAAATGCAAAAAGGGAAACTTTTTACAAAAAAAAGTTTCCCTTTTCTTATTTTTTGGTATTTTTTCACAAGCATATTCCATTGTTTTTGTACGTAATGCACAGTTCCCTGCTCACAGGGATTTGCGGTATTTGCTGGGCGAGATCCCCTGGGATTTCTTGAATACCTTTGTGAAATAGAAATAATCGTTATAGCCCACCATTTCCGCGATCTGCTCGATGGATTTGCTCTCGTCCTTAAGAAGCTCCCTGGCCTTCTGCATCCGCAGTGAAACGATATAGTCTGAAAAGGTCATGGACAGCGATTCCTTGAGCAGCATGCTCAGCCGCCCTGTGCTCAGGCCGTATTTTGCCGCCAGAGCCTTGAGAGAAACATCTTCCGTATAACTGCTTCTGATATCCGCGATCACGCTGTCGATCATCCGTCGGGATTCCGTCTCCTCCTCCGTCTTTTTCGGGCTCTGGGCCATCACATTCTTCAAGACCCTTTCCAGTTCCAGCTCCTTGATGGGTTTCAGAAGAAGGTCGAAGGCATGCAGCTGGACCGCCGTCTGGGCATAGGAGAATTCGGCAAACCCGGTGATGATGACCAGCTTAGAGCCGGGAGAGATCTCCGGAAGCACCTCCAGCAGCTCCAGGCCGCTCAGGCCGGGCATGCGGATATCGGCAAAGATCACGTCCGGTCTGAGCCTGCCGATCTCCTCCCTGGCCGTCAGTCCGTTATCTGCGGTTCCGACCACCTCCACTTCAAACCCTGACCGCTCCAGAAGCTTCTTCAGCCCCAGTGTTCCCCATAATTCATCATCCGCGATATAAACTGTGATCATAACTCCCCCTGTCTGTCACTGTCTTCTGCCGCATGTGTCTGTACATCGATATGATCGGGAATAACGACCTTCACCTCTGTACCTTTTCCCTCTTCGCTCTCGAGGGATATGCGGTACCTGTCGCCGTAGAAGAGCCGCAGCCGCATAACGATGTTGCTGAACCCTATGCTTTCATTCTCTTTAGGATTTGCAAGAATGTCTCTGACCTCTGCCAGTTTTTCCTCATTCATTCCGATCCCGTCGTCACTGGTCACGATCTCCAGCTGCTGCGTATCGGCCAGATGCCGGATTTTCACACTGACGGTCCCGGGGCGTATATTTTCCACCATGCCGTGGAGTATGGCGTTCTCCACAAGAGGCTGGAGCATCAGACGGAAGATATGTTTTTCCAACGCATCGTCGTCCGCCTGGGTCACGATGGTGATCTTGTCCATGTGGCGGTATCTGATGATGGTGGCGTAGATCTGCGTGTACTCCAGCTCATCTCTGACCGTTACGATATTGCTCCCGTTGACCGCGTATCTGAAGATATCGGACAGGGCCATGGTCATCTCCGCGATGGTATCCACGTCATAGAACACCGCCATATCCCTGATGCAGGAAAGGGTATTGTAGAGAAAATGGGGATTGATCTGATTTCTGTAGGCCAGGATCTCCATCTTCTGGCGCTGGATCTGCTCCTCGTACAGACGGATCTTGCCCTCTGTGATCTGCCTGATCATGGCCTGGTTTTCATCAAGCATGTGGTTGAGGCTCTTGGCGACCACTCCGATATCGTCTTCTCTCCGGACCCGGAGCCGGTCATCGGGATGCGTCATAGCGTTGTTGATGAATCTCGTGATCTCATGGAGGGGCCTGGCCATGCGGCTGTAGGAATAAAAGATCAGGATGCCCAGCAGGGCGGCCGCCAGGAAATACAGTCTCCATATGGCGTTTCTGGTGCCTTCCTCCATGGTCCAGTTGCCGGTGGCGGAAACCGCGGTTCCTATTTTGATGCCTCTGTCCCAGTTGCCCTCCCGTACAATAAAGTCCTCCTTATCCCTGAATTCATCGAAGGTATCTGCCTGTCCTGCATTTCCCGAAGTAATCAGAGACATATCGGGGATATATCTGTCGCTCAGAAAAACAGCCGCCGAATATCTGCTGATGATATTGCGGAGGGTTCCGTCCAGGGCCCAGTGCTCCATACGGAACACACACATTCCGACAGGGGGCTTTTCATAGGACAGGCCTTCATAAATGGGATAGTAATAGCAGTAGTAATAATCGTTCTCCGGGCCGTCTGCCTTCACGGCACTGAAATCATCCTTAGCCCGCATGTATTTCTGATCCGGCGCCAGATCAAAATCCCGGCCGAAGACTGCCGCTTTCCGCAGATTCCCGTCATAGACTGCGATGGAAGTGATTTCCCCGTTCTTAAGAAGGATCCTTTCATAGTTTTTCTGCATTTCGGAAAGGATCTCTTCTCCTACGTTTTCCGAAAGGTCCTTCCTACCCGCTTCCTGGCCGCCGCTTTTCTCCTCCTTAAGAAAGCTTTCCAGGGGCAGCCTGCAGAAGAGGGAAGCCTGGTAACGGATGTTCTCCTGATACAGACCAAGCGCGTCGCTGGACTGCTTCAGAAGACTTTCACACAGAGTTTCCGCATTTTCCCTTTCCATGGCGCCTATGTAATTCTGCAGGATCGCCATGGCAGTGACCAGTACGATGATGATGAGGCAGGCGATCCCGGTCAGCTGCAGCAGGATACTGCTCTTTATTTGTCGGATTATCTTATTCATAGGTTTCTTAAAGAATTGAGCCGGAAAGCCTCTGCTTTCATTAACTTTTATCAGACATTATTATATCTTACACAGAGTAAAAAAACAAAGTGCACGGCCATGCCGCACGTCCTGAGCGCCATAAAGCCGCCCCGCCGCCCTTAAGATCATCAGGGCTCCCGCCGGATGCTCCCTTTCTTCCCCAGCAAAAAGCCGCCCGACAAATGTCAGGCGGCCAGGAATCTTATGTCATTTTGTCTTTTCTCTTTTCTTCAGTTCCCGTATTTCCGGTGCAGCTCCTGCCAGGAGGGCATCATGCCGCGCAGGCGGTTCCAGGTCCTCAGCTTCTCCTGAGGGCAGCCTTTCAGCAGATCTTCGTAAAAGCGGTCGATCTCTTCCATCTCCGTCACGGCATTCCGGCAGTGCTCACAGGCAATAAGGTCTCCGATCCTGGACTTTGCCATGATCAGGTAGAGCAGCTGCATGGCCTTCCCCCGCATTCCCTTTTCGTAGAAGAGGTCGTCGCCCTCCGGACAGATCGGTATTCCTTCTGCCTTCAGTGCCTCGTAGGCTTCATGTGAGGCGTCCACCATCATCCGGCGCTGGTCTTTTGTGGAAGAGCGGAGATCGCCTTCGCAGATGTAGGCCAGATAGGCGATGGGCAGGACGGCCGCCGGATGGCAGATCAGATAGGCCTCCATATCTTCCTGCCAGTTCAGCTTATAGGAGGTCCCTTCAAAGAGCTTTTCCATCCATTTCCTGAGCTTCGGTCCTGTCCTTCCGTGCAGCAGGCCCAGGTCCATCCAGCCCCCGCCGAAGCGCTCGCACACAAAGCGGTCTTTTTCCTTCCTGCCTCCGGTCACCTGGAAACCGAACAGGATCTTACCGATCCCCTCTGCTTTTTCCAACTCTCTTTCCATCTCCCCAGGAGCTGTATTATTACCCACAAGCACCAGCACTTTTGTCTTCAGCTCCATGAGAAGAGGAAGGGCCTGCCGGAGCCTGTGGCAGGGCATGACCACAAAGGCGGCGTCAAAGGACCGGCCTTTTACATCCGTGACCGCTTCCACAGTGTCCCTGGTGATCCTCCTCTGCAGGTGGTGCTCTATGACCAGTCCGTTTTTTCTGAGGGAGTCTGCCCTTTCTTCCCTGGCAAGGACCGTCACATGGTTTCCCGCCTCTACCAGTACATGGGCCAGATAGGATCCGATCACGCCGGCGCCGAAGACCAGCACCCTGGGTCTTTTCCTGTCATTTACGGAAGAAAGCCGCACCTTCCGGGCTCTTTCCTTCGTATCCCCGCTCTCGTCATATCCGTCGTATGGGGCCGATGGATCGTGGGGCTTTTGCTTTTTCAGACTGCTGACGACCCGGTCCCTGTGGGAAAAACGAAATCCATGTCCTGAGACCAGCCCGTATGCCCTGTGATGACCTTTGGGGAAAGTCCCCGCTTTCGGAGCAGCTCCTCCAGCTTTGCCAGAGACTGAACGGCCAGGCGGTTATCCTCCGCCAGGGAATCGATAAAGCTGTATCCGCCGTCCGGGCCAAGCCAGATCGTATCGCCGGTAAAGAGATATGCGTCGTCGATCAGATAGACCATGTGGCCCCAGGTATGGCCGGGGACCAGGATGGCTTCCACTTTGATATCTCCGATATAAAATACTTCTCCGTCCCTTAAAAGCACCTTCTTATTGTCCGTCTTCACCATGGGAAGCCGGTATGTCCCGAAGATGACCTTCCTTGGGACCTCCCCCGTCAGATACCGGTTCTCGGTCTCACTCAGGTAAAGGACCGCATGCCGGAAAAGCCCCTCCGAATCGCGCTCCACCGCGCCCACATGGTCCGTATCCTGATGGGTGATGAGGATATGTCCGACAGAGGCGGGATCGATGCCAAGCCACTGCATCTTTTCGGCCAGGCGGTCATAGTTGTATCCGGCGTCGATCATGACGGTCGTCCCGTTTTTTGTATAGAAAAAGATGTTGGCGATCCACTCCCTGACACAGGCCGTATGCTCATCGATCCATCCGGTATTTAAAGGCTTGAAGATCTCCTTCCCCCGGTATCCCAGGCTCATCACTCTCTTCTGAAACTGCGATGCCTTTTTCGACATGGCTGCTTTCCTCTCTTTCTTCCGCTTCTTTATGTCTGCCGCTTTATTTCAGCCGCTTCAGTTCTCTGGCCATCCTCTCCGGATAAAAGAGGGCCATGTCGCCGTGGTCCATTCCGGAACACTTTTTGAACCTGGTATCCGGCACGAACTTTTTCATGTACTTCAGATCCCAGTCCCTGGCCTTTCTTTCCTTTTCCCCGTACCAGTAGTGGACTTTTCCGGAAAAATGCATGACCTCCCGTGGCATCTCATAATTGTTGCAGGAGTCGAAGGTATTCCAGAGGGTCCCGTAGGTGCAGTGGCGGAAGATGCCTGCCACATACTCCAGATCCTCTTCGCTGTATCCGGAGGAAGAGAATGCCTTTACGATCACTTTTTCTCCGCCCAGCTTTCCCAGCGCCATCATCCCGAAATCCCGAAGGGCGATAAACCTTGTCAGGATCCGGGGCAGCTGGTAGGGCGTGATCCTTCCGTCCAGGACAAAATGCCCTGCCTTCAGCCGCCCGTCGGCGGCCATCCGGAGAGCAATGCTGCCTCCCATGGAACACCCGTATATGGTCCTGACCTCCCTGATCCCCTTTTTCTCCAGGTCATCCGCCAGCATGGCGGCGGTCTCCTCTACAGAGCGAAACTGTGAGTCATCCGTCAGGTCATATCCCGGCAGGGCCGGAATGAGCAGGTGGAAGTCCCCCTCCAGATACGGGATCAGATACTCAAAATAGTCCCAGGTGACCAGAGAGGGGTGGAGCAGCAGGATCCTTTCCCTGTTTTCCCTGCCGTATTCGTAGATTTTCATACAGTTCCTTTCTTCAGGGCAGACGGACCGCCGGTGCCAAGACAAACAGAGCAGGTCCGAAAGGAAGCGGATTCTGCTCTGTCAATTGTACCCAGATTTTAGTTAGATATCACTAACTTCTTTTAATATACATCTGTTTCCATCAGCTTTCAACAGAAAACTGCTGTTTCTTCCGTCCCGGCCCTGCCGGACTGTCAGTCACTCCTGATCACACGGTAAAAAACAGTGCCGGCCGCAAGCAGGATCAGGCCTGCGGCCAGACAGGCCGGAGCCGTAAAGGAGGGAAGAGACGTATCTCCCAGATACAGTCCCCCGATCAGGAAAAAGACACTTACAAGCATGGTCCAGAGCCCGATCATGCGGCAGATGTTTTTGCTCATGCTCTCACCTCCTGATTCCACCCTGTGCTCTGCTTTTGCAGCTCCACCATGCGGCAGTAGGCGCCTCCCCGTTCCATGAGCTCCTTATGGCTCCCTCTCTCGATGATACGTCCACTCTCCAGCACCAGGCTGTCAATCCTCTGGTATGGTCCTTTCCTCGCAGTGTGCTTCCCCATGGCGGTAAAGAAAAGACCGGGCAGCAGAAGCTGCCGTATGCCCCCTTTTCTCCTCCTCTTTACCGCAGGGCTCTGAAATACTCCTGACGGACCGCTTTTGCTTCCGGAACAAATTCCATGGCTCCCCAGCAGTGCATCATACCTCTTCCGATATGCACGTTCAGCCTGACCCCGTATTTCCTGCAGACTTTTTTAAAGTCCTTCAGATAGGCGATCATGACCTCTCTCGTGCCATAGAAGATATCGATGGGAGGAAAGCCTGTCAGATCGAAAAGAAGGGGACTGAGAAGATAAGCTTCATCGCCCGAGGCCAGTACAGGGGCAATGCTGTCAAAAAAGCGGGGCGGGATCATGATGTCCACCTTCGCCAGCCTCTGCATCTCCTCCTTCTGCGTATCATTTGGCGGGACCTGCAGACCGGGCGACTGCAGTACCAGCTTTCCGGGAAGAGGCACCTCCAGCTTTTCATGACGAATGTACATGCACAGGGACATGGCCAGGCCGCCTCCGGAAGAAGTGCCGAAAAACCGGACATTTTCCGGGGCAAAGTTCTTCAGGATCTCCCGGTAGACCTGCAGGGTGCTCTGAACAGTCTGTACAAGTCTGTGCTCAGGCGCCATAGGATAGAGGGGGAACCATACTTCGGCATCCGCTTCTTCGGCGATCTGTCCGCAGAGGACAATGTCTCCGGGATCCGGCGGAAGGATATATCCGCCGCCGAAAAGATACAGGACTGCCTTCTTCGGGGCAGTTCCCTGTTTTCTGAACACATATACGGCTGTACCGGCCGCCGTTCTGCTGAGGACATCAAAGCCGCGCATCTTTTTATAAGGAACGGCCAGAGGCTTTTTCTGTCTGATCCTGTATGTCTCCAGGAGGGCTTCAAAAGCCTCTCCCTCTTTGTCCAGCATCCTGCTGACCCCCAGGAGCCGGAAAAGCATGCTCACCATTTTGCAGCGCAGACTCGTCATTTTTACCTCTCCTCCCTTAATCTGTCCTGCGTCCGACACAGACATAGGTAAAAGGCGTGACCAGCCGGGACCGGATATGGGTAAATCCCGCCTTTTTCAGCATCTCTTCCATCTCTGCCCGGGAATAAACGGCGTGGTCCCCTGTGGGCCATTGCCTGAACCACCGGTTCATGAGCCTCCGGAGCGGCGCCGGGCCGGTCAGTTCATTGATCACCAGAGTCCCCTTCCTCTTAAGGATCCTGTGCATCTCTGACAGGGATCTGTCCGGATGCGGATGATGGTGGATGCTCATATGACAGCTGACGGCGTCGAAGGATCTGTCTTCAAAGGGCATGTTCTCGGCGTCCCCCTCTGTGATATCCGCTTCCGGAAGGCGCCGTCTGCTCTGCTCTGCCATTTCGCGGGACAGGTCCAAGCCGTGCAGGCGGACGTCCGGCGCCGCCTGGTGGAACATGGCAAGAAAGGCTCCGTTCCCGCAGCCGATGTCGATCAGGTTCCTGACCTTCCGCTTTATCAGGATCTTCATCGTGATCTTGTAATCATGGCTCCAGTAGCCGTTCCGGTTCAGAAAAGTTCTGGAATGCCTGTCGAAATAGGCTTTCGATTTCTTTTTGTCGTCCATTTCCGTCTCCTCCAGCAGCCTGATCCATTTCCTCTGTCTGTGTGCATAGAACATGTCTGCCCAGAGCCAGACAAAGACCGTCTTCCATCCTGCATGGATCTCCACCCGGTCTGTATATTCCGTATGGCTCTCATCCACTTCCGAGAACGTGATGTCATGGTTCCACACGGGCACATGCCGGTTCCCTTCCCTGCTGCTGATCCCGCCTGGTCCGAAGCGGACGATATGGATCGTATGGATGCCCAGGGGAATGACCCCCATCACCCTGAGCCTCCAGGAGGAGGTGCTTCCATCTTCCCATACGCCGCTCTCCTCCCCTGCAGGCTCAAAGGAGGCATAGGGCGCCGCGATCAGCCGCAGGGTCTCCGGTCTTCGTATCTTTTCATATACCGTCTCCTGCGATGCCGGAAACAGGGACGTCTTTTTCACGATCATGGATATCCCGCTCCTCTGCTTTTCCCGAAGAGAACAGCCCTGCTCCTATCTGGCGTCCGGACTTTTTACAAATCCGATCTCGGCAGCCCTTTCCCTGCTCATCAGGTGGAAATTGCATTCGTCGTCCCCGTATCCCAGGGTCTTTGTCCGGTCCAGGACCGCGCCCTGCATTTCGAAGGTGTAATAGTCCATCATGCACAGATATTTTGTGATCTCCCCGCAGCCTTCCCGGGCCGTCAGCTTGCAGATGCCGCACTGCTTATGGGTGATGTAATATTCCTCCCTGCCGGGAACAGTTTCAAAGTAGTAGTACCAGTTCATGGGATAGTCCCCGATATGGTCCCTTGACCACCTGGCCTGCCTGGTCCGGGTCTCGATCTCCTTTTTTGTAAAAGCGCTCTTTCCCTTTTTGGCCATCACCATCAGAGGGCAGAAGGATGCCGCACGGACCAGGCCCTTCAGCTTTTCTTCGGCCATCCTTCCGTCCGCCTCCTTATACAGGGCGATCAGAAAGGCTCCCGCATACATGGTCATCACGAACATGTTGTCCTTCATGCTCCCGATGCCCGGCGTCCTTTCCACGATGGCCCGGTACTCCCTCAGCACCCGTTTCTTATAGGATGCCATGTCTGTTTCCGGCATCTCTTTTCCGACATAGTCAAATGCTGTTTTTGCAAAGGCGAATTTAATGAATGCGCCCATGATCCCATACTTCATTCCGCTTCTCCCTTTGCCTTCTGCGCAGTGCTCCGTCTGTATTTTTCGTAAAGTAATACGCCTGTACTGCGCAGAGGACCGGATACAGGACCAGGCGGAGGGTCTGGTTCCTGCTGTTCCAGCCCCTGTCCTTCCATCCCGCGCATCCCCTGGTCTCGGGATAGCAGCGCTGATAGTAGTCCGTGCTCATGCAAAGGATCTGGTCCAGGCAGGCGATGTCAAATGCCTTGACCACAAGCAGGAAGGTAACAAGACGCTTATATGCTTCCCAAAAAGGCAGCTTTTCCTTCCGGATCTCCTCTTTCATCTTCCCGAAGGCCCAGACCATATAGGCTCCTGCCCGGAAAAGGAGCAGGCGGCAGAGGATCCTTTTAGGCAGAGGCGGGGACGGATGATCCTTCCCCGCCTCATAAACGTCCTTTGGAAGAAAGCGCAGCACCAGGCGGGGAGAAGCCAGGTGCGGAGCGGCCAGGACAAGTTCCAGCATGATCAGGCAGAGCCCCAGAGAGAGTCTGACAGCTTTCTTCATAAATGCCTCCTTTCCTTCCCGGCGGACCGCCTATTTTCTGCCGATGAGAAGGGCAGAGCCCGAAAGCCCCATCCA
>Ga0326514_10002575_pt1 | contig 11530 bp, 4 predicted proteins | sample 3_2548_0518_D_FD_203653 | JGI IMG/M metagenome (GOLD analysis project Ga0326514, IMG submission 203653) | Bovine rumen microbial communities from UC Davis, California, United States - 3_2548_0518 | ecosystem: Host-associated > Mammals > Digestive system > Stomach > Rumen | place: USA: California... | reverse complement strand
CTGCAGAGTCTGCTCGATAGATACTCCCTGAGGCTCCTCCCGGAGGCGTACGATGGATCATACCGGGGCAATGAGGAGGCGCGCCGGACTCCGTTCAAGGCGAGGGTCCTCGCCGCGCTTATCAGGGTGACGCAGGCCCTCTCGGCTGATCCGCTGCTCCTCCTCAGGTGGCGCGGGTTTGATGTGTCTGATGGGAGCCTCTTTGAGAAGGACCGCATCTCCCCGGCGACTCTCCTTGAGGTCTGCGCCCCGGGAAGCCGCGCGAGGGACTTCATAGGGCTTTTTGTCCAGGATGTGAACAGCGCGCCGGTTGCCGACGCGGCCCGGCTCATTTCGGAGGAAGTCATCGGCGCCCCCGCCTGGGACGCCAAGGGCGGAGTGAAGGTGATCTGCCGGACGGACTCCGGAAGGAAGAACCTGCTCCTTCACCTGAAGCCATTCACCTGCAGGGAGGCAGCTGAGATTACAGACTTTCTTGACCGGCGCTACAGCGTATTCCAGAGCATCGCGGAGAGGAAGATCCCTGAGGCGCTTGAGGAGCTGATCTCAGGAATGGGAGCCGGGCTCACGGGCGGAGAGCTCCTGCTTAAAAATGAGGACGTGGGCGCCAATGCCACGTCAGATCCGCTCATCCTCGCCGTTATCCTGAAGCTCGCCGCTGAGATCGGGCGTGATCCCGCGCTCCTGTTCGCCTGGCGGGGACTCCCGCTTGGCAGCGTGCCGCTCGGGCAGATCCGCACGGAGCTCGCCGGGAAATCCCCCGATGAGCCGTTCATCATCGCCCCTCCCAAAAAGGCTGACCGCTACCTGCAGAAGACTGTCTCCCGCTTCGAGAAGGAGCTGAAGAATGACACAGTCTGGTGGGGCAGGAGCTGGCTTGACGAGGACAGGGAAAATGACAATGAGTACAGCTTCCGCAATATCATTGTGAGCCGCCCCAGGCCCGTTGACGTGTCTGGCCTCACCCTCTCCTTCCTTCCCAACCTGCAGCTCCTCTCCTGCACCGTGACAGACGGAAAGGAGAAGAGGCAGCTTCTCCTGCACATGCACGATCTGGACGCCGGCGAGAAGGAGCAGATCCTGAAGTTCTTTGAGAAGCGCCCGGCGCTCGCGAAGGCCCTCGGGCAGGGCTACCTTGACCGGAGCTTCGGCGAGTTCGCGAGATCAAAGCGCATCTCCATCCTGGGGACCAGCCATGAGGATTACATTTACCGTGATGGCAGCGGCAGCAGCATGTCAGATGACTATGGCGTGTTTGCGAGGCTGCTGAAGCGCGAGGTCGTGAAGGATCCCACGCTGATGTTCCTCTGGCGCGGCCTTGACATCAGGCGGAAGCTGAGGCTAGGCGGGACGCCTGCGCCGCTGCAGGAGCCTGACGCTGAGGCGCTCCGGGCGCTTGACGCCGCCTTAAAGGAGACGAAGAGCGGGAAGGGAGCGGCGGCAGGGGGCAGCTCCGGCGGCTTCATCATGAGGTCATTCGGCCGCCGCCTCATCGCGGGGCTCGCGGAAGACGCGGTAACGGGCTACCTGCGTGACGCGAAGGCCTCGCGCATCCGCGAGGCCTCGTTCAGCAGCGAGTCGGGGAAGACCGAGCTCTCCGTCTGGCACGGCACCACGTCGTACGACCGCGCCTCGCTGAGCCTTGATCCCTTTACCGACTGGGAGAAGGAGACGGTCCTCACTGAGCTCAGGAATGATCCGCACGCGCTCTCGCTGCTGCAGGTCGGAAAGCTCGATGAGGAGTTCGTAAGGAGGCTGCAGTCTCTCGGGATCCCGCTCATGTGCGGCGAGAGCACCGGTGACCGCATGGGCTGCACCTGCAGGTATTCCTTCGGAGTGGTGTGCCGCCATGAGATCGCGCTCCTCAGGCGCACGGCGCAGCTCATCGAGAGCGATCCGGCGCTCCTCTTCGCGATGCGCGGCCTCGACATCAGGGCGGAGCTTAAGAAGCTGGGCGCTGAGAGCGGCTCATCCGCCTGGATGAGGCCGGAGGCGCTCCTCACCATACATCCTGAGCTCAATGCGGATGACACGGAGGACGCGACGCCTGAGGACGTCCTGCACCATCTGAACCGCGTGAGCTTCGCCAAGGTCCCGGCGGGGCTCCTGGGATCCGCCATGAGGCTCCTCGCGGCGTCGCCCTCGGGCTGCGTGATCGCTGACTGCAAGGCTGAGGTCTCGAAAGCGCTCGATGAGGCGCGTGAGTGCGCGAAGGAGATGATCCGCTCTGATCTTGAGATAAGCGCGCTACCTGACTTCACCAGAAGCCCCGCAATCATCAGTGGCGGCTCTGTCATAGACGGCGGAAGCCCGAGCCCCTGCACTCTCTTCAATATCACCCGGGAGACAGATGACACCTGGGCCCGTGAGTATGTTCTGGAGAGGTCCGGCTTCGCCTCAGTGGGTTCTGAAACCGCGATTCCGGAGAATATCCACGCTGAGTACCGGGGCATGGCATTCATCCCGCGCCGCGACTGGAGCGACTTCGAGGAGATGCACTCCCTCCCCGCGGGATGCTTCAACGGCAGGATCACCGCGGAGGTCCTCGATAAGGCAGGCACCGCGGCGCAGGCCATGTACGCGCTCTGCTCGGTCGCGAGGAAGCTGGTGCTCGCGGGCGCCGTAATGCCCTGTCCCATCCGCTCTGACGAGGGGAAGCTCTCCGTCATCTGGATCCCCTGCCTCATGGCGCACGAGGTGCTGACCCTCACCGCGCGCATCGGCATGCTCGCGAGGAAGCTCCTCCTCGGGAAGGCCATTATCCCGGGAAGCGCTCTCGGGGTTAAGGCGGAGGAGCTGAGCGACGCGGGCTTCGGCGCGCTCTCGCTCGGCATGTTCATCAGCGATCTCGTGCGGAAGGGCTTTGTGAGGCACGTCGGGCGCTCGCAGGCGGCCTGGAACCGGATCTCCTCGGAGACGCCGGAGCTCATCCTCCTGATGATGGGCTTCTGGGGCAGCCCGGACATCGCCGCGGCCCCGCTAAAGAGAATTGAGAGATCTGTAGGGCAGTGGCTCGCGCCCCTCTTCCTGGGACTCACCGGCATGCGGCCGGTCATCATCCTCGGCACGTCCGCCGGGCCTGATCCCGAGATACCCGACGCGGAGGAGCGGCTCCGGAAGGGCGGCGAGGAGGCTATTCTCGATAAGGAGAAGTCTGAGGACGCTGAGTCTCCGGAAAAGGAGGAAGTGCCTGAGGACGCGGAGGTGGAGGACGATGTCTCCGCTGAGATTTCCCTTGGGTTCATCGACCGCGATGACGGGCGCTACATAAGCTACGCCGAGGTTCCGGGTCTTGACGCCGGGAAGCGCGGCGAGTGCCGCGCCGCGGCAGCGAGGATCTCGGCGCTTCTTCCGGAGGCCGCAGAGATAATCTCGGGAAGGTCCGAGCACGCGGTGCTCCCGCTTGAGGCGCTGCAGAAGGCGCTCTTCGAGATCCTCCCCGCACTGAAGCTGAGCGGCGCGCTGGTAGTTCTTCCCCGTGAGATGAGAAGAATTTTAAGGCCGATGGCCATGGCGAGCCTGGGCCTCCAGAAGGGCTACAAGGGCGGGAGCGGCCTCATGAGCCTCACCTCGCTCCTCACCTTTGACTGGAAGGCGACGCTCGGCGGGCAGGAGATCACCGAGGAGCAGTTCGCGGAGCTCAGGAAGCACGCCGGGCACCTGGTGCGCTTCGGGAACGACTACGTCTACGCGAGCGCCTCCGAAATCGACGCCATCCTGAGGCGCCTCAGCGGCAAAACGCAGCGGCCATCCAGGCTCAGGCTTCTCGAGGCTGCGCTCTCCGGGACCTATGAGGGCAATGAGGTCTTCATGGACGAGAAGATCCGGAAGGCCATCAATAAGGAGCTCAAAACCCCGCCCGCGAAGGTGCCGGAGGGGCTCAATGCCGAGCTCAGGCCATATCAGGAGAGGGGTTACTCCTGGCTGATGCACAACATCAGAGCCAGGATGGGCTCCATCATCGCGGACGACATGGGACTCGGGAAGACCGTGCAGGTCATCGCGGCCCTGGAGGCGCTCCGCGCCGCGGGGGAGCTTGAGAAGAGGCAGGCGCTCATCGCGGTGCCCGCCTCGGTCGTCATCAACTGGACACGAGAGCTGAGGCGCTTCGCGCCGGAGCTCTCGGTCAACGTCTACTACGGCACGCAGCGCTCGCTCGAGCCTCAGACACACGTGCTCCTCACGACCTACGGGACTCTCCGGCAGGACATCGAGAAGCTCAAGGATAAGAAGTGGCGTGTCGCCGTCGCCGACGAGGCGCAGAACATCAAGAACCCCGGATCGCAGATCTTCCAGGACATGTGCCTTCTTCAGACCGACTCCTCGATCGCCATGTCAGGTACTCCCGTGGAGAACCGCCTCGCTGACTACTGGGCAATCATGGAGTTCGTGAATCCCGGGCTCTTCGGCACGCTGGGATCGTTCACCTCAGACTACGCTCAGCCCATTGAGAGAAACCGCGACGCGGATGCCGTAAAGCGGCTCAGGAGCGTTACGGCGCCCTTCATTCTGAGAAGGCTCAAGACGGACAAAAGCGTCATCGCTGATCTTCCGGACAAGATAAGCTCCGACCGCTTCTGCGAGCTTACCCCGGAGCAGGCGGCCATGTACCAGGAGTTCGTGAGCGACGGGCTCGAGGGAGTAACCGAGACGCTCTCGCAGCTTGAGAGAAGCGCGAGGGTGCTGAAGCTCATCCTCCGGCTCAAGCAGATCTGCGACGCGCCGGAGCTCTTCTCGAAGGATCCGAAGATCACCGGCCCCTCCCACTCGGGCAAGGCCGGGATGCTCCTCGACCTCCTTGGGGAGCTTATTGAGAACGGGCAGAAGGCCATCGTCTTCACCCAGTTCCGGGAGATGGGCGACCTCCTCGTGTCATGGATTGGGGAGAAGCTCGGCACTGTCCCGGACTTCATCCACGGCGGCGTCTCAGTGAAGAAGCGTCAGGAGATGGTTGACCGCTTCCAGAACGATCCGGAGTCCCGTGTCATGGTGCTCTCTCTGAAGGCCGCGGGCACCGGGCTCAACCTCACGGCGGCCTCGGCGGTCATCCACTATGACCTCTGGTGGAACCCGGCTGTGGAGGATCAGGCGACGGACCGCGCCTACCGCATCGGGCAGAATAAGAACGTCATGGTCTACCGCTTCATCTGCGCCGGCACCTTCGAGGAGAAGATCAACGAGATCATCAACTCCAAGAAGGAGATCGCGGAGCTTACCGTGCAGAAGGGCGAGAAGTGGCTCGGCGACCTCTCGAAGAGCGAGCTCAGGAGCTTCCTCTCCATGAGCCAGGGCTGAGCATCGCAGTAAAACGGCCGGCAGCGCCGCCGGCCTCAGATGTCCCGAAGGTGGCCCTGAGAGGCCTCCTCCGGGATTTTTCTTTTCCGGATCCTGACTCCTCCTTCTCTCCCGGTGTTTCCTCTGGGTTTCACACTCCGGTGTGATTGCAGGAGCTCTCTCCCCTGTGTGATGATTAAATCCTGAACAGTATCACAGTCTGCCGGATCCGCCGGGCCCCTGCATAGCATGCCCCGGATCCTGCAGAAGGACGGGAGCTGCTGAGAGCGCAGCCCCAGAGGAGAGATCGCATGAGAAAGCTGACTGCTGCGGCAGCCGCGGTTCTGCTTGCCGCAGCGCCTGCCTTCGCGGAAGGGGCGGCAAAGGAAATCTGCTGGAGTTATTTTGACGGAAAGGATGCCGGGGTGAGCGAAGCCGTGGCGCTGAAGTGCTGCCGTGAGGCGGCAGAGCAGGGGGATGCCAGGTCGCAGTACCTCCTCGGGTACATGCTCGAGGGCGGAAAGGGCACAGCGGCTGACGCTGCCGGGGCGCTTGGGTGGTACCGGAAGGCGGCAGATCAGGGCTATCCCTCAGCGGAGTTTGTGGTCGGCGGCTTTTACCTCAAAGGCGTCGCGGTAAAGCAGGATACGGACGAGGCGGTCAGGTGGCTCAAGAGGGCCGCGGAGCACGGGCAGACGGATGCCGGGGCATCTCTCAGCACGCTCTACGCCAATGGGAACGGCGTGAAGAAGGATATGGCGGAGGCGGCGAAGTGGGCCCGCGTCTCAGCGGATCTGGGAAATCCCGCCGCGCAGCACATGCTCGGAACTCTGTACCTGAGCGGGATGGGAGTAAGCGAGAACAATGAGGAGGCGCTCAGGTGGTACCGGAAGGCCGCCGAGCAGGGATTTGCCGCCTCGCAGTACTTCCTGGGGCTCGCCTACCTCAACGGGCAGGTGGTGAGGCAGGATACCAATGAGGCGCTTAAGTGGCTCAGAAAGGCCGCCGAGCAGGGCAATGCTGACGCAGAGGCAGATCTTGGCGCCCTCTACTACGCGGGAGAGGCCGTCAAGGCGGATTACGCTGAGGCCGCGGCGTGGCTCAGGAAGGCCGCGGAGCAGGGCAACGCCGGCGCGCAGCAGCTCCTTGGCAGCCTGTACATCGCGGGTGAGGGCGTGAAGCAGGATTTTGCCGAGGCCGCGAAATGGCTGAGGAAATCTGCGGATCAGGACAGCCCGGAGGCGGAGTACACGCTTGGGCGCATGTACCTCAACGGCGTCGGGGTCGCGGAGGACAGCAGCGAGGGCGTTAAGCTCATCAGTGAGGCCGCTGGGCACGGCCACGAGAAGGCCGCGGCGCTCCTTAAGGAGCTGTCCGGAAAATAGCGCCAATCTGCCGGGGCGGCGGAGTGTCCCATGCCGCCCGGCTGGCCGGCCAGAGACGAGGACAGTTTCAGGCTATTTCTGATCCGGCGTGCCAGGCCGTGATGTCCGGATCCCGAGGAAAAGCAAATAAGGGGACTGCCTCAGAGCGCAGTGCCCTTCCGGAGGAACATATGGGAATAGCGATTCTTGCCGCAGCAGCGGCTGCCGCGCTTGCCTTCGCGCCTGCCTTCGCGGGCGATACAGCAGAGGACATCTGCTACAGGCACTTTGAGGTGAATGAGGCGGAGCAGAATTACCCTGAGGCCCTCAAGCACTGCCGTGAAGCCGCAAAAGAGGGCAGGGCCAGGGCACAGTACCTCCTTGGGTACATGATCGAGAACGGAAAGGGGACTCAGGCTGACTCCGCGGGGGCGTTTCAGTGGTACCGGAAAGCGGCCGATCAGGGATATCCCTCCGCGGAGTATGCGGTAGGCACCTTTTACCTTAACGGAGACGTGGTGAGGCATGATGCGCTCGAGGCGGTGAAATGGCTTAAGAGAGCCGCTGAGCACGGCCAGCCCGATGCCTGGGTCAGCCTCGGCGCCATCTTTGCCTACGGCAGCGGAGTAAGGCAGGATCTGGCGGATACCGTGAAACTGGCGCGTGCGTCCGCGGACCTGGGCGTGCCGGCCGCGCAGCGCTTTCTCGGGCTCGCGTACCTGAACGGCCGCGCAGTGAAGCGGGATACCGCTGAGGCGGTAAGGTGGCTCAGGAAGGCTGCGGAGCAGGGCTATGCTGACGCGCAGACAGATCTCGGCCTGCTCTATTATTCAGGTACCGGCGTGAAGCAGGATTATGCCGAGGCGGCGAAATGGCTTAGGAAGGCCGCTGCGCAGGGCGATACCGGAGCGCAGACGCTCACCGGAAAGCTGTACATCGCCGGAAACGGCGTGAAGCAGGATTTTGCCGAGGCGGCGAAATGGCTCAGGATGGCAGCGGTTCAGGACTGCCCGGATGCGGAGTATACGCTCGGGCGCATGTACCTCAACGGTGTCGGAGTGGAGGAGAACAGGGACGAGGGCCTGAAGCTCATACGTGAGGCCTGGGAGCACGGGAAAAGGGAAGCGAAGGCGCTCCTCAGTGAGCTTCCGGGAGGCACCGCACATCTTGAGGAGAAGTGACTCCTGCCGCAGGAGCCGGATCTGCTGCGCAAAAGATATTCCGGTGCAGATCTGCCCGGAATATCTTTCAGAAATCGAGCGATCTGCTGTCCCTTAGGAAATCATAAACGCTCATCATCAGGATCCCATCCTCTGTATAGAAAGGCGCGGGCGTGTCGGACGTTATGACGATTTTCTTAAAGGAGTCATTGATCCTGAGGAACGGCCTGATCTCCTGCTGCGTTTTTTCCGGGGTCTCTAAAAGATAAGCCGACTGGATATAATATTTTCTGGAGGCTTTTCTGCAGATAAAGTCCACCTCAAGCTGTTTTTTTACTGGCTTTTGGTTTTTATCCTGTTCGGTGATGCTTAAATTGCCAACATCTACCTTAAAGCCGCGGCTCCGGAGCTCATTGTAGATAATGTTCTCCATCGAATGTGGGAATTCTGTCTGCCGGTAGCCGATCCTGGCATTGCGGAGTCCGAGGTCGGTAAAATAATACTTCTGCGGTGTGCCGATATAGGACTTTCCTCTGATGTCGTAACGCCTTGCCTCCTCAATAAGGAAGGAATCCTCCAGGTACCCGATATATTTGGTGATGGTCGTTGCCGTGATTTTTGACCTGTTCACCGAGCGAAACGTATTGCACAGCTTGTTCGGGTTTGTCAGAGAGCCGACAGAAGAGGACAGAATATCAAGCAGGGTTCCCATTTCATCGACATTGCGCAGCTTATTTCTTATTTTGATATCCCGGATATAGGTTTCCGCAAAAAGGCTGTCAAGCAGTGCCATTTTCTGTTCCGGCGTTTTTGCCAGAACGACAGCGGGAATGCCGCCGAAGATCATGTATTCTTTGAAGCCGTCATAATAATGCCCCTGGTAAACCGTCATGAATTCTGCAAATGAGAGCGGATGCATATGCACCTCATCGCCCCTGCCGCCGAATTCCGTAGCGATGTCTTTTGAGAGAAACTTTGCATTGCTGCCAGTTACATAAACATCGCAGTTCTTCCTGTCAGCAAGCCCGTTCAGGACGCTGACAAATTTCTGCATCAGCTGTATCTCGTCAAGCAGAATGTAGTACTGCCCGCCGTCCTTAATCCGGCTCAGAACCCATGGATAGAACACTTTCGGGTCGAGGTATTCCTGATTATCAAAAAGATCAAACGCCATCTCAATAATGTGATCCTGCGGAACGCCCTCATTCAGCAGATGATTCTTGAACAGCGTCCGGAGCAGGTAGGATTTTCCAGAGCGGCGCAGTCCCGTGACAACCTTGATCAGGCCGTTGTTTCTGCGGAGTAAAAGCTGATCAAGATAACTGTCCCGCCTGATTTCTGTATTCATAAGCTGATCCTAAAAGATATTTTGGTATAGTATGGCCCTTAATATCTTCTACTATACCGCATTCATTTGAGATTGTTTGAGTTGGTAGAAGATACTTAGGGCGAATAATACCCAAAATATCTTCTGGCGCCGTCTCATTCTGGTGTTATCTTTTCATCAGTTCCCCTGATTTCTTCTGCTGCACCGCATTCATTTGAGATTGTTTGGATTGGTAGAAGATACTTAGGGCGAATAATACCCAAAATATCTTCTGATGCCGGCTTATCCTGGTGTTATCCTTTCATGAGCTCACTTAATTTCTTCTGCTGCACAGCATCCATTCGAAGTTTTTTGAATTTTCAGAAGATATTTATGGCGGATAATGCCTTAAATATCTTTTAGAAATCGAGCGATCTGCTGTCTTTGATATTTTCATAGGTCCACTGCGGCTCTGCGCGATGGCAGGCAGACTGTAAATTTTGGGAGGAACTGAGGCAGGATTTCCCGGACCGCGAAACGGCTCAGGAAGGCCGGAGGCGGCCGTGCGGGGAAAGAGTCGCTGCTTAAGGCGCTCTCAGCTGAAGAAGGCGCATGAGGGTGATCATGCACCTGACTGACTTTTACTCCCCGGTCTCCTCTGTGCCCCCGCCGATCGGGGTTTCATCGAACCAGGCAGTCAGGTTGAGCCTGAAGGCGTCCATGCCGATGCTCTGATCCACGGCGGAGAAGGCGAAGAGCCTCATGTCGCCGGGCCCGAACTCGCGGAGGGCCATGGCGGTCTCGTCAACCGCCTTCTTTCTCTGGCCGCGCGGGAGCTTGTCGGCCTTGGTAAGCAGGATCTGGAGGGGAATGTTCGCCGCAAGCGACCAGTCAATCATCTGGCGGTCGCCTTCCTTGAGGGGGTTCCTGATGTCCATGAGAAGGACAAGTCCTTTGAGGGACTGCCTCTTCTGGAGGTACTCCTCGAGGGAGCGGTCCCAGGCTGCCTTCTCCTGCTTCGAGACCTTGGCGAAGCCGTAGCCCGGGAGATCGACGAAGCGCTTGCCCGGCTCGAGCTCGAAGAGGTTGATGAGCCTGGTGCGCCCCGGCGTGCGGCTGGTCTTGGCGAGCGTCTTCCTGTTGCACAGGGCATTGAGGCATGACGACTTTCCGGCATTCGATCTGCCGATGAAGGCGATCTCAGCGCCGCTGTCCTCCGGGAGATCCGCAATTGACGGGGCGCTCATGACAAAATGAACGCTGTTGAAGTTGTAGGGCGTCTCGCACTTTGATTCCATTTTCTCTCCCTCCCTCTAAGGCGCTATGGAGTATACATGATCATGCCTGAATGGTCTCATTTGAAAACGCGGGGATCGGACATATGTATAATTATTGAACAGTGCCCGGCGGCGGGATCCTGATATTAATCCGGCGCTTTCTGCTTGATCCAGGAGCATATTTCTTGCATTTTCAGCATATCCTGCTAAGCTCAGGATAAAAGTCTTTGTCATTCTGCCGCCTGCAGTCTGTGCGGCCTTAAAGGAGAAACGTGAAAGGCCCCGCGCCTCATCCCGTTTGAGATAACACATGAGAACAAAAACCATTATTCTTGCTGCGCTCTTCTCCCTTGTACCTGCCGTGCCGGTTATGGCGGCTGATCCCGCTCCTGCTGAGGGGCCGGCTCCCGCAGGCGCTGCCCCTGCCGCCGCTCCAGCCGCAGCAGGGCATCACCCGCACGCGCTCCGCCATTTTATTGCCGCCGACAAAAACGGCTACAGGGAGCTTCTGAAGCTTGCTGATGACTACGACGCAAACCATGACGGAGCGCTCGATGAGAATGAGGTTGCGCTCTACAAGGCAGGGCTCGTAAGCCACCTCGAGGCGGATCTCGCCGGCATTGCTGACTTCAAGGCCCTTGACGCTGACGGGAGCGGATACATCACTGTTGACGAGCTCGCTGACGCCGGAGACCAGGCGTCAGACGGCGCGAAGAAGCCTCTTCCCGTTCCCGGCCCGAAGAAGGAGCCCGCGGCAAAGAGAATGCCCAGGGCGCCTGGGGCAGTTCCTCAGGGACCGCAGAGCAGAGGGCAGCCCGGAAATCCTGCTGACGGCGCGACCGGCGCAACCGAGCTCAGGGCTGACGGCCGCGGGCCGCACGGACATGGCCATGATCATGGCTTCGGACCTGGGCATGAGCCCGGACACGGCTTCGGACCCGGACATGAAGCAGCGCGTGACGGAGAGGGCTGCCCTGACATTGACGTCTTCGGGAAGTTCCATCACGATACCGGCATGGACTACCGCTACCTGATGGATTTCGGCAGGATCGACAAGGATCATGACTATAAGATCAGCGAGCCGGAGTACACCGTCTGGGCTGACGGGATAAAGGCAGATCTGACCGAGAGGCTTGAGAGAATCAAGGC